>Ga0316604_10001083_pt1 | contig 26240 bp, 22 predicted proteins | sample OWC_soil_day20_C_FD_207650 | JGI IMG/M metagenome (GOLD analysis project Ga0316604, IMG submission 207650) | Wetland soil microbial communities from Old Woman Creek delta, Ohio, United States - OWC_soil_day20_CT | ecosystem: Environmental > Terrestrial > Soil > Wetlands | place: USA: Ohio...
AAATTCCTCCATTCCTAGAGCCTGAAAAACTTGAAAAACTATAACTCAAAAAGCTCTAATTATATGGAATTAATTATGACATGGATCTTGATCCTTATATAAGGCACTGTTTTATAAAGCGCTTACTATAGATTTTGGGTTTTACCTATGGGATGATGATTCATATTATAAAATCCTTAAGGTTCTTAAGTGCCTTAAGAGAATGGGGACTTATCTATGGATTCCCTGACTTTAACTACCCATGAACGGAACCTCGATCTCTGGCTTTCTCAAATTCGCGACTGCAGAGCAAGTGGGCAGACTGTTTATTGCTGGTGCGAACATAACGGAGTGCATATCAAATCTTATTATTGGATGTGCAAGATAAAACGCGAGGCATTTGATGCTTTGCCACAGAAACAAAAAACAAAGCTCCAATTACTTCTTTAAACCATACTATTTTTGCTGAACTTCCAAAGTAGTGAAAAGCCCCCACAGAAGGCACTGCAGTATAAATCCGATTTGGCGGTACCGTATTAGAGATCCAGAACGGAGGAGCAGTTCCCTTGTACCGTCAGGAAAAAGAGTGGGAAACACTCGGTGTAAGTTTAAGCCGTGCGATCATGTCAAACTGGATCATTGCCAGCTACCGGGACTGGCTGTTCTCAGGCAGCCCCAAAGGTGTGGAGGCAAGTGCTGGTATATACACCCTGATTGAAACCGCAAAGGCTAATAGTCTGAGTCCAATCAAATATATCCAGTTTATACTTTGTGATATTCCCGGAACTTCCTTCCTTGAATATCCTGAATATCTGGAAGAATATATGCCATGGGGTCCGCTGATCCAAAAACTGTGCCAATAGAGTCAACCCTTCATTATAACGGAAGGTTGGCTCTTTTTAAATACACGATTTATTTGGCGCTTACATAGAAATCAAGAGAAAAACGGGAAAGTCATAACAATTGTGCAATTTAGAGCCCAAAGATTGAAGGTTGATTTCAAAATGTGCAACTCGATTACAAGACGGGAAACTGGAAATGCTATTGACCCATGCAATTAACAAAAAAAATAAATAATGTAAATTTTGGCACTCAACGTGTATAATATTGGCGCATATATTGTTTTTTGGATTTATAGTACTATATTAGAATTAATAAATACATGATTAAATGTATTAGGGAAATGCTTTATTCTTTAAGTTTTATTGAAAAATAGATACTGACTCAGGGAATGTTATTCAAAAAAATCATTAATGAACTTAGCTTGGCTTGATATTTAAAGTCAACTAAAATATTATTCTTAGTAAGGAGGTGTAATCATGAAAAGTAAAAAAGAAGTAATATCTCTAGAGGGATTAATTAATGAGACTGAGATTCAGATAAAAAAGGGAGAATTCCCAAGTCTCATTAGAGGTGCTGCAGATACTTGGGCTTATGGTGCTGGTGATTCTGCAGAAGAAGTAAAGATTGATGAATAATTGTATTATTTTCAAGTTAATGTATTTTGTTTTTTAGTTGGTGCAATCCAGCTGAAATATAAGTTTGATTGCACCATTTCTAAATATTTTAATTCTTATGTAAAAGGGGAGTGTATGAAATATGAATATAATAATTGATAAGATAGAATATATTCCTGAAAACTGTCTGTTGGAGTTATGCTTTAAATGTAATTTGAATTGCAAGCATTGCGGATCAAGTATTAATGCTTTTAGTAAAAAAAGGCAAGGTAGAGAATTAACAAAAAACGAATTTATGAAAGTAATTCAAGAACTTAAAATGTTAGGCGGGAAAAAAATAGGTCTTGTTGGAGGGGAACCTTTACTATACGAATTCTGGGAGGATATTGCAATATATGCTAAAAGTTTGGGGTTTGAATTATCGATGATTTCAAATGGTATGTTGATTGATCGCATAATGGCAGATAGAATAAAGAAAAGTGGAATAAATAAAGTGGCATTAAGCTTAGATGGACCACGCGATTTTCATAATATTTTACGAGGGAATGTGCATGCATTTGATCATGTATTAAGTGCAGCTGATTTTTTGATTAGTGCAGGTGTGCAAGTTAATATTATAACGACAATAATGAATAAAAATATTGATTTATTGGACGAAATTGAAAAAATAGTTGAAAACATTAAAGCATCTTTTTGGCAACTACAAATTGGAGTTCCAATGGGAAAATTAAAGTTTAATTCTGATTTATTATTGGAGCCTCAACGAATTGTTGAAGTTGAACAATTTATCTTAAAATCTAAAAAACGTAATAAAGTCGAGATTACTGTTGCTGATTCGATTGGATATTGTTCAAACAATGAATTAATATTAAGAAATAATTCTAGCACGGATGGTACTAGAGCCTTTTTAGGCTGTATGGCGGGGTGTAGAGCAGTCGCAATAGAATCAAACGGTAATATAAAAGGGTGTTTATCGCTACAAAATGATAATTTTATTGAAGGTAATGTATTAAAAAACTCATTAACTGAGATTTGGCGCAGTGCGAATAGTTTCCAGTATAATAGAAAATTCAAAAAAGAAAATTTAAGCGGAGAGTGTACTACATGTAAATATGGTCTTATTTGCAGAGGGGGCTGTACATCTATGGCATATAATGCTTCAGGATCTATTAACAACAATCCTTACTGCATATCTTTGTATCAAAAGAATTAATATACTTACATTAGAGGAGTTGATCGGAATGAGCGTTTCTTTCGTGTCGTTACCAATGGCTGATTTATGTTCTCCACCATTAGGAATTGCACAGATTGTAGGTTTTCTTGGTGATAAATTTAAGCATGAAATAATGTCTTACGATTTAAATATAGAATTTATATATTATTGCTTGAATAAAGAAAATTTGAAGAAAAATTTGGGCTATGTAAAAAAGTATATTAATTCGGTGGATAAGGATTCTTGTCAAGAAATAGACAAATATAGGTTCTTTTTTGAGTGCAATTTTACAGGTGAGTATCTATGCAAGAATATAGATTCAGCAGTTTGTAAGTTGAAAAACATAGATACATACCATAGTTGGGCAGATTATTGTAAGTATTCATCAATTATAGAACGTTCATTAAAGTTGTTTAGTGCTAGGTATTATCCAACACAAATTACGTCGGGGGCTATTTTATTTCAATTGAAAATTATAAATAAGGAGAGTTTAGAAAAGATTATAATAGATAAGAAAATAAATCCTTTAATAGATTTCTATTTGTTAAAAATATCAAGTATAATTCAAGAAAATACTAAGTTTTTAGGGATTTCAATTAATTATTTAGAACAAGTTATTCCAGCGGTTACACTTGCAAAAATAGTTAAAACAAGACATTCTGATGTTAAAATAGTCGCGGGTGGTGCCTTATTTTCGGCATATAAGGAACGTATTAATGAATTAGATATATTTTCAGCATATTTTGATGGACTGATTATTGATGCGGGGGAAAATTCTTGGCAGCAAATATTGGAAAATAAAAGTATGGAAAATATTGAGGGATGTTTGATTAGTACTGGAAACAGATTTATTAAAAATAAAATTTCGAGAAGAACATTACAAAGAGCTAGACCTGATTTTCATCACTTTATTTTTGAAAAGTATTTGACTCCCAAAGTAATTCTTCCATATACATTGTCAATTGGGTGCTATTGGGGGAAATGTACATTTTGTGCATACCAATCTTATAAAGATAATTTAGTTTGCAAACCTGAATTTTTAGGCTTAGATAAAAAAATAATAAAAGATTTTGATTATTTTAATGAAATGTATAATGCAAGTTATTTCTATATAGTTGATGAAGCAATTCCACCTTTGTTAGCAAAAAGTATTGCAAATATTATTTCAAAAGAAGAACTTTCTTACAAGTGGTATGGAGAGATGCGGTTTGAATCGGCCTTAGACCTGACAATGCTAAAAAATATAAAGGAAGGTGGGTGTGCATTAATATTATTTGGCCTAGAGTCTGGGTGCGATAGAATACTTGAAAAGATGAAAAAGGGAACAAGCTCATATTTAATTAACAGAATACTACAAGATTGCGGAAAGCTTGGTATTAAGACAATGCCAATGTTGTTCTTTGGTTTTCCAACAGAGTCTGAGTCTGATGCTATGGAAACATTAGAGTTAATAAAAAACAATATGGAAAATATTCAATTTTTAGGATTAGGTGTATTTCTTCTTTTGAAAAATATTCCTGTACATATGTTTCCGGATAAGTATAATGTAAAGATTATACCTAATAAGGACAACTTAGCATTATATGATAATTATAATGTTTCTAACGGAATGTCTCAAAGTGAAGCCGTTAAATTATTAAATGTTGTTTATAAGAGTGGATACTATAATATTTTATTAAATAAAGTGCTAATTTCCAGAAGTCATTTAATCTTTTTGCCAAAAGAAAAAAAAACTGAGGAAATATATGATTATAACATTAATCTAAATAAAAAATATATTTTAAAATCTAAGTGCTATTTTTTTGAAAATAAATATGATTGGTTTAATAATTGTTTTTCTCGGAATAATATTATATATATCTGTAATATGAATAATTATTCAATATTTAAAATATCAAAACAGATTAAAAATATCATTTATTTAATGAAAAATGGTAAAGAACTTAATAAAGTAATTGAAAATTATAATGTGAGTTCAAAAGAGGGGATAATAAATAGTTTATATTATTTGCATAGAGAAAGGGTTATTATTGAAATCTGAGAGAGATAGCTTAAAACGAAGAAAATATTTAGGAGTTACATTTGAAAATGTAAAGAAGTCTGTTTATGTGTCAAATATAGTTGATACGTATAATTCATTTCAAATAAATGATAAAATAATAGAATTTGAAGGCTTGACAGTTGAAGATGCGGGTTCATTAAGTGATATGATAAATAAGTTAAATATTAAAGACTATGTAAATATAAAAATAGAACGTAGGAAAGAAATTATGCTTATGAAGTGTAAGCTCTTGCCATATCCTAAAGAAGAAAAAGCTGGTATTTTATTAAAATATAACTTTTTCATTTATAGAGGTGCAAAAATACGAACTATAGTTTCAGTTAATAAATCTAAAAAAAATACCGAAGAATCAAAAAACATTCTTTTGTTTGTACAGGGGATTGAATGTGATTCAGTTGACATGCCTCTTCAATCACATCCTTACAAAAAAATACTATATAGTTTGACAAAAAATGATTTAATGACTGCAAGGATTGATCTTTATGGTAATGGAGATAGCGAAGGTGCTCCATGCTATACATATGACTTTTATGACATTTTAAATTTATATAAATCCGCTGTATATTACTTTATAAATGAGGGGCTGAATGTATATATTCTGGGCTACAGTATCGGAGGTTTTATTGCTCCTATGATTGCAGAAGCTATTCCGGAAATAAAGGGCATAGCAGTATTTGATACAATAGTTACATCATTATATAGCTATCTGATAAAGAATAGAATGCGACAGAAATTATTACAAGGATACAAAAAGAAAGAAATATTGCTTCAATCTGTTGAATATACAGAATTTTTGAATGAGTTGTTGGTAGAACAGCACATACCTGCGGATATAGTAAAACTAAATAATGAATTCAAAAAATATTTTGATAAGGGTGATATTTTTCTTGGTCATAATTATACTTATGCACAACAGATTGCAAAAATAGACATTCAAAAATTCTGGAAAAGTTTAGATATACCAATTTTAATTATTGTTGGCGAACTAGATTACATGATCGATTATGATGAACACATATCACTTTATAATGTGCTAAGTTATAATGAAAATGGTATAGTTCATTTACTTTCATCACCTATTGATCATTTTTTTTCTGAGAAGAAAACAGGGTTTTCGCTTGAAACGGTGAATGGGATATACAACTTTTACAACAATATCATATCGCTTAATTCTGGTACCGGGGAGGTGTAATATGTTAAAAATTAATAACCGCTTTAAAAGAATATGGTTTTCAAGATTAATCTCGATTATTGGCACAGGATTAACTGAGTTTGGTATAAGTGTATGGGTATTTACTTTAACGGGGAAAGCCACCCCTATGGCTATTACCATGCTTTTCTCTGTACTTCCTTCCATATTTTTTGCTCCATTTAGTGGCGTAGTTTCAGATCGATTTAGCCGAAAGAGAATTATTATTTTGTCAGATACAGTTGCTATGTTTGCTAGTTTGTTCTTACTTATATATATTTCATTCGGGTTCTTTAATATGGGCGTAATTTGCTTATTCACCTTTTTAAGTGCTGCTGCAAATATGTTTGATAATAATGCATATCAAGCCTCCATTTCAACTTTAGTAGAACATGATGAGTTAAAAACAGCAAATGGATTAAATCAGGTCATAGATTCACTTAATAGTATTGCTTCTCCCATAATAGCGGGGATACTCTATTTTCTTATTGGGTTGAAAGGAATTATTATAATTGATATTTTAAGTTACGTTATATCAATGCTTATTTTTACCCGAATCCATTCTTCATATTTTTCTAGTTATAAAGCATCTGGAACCGTTGAGAAAAAACAAAGGATAGAGATTAACGCTGGATTTCGTTTCATCTTTTCTCAAAAAGGTTTAACCTTATTAATGATATTTTTTTGCTTATTGAACTTTCTTTTTAATTTATCGGGAACATTAATCGAACCGCTTAGTCTCAGTTTAGGTAATAGTATTTATCTAGGAATTATTAAGACATGTGGTGGGATTGGTCTGCTGGTTGGGAGTTTGTATGTTACTTTCAAAATTTTCAAAATATCTTATAGCAAAGGTATTTTTTTATCAGCTGCTATTGCTGGTATAGCTTTGGTTATAATGGGGCTAAAGGATTCTATTTTAAATTTAGCCCTTGGCAGATTACTTTTTTGTTTTGTTGCTCCAATTTCTAATACAATGGCTGGCACGCTATGGCTTTCAAAAACACCAAGTGAGTTACAGGGACGAGTATATGCTGCAAGACAAATGGTAGTTAAATGTATAATGCCTTTTTCTTTTATTTTGGCGGGACCATTGGCGGATAAGGTAATTCCGGGTTGGTTAGCGAATGGGACAGGCATGGCTGGTATGATTGGAGACCTGTTTGGTGGTGATGTATTAAATTACAGAATTTTATTTATAATTACAGGCTTTATTGTTTTGTTAAGTTCATTCTTAATTTATATGTTTAAAGAATTTAGAAAATTGAATATAGAGAATTAGTATGTCAAGTACCATCTATATTTACCTGATCTGTGCTTTCTTTAAACTATTCTTGAAAAATACAGTCAAAAATCATTTTGCTATACGGACTGCCTAAAGAACTTCACATTATTGAAGCAAATATATAGATTACGAAAAGCAGTATCTTTTTGGAAGTGCTTTTGGCGGTCGAATTTCTGCATTAATGGAATTAGAGCTAGGGGATTTATGGTTCTTCTGGGAGCGCAAGATGTCCGGTAAACGACCCCTCAAAAAAGAAATAGTTTCAAAAATAGAAAAGACGGAAAACCGCATGCGGCTTAAATTATAACTTATAGGGACGGGACACTTGGTAAATCAAGGGCAAGAAGGTACATTTTCGTTTTGAAAATGTGCCTTCTTTTGCCCTGATTGTAGATGACAAGGGGAATTATTAAGGTTATGTAAAATGGCGATTTATTATGTTTGAGATGTAGATTACGGATAATAAATTTACCATAATTTGGTATAATTATTTTACAAGTACTCAAGTTATATATGAAAACCAGAAGGGTATATTAAAAGTTTACTGTAATTGTTCTAGTACCAATTCGGAGAGGATTTTAATTCCTTGACCGATTTCCTCTAGTGTTGCATTCGAATAGGAGATACGTATATGCTGATTTGAGCGGAATTCGTACAAATCTCCGGGATGGACGAGTAGCTTACGATTTAATGCTTTCACAAAAAGCTGGTACATCGAGATTGGCTGATTTAACTTTAGCCATATGAAATAGCCGCCTGTCGGGATGTTCCAGGTGGCTATTTCATTAAAATGCTCATTTAATGCAGTAAGTGCGGTATCCCTTCTTACTTTGACTTTTTTTCTTAGAATATCATTATGTTCTTCATATAAACCACTGGCGAATAATTCAGCAGCGACATTCTGGGAGAGCGAACTTGAGCCATAGTCAGACTGCATTTTAATATCGGCTAGCCTTGTAATAACCTGTTCCGATCCAACTATCCAACCAATTCTAAGACCAGGACTTAAGTTTTTTGAAATGCTTCCAATATATAAAACAAGACCATGATTATCAAGTGCTTTCAATGGAGGAGGTGGGGAATCTTCAAACCAGATTTCACGATACACGTCGTCTTCGATGATTGGCAGTCCTTCCTTCTCACACAAATGAATCAATTCTTTCCTCTTTTCCAAGGGCATAACTATTCCTGTTGGATTATGGAAAGTCGGAATAGTAAATAAAATAGAGCCCTGTTTGCATTTAAGCCTTTCTGACAATTCCTTAAGATTAATTCCTGTTTCTTCAAAAGGAATTCCCAATAACTGCATTCCAAAGGATTGAAATGTTCTTAGCGAATACAGATAGGACGGCTTTTCTAGATAAACAATCGAATTGGCATGCAAAAGACCAAGGGAAATTAGCTGTAAACCCTGCAAAGCACCGGAGGTAATTAAGATAGAAGACGGATTTGTTGCAAGTCCGATCGTCTTTAAGTAATTGCAGATTTCTTTCCTTAAAAAGAGTGATCCTCTTGGTTCTTCATACCCGAATGGCTGTGATGAAACAGATATTTTCTTTAAAATTTCTTGTATCTTATCTTGCGGAATCAGTTCCGAAGCAGGTTCACACGAGCCCATACGTATCATGTCAGGGTCACTCTCGGCTTCATTAATTTGCTGTATAATCATATGGTTTGGTTGATGGCTTCCCGATGAGATATAACCGTTCCAATTATAGTTTTGATTCATTAGATTCCAGGTATTGTTAATAATTTTCGTTCCGCCGCCGGTGTTGCCTTGAATAATTCCTTCGGCAGCCAATTCATCCATTGCTGCAATAATCGTACTCCGATTTACTGCGAACACTTCTGCAAGAGTTCTTTGGCTAGGTATTTTTGTGCCAATCGACCATTCGTTTAATGTTATTTTTTCTTTGATATATCCGACAATTTGTAGATGTAACGGCATTGGATAGGTTTTATCTGGTCTCCAATTGATATCGAGCATTTAGTATTCCTCCTGTCAATTAAATCTAATATAACATTTGGCTGGTTAAAAATCAACCATTGATGGTTGGAGACATAAGTACTTTTTTTCAGTATAATGACGTCATACATGGCGCTGTAGTCTAATTTAAAAGGAAGGCATGAATCATGAATTCAATAAGAATCATAAGTAACGATGATGTAGAGTGCATATTAGATATTAAAAATACAATTTTGTGTGTGGAAAATGCGTATCGACAGAAAGCAAATAATCTGGCAACGATATTGCCGCTTGTTTCTGCTGATTTAGTTGAGGGAAAGGCGGATATGGATATAAAATCTGGAATTTATCAGGCTGAGAATTTGTTTGGATTGAAACTTGTTGCGTGGTTTGGTGAAAATGAAAGGCAGGGACTTCCAGCTTTAACAGGAATGACAATGATTTTTGATTTGAATACTGGATTTCCAAAAGCACTGATTAATTCAAGACACTTAACCGCCATGCGTACCGGGGCAGCAGGCGCGGTTGGAATAAAATATCTGTCAAAGCAAAATGCAGAGGTTCTCGTAGTAGTAGGAACGGGTTATCAGGCAGTCTTTCAAATCGCAGCAACGTTAACTGCTGTACCAACAATACGAAAAGTTTATCTTTATAATCCAAGAAATGGGGAAAAGGCACGATTACTTCAAGAATCCATACGCACTAAATTAGGCAGGATAAGAAATGATATTTACGACTTGAAAAACGGGAAATGGATTCAAAGAATCGAAACGGTAGAATTTTCTGCAGTAAATAATATCGAATCAGCACTGAGTGAAACGGATGCAGTTATCACCATAACTCCTTCACATCAGGCATTGATTAGAAAGGAATGGGTGAAACCAGGAACACATTTTAGCTGTATTGGGGCAGACCTACCAGGCAAACAGGAGTTAGATGAAACTTTATTTGAAACTGTAAGAGTTTTTGTAGACGATGTAGGTCAGGCAACGAAGGTTGGTGAAATACAAACAGCAGTCAGGTTAGGAATGTTACAGAAAGAGTCGATAATAGAAATAGGAAATGTAATAAACGGAAATGAAAAGGGTCGCTTATCTAATAAAGATATCACGGTATTTGATAGCACAGGGATTGCTTTGCAGGATCTTGCCGTTTCTGATTATCTGTTAAAAATAGCAGAAGAAAAGAATATTGGAACGATTGTAAATTTATAAGGAGAATTGATTATGAAAGTAAACGTATATACATTAAATTCATTTGCTAAAACGAAAGAAGGTGGGAACGCAGCAGGTGTTGTGACTAATGCAGATTCATTATCGGAAAAGGAAATGAAAAAAATTGCTGCAATTCTGGGATTTAGCGAAACCGCTTTTATATTGCGATCAAACGTAGCAGACTTTAAAGTGAGATTCTTTACGCCAAATGAAGAGGTTGATTTATGCGGTCATGCAACGATTGCAACCTTCTATACAATGGCAAGTCTGGGATTGTTAAAACCAGGTACGTATAAACAGGAGACCAAAGCCGGAATCTTTGGAATTGAAATTAAAGAAGATAACTCCATTATGATGAATCAGCCCGTTCCTGTGTTTTCGGAAATCATAGATAAAGATGAACTTGCCGATTCATTGAATATCAAAGCTTCGCAAATGCCGGAAGATTTGTCGGTCCAAGTCGTATCAACAGGACTACGGGATATTATGGTCCCCGTAAAAAGTATTAAGATTTTAAATGCAATAAAACCGGATATGGGAAAAATTAAAAAAATCAGCCAAAAATACAATGCAGTTGGGTATCATGTTTTTGCCTTAGAATCCTTATATGGTGCTTACGCTAATTGCAGAAACTTTGCTCCGTTATATGATATCCCAGAAGAATCGGCAACAGGAACCTCAAATGGTGCACTTGGCTGCTACCTGTATCACTATGGAAAAATCAACAACGAGCAGGCATCGAATATTGTATTTGAACAAGGTTATTCCATGAATAAGCCATCTGAAATACTAGTATCTTTAACAGTAAAGGAAAATGAAATTCTCGAAGTCAAGGTTGGGGGGAATGCAATGAATCTAGCTTTATCAGAAGTTGAAATATAGAAATGGAGCAAATGGGTAAGGCATGTGGAGACGGTTTGTCAATTACAGAAGAAATGAAAAATTCAAAAATGATATGACAGATTTCATAACGAACAATAGTAAAAGTCCTAGGCTTATTGCAGTTTTGTTATTTAATAATCAAAGGAGGACCCTTGTGGTGATAGCCATTGGAAGGGATGGAAATACTGAGATGGTAAAACGGTTAATCCCTTATGGCATTCCAATGTTAGTGGAGACACCGCCTGCCATGAACTTAAATGATCTTCATTCCCTGTGGGACACACGGAGGGTAAGCAATTGTTTTTTGACAAAATAAAGCAACTCGCTGATGAAAACAGTAATTAATAATATTAGCATTAAACGAGGTTATGTTTATAAAGTTGTTCTAAGTTATGAACTTCCCATTATATTTATTAAACAGTTCATTATAAGATAAACAATACAAATTATTTATATAGCATGAAAGGAGATATTACATTGGAACTTTTAATTAGAAACGTAACAAACAATGATTTTGACAGCATATATCCCTTATTTGAACAATTATGGCCAAATAAAGAATTAAAAAGGGCAGAACTTAATAAGGTATTTAGCAGAGGTGTTGTTTCTCAAACCGATGAGCTCTTTTGCGCCGTACTGGATAACACCATAATTGGATTTTGCGCTTATGCAATTGTAAATAATCTTTGGCAGGAAGGATATATTTCGTATTTATATGCTATGGTTGTAGACGAAAAGCAAAGAGGAAAAGGATATGGGACCAGACTAATAAATGAGGCGATAGCTATGTCAAAGAAGCAAGGAATGAAAAGGGTAGAATTAGACTCTGGATTTCAACGTGAAAGGGCACATCAATTTTACGAAAAACTTGGGTTTGAGAAACGGGCGTATTTATTTTCATACCCCCTGTGAATCCTTAACTTAAGATTAGAATTAGAGAATGAATATGCTGTATAGAGCTGGAGCTATTATCACAATACAACACGATGTATAATGTGAAAGATAATTGACGGGGTTCACGTAAACCTAAAAATTGGTGGATATGTTTCCTCGTACCCACTTAAATTATAAGCTGCGGGCAGGAATGCTTGTGGCTTAAATTATATCTTATAGGGACGGGACACTTGGTAAATCAAGGGCAAAAAAGGTACATTTTCGTTTTGAACCGAATAAAGGAGTATACTGAGCATAGATAGTAAAAATTTGCAAGAGCCTTTCATAAAACAGGTAAAATTGCAAAAATATAAAAATAACTGTTGCAAAATGCAACTGTTGTATGTTAATATGATTCCGAGGTGATAATATGATTAACCAAGGAAGTGAAACCTTGCGAGAGTTGATTCGGATACTTGTCAGAGATTTAGGCATTTTAGAAAAAAGCGATGCCTCTTGTTGTGGCGTTACAATTACGCAGTGCCATGCCGTCGTTGAAATTGGACGAAAAGGAAAGATTTCATTAGTTGATCTCGCTGTATTGTTGGGATTGGATAAAAGTACTATGAGCCGGACAATCAATAATCTGGTGGAATCAGATTTGGTTCTCCGGGAGTTTGATGCGGAAAACAGACGGTATGTAATTATTCAGTTAACTGAAAATGGCAGAAACGTATTCCAGAGTATCGAAGAAAGTATGAATGGGTATTATAAGAGCATCTTCAACTCGATTCCGGAAAACAAAAGGAACCAAGTGATGGAGAGCTTACAACTTCTCACAAATGCGGTCGTAAGCAACAAAAGTTGCTAAGAGATTCAAATTATTAGAAAAAATAATACAGGAGGTAATTTTTTATGGCAAAGAGTATTCAGGATGAAATCAAAACGTATTATGGCGCCATTGCGAAAAAGGTTAGCGAAAATGCAAAGGCATCCTGCGGATGCGAAACGTCTTGCTGCGGTGATACTACAAAAGAGTCCATTCTTTATTCTGAAGATTTCACAGCAGGAATACCCATTGAGGCGATTAATGCTTCTTTAGGGTGTGCCAATCCCCTCGTGCTTGCAAATTTACAACCAGGAGAAACTGTTCTTGACTTAGGCAGCGGCGGAGGTATTGATGTCCTGATTTCCTCAAAATATGTTGGGGAAACTGGAAAAGTCTACGGACTGGATATGACGGATGAAATGCTGGAATTAGCAAATCAGAATAAGAAAAAAAGCGGTGCGAAAAATGTGGAATTCATCAAAGGGTATATTGAGGATATTCCCTTGCAGGATGAAACGGTTGATGTAGTTACTTCAAATTGCGTAATTAATTTGAGCGAAAGCAAGGAAGATGCATTGGGAGAGGCTTACCGGGTACTGAAAAAAGGCGGAAGGCTTGCTATAGCGGATATCGTTCAATTAAAAGCGGTTTCAGATGAAATAAGAGAGAGCATTCAGATGTGGGTGGGCTGTATTTCCGGTGCATTAACCATAGAGGATTACAAAAGAATCCTGAAAAAGGTTGGCTTTAAAGAGATTGAGATCACCCCTGTTAACATCTACACTAAGGATGTAATGAAAGATATTGCAGAATCCAAAAATCGAGGTGACATTTACTCTAAAATGGATGAAACCGCATTGGATGGAGCTTTTGCAGGCGCACATGTTAAGGCATACAAATAGGGAGAAAAATTATGGATTATAAAGTTGAAGTGATGAAAGAATCCGACTGGTCACAAGTTGCAAAGATTTATACAGAAGGAATAAATACCAAAATCGCTACATTTCAAAGTGAGGCACCAGGCTGGGAAGAGTGGAATAAAGGACATTGTGAATCCTGCCGCTTAGTAGCAAGGGCTGGTGATATCATTTTGGGCTGGGCTGCTTTATCTCCAGTTTCCGGCCGGTGTGTTTACGCCGGGGTTGCAGAAATAAGTATTTATATCGGAAAACAATATCAAGGTCAAAAAGTTGGTTCTACACTTCTGGAAAAATTAATTGAACTCTCAGAAGAAAAGGGATATTGGACATTGCAATCAGGAATTATAAAAGAGAATAACTCTAGTTTGAATTTACATAAGAAATGTGGTTTCAGGGAAATTGGCTATAGAGAAAGACTTGGCAAAATGGATAACGGAAAGTGGCATGATGTAGTATTAGTTGAACGCAGAAGTAAACTCGTTGGCTAATTGATAAAGCAAAAACCGGAGGTGTATGAACATGTTAATTTTCATAATAGCTATACTTTTACTAACTACAATTGGTTTGATCCCAGATGATAACAATTCTGCATATGAGGAATATTGCCGAAATGAATGCTGGAGCAGAAGAAAGCCATGCTGCTATCGGTAAATCATGCAAGCTTCGAGCTGCGTCCTATTAAAACTGCATATGATGTAATATATGTCAGCCTATGGAGCAGTGAGAAAAACTGGAGAATTAAGGACACATGATGAACTAGAGCAGGCTCAGCAGATAGGAGAGATGAACGAATTTTTAGTTAAAGCAATACAAACAAAATACTAAATATAATAAAAGATCTACTTAAGCTTAAGTAAAAACAAATAAACCTGTAAACTTGTTTTTTTGAATATGTTGCTTTATAATATTCTCAAAGTAGTTAAATTGTATCTAAAGGCAGGTTATTTATGGAAAGAACAAATAGAATAGATTATTTGACAAATGAAAAACAATTAGAAGCTGCTTTTATAGAATTGCTTAATGAAATGCCAATTGAAAAAATTAGTATTCAGAAATTAAGTCAAAAATCTAAATTGAGTCGTGGCACTTTTTATTTGCATTATGAAAATATTTATCAATTACTTGAAAATTATGAAGACAATTTAATTGCAGAACTTAGATTACTAAATAAAGATTTTTACAAGTTTTCTATTACAGAATTCAACTTTGTTGAAGGTGGAAATCCGTGCTTTAAAGAAACTTATGAATGGATCCTTCAGAATAAGTTAGCAATAACCGTTTTGTTATCACATAATGGTAGTCCTTCATTCGAAAAAAAATGGAGAAAATGTATCTTTGATCTTTTTCAAACCAAAATTAATTACGATCAAATTAAGCTTGTAGATTATGATTTATTTTGTGTCGTCATTTCTGGGACGTGGATAAACATTATTAAACATTGGCTTAGTGTCAGACAGGATGTATCTTCGGAAGCACTTTCACAATTAATCAGTCGGGTTACAAAAAATATATTAATAAGTTTCTATCAAGAAAATTGGAGAGAGATATAGCATTATATTATTGGATAAATAACGATAGAGATGCCATCACGGGACATCTCTATCGACAGGGGTTAAAATCGACTTGAATTAACGATAAATCATATTACCTGTTTTAGATTTGTACTTAGGTGGTATTACAGGAATTTGAATATATGAATCAAATCCTTTACCAGTATGAATTACATGGTTTCCTTTAGTGATTGAGTCATGCTCATAAATGTCGATACCACCAATATTACGCCAATTTGATAAGAAGACCACAAGTTTTTCACCTTCGTGCCAAATTTTGCTTGTAGGATTGATTTCTATTTCAAGAGGGACAATTTCGCCTTTTTTAAGTTTTTGCTCATTTTTAAATGTGTATCTTGGTTGGAACTCTGTGCTGAGTTTTTCATCTAATTCTCTTAATGACGCTCTAAGACATCCTGCTGTACCATTATATTCCCAGTTGCCGAATACATATGTAGGTAACAGTTCGCCATCTGTGTCTGTCTTTAAGACTACCACATTTAAGTCCAAATCATCGTGACCATCAGCCTCTACCCAGACCTTTAACTTAAAATATCCCGTTAATTCAGTTTCTTCCTTGAATTCATATTCGAAACAAGCATACCCATTTTCTGCTTCATAACTTATTTTAGATTCCATTGAAATTGGTTCTTCTGAGAGTGATTCATTAGCAGCATTTAAATATAATTTTTTATAAGTAGTTCTCTCAATTGGAAAATCTGTTTCAGTTCTATTTTTATCATAATCAAAAGAATAGGCATCTTGAACTTCTAAACGTACTTTTGGTACCAGCTCCCAACCATTATTAATATCTTTTAAATAACGATCAAAGAACTCTTTTAAATCTTTTATGGATGAAGGGGTATATAAGTCCTCCCACTCAAATTCACGATGTACACGTAACCATTTCTTGGGGGACCGAATGCTACGAAATGCATTAATAGCTCCTGTTAAATGTAGTTGATGAGACCAACTACCTGTAATATAACATGGAATTCTGATTTTACTTAAATCGGCAATTTTATCCTCCCAATAGGCATCCATCAGAGGATGCTCTTTTAACATTTCCATATGATCTTCAACCAAAAATGTGCCACGTATATCCCTAAACACAAATTCATTAAACCCTGTCATAGGGATACCACCTTTGCATGCAAATTGACGGTAAATGTCGTTACTACCTTCCCATGGCGCCATACAGGTTAAATGAGGTGGGCATTCTGCAGCAATATACCATTGTGCCATAGCTACGGCTGAATTGCCACTTGTACCAATTTTACCGTTACACCATCTTTGAGTTGCAAGCCATTCAATCAAATCATAACCATCTTCAGCGTCTTGTTTTTGCCATGGACGAAGTTTTCCTTCTGAATTACCTGTTCCGCGAGCATCTACATTAATGACAGCATAACCTTGTTTAACCCAGTATCCAGGATCAGGGGATTCGAATTTTGCCATTTTTGATATGGTTTTTGGAGGAACCCCCAGCACTTGCCACGTCTTAGGAATATCCCCAGGTCTTTTTCCGTAAAATCCCCACGAAACAATAGCAGGAACTTTATCAATCCCTTCTGGTCTATATATGTCAATGTAAATAATGGCTCCATCACGCATTTTTACTGGAACATCTTGGTCACAAATAATTCCGTTTTCAGCATAAGTCCGTTGATGTAATGCCTGGTAAAATCCCCAGCCAGCTATTTCACGTTCAACATATTCTGTAGCAGCTGTAGATTTTTTATAGATTACTTCTATTTCTTCATCACCAAACATTTCCTTAACACGCTCATAAACAAAATTATTATTTGATAACATTTCACTTATTGGTGGTTTTTTTACATTTTTCATGCGAATTCCTCCTAATGTTTATCGAATTAAGTTACATATTAGATTGTTAAATTAAACTAGATACATATTCAGCAGATTCATCTAAATTTGAAGTGTTGCGAAATTGCATAAAATCAATTTCTACTTCATATTCGTCTTCAAGTTCACCAATAATTTGTACAAAATTAATTGATTTGGCTTGGAAGTCAGATTTCAAATTTGTTTGAGGGGTGAAGTTGACTGCATCACAACCCAATGTCCTTCCTGCTGCTTTGAAAATCAATTGCAAAACTTCATCTTTTTTAGACATGTTTTTATTTCTCCTTTTATTTGTTTATTTACACACCTATATTGTATTAAAAAGGATATAAAAAAACGTGGGCAATTTTGATTAATTTGTTTAATATACACAAAAATAAAAAACTTGTATAAATTAGACAATTATTGAAGTGTTGTTCAATGATCATGGAGATGAATATGTTATGATTTTTTAAATAAAATCTATAAAACAGGGAAGGAGGAAATTATGATTGTTGGTATCGGTGTTGATTTATTAAACAAGAAAAGATTTTCACAATGCATTTGTTCTTCTAAAGTTAAGAGTTTTACCAAACGTGTATATTCCGAAGAAGAATTAAAAGAAGCTAATAAGTATGAAGTAGATTTTAAAGATAGAAATTATTATTTGGGAACAAGATTCGCAGGAAAAGAAGCGGTATTTAAAACATTATCTATTTCTTCAAATTTTAGAATAGAGCTGAAAGACATCCGAATTATAAATGATTCCAATGGTATTCCTATAGTGGAACTTAATGGGAAAATTGCAGAAATTGCTAAGGAAAAAGGTATTACTCGCATTTTAATATCATTATCTTATGATACTGACAACATTATTGCCTTTGCCACTGCTATAGCAGATTAATTATTAATTTATCAGGAGGCATACAGGTGAAGATAAGCAGAACGAAGTCGCTAATACATTTTTTATAGGGAATGACTCTGACGAGGTTCAACTTGGAAAACACAAACTTTGCAACAGAAAAGATGTAGTTTTCGCCCATAATTAATGCGAAGTCATTATTACAACTTTTAAATCAATTTCACAAAAGTGCTAAAACAAAGGCTTTTTTGTGAAAAATATATAAGAAAGTATAGAGAGATTGATTTATGAATATTATGAATGTATTAATTGAGAAAGCAAAATCAGAACCTAAAAGAATTATATTTCCAGAGGCTACAGAACCAAAAATTCTGCAAGCAGCTAAAAAAGCTTTTGATATGGGGATGGTCATTCCTATTTTGGTTGGAAATCTAAATGAAATACAAGAAACTGCTTTAAGAGAAAACATTAATATTAGTGACATGAATATTGTATCTACCAATGATGAGAAATTAATCAATTCCTGTGTGAAAGAATACTTAAATAATGAATGTATTTTTTCTGAAAAAAAGTTGACCAGAATGGCAACAAATCCATTAAACTTTGCAGCAATGTTAGTTAACAAAGGAGAAGCGGATGGTATGGTTGCGGGATTAACGTATACAACAGCGGATGTTATTCTTGCAGGTCAATGCCTAATTGGTCTGAAAGAAGGTATTTCTACACCTTCAAGTTTGTTTTTAATGAATGTTCCTGATTTTAATGGATCCGAAGGAAATCTGATTGTTATTTCCGACGGCGGGGTCTGTGAAGAGCCTTCTGTTAGGGAACTGGCGGATATATCCATTACTACTGCAGATACTGTAACAGCATTGCTCAGTTGGGAGCCGCGAGTTGCTTTATTGTCATATTCAACAAAAGGTAGCGTAAAAGGAGAAAAGACAAACTTTATTTTAAAAGTATTGAATGAAATCAAGGATAGAAGACCGGAACTGAAAGTGGATGGTGAATTGCAACTAGATTCAGCTATTATTCCTGAGGTAGCAGCTAAGAAATCTCCTGATAATATGGAAGTGGCTGGACAAGCCAATATTTTAATTGTTCCAGATTTAAATGTTGGAAACATTCTATATAAATCAATTCAAAGATTCGCAAAAGCAGAGGCTTATGGACCTTTTTTGCAGGGTTTCAAAAAAACAATTAGTGATTTATCAAGAGGTTCAAGTGTTGAAGATATTTTTGGTGTTATTGCTATGGTAGTTGTTCATGCACAGGAACTATGCAAGAACAAAATGGAGTAAAATGCTCCGGATTACCGCCTCAACACATGTTGAGGCGGTGATAATGATGACATATTGTGGTAAGAATAATAAAAATGGGGCTAAAAAATGCGATTTTTAGCCCCGTTTTTTTGACTCTTTCACAGATGACATAGGATAGCTGAAGGCAAAATCTTTCCAGATTGATTTTATAGATAGGGTAAAAGCTGGGATATAGCTTAGCTGGGAGTAAAAAAGGTAATTTATTATGGAGAAGAAGTAAATAATCGAACAATAAACCACCATTTTTTGATTGAATTATTTTATAATTTGTCATAAAATAAATAAAGTATTTAAAATAAAAAAATAAGTTTTATCTCCTCATGGTAAAAAAAGGAAAACGCACTGTATTGGCAAATTTTTGGAAATAACGTAAACGAGATATAGTTTAGAATATTGCAATTTATTAATAGATTTAAAAACAAATAAATAATTTTATTTTGATATAATTATGAAGAGGTGTCTTATGATTAAGATAGAAAAGGGGAACAAGCAAATTGCAGAGAGGTTAGTAATCAGTAAAACATGTCCTAGTTTCTCAGGAATTTCATGTGGAAATTCGGCTGGAAAGGTATGGGTTGACCGACTAGATAATCCTCATATTGCTATTGTTTATTCAGCTCCTGTAGGTGCTTATAGGGTATTAGGTAAAGTCGAGACAGATAGGGAGTATATTTCATTAATTAAATTTATTCAAAATGAATTATTTCAACAGCTAAGAGACGTAGGTGAAACGGAATTTGAATTTGCTGCGGATGATCCAAATCTTGAAGAAAAATTACTTGAGACATTTGGTAAGTATAATATAATACGAGATCAAGAAATTTCCTTTTTACAAAAAAATAAGAAATATGCAACGAATAGTCCAATAAAAAACTACGTTTTTCGCCAAGTTGATAAGGAATGCTTAGAAGAAAATTATAGGAATAAAGAATTTGTGATGGATAGAATTTTTGAATCGTGGGGAACGGTGGAATCATACCTGGAATTAGGTATAGCTTTTATTGCTGTAGATGTGAATCAGATAATTGGAGTTATTTTAGGGTCTTCCAATTATAATGATACTTTGCCAATAGACATTGAAACATTAGAAGAATACAGAAAATTAGGAATAGCAACCGAATTGACAAAATATTTCTTAAATTATTGCATGAAACATAAAAAAACAGCATATTGGAATTGTATAACCTCAAATATCGCATCACAGAAGCTTGCCGAAAAGGCAGGATTAGAATACATAGGAAAGAACAATTACTATTATTTTAGTTTTGTGTAGTTAAGAGGAAGACTATTGAAAATGTAGAGAAAAGATTAAAACATATTTTAAGTACATTATTAAACGAAGATATTAAAGAGCAATTAAAGTAAAATGAGCAATTACAGTAGATTAAAAAAAGTAAAATGCTGGAAACCCGCATAGATAAAGGGCTTTCGAACATATAGGGGTATAGCTCAGCTGGGGGCTTCCGCCCGAAATTCGTGACCGTCAATTATTAGAACATGAATTGAACAACATAAATTATTTAAGGAAGCTGCAAGCACTTGAAAAAGATTTTAACAAAACAAGGAAAGATTGCTTTTACTATAAATTATCAACGTTATATTACGGTATTTGCGTTACACAAGAGGCCATTCGATGGTGTCAACACATCCGGGCTGGAAAACCATTATCAGAGCTGATTCAAGGGGAGGAATAAATGATGTCAGAGATTAGCCGAATTGATTTGAACGGTGTAAATAGTTATCTTGTTAAGTGTGCGGACAGTTTTATTTTGTTTGATACTGGAGGTCATATCGTCATGGATCAGCAGTTCACAAACCGGCGCGAACTTTTGTTAAAAGAGCTTGAAGCCGCCGGGTGTACAGAGAACAATCTTAACCTAATTGTATTAACTCACGGTGATATCGACCATTCATGTAATGCCGCATATCTACGAGAACATTTCAAAACCAAAATCGCCATGAACGATTGCGACAGAGAATTGGTTGAGAATCCGACATTACAAAAATGGATGGAGAGTTATCAATATAACTCTTTGGAATTGCAACAAATGTTTTTGCAATATAAGGATGTTATAACAAAAGTCACACAGAAAATGCTTGACGAGTTCGAAAGGTTTTCCCCGGACGTTTTGTTGGAAGATGGATTTGATTTGTTGCCATATGGTTTTGACGCAACGGTTATCCATATACCCGGTCATACCAAAGGGTCTGTTGCAATTCTTACAAAAAACGGTGAATTGATTGCCGGTGACACGTTTGCAAACATCGACAAGCCAAGCCCATCCCCTAACGCCAGCGATTTCCTACAATTAGCCGATAGTATCAATAGACTAAAAAACTTAACTATAGAAACTGTTTATCCTGGCCACGGAAGCTCGTTTAGTTTTGAGGAAATCATTTTAAAGGCGTGATATTATAATGACAAAATCCCCAAACGGTGCTTTAAGCCCATGTTATTATAAAGGCGGTTATTTACACGGCATACACTGTGGAAGCTATTTTAATGATATGGATTCGCTCCGTGACATGATGGCGCAAGAAGAAACATCGTGAAAATGGTATTATTGAAAAGTAATGCCATTAACGCGGGGCAGTTATACATTTATGCCGATATGGAAGAAGGTAAGATGTTAATGTTAGTCATAAAGAGCCAGACGCTATGACGCAGAGATGAGAACGCGCAAAGACGCAGAGCCGATAGTATGTGAAATAATCACAGCTATTGGTTCTTTCCATTTTTATTTAGGGTTTATCCAAAAAACGATACTGCGCTCTGGAACTTCTTGAGCAAGACTGATTTTAGCATATTAGAGGATTGCTGCTTTTGGCTAGATGGGGATATCAGTCAATATTATTAGAGTCTGACTGCAAAAGCGTATCATAAATGCTTGGAGAATTTGCATCAAAGAACGGTATTTTCAGAGATATCCCTTGCCGCCAAGGCTCCTCCAGTCCTCCAGGTTCAAGCGGTATCTTTTTTATCTCCACAAGGCACGTTGAAGCGGTGATAATGATGACGTATTGTAGTAAAGACAAGAAATAGATGGGTTGTACCACAATATGTAGTGGTTTTTGAGCGAAAAATGAGAAAAAAACGGGGCTAAAAAATGCGATTTTTAGCCCCGTTTTTTTTGCTCTTCCACGGATGACATAGGGGAGTTAAAGGAAAATCTTTCCAAGTTGCTTTTATTGATAGGGAGAAGGATGGGATATACCTCAGCAAGGAGAAGGCTTGAATGGCATTTAAGAGGTCCATTTCATAGTATCCAGCAATTTTGAAAGCTAATAGTATTGATGGAATTAATTATTCTAACTGATTTCCCATTAGATTCTCCTTTCCTATGTAAAGTTGCTTTACATAACTTTCTTATAATCGTTAAAAGTAAGATGTCAAATATACTTTCCGCTTTTTGGTAGATATTTGTGTTCTTAAAAATAATGTTTTAATGATATAGCATATAAACCATGGGTTGAATATTAATGAAAAATGGCACGCTGTATCGCATTTCTTACATGTAATAAAAATATTGGGTGAATATGAGTTAACATGATGATGTAGAGTAAAAAAAGCACAATTTAATTATTTATAAAGGATGTTGAATTAATAGAAATGCTGTTAATACCACAGATGTCATAACGTTCAACTATTGTTCTTACTTTATAGGTTGCATCTCATTTTTCAGTTCCACAAATCGTGCCAGGATAGGCACGAAGATTCTGTTCAGGGTATATGTGAATCATCCTACCGCATTAATGAAAGCTGGTTACATGGTATAATAGCCATAGATAACTCCTTTCTGGTGTGTGTTATGGTTGTTTCTCGACAATTCAATTATAACATATCCGTGAGGGGTTATTCTATTTTTAACAGTAAAAAAGTCAGTAAAATCAAGGCTTGTGGCGTTTCGCAAACGCCTAACAATAAGGTAGTGAAGGGGGGGAAACTAAAGATAAGCAATACGAGTACAGTGTACTTACTAAAAATGAAGGAGGTTAAAATGGTGACGTAACGATGAATTTAATCTAAAGGTAACTTTTCTGTTAAATAACCAAAAAAGAAAGGAGAAATAAAAGTGGAATCAAAAACCTTAATGAAAGAAATAAGCAGGAAATTGAGACGAACATTTTCCATACTCGCTGTACTTCTTGCTGTACTTTTCGCAATACCAGTATGTTCAGTAGCGGCGGAAACGCTCCCAACCTCTCCACCGTCAGGCTATGACCAAGTCAAGAGCAACATTCCACATGGTCAGGTCAGCTATATTACTTATCAGTCTACGGCGACAAACAGCCAGCGGAGGGCGAGAATTTACCTGCCCCCAGGATATTCAACAAACAACAAATACAGCGTTATGTATTTATTGCATGGCATTGGCGGGAATGAAGACGAGTGGTACAACAGCGGCGCACCGAATGTCATCCTTGACAATCTCATTGCTGCCGGTAATATTCAACCCTTTATCCTTGTATTACCAAACGGGAATGCGACGGGAACGGGAGTATCAGATGGTTGGGAGAATTTCACGAAAGATTTGATCAATTCTCTTGTACCCTATATCGAATCACACTATTCCGTTTATACTGATGCCCAACACCGGGCGATTGCCGGTCTTTCACAGGGCGGCGCCCAATCGCTGAATATCGGGTTGCCCAACGTGGATAAGTTCCCCTATATCGGTGGCTTTTCCTCCTCGCCCATCACCAAACAGGTAAACCAGCTGTTTCCTGACGGCGGGACTAAGGTTAAGGCAAATTTAAAACTGCTGTTTCTCTCCTGCGGAACCGCAGATGGCCTTATATCCAATAACAATAGGGTAAGGAATTATTGCAACTCCAATAATATTCCCTACACTGAATGGCTTCTCCCGGGTAACGGCCATGATTGGAGCGTGTGGAAGCCAAGTCTGTGGAATTTTGCCCAGATGGCGTGCGCAGCAGGATTTACGGATCAGACCACGCCAACACCAACCCCTGACCCGATATCGGCCTTTACACAGATTGAAGCGGAAAGTTTCGAAAACCAGGAGGGAGTCCAGAACGAAACCTGTACCGAAGGCGGGGAGAATATCGGGTATATCGAGAATGGGGATTATGCTATTTACAGCAATATCGATTTCGACAGCGGTGCGGCGAGCTTCCAGGCCAGAGTAGCCAGTGCCACCAGTGGTGGTAATATTGAGATCAGGCTGGATAGTATTACCGGCACTTTGATCGGGACTTGTCAGGTTGCAGGAACCGGAGGTTGGCAGACTTGGACCGATGTAAAGTGCAGTGTCAGCGGGGCAAGCGGAAAACATGACGTTTATCTGAAATTTACAGGCGGAAGCGGATACCTATTCAACCTTAACTGGTTTAGATTTACGGCGCCATACAGCATGGAAATCCTAGGGGGGGTAAACGGACAAAGTCTCACCCTTACGCCTACACAGATACTCGTACCGACAACAACTACAACATCTAATACTGCTAAATTCCATTGTTTTCTGTTATTAGGTCAATCCAATATGGCAGGTTATGCTTTGGCGCAAGCTTCCGATAAAGTGGAAGACCCCCGCGTGTTGGTATTGGGGTATGATAATAATGCTGCACTCGGGCGGGTAACCAATAAGTGGAGTGTGGCATCTCCACCTCTTCATGCTTCCTGGCTTAATGCTATCGGCCCTGGAGACTGGTTTGGCAAGACCATGATACAGAAAGTCCCGGCGGGTGATACGATCGGACTGATACCCTGTGCGATCAGCGGTGAAAAGATCGAGACATTTATGAAGTCGGGAGGCACAAAATATAATTGGATCATCAACCGTGCCAAAATTGCACAGCAAAATGGAGGCGTCATTGAAGGCATCATTTTCCACCAGGGAGAATCCAACAGCGGCGACCCGAGTTGGCCCGGCAAGGTAAAAACACTGGTGGAAGACCTTAAAAAAGATCTGAACCTGGGGGATGTTCCTTTCCTCCCCGGTGAACTGCTTTACAGCGGTCCTTGTGCAGGTCACAATACGTTGGTAAACCAACTGCCTTCCCTGATTCCGAATTGCTCGGTAGTCTCTGCAAGCGGTCTGGTAGTAGACCCTGGCGATACACAATACCGTCTCCATTTTAGTCATGATTCATCAGTTACCCTGGGCAAGCGATATGCTGAAAAAATGATTCAAGCCCTTGGCTGGTGAGTTGGCATGTAAAACCTATGATTTTACCGTCTTTAAAAAGTACTTGTCTGGCAGTTTACGGTCAGATTGCAGCCGTGATCAAAGAAATCAAGACTGCAGAGGATATCATCAATACAGTGCTGGCAGATGCAAAGCTTACGCTGAATCAGCTCAGAGATTTTTCACTGTCATAAAAGGGATAAAGACGTTTACGGCCAAGTTGCCCATATAAGAAATAACAATGTTGTTATTTACAGAAGTCTTCGTATTTGTAGTATATGCAAATACGGAGACTTCTTTTTGTCACTTTAATTTCTAACATAAGCCTCCAACTGGCTCTCTGTATTCTGAGTTATACTGGCTCTTTAATAGAACCAAGTGTTATGAGTATAATTATACCATCCGGTTAAAAGAATTCAATATTATTTCAGAGGGATATTAGGATAAACCGTTTGAACGAAAATTATATTTGATTTGTGCTTTTTCACTGGCGGGAACCAACGTTATATCGGCCAGATTTGTGACCGAACATATTGAAAACATATCATTGATTTTTAAACACACAAAAGGAAAGGAACAGGTAATGGAATAATGGCTATTTTATGAATGAAGCAGGTAACAAAGCAAAGAGTTCCAGGTTTTT
>Ga0316604_10001084_pt1 | contig 26213 bp, 21 predicted proteins | sample OWC_soil_day20_C_FD_207650 | JGI IMG/M metagenome (GOLD analysis project Ga0316604, IMG submission 207650) | Wetland soil microbial communities from Old Woman Creek delta, Ohio, United States - OWC_soil_day20_CT | ecosystem: Environmental > Terrestrial > Soil > Wetlands | place: USA: Ohio...
GCCAGTGCCGATTCGCCGACTGCACCACTCAAAATGCCGGTCGTCGTTATGCCAACCTGGATGGTTGACAGGAAAAGTGTCGGTTCGCGTTGCAGATTCAGCGCTGTCTGCGCTCCGGCGCTACCTTCGTCGGCGAGATTTTGCAATCTGGCCGCGCGTGAAGAAATGAGCGCGATCTCCGACATGGCGAACAAGCCATTCAGCAGGATAAGAATAAAAAGGACAATAATGTCCAGCAAAATGCTGTCCATTCTTTTGAGGGCATGCAGCCTGGAAGAAAACAATTATTCAATTGTACATGCAGTGCCCGGGCTTTCACCAAAATCCTGATTGACAGGAGCCACAAGCATCGGGACGGCGTTATTCCGGCTGGGTGGCGGGCTCCTTGCCAACTTGCCCCGTTGCGGTTCCGCAAAAATGCATACGACATTCTTTTCTAGACTTTTGTTATAGACCATTGAAAAGGAGACGGAATGAATTGGCGCGAAGCGGATCGGGCACTCTCATGCGAAAGCTGGCGGAATGCGCGCATGGACTGGGTCAGCGCAGATATTGTGGAAAGGGGAATCGAAATGCAAACCGACAAGGGCTATGACGCTGCATTTCACTATCTTGAGGAGCATGACATTTCTCCGGACGTCATCCGGCGCGTTTTAGTGAACAGACTCGACCGGAGATCGCAATCCTTCGGCGCATTGTGAACATGGTTACCGCAAACAACAACGACTATTGAAACGGCTCAAATCAGACAGATATAGTTAACAAATGCTGCTTTTGCCAGGCGCTTCCAAGGCGAGCGAACAGGCTCAAAGAGTGCTTGAGCAATATCAAAAAGCAACAATTTGAATAATGGCAATATTGAAAATAAGTCAATAAATCGGACAGCGTTTTTTTGCAGGGAACGTCCGAACGCAAGCGAAGAACACCAGGATGGGTAATCGCCTGACGTGCTAAAAAAGCGCGTGCAGCAGCCCATGGATCATGCCTATAAAGGAGATCATCATGTCATCTATTCAGAACCCTATTCATTTCGAACGATTAACGCCTCCTTCCCTTCGGAAAACGCTGAACCAGTGGGGCATCGCCATTCTCGCCGTTGTGGCGTTTCTCTTTCTCGGTTCGGCATTGGCCGCCGACAAGGCGACGTCCAAGGATGCCAAATCCAGCTATCAGCAGGAGCGGGCCGCCTGCATGAGCAAGGACAGCATGCAGGATCGCAAGGCATGCCTGCGCGAGGCAGGCGCTGCGCTGTATGAATCCAAGCGCGGCGGACTCACTGCCGAAGACCAGGCCAGTTATGAGAAAAATGCACTGATGCGATGCAACCTGGTACCGCAGGAAGACCGCAAGGCATGCGAACAACGTGTGCATGGCCAGGGCAACATTGAAGGCAGCGTCGCGGCAGGCGGAATCCTGCGTGAAACGAGAACGGTAGAAGTCATCACGCCGGAAGGATATGTGCCTCCGCCCGCGCCAGCCGGAACGCCGGGCACCCCGCCGGCAGGAACGATTGCACGATGACCGGCAAAAGCCGACTGCGCTCAGGTTTTGCTTCTCTCAGCCGGTGATCGCCGACATCATCCTCGTCAACGGCCTGAAAACTCACCTTTGCAACGATCCGGCGAGTTTTCAGGCCGTTCCGCCTTCCTCCGCCATCCATATCTTGAGGCCATCGACCCAGGATTTGGCGGGCAGGTTCAACTTGCCCTTGATGGCGGACGCACGTGCATACAGCGCGCTGAAATCCACCTCGGGCGCACGCTTGAATGCAATCGCGACCACATTTCCATCATGCACCTCGGGCAGCCAGGCAACCGCATCGAAAACGGACTGCATCGCATCCAGGTTCCTTCCACGGCTTTCTTCACTACCGAACAGATTGACCGTCAGCATGCCATCCGGAGTCAGACAATCGGCGCAGGCCTGGTAGAACTCGGGCGTATCGAGGACAGGCCCACGAGCCTTTTCATCGTATAAGTCGACTTGAAAGATGTCCACGGCCCCCTTGTTATCCAACGCGCCGACAAAGTCCAGTGCATTCAACTGCAGAATATGAAGCCGCTGATCGACGGGTGGCAGATTGAACATGGATTCGCAGATCCGGATGATGGCAGGATTGAGCTCGACCGCTGTCACCCGTGAATCCGAAAAATGGCGATAGCAGAATTTGGTCAGCGCACCCGCCCCAAGCCCAAGCTGGACAATATGCCGCGGATGGGAATTGAACAGCATCCACATCATCATCTGTTGCACGTATTCCAGCTCGATCGCATCCGGCTTGCTGATGCGCATGGCCCCCTGAATCCATTCCGTCCCAAGATGGAGGAACCGAACACCCAGGTCTTCCGAAGTAGTTGCGGAGGGCAAAGAGAGCGGATCTGCCGCATTCGGCCTTATCGGATTACTGCGTGAGGGACGCATGACTTTCTCTCTCCAGAGGTCGAAAAAATGTAACACGACCTAGTTGATGAACAAGCTCAATATGATGAGCGCAATTCCGACGTTGGCCACCATGTTCAGTGCGGCTACTGTACGCCCGTAAGCCCGCAAGGTATTGATCGCCGTCCATCCTCCCCAGAACAGGATGCCACCCAATGCATTGGTCATTTCCTGCCGGCCCGAACCCGAGACGAGTGTAAAAATACTCTGTACAAAGAATGTCAGGCAGAGCGCTGCCAACGCCATTCTGCCGCTTTTTCGGTTGATGAATTCCCCGAATGTCTGAAAAAAAGACTGCATGAAACGATTTCTCCCTGGCTGATTACGTATTGAAGCGCAGGCCCCTTATTATTTACCGGAATGCAGATTCATCCGGCGACAGCAGGCGCATGCTCCATGCAACGGCCATTTCGGCCCAAAGACATAATCTTACCAGCAGGCGCTTCATGGAATCGGCTTGACTTGCGGGTAACGGCGAACAGGGGAAATAACCCGATAATAGACTGCGGGGCGCGTCAACGGCGCCAGTCCGGATACGGTGAAACAGAAAATAGACTGGAAGCATGCAGATCCGCTTCCAGTCTGGAAAATAAGAAAATGAAACGTTATCCTGTACGGTCAGGGTGATGTCGGTTCATCCGGTTCCGTCTCGGATGGCATTATTTTTTGCATGTCCTCCCGACTGATGCGGTGCGGGCGGTGCGGATCAAGCTCGGTTTCATCCTCGGGAAGAATATGCTGATCGCCCGACTGTTTTTGCTTGTGCAAATTATGTGTTGACTGGTTTCTGTTCCTGTTCGGGTTTGTCAGGGGCATTGCAGGACTCCCTTCGAATACAATCAATTAGTCACCCTGTAAAAGCAGGCCAATCCAGTTCCCGGTCAAGGCACGACTTTCGGTGCCTCGGCCGGGGTCCGTTTTTATCCCGTCATCAAGCAACGGGACAGAAACAGGAACGATTACTGATTTTTATGGCGTTGCTTTCCGGCCTGGACGTGTTGCTCATGGCTGCCGCCTCTTGTTGACGAGCCGGATTGTCCGCCGCCATGACTGCTTTCGCCGCCCTTCTTGCCAATCTCGGACATGTGCTCGCGGTCCTGGCTGACAGCCTGGCCGCCTTTCCTACCCGCTTCGCGCGCTTCTTCGGGTGAGAATTCATGCGCCGTACCCTTCTCATGAGCCGCCTTGCCGCCCTTGCTTCCGGCCTCGCGCGCTTCTTCGGGTGAGAATTCGTGCGCCGTGCCCTTCTCATGGGCCGCCTTGCCGCCCTTGCTGGCTATTTCGCGCTGCTTGTCTTCATCCATCGATGCAAAACCGCGATTGCTGGTGCCGCCCTGTCCGCCCGTTCCTTTGGTTCCTGGACTCATGTATGCCTCCTTCGATGCTTAAAAAATAACCCTTGGTGCCGAGACTTTTGCAGCCGCTCCCAAGAAACGTTAAGTCTTCGCTTCATAAATCAAATCGATCCATGAATGAAAGACCAGGCATGGTTTGAGACAAGCATTAACAAAAAGTTCACATCGATTTCATTTCGATGAATCCACGAGATGGCGCTCGAACTTGGCAATGCATCACGCAAACAACCTGAATTTGCGATTCATCATTAGAAGAGAAGTTAGCCTCAGGTGCACTTTTCGAGCTCATGAATGCATTGATAACCGTCAAAAATCCCAATTTTGGGGGATCACACAATACGTGGACTGTCCAGCACGTCTGGGCAGCGGGTGGCCTTGCATGCCCCCTTCCTCGCCAACAGATCCTTGCCGGAGTGACCGGACAAGCCATCATCCGCCAGGAAGGCATATGCCGGTCAAGTTGGCTGGATAGCTCATGCATTGCGCGAACCCAGCACCAGCATCCTGAGTGAGCACGTACCTGCATTTACGCGGTTCGCCCAATAAGCGATTCGGTTGTAGTCATTATCAACAGGAGATTATTGTGAAAATGAAAAAGCCATCGGCATCATTGAAAAAACATGCATCGATTTTATCGATCTCAACCATTTGCGCGCTTACCCTTGCTGCATGCGGAGGAGACGGTAGTAGCAGTAGTGGTGGAACTTCGGGCGACGGCACTGTCACGGTAAAAAATGCGTTTGCCTATATTACGCAACGAGGCGCTGCCGCCGATACCGGCAGCGTCCTGCGATGCGACCTCGACGCTTCCAGCGGCAGCTTGTCGGGTTGTACAGATTCGGGCGCAGGCACGGCGCTTCCGGGCCCGATTTCACTCGCCCTGAACAACAAATACGCCTATATTCTCAACTTCCCGGTCGGCTCGGATCCCTCGACCAACTCGACTGCCGAAACAATAACCCAGTGTTCACTCGACAGCACGACGGGTGCACTCTCCAATTGCGCCAATTCCGGCGCGACTGAAACGGCCTATATCTATGACTTTGCCATTAGCGGCAATTTCGGCTATACGCTGCAGCGCTACGGCAATCAGTTGCTGCAATGCACACTTAATGCAACGACCGGCGCACTTTCCAATTGCGGCAGCATATCGACCGTCAGCGGGCTGAGCGAGCCTGTCAACTTTGTATTCAAGGATAGCCGCGTTTACATTGCGAACGCCGACCTCAGCGCCAGTTCCGTTTCAGTCTGCACGGTCGCTTCGGATACGGGCGCTGTTTCGGATTGCAAAACGGCGATTCCATCGTCATATAACTTCAATCCGACCTCAACCGATAATGGCGTAACGACTATCAACGGTGTCGGGCCCACCGGCATTGCCATCAAGGACTCGACGGCTTACATCGTATCGTCTGCCAACAAGAATGTTATCCGTTGTGAAATCGGAAGCGATGGAACATTTACCTCCTGCGTCGACAATGCCTTGGCTGGCATAACCGCTTCGTCCCCGTATCGCATTGGCGTGTACGGCAACTATGCCTACATTACCAATGCATCGACAACCGCCGCAGACAACAACGTATTCAAGTGCAGCATCAACAGCGACAATTCCTTGGGAACGTGCGCGGCAGCGGGAGCCTCGAATATTGGCAGCGAACTGGATGACATCAAGTTCCTGGCCAAGCCATAGCAGACCATTACTCCGCAATCAGCAAAAAGAGCCGCCTCCGTGGCTCTTTTTGCTTTCCGTCAACTGATTTTCCTGTAACCGATGAGGAACGGTTAGGTAGCCGGTTCATCAACGAGGCAGCCCGGTTAACCGCGTAACGGCTTTGTCCAGCCATCTCGAGCGCAGGTTACTCTATCCGGAGAAGTGGCCATCCTTTAATGATGGAAAGAAAACGCCGACGCTCAGGGTGTATTGAGCTCGCTGTACATTTGCTGGAGTCGTCGCGATATGGCAGGACTGGTCATCGGCTTGCCGATCATGTCGTTGTCGTAGCCATACCATACGATGGCAAGGAGGCCCAGGTTCTTGGCAAGCTTGGCCGTGTCGTACAGGACCTGCCCCTTCTGGGCATCGCTGAGTGCGTAGAATTCCTTCCCCCCCTCTTTCGGAGGCGCGAGCCAGCCATGCTCCGTGTCGGCAACAGGCATGTCGCGCAGGCCCGCTTTCGCAAGGTAATTGCGCACCGTACCCACCTCCCTGGCGAAGCTCGGTCCTGCATTTCCTTTGGCCGACCGATTATACGGATGCCAGGCCAATGCATCGAAATACTTCCAGATGGGTTCGCCTTCCGATGTGCGCGCATTCAGAATCGTGGGAATTCCGCAGACATAAGCCTGCGCAGGGGAAAAAACCAGGATAGCCGGACTTGCCCGCTTGGTTGCACGGTATATGCGTTTCTGCACGTCAGCGAGTTCAGTCGGCGTCATGGTCGTGAATTCGGTCGGATCGCCCGGACAGGCGTAGGGCTCGTTCCATCCTTCGACCGCCCACAGCGAATCCCTGGTGCGCGAGACAAACCGATAGACATAATCTTCGTATTCGTCAAGGTTGCGGGGGCCGGATTTGCTTCCAGGCCAACTGGGATATTGCTTGTTAGGCTCGTCTGGGCGCCTCGATGCCCAGGTCGGCACGGAACCGAATGTCTTGATGACCTTGGCGCCCTGTCTGGCATGGCCTGCATACACTTTTTCGATCAGCGTGAAATCGATCGATCCATCGGACTTCCATACGGCGGCATCATGAAGATGCGAGATATCCCAGTCACGGATAAGCCCGTACTGAAATTTGGGAAGGGAACTGGCCGGGCCGTCCTGGTCTCCGCCGTTGAAGAGCCGGTGTGCATGCATCCCGACCTTGAAGACCGTGTCTCTTGTGCCATAGCTGGCAAGTAAGGATTGATCCGAGTAGGCGCCGTGTCCGCCATGCACGAGAATAGTGTATGTTCCCGCCTGAGGTTGCCGGATAGTGATCAGTTTCTCCTTGACCGAGCCCGCCAATTTCGCGTCGAACGATTCCGTCGTCGGGGTGCCGTCGAATTTGACATAGACATCCGCCGTTCCCTCTCCGTCCTCCCCGGAAAGCACAATCAGCAGATCATCTGCTTCCGGCGGGACCGTTATCTGGAACAAGGACGTACTGCCGGGCCTGCCGGACAGCTTGTCGACCATCATCCTGTTGGACAGCATTTCAGGTACGCGCGAAGAAGCCGGGAAGCCGCGCCAATACCAGGCAAGCGCCGTAATCAGAGCAGCCACGACAGCAACGAAAATCATTGCCGACAGCAAGCGGGCCCGCTTGCCGGGCCGCTCTTTGAACATCTTGTCTGTCATTACCAACATACTTTCCTGCCTGGGACGATTCGTGAGTTTTACGCTGTTACCGCGCAAGAGTCTTGTCTGCGATCAATCAAAAAAGATTGCCGACCAGTCTATACAAGAGCCCGCCGGAGAACTTGCGAAATGACAATCTTTTTCAGGGAATCATGCCGATAAGCAGAAAAGGAAACCGGAACGTTCGAATGCTGAAAAGGAGCCCTTATCCGGCGCGCCAGCAAGCCATGTGCTGTCGGCCAAGCTTTGCGTCGGATAAGCAAAGGCCGCCATGAATACGGCGGCCTTTGCGATGGATGTCGCTTATTGCTTGCGTGAGATGAACCCGGCAACAACCGCTGCCCCGCTGCCGCCTGCCGCCTTCAGCGAAAAGGCTCCCGCGAGTTCAGCAGGCCCGGATGATCCCGAACTCGTGGAAATCGGACCAAAATACTTGGCGCCCATTCCTCCAGTCCATGCGCTGGTACTGACCGCGCCGTTGAAGTAATTGGCGCTGTCCGTGCCTGCGGCATTCATCGCCAGGGTCAGGTCAAACATGACCGGAACCGAATCGCTGCCGGAGACCGTATCTTGGATGCTGACGGTAGCCCGGCGTGTTGCAAAGTTGAGCGTTATCGAAGCCGCGCCCCGGAAAAAGACAGGTTCAGCGGTCGAACTGGCTGCATACCACCCGTAGACGTTCCCGGAATAGGTTACCGTGCCACCGGACGGAACGCTGGCGGGATCGGTTGGCGCGCCGAATGCGACTATGCCGCGCCGGTTCTGGTTGTGTTCCGCCGTACCGGACTGGGTTACCCATTCCGCGATGTCCACCGTATCCTGCGAGAGCCATGCCGTCAGGTTGCTGTACAGGAAGCCCCAGGTATCCGCCGAACGATAGCCCTTCGATCCCGGGAACGGGACACCAACCCCTGAGCCACCTTCCAGAATGCCGCCATCGGCCGCATTGCCGGCATGGATATCGCCATCCTCATGCAGGCGAATTTCCTGGGCATAATCCGGCGTGGTGCCGCCAGTGCGCCAGTCGCCCTTGGTGCTTTCCGACGTGATCACTTCTTCCGTCGGGCACGTCGACGTATCGCACCGGGAGGCGGTGCTACGCGGGAAGTAACGGTTGTTGGCGTAATGTTCCTTGGTCGCGGATTTGGTTTTGGTTGCATAATCGTAGAAACTGATATTGGAAGGGTCCGGAAGCGTCACATCCGCCAGCGAGCCGTCATCGGCCATTTCGGTGCGGCCCTGAGTCGCATTGAACGTTTCGATGATCAACGGCCTCTCATCGACTGCATTCCATTTGATGCCAATGTCGCTCAGCAACAAGACCAGCTTCGAAACGATGCCCTCGCTGTTCTTGGTCACCCTTACCTGCGCCAGCCCGCCGGACGATACCGTCATTCCCGATGTGGTCGTTATGTCGTCGACCGTTGATTTGCCAAACACCTGGACGCCCGCACTGGTCACGGCAACCCCGTTCTCTTCCTTGATCTTCGTGGTTCCGCTCGCCTGGTAGTCCGTTGCGTATGTGTAAGCGGATCCGTCCGAACCACCACCCGATGAATTGCCTCCGGAAGAACTGTCGCTTCCGCCACCGCCCCCGCATGCAATCAAGGAAAACGTGGTTAATATTAATAAACATGCTCGATTAATAGTTATTCGCATTTTCAGCCCTCTATAAAAGGTGAATGTTTTCCATTCCTCAGATCCGGCGACTCATCCAAACTCCGAGAAAACGATGAGTATTAACTTATAGAGAGCTCAGCAGAGTGACTTTGATAATCAATAAATGAAATATTAATAGTGAAGTTTTTTGAATGTTTTACATTAATTTAATTAAAATTATGCAAATAGAATTTCAACTCAACAAATAAAACCAGATAATTATCTGAAAACGATTGAAGAGTTTGTTGTTTCAATATCCAATTGTATCGACTAAAACTATTCACCGATTCTGCATTGAAGAGACTGGTTAATTTCCCACGTCAACCCGGCAACACAGGCTATTCCGCACGCCGCGCAAGATCGCTACCGCCATACGGACAAGCATGCTCCAGGAGAAAGGCTATCGTCATTCCGCCAGGCGCAACCATTCCGGCTCAACCGTTCTGAAGCATTTAACTCAATGAAAAATGCTGAATCGGTTAATTGTCGACTCCGTTTATTTCAGAACGAAAAAACATTTTTTCAAAAAGCGAGCGCAAAATTTTTATTGAAACAATAAATGATTATTGAAGAGGTCGATTAAATACGAATTAAACACTCGTTTAAATCACAATTAATCAAACTCATCAATAGCCTATTCATCATTTCAAAAACAAGCCCATCAATAAATATGAATGAGTTAATGCGGACTCATCCATTTTTCAAATGCCGATATGATTCGGCTATCAGTCCTGCTTGGTTATATTGCATGGTTCGTTTCACGACATTGCCGAGTCCGATTCAAACGATGCGGCAATCGTTTGCAAATTGGAAAAGCAGGTCGAATATCACTGGAAGGAAATTGCGAGGACGGCGAAGGACCATCAGGCGGGCCGTAAAGCCCGGGTTGCGGCCGCGTGAAGGGAAAAAGAGATAACTCGCCGGCCCGGTCGGTTGGCCTGGATACAGGCCATCTGACCGGCTCCGGATTTCCCGGATATGAAAGCTATCTGATTTCGTTCAGGATAGCGCTGAGCAAGCGCCATGTTTTTTCAACTGCCGCAATCTCGACCGATTCGCCGGGCGCATGCGGGCTGTGGATGGTCGGACCGAAGGAGATGATGTCGATGTCCGGATACTTGGCGCCGATGACGCCGCACTCCAGACCGGCGTGTATGACCTGCGTCTCCGCCTTGCTTCCGAACTCCCGCCGGTAGACCTTCTGGCACAGGGCGAGCAGGGGCGAACCGGGATTCGGCACCCAGCCGGGGTAATACCGGTCCTTCTTTGTATGCGTTCCCGACAGGGAAAACAGACTCACGATCTCGTCGGCAAGCGCCTCGCAGGCACTGTCCATGGTCGAGCGCGCCATGAACGTGCAGGCTCCGGATGACGGCTGCAGATCGACCGTGCCGAGATTGTTCGACGTCTCGACCGCACCGGGCATGCTGGGGCTCATGCGCCGGATTCCGAACGGAGCGGCATGCAGCGAATGCAGCCAGATCCGCTGGTCCGCGTGCGACATGATCATTTTCGCCTCTGCAGGGAAACAGTTGATCCGCATGCCATCGTCCACCCCCCGCAACTCGCTGCCGATCGTTGTCGCCCATTCCTTCAATGCGTCGTTCATTGCCGGGAAGTCTTCCGGCTGGACAACCACCACCGCACTGGCTTCCCGGGGCAGTGCATTGCGGGCCGTGCCGCCTTTCAGCTCGGCCAGCCGCAGCGGCAACCGGTCCTGCAGACCGCACAGGATCCGGCTCAAGATCTTGATGGCATTGCCGCGCCCTTCATGGATATTGATGCCGGAGTGTCCTCCGCGCAGGCCGGATACCTCGATGCGGAATGCCTTCCAGCCGGAAGGCAGCTCTTCGGCCAGGCCGACACGGCTGGCGTCGACATCCAGCCCGCCCGCGCAGCCAAGGTAAAACTCGCCCCATTCTTCCGTATCCAGGTTGAGCATCAGCTTGCCCTTCAGCACATCGTTCGCCAGTCCCTTGGCGCCGCCCATGCCTTCTTCCTCATCGACTGTCAGCAACGCCTCGATGGGTCCGTGAACGAGTTTTTCCTCCAGTACAGCCAGTATCAGGGCGACGCCGATGCCGTTGTCGGCGCCCAGGGTCGTATCCCTGGCAAGCACCAGCCCGTCCTGTACTTCCGGCCGGATCGGATCGCGGGAAAAATCATGGATGGTCGCGCTGTTCTTCTGGCAGACCATGTCCAGGTGCGCCTGAAGAATGACGCCGGGCGCATGCTCGCGCCCCGGGCTGGCAGGCTTGCGGATGATCACATTCCCCGCCTGATCGATGACACTGGCGAGCCCTCTGTTTTCCGCCCACAGTTGCAGGAATTCGCACAAGGCGCTCTCCTGTTTGGATTGCCGGGGAATGCGGCATAAGGTAGCGAAATGCGCCCATACGGATGCGGGTTCCAGACCGGTAAAGGGAGATAAAGAGGGGGAAGCGGTTTTTGACATGGACGTGATGAAGTCAGCTGTATGCCACCGGCACGCCGGAAGGCATGCCATGACATGGTTAATCGGATACCGTGAACCCGGCGCTCCGCCTGTTCTGCGCAAGGCAGAGAGCACGATTTCGCCTGAACGAAATTGCGTGGCTGTCCGACACGGCTTTTCGTTATTTATTATGCCACGCCCGAGGGTGCCGGAACTGACGTTGTTCGAAAGTGCTGAATTCCGTGTGCAATAGGAAGAAGGCTAGCGCCCCCTTGCCCCCTGATGCGCTCGTGCCAGGTCGATGAAGGCGCGAACATAATCGATCTCGGCATCGGCTTCGCGAATGCCAAGAAAGATCTGCTTGGCGATGCCGTGTTCTCCCAGGCGCACCGGCATGACGTCGAGCTTGCTGCTGTACTCTTCCGCCAGCCAGCGCGGCAAGGCGGCGATTCCCCGGCCGCTCTCCACCATCTGCAGCATGATGTCGGTCGTCTCGATTGGCTTGTGGCGTTTCGGGCTGACGCCGGCAGGCAGCAGGAATTGCGTGTAGATATCCAGACGCTCGATATCGACCGGATAGGTGATCAGTGTTTCGTCCATGAGCTGGTCGGGCGTCACGAATTCGGCGGTTCGCAGCAGATGCCGCGGCCCTACCACCAGTACCTGCTCGTAGTCGAATACGGGTTCGAATTGCAGGCCTGCCTTGTACAGCGGGTCCGGCGTAACCAGCATGTCGATCTCATAGCCGAACAATGCACCGATGCCGCCGAACTGGAATTTCTGCCGCACATCCATGTCGACATCCGGCCAGTTGGCCAGATAAGGAGAAGCGATCTTCATGAGCCACTGATAGCAAGGGTGGCATTCCATGCCAATGCGCAGCGTCCCGCGCTCGCCTTGGGCGAACTGGCGCAAACGCTCTTCGGCCAGATCCAGTTGCGGCAGCACGCGGTTGGCGACCGCCAGCAGGTACTGCCCGGCCTGCGTCAGGCGCAGGCTGCGGCCTTCGCGCAGCCAGACATCCGTGCCCAGCTGCTGCTCGAGCTTGCGCATGCTGTGGCTCAGCGCCGACTGTGTCAGGCATAACTCTCCGGCGGCCGCCGTAATCGACCCCTGCCGTTCGACTTCCTGAATGATGGACAAATGTATTCGCTCAAGCATGATTTATTTTCATGGATAACTGAAAAAATATCATTTTACTTCATGGATTGCCATCCCTACCATTTCCTTTTCATTTGAACTTGGAGCCCGACCATGACAACCATCCACAACCTCGGCTTTCCCCGCATTGGCGCCAGACGCGAATTGAAATTTGCACAGGAAGCCTACTGGAAAGGCGAGACCTCGCGCGACATACTGAAATCATCCGGCAGAGAATTGTGCCGCCGCTACTGGGAAGAGCAGGCCGGGCTCGATTGGGTGCCAGTGGGCGACTTCTCCTTTTACGATCACGTGCTCGACATGAGCTTTACGCTCGGCAACCTGCCGGAACGGGTGCACGGTTTTCATGGCGATGCGCTGGATAACTATTTCCGCGTCGCGCGCGGCCGCTCGGCGCACACCGCCGAAGACCACGGCGTCTGCTGCGGCGGCGTAGCCGCCGGTGAAATGACCAAGTGGTTCGATACCAACTACCACTATATCGTCCCGGAATTCAACGCCGCCACCGAATTCCGGCTCGACGATTCCCGGCTGCTGGAGCAACTGGCCGACGCCAGGGCGCTTGGCGTCAAGGCCAAGCCGGTCATCGTCGGCCCGGTGACTTACCTCGCCCTCGGCAAGGCGAAAGACGGCTCCGACAAACTCGCCCTGCTGCAGCGCCTGCTGCCGGTGTACGGCGAGCTGCTGGATACCTTGGCCGGACAGGGCATCGAATGGGTCCAGATCGACGAGCCCCTGCTGGTTACCGAACTGGATGCCACCTGGCAGCAGGCTTTCCGGACGGCCTACGAGCAGCTCAAGGCATGCCGCGTCAAACTGCTGCTCACCACGTACTTTGGGCAATTACAGGAAAATCGCGCGCTCGTGGCAACGCTTCCGGTTGCCGGAGTGCATATCGATGCCATCAACGGGCGCGATGATGTGCTGCCACTGTTGGATACGCTGCCGTCACATACGGTTGTATCCCTTGGCGTCATCAACGGGCGTAACATCTGGAAGACCGACCTCAACGCCGTGCTGGATTGGGTGGAGCCGCTGGCCAAACGGCTCGGCGAGCGCCTCTGGATTGCGCCATCCTGCTCCCTGCTCCATGTACCTGTCGACCTGAACAGCGAGACCAGGCTGGACCCCGACGTGAAGTCGTGGCTGGCGTTCGCGCTGCAAAAGCTCGACGAATTGAAGGTGCTGGCGACGGCCTTGCGCAAAGGACGCGATGCGGTCGGGGCAGATCTTGCCGCCAACCAGTCTGCCATCGAGTCGCGCCGCCTGTCGCCACGCGTCAACAACCCGCGAATCAAGGCTGCCCTGAGCGGAATCGATGCCCGGTTCGGTCAACGCAATCGCCCCTACGCTCAGCGAGCGCCGAAGCAGGCTGCATTACTGCAACTCCCGCCGTACCCCACCACGACCATCGGCTCTTTCCCGCAAACGGCGGATATTCGCCTGGTGCGCAGCAAATTCAAGTCGGGCGAACTGGACGAACCCGGCTACCTGGCCGCGATGCATTCCGCCATTGCCCTGAGTGTGTGCGAGCAGGAAGAGCTCGGCCTGGACGTGCTGGTGCATGGCGAAGCCGAGCGCAACGACATGGTCGAATATTTCGGCGAGCAGCTGGAAGGCTATGCCTTCAGCCAATTCGGCTGGGTACAGTCCTACGGTTCGCGCTGCGTAAAGCCGCCCATCGTGTTCGGCGACATCAGCCGTCCCAGCCCCATGACGGTGGAATGGATCAGGCACGCGCAATCGCTGACCGATAAACCAATGAAAGGTATGCTGACCGGCCCTGTCACCATGCTCAACTGGTCATTCGTGCGCGACGACCAGCCGCGCTCGGTCACCTGCCGCCAGCTCGCCCTGGCGATCCGCGAAGAAGTGCTGGACCTGGAACGCGCGGGCATCCGCATCATCCAGATCGACGAGGCCGCCCTGCGCGAGGGACTGCCGTTGCGCAGGGCCCAGTGGCAGGCATATCTCGACTGGGCGATCGAGTGCTTCCGCATCACGGCCAACGGCGTCCGGGACGAGACGCAGATTCACACCCACATGTGCTACTCCGAGTTCAACGATATCATCGCGTCGATCGCCGACATGGATGCCGACGTGATCACCATCGAAACCTCGCGCTCGGACATGGAGCTGCTGGACGCCTTCGAACATTTCAATTACCCGAATGAAATCGGGCCTGGCGTGTACGACATCCATTCGCCCAACATCCCGACCCGGGAACACATCGTTCAGTTGATGAAGAAGGCGGCGGAACGCATTCCGGCGGCGCGGCTGTGGGTCAATCCCGATTGCGGCCTGAAGACGCGCCAGTGGGCGGAAGTCATTCCCGCATTGACCAACATGGTTGCCGCCGCGAAAACGCTGCGCGCCGACGCAGCCTGACCGGGGCTTGCGGCTTGTCATCGCGCCGAATTTAACGGCGCAGTGACAGGCCCGCGCCTAGGCGGCCTTCTTTTCGCGCAGCCGGATCAGGCGCTGGTTGTCCGAACCGCGCCAGGGCAAGGTGTTGGGCAGATCCTTTTTATACGGTCCGTCTATCAGTACGTCGACATACTGCAGAAGCGGCAAATCCTGAATCTCTTCGTAAAGGTATCCCGTCCACATCCAGATATCCTTGTGCGGATAGCGTTCCTTGAAGCGGCGGCACAGATCGCCGACATCTTCGCGGTTGGCCGGATGCAGGGGATCGCCCCCGCTCAGGCTCAGGCCGTCATGGTTCTCGCACAGGTCGAGAACCGTTTCCCGGACCTCCGGCGTGAACGGCTGCCCCACATGGCGGTTCCAGATCGACGTGTTATAGCATTCCGGGCAGGCATGCCGGCATCCCGTCACGAACAAGACCACCCGCAACCCTTCGCCGTTCAGCACGTCGCACGGGTAATAACGGTCGTAATTCATTTGCAGGTCACAGATGCTTCACCCGGCGGATCACTTCCTTCTGTTTGCCGGCATTGAACGGACGGGCGTTGGGGCTGCCCAGATAGCCGCACACCCGCCGCGTGACCGACAGGCTGGCGCTGTCCTGATTGCCGCAATCCGGACAGGTGAACCCCTCCGACGTGGCTTTCGCCTCGCCCATGAAGCCGCATTTGCCGCAGGAGTCCACCGGCGTGTTGGTGCCAAAATAGGGAACGTTCTCAATGGCATAGTCCCAGATGCGTTCCAGCGCCTTGAGATTGTGGCGCATGTTGGGCAGCTCGACGTAGGTGATATGGCCGCCGGAAGCCAGTTCCGCGAATCCCTTCTCGAAGTCGATCTTCTCGAATGGCGTAACCTTCCGGGCGACGTCCAGGTGGAACGAATTGGTGTAATAGCCCTTGTCGGTCACGCCGGGAATGATGCCGTAGCGCTGCGTGTCCAGCTTGCAGAAGCGGTAGCACAGGGATTCGCTCGGCGTTGAATACAGCGAAAAGCCCCAGCCGGACTCTTTCTTCCAGCGCGCAGCAGCATCGGAAAGATACGCTACCACTTCATGCAGGAAGGCGCTTCCCTCCTTGCTGTCGAACGGATGCTGGCCGAACATCAGCAGCGCCACTTCGTGCAGGCCGATATACCCCAGCGAAACGGAGGCTCTGCCGTTGCCGAGCAGGCTCAAAATATCGTCGTCCGGATTCAGCCGGACGCCGAAAGCACCCTCGGTATAGAGGATCGGCGCGATATTGGCCTTTACGCCTTCAAGACGCTGAATGCGCACCAGAAGCGCCTTGTACGCCAATTCCAGGCGTTCATCGAGAATCTGGAAGAATCGGGCGCGATCCTGCTTGGCCTCGATGGCAATGCGCGGCAAATTCAGGCTGACCACGCCCAGATTGTTGCGTCCGGCGAGAACTTCCTGCCCCTGCTCGTCGTGCCACACGCTCAGAAAACTGCGGCAGCCCATTGGCGATACCGGCACCGACGATCCCGTCAGCTTGCGGTTCAGCTTGGTGGAAATAATGTCCGGGTACATGCGTTTCGATGCGCATTCCAGCGCGAGCTGCTTGATGTCATAGTTCGGATCGGCCGGCTTCAGGTTGATGCCTTCCTCGATGAAAAACACCAGCTTCGGAAATACGGGCGTGATGCCCTCCTTGCCCATCCCCTTGATGCGCACCTGCAGGATCGCCCGCTGAACGGCACGCGACTGCCAACTGGTTCCCATGCCGAACGAGAACGTCACGAACGGCTGCTGCCCGTTCGAACTGAACAGCGTGTTGATTTCGTATTCGCACGCCTGGATGCCATCGTAGGTTTCCTTCTCGGTCCGTTCGCGCGCGAACCGCTCGCCATCGGCGATATCGTACTGGCGCGCAATCTCCAGATTTTTCTCGTAGGATTTCTGCACGTACGGCGCAAGCGTGTCGTCGATATTCGGAATGGTCGTTCCGCCGTATTGATGGCTGGCCACCTGGGCGATGATCTGCGCCGTGACCGCGCAGGCGACCCCGACCGATTTGGGGCTTTCGATGCCGGCATTGCCGAGCCGAAAGCCATGCTCAAGCATGCCTTTCAAGTCCACCAGGCAACAATTGGTGAAAGGCAGGAAGGGGGAATAATCCAGATCGTGAAAATGCAGTGCGCCGCTGTCATGAGCCTGGATTACCTCCTTGGAAAGGAAGTTGCTGGCAAACTGCTTGGAGACAATGCCCGCCATCAGATCGCGCATGACCGGGAACACGTTGGCGTCCTTGTTGGCGTTCTCCGTCACGGCTTCAGAGTCGGTCTTGTCGACCAGTCCCATGAGCTGGGCATGCAGGACCGACCCCCTGACGCGGGTGGTGTCGCGATCATGACGATATTCGATGTACAGCCGGGCCACCTCCGGATACAGACTCATCAGCACGTCTTCGACGTACTGTTGGATCGAGGGAATGTCGAGCATGTCGCCAGGATGTTTCCTGCACAGCTCTTCGACTTCCGTGGCAACGCTCAGCGCAACCATATTGGGGCTGGGAACCTGTGCCGCCACGGCCGCTTTCTGGCAGGCCGTCACGACTTTCAGAATATCGAATTGGGCGACGGCGCCATCGCGCTTGCGAATGTATCGAGGAAGCTGCGACGACGAAGCCGGTATGTTTGGAATAGAGCGCAGGTCAATCTGAGTTGAAACGAGAGAAATGCCTTCTCCCGCCTTGTCTAATTTTTGAAAGTGGGTCGCACCGCGCATCTCAAATTTCCCATGTTATCCGGGAGGGTCGCCGACGAAAACGCCGTTTCTCGCAAAAGGCAATTAAAAGAAATTGACCACCTTTTGCAGGAACACCCCGTCCCGGGTTGAAAAAAGGTCGACTAAGGCAGGTCTCCTGGCTTTCGGCTCACCGCAACGCGTTTGCCTTCCCGGATAACCAGTGGCATGAATGAACGCTTTGCTAGCCAACTACAGTTGCGGGGGCAGCTCCGGCTTCGTTGATATTCGTGTCACCGGATTCCCTTTTAATCCCTTTTGGGGAACCTTCGATAAACGTAGTTTATGCGCGTTTTGTCGTTCTGATCAATAGGAAATGCAAGGTATCTCTTTAAGGGTTGCTATACAGCAAAACACGTGCTTAATTATGATGCAAATCTGTGGCCGATTTGGTATGGAAAGCAGCAGCCGGCCCGCGCAGCCTTTTGCAAGGATGCAACAAATGCCAAGTGGCGGCGGGCAGCGGTCTACTGGAAACCTATTCGGTTTTTCTGGCACGCACAAACAAAACGTCTTCAGATGTAAAGTCACTTTCCCGAACGATGTCCGTTCTGGACTCGATCACGGTAAAGCCCGCTGACAAAAGCAGCGCCCCTAGCTGCTCGGATGTGTAATAGTGATCCCAGAGCACATAGGTGGCCGGATTACCTGAGTCTGGCATAACAATGTATTTTTGCCCCCAGACCCGCTCACTCTTGAAATGCCGACATTCAGAAAGGACGTAACAAGGCGACTCGGACCAGAACCCATGGACGCTTTCTCTCGACCAGGAGCGCCCCTCCGTTTTAGTGTGTGAGATACCCGGCCCGAATACATCGAATACCAATACTCCATCGGGAGCGAGTAGTTTCCGTACATTCTCGAGAAATTTCTTCTGTTGTTCGCTTGTCAGCGCACCAAAGTCACAATAGATACAGGTGGCCAGATCAAAATTGCCCTCATTGATTTTTTCCAGATAGGACTGTTGCAGGTACCTTGCTGACAGCCCTTGGGATTGGCCCATTTGGGTCGCGTAGTCGACCGCAGACGCGTTGATGTCGACCCCCAGGACGCTCCATCCGCGAGCGGCAAATTCCTGGCTATAAAGACCAGGACCGCAACCCAGATCGATTAAGGTCCCGGGGATGGGATGATGGTGAAGAATCCAATCGACCGTTGCCCTGATGGTTTGAGGTTTCCGGCTCGCGGCATCGGAGTCCGGGTTGAGATGGGCTTTCAATAACTGTTCACAAACATACGGGTCTGACCATATGTTTGCATTGCCTGTTTCATACAATTCCATTTGCACTCGCACATGAAGCCGCACTACCAATTTGAACGGCAAATTGGCCGGATACCATCCTGGCACGAAGCGCTTCAGAGCGCCCATCCACCTTGATCGCTAAGATTTTACATCGTTCGGAATCGGGTATGAACAAGCAGAAAAACGTAACCTCGGCTACCTGCTTTGGACGAGGCGGGTTCAGCCGATCGCGGCAACGCACGCATCAAATCGTTCTGCCGGAGTCAGCGTTCCATGAAATATAAACAGGCAACCTGTCGAATGGGTGTCTACTTTGCCTGATATGGCCCCCTAATTCAGCAACGATGTGCCTGGCTTGATCAGGGCCTCGAACTCCGCAACCGATACCGGCCGCGACAGTAAATATCCTTGGATATAGTCGCACCCTGCTTTGTCCAACAGATCGCGCTGCTCTTCCGTTTCCACGCCCTCGGCGATGACTTTCAGGCCGAGCTTGTGCGCCATGACGATGATCGCCTCGCATAGCGCCATGTCGTCCGACTCGGCCGTCAGGTTGCGCACGAAGGCCTGGTCGATCTTGATGTAGTCGATATCGAATTTCTTCAGGTACGACAGCGACGAATAGCCCGTGCCGAAGTCGTCCAGCGCCACTTCGATCCCCGCATCACGTAACATCAGAAGCTGGTCCGTCACCTTCGGGCTCGCCTCCAGCAGCAACCCTTCCGTGATCTCCACCACAATTCCCTGGCCCGGCAACTGCAACTCTTTCAAGTGCTCGAACCAGAGCGACGAATCGATCCCTTCCTTTCTGAACTGCACCGGCGAGATGTTCACGCTGATCTGAAAGTCGGGGTGGATTTTTTCCCGCCAGCGGGCAGCCTGCTTGGACGCTTCACAAAAAACCCAGTCGCCGAAGGATGCGATCATGCCAGAGTCTTCCGCCGCAGAGATAAATTCGACCGGGCTGATCAGACCGCGCCGGGGATGGTGCCAGCGTATCAACGCTTCGGCCTTATGGATTGCTCCAGAGGCAAGTTCGATAATGGGCTGATAAAGAATCTCAAGCTGATGTTGATTGAGCGCACTTCGCAGGTCGTTGATGATGCGCATCCTTCTTTGCGCATCATCCTGCATGGCAGGCGTGAAGTAATGATATTGATTCTTGCCTTCCTGCTTGGCCGCGTACATGGCCTGGTCGGCATTGCGGATCAGCTCCTCGACTTCGCCCGCATCATTGGGGAACAGGGTGATGCCGATCGAACCCGATACAAAGGCGAGCTCGTCGCCCAGCCTGATGGGCTCAAACAGGGCCCGGAGGATGTAGCGCGCGACCCGGTCAACATTGCCGGGGTCGTGCAACTCCGTCAGGATGACGGTGAATTCGTCGCCTCCCAGCCTAGCCACGGTATCGATATCCCGCACGCAGTGGCACAGCCGCTCGGCCGCCTCCTTCAGCAGCAAGTCGCCCATGTCGTGCCCGAGCGTGTCGTTGACATCCTTGAATCCGTCCAGGTCGATGAACAAGAGCGCGAGCGGTAGCTTGCTGCGCCTGGCATTCCTGACCTCGTGTTCTAGCCGGTCGCGAAAAAAACGGCGGTTGGGCAGCCCCGTCAAGGGGTCGAAGTTAGCCTGGTTCCAGAGCAAATCGTCCGAGCGCTTCTTTTCCGTGATATCGGACATGAGCACGACATAACGCCGGGCCCGCATGCCATCGGCGGCAATACTGTTGACGGTCAGATGGACCGCAAAGGATTCCCCGTTCTTCTTTTTGTGCCAGCCCTCGCCCTTGAAGCGCCCAGCCCGGTGGACCTGATTCCACATCTCATCCCGGTAAAACAGGTCACCGTTATCGGCCGTTCTTAACAGGCCAGGATGCCGCCCGACCACTTCTTTAGGACCGTATCCGGTCATGTCGGTAAAGGCTTGGTTGACCATGATGATGTGCCGATCCTCGTCCAGCACCATCATGGCTTCGCTACTATCCTTGTAGACGGTAGCCGCGAGCTTTTGCGCCTCTTCTGCTTTGATCCGCTCCGTGATGTCGCGTACTAGCGCCAGGAACGCACGCTGGCCTTTGATGAATGCCGAGCTGACCCGGGCCTCGACCGGGAACAGGCTGCCGTCATTGCGGCGCAGCTGGCCGTGCACGGTGGCCGCTTGCCCCGGCGCGATTGCATCCCAGGACAGGCGCTTTCTCCCGGGGTCGGTCTCGACGATGAAATCGAACATGCTTCTGCCCAGCAACTCATCGCGGCGGTATCCCAGGCTGTCGCACCCCATCCGGTTGATCTCGATGATCCTGCCGTCGATGCCGTACACGAAGTAGGCGTCCGAGGCCCCTTCCACCAGCGCCCGGAACGTTTCCTCGCTCTCCTTCAACCGCTCCTCACTCTGCTTACGCTCGGTGACGTCGCGCCCGACGATGATGCCATAGAAGCGCTGATCGAACCGGGCGGTGCGGCAAGTCAGTTCCAGCCAATTGTGCTCTTCCCGGAAGGCGAATTCGACGACAAATGGCTTGCTGGCGACGTCTTCTCCCGGCTTCCACGAGCTCATGTCCATGCGCAGCTTGTCAAGTGCCTCCTCGGCTTTTTTAAACCCGAGCGATGCAAACGGCCGACCGATCAATGCCCTGACCGGCTCCCCCAGTAAACTGCCGAAAGCGGCATTGGCGTCGGAGACGACCGCTTCCGGCAGCGCGACCAGCACCACGAAGTCCGTCGTGCGATCGAGCAACGTGCGGAAGCGCTCCAGCCGGTCGAGGTTTTCCCGCAACTGCGGATAGTAACTCTTCTGAAAGGAGCGTTCGCCAAGGCCGATGACACGTTCCTTGTACGCGTCCCAGTCTTCCAGATTAAAGGGCTTCGCCATAGATCGCTTGTATGTCTGCCGGTGTAATCCGTTTCGGGTTGGTGACGATGCAGACATCATGGATGGCATGATGCGTCAGTTCGGGAATGTCTGCCGCGCGTACGCCGCGCGCCGACAGCCCGCCGGTCAGCCCGACACGCTGACGCAGCGCCGAGAGCGCCTCAGTGATGCGTTGTGCGCTTTCCCGGTCAGTCGCTCCCTTTACATCCACCCCCATCGCTTCGCCGATTTGCCGATATCGTTCCGGCGCCGCCGTTATATTGAAGCGCACCACATGCTCAAGCAACAATGCATTACATTCTCCGTGCGGCAAATCGAGGTATCCGCCGAGTGAGTGTGCCAGCGCATGGACGGCGCCCAGGCTGGCATTCGAAAAAGCGAGCCCGGCATGCGTGCTCGCAAGCAGCATGTTTTCCCGGGCTGCCAGATCGCCCGGCGTCAGAACCGCCTTCTCAAGGTTGCCGGAAATCAACCGGATGGCCGCCAGCGCGTGCACATCGACAATGGGCGAACTGGCCGTGGATACGTACGCCTCTATGGCATGTGTCAGCGCATCCAGCCCGGTGCACGCCGTCAGGAACGGGTCCATCGTCAGGGTGGTTTCCGGATCGATCAGGGCGGCATCCGGCACGACGGTCTTACTGATGATCGCCATCTTGTAGCGCTTGGCCTCGTTGACGATAATGCAGAATTGCGAGATCTCGGCCGCCGTTCCTGCGGTCGTCGGAATGCAGATCAAAGGAGGTCCTGGCACATCAACCAGATCCACTCCCTCATAGTCCATCACGTTGCAACCATTGGTGTGCACGATACCGATTGCCTTGGCGCAATCGATCACACTGCCGCCGCCCAGGGCGACAATCACATCGCAGCGCTCGCGCCCATACAATTCCGCGCCCGCCATCACCTCATGCGACCGTGGATTGGGGCTGACGTCTTGAAAAACGACCGTTTCCGCCCCCACTTCACCCAGATCGACCAATACTTCTTTCAGCCATCCGGCGGCAATCACCCCTGGATCGCTGACAACGAAAACCCGCCGCGCCATCATGTTGCGCGCATAATGACCGACGCGTCGCCGGGAGCCCACGCCGAAGATGAATTCCGGTGCGACAAACTTGCGCATCTCGTAAAGAGGCATACCCCCTCCCGGCAATTTGCCCTTACATCTATTGATCTGGCTGCGCGAACATCTTCACGCAATCAACTGAATAACTTGGCAGACTCCTAACCATTCTCCTGCATTTCGCAGTCAGCCTGTTGAAAAATCGCAACATCGTACATATCCATTTCCTGTTCGATACCCGGCAATAGGATGGGAACGCTTATTAGCAGCGCCAGACATGCAAGGATAATCTTACACGAAGGGGGATTTTTTAATAATGAGGACAGAGTTTCACAAGCGGTTTGAGCTTGGCTGATTGCGGCGGTTGCCCGCACTGTCCTTCATGGGTCAGACTGCCACGCCAAACAAGGTGCCGACTCCAGCCGTAACGGCCATTGCCAGCGAACTCCAGCAGGTGACACGGACAATGCCTCTCTTCACATTTGCCCCGCCAATGCGAGCGGCAATGCCGCCTAGCGTTGCCAGGAAGCAGAGCGAAGAGATCGCAACAAAAAACGGCAGATATTGGATAGGGGACAGGATGACGGCCAGCAGGGGAAGGAATGCGCCGGTGGCAAAACTCAGCGCGGACGCCAACGCGGCCTGTAACGGCCTGGCGGCCAGCGTTGCTGTAATCCCCAGTTCGTCGCGCGCATGCGCCTGAAGCGGGTCGCGTTTCATGAGTTGCGACGCTTATCGGCCTGGCAGCAGCAACCTTCCTGCTTGTTAATGGCCGCATCGCCGGCATCAGCGGCATCGTCGGTGGGCTGCTGAGGCCCCGCAGCGGCCCTGTTTTCTGGCGTATTGCATTCGTTGCCGGCATGGTTGCGGCTCCGGTTCTGTACCGGATCGCGGCCCCCCTGCCTGAAAGCCGCATTGATGCCGGCTGGCCGGTATTGGTCATAGCCGGGTTGCTGGTCGGTTTCGGAACCCGCCTGGGATCAGGCTGCACAAGCGGGCACGGCATATGCGGCATGTCCCGCCTATCGCCACGCTCCATACTGGCGACGCTTACCTTCATGAGCATGGGCTTTACTACGGTATATGTGGTTCGTCACCTGATTGGATAAGGAGGATGGCACATGAATAGCCTGTTTTCGTTCATTGTCGGTCTTGTTTTTGGAGTGGTGCTGACCGTGTCGGGAATGACAAACCCGGCCAAAGTCCTCAGTTTCCTTGATGTGGCAGGAAACTGGGACCCTTCTCTTGCCCTGGTGATGGGTGGGGCAATCCCGGTCAGCGCCGTGGCTTTCTGGCTTTCCGGCAAAAGGAAGACGTCGTTGTTGGGGCAGCCCATCCAGTTGCCAGACACACACCGGCTGGACAGGCGGCTCGTCATCGGCAGCGCGCTGTTCGGCATCGGCTGGGGACTCGCTGGGATCGGTCCGGGACCGGGCATCACCCTGCTCGGCTACGGCGCATGGCAGGGGCTGGTTTTCGTTGCTGCCCTGCTGGTCGGCATGATCCTGTTCGAAATCATGGAGCGCTACCGCACATCAACTGAGACTTGGCATTATGGCGAGGGAACATTAACCGCCATCGCCATCGAACGGGTTAAACCTTGCCGGGAAAGTGCAACGATGGCTGGTTTAGCCTTTTTCCGGCTCAACGACTCGCATGGCAGCCTGGCTGATCAGTCAATCCGCGAGCGCCTGTTCCAAGTCCAGTGCGATGTTGCGCAGCAGCGCCGGAATGGCGGCGTATGGTTCCGGATGCAACGTGGCACAGGGAAGGGGGCGCTGCACTTCGATGCCGTAGAACACCAGCGCCGCGGGAAGAAGGCCCAGTATCCGTCCCAGCGCAACCGTTTCCGCCACGCTTATGCCATGGCTGGACAAGAGCCCCTGTGTCTGCTCCAGCTCGCTTTGGGTAAGCCGGCGCACGGTTCCCGCCGGAGCGCCGCTCATCATCGCATCGATGACGATGGCCGTCCCTACGTTCTCGAATAGCGATAGCAAACCGCCACCAGGGCGGGCGCAGCAGCACGCGCTGACGAAGTCGGGCGGAAAGCGCTCCAGAATGCCGCTTGCTGCAATCGCCTCTATCATCTCCCAGCCGATGCGGTCGTCTCCGAACGGTGAGCCGATGCCGATAATGCGGACCCGGTTCATGGGCGGCGTACCGCCAGCTTCAAAAAATGCGTCGCGCATGAAATGCAGGGATCGTAGTTGCGGATCACGGTTTCGGCGTGCTGGCGCAGTTCATCGTCGCTTCGATCGAGGCCGAAGCGTTCCAGTGAGCGCAGCAGATCCTGTTCAATGCGCGCCTGGTTCTGGCTGGTGGGCGGGATGATGCGCACCGATTTGACCATCCCTTGCGCGTCGGTTTCGTAGCGATGCCAGAGCAGGCCGCGTGGCGCTTCGGTACAGCCGAAGCCGATGCCCGCTCGCGGCGTGCTTTCGACAAACGCGGACGACGGCATGGCGTATTCGTCGAGGATGCGAAGGGCCTCGGCCAGCGCATAGTACGTCTCCACAGCCCTGGCCACGATGCTGTGGAACAGGTTGTCGCTTGGAAACCGGATGCCGGCCGCCTGTAGCGCGGCGCTTACCGGCGGCGGCAGCAAATCCTGGTTCAGATTGATGCGTGCCAGGGGACCGACCAGATAGGGTTGCCCGCGATGCAGGCTATGCAGGGCGGTCGAATGCGGAACCTGATGCTCGGTGAAGTGCTGCTGGTAGGCATCGGTGGCGATATCGAGCCCCTGGTCGGATACGATGCGCCCTTCATTCATGGGATATTCCGCGCCATGCCGCAAAGCGACGCTGACGAACGGTTGCGGGTTGTCGGGCAGCGGCAGCGAAGCCGTCCAGGCTACCAGCGCCTCTGCCTCGGGCAGCGCTTGCCGCAAGCGCGTGCACAGTGCCTTTACCCGATCCGCATCGGGCGCACGATGGAATCCCCCTGTGCGCGCGCCAACCGGGTGGACCGAGCGAGCGCCCAGAAGCCGTATCAGCTCGTTGCCCAGCGCCTGCAACGCCAGCCCGCGCCGCACTACCGCCGGATGATCTTTCGCCATCTCGACGATGCTGCGGTAGCCGAGGAAATCCGGCGCTGCCAGCATGTGGATATGCAGGCAGTGGCTTTCTATCCACTCGCCGCAATACATGGCGCGCCGCATCGCACGCACCCATGCGCCGGGCGGCCCCATGCCGAAAATGCTTTCGAGGGCTTGGACCGCGCTCATCTGATAGGCGACCGGGCAAATGCCGCAGATGCGCGCCACCATGTCGAGCACTTCATGATACGCCCGTCCTTCCAGGAATTTTTCAAATAGCCTCGGCGGCTCGAAAATACGCATCTTCAGGTGGGTGATCCGGCCATCGACGATATCGATTTCCAGCGCGCCCTCGCCCTCGACGCGCGCCAATACCGGAACGCGAATGTTCACCTCGATCCTGTTGTTCCCGTCACTCATCCTGTTTCCCTCTCGCAGC
>Ga0316604_10001085_pt1 | contig 26183 bp, 27 predicted proteins | sample OWC_soil_day20_C_FD_207650 | JGI IMG/M metagenome (GOLD analysis project Ga0316604, IMG submission 207650) | Wetland soil microbial communities from Old Woman Creek delta, Ohio, United States - OWC_soil_day20_CT | ecosystem: Environmental > Terrestrial > Soil > Wetlands | place: USA: Ohio...
ATAGCCCCACCATGCTACTACTGTCTATAGACGATACACTCATATTATTACCTCCTTTTTAAGGATTGTACCATCTAAATATTACAATAATGTTTCATTTTTTACAAATTATGTTTTGATTGTATTAGAATAATCACTATAAAATTTCAATACAATTCGGGCATTAAAATCTATTTAGCCAGCAAATATATACAGACAGTGGCAAACAAATTGCGCTGCCAAACCAATCTATTTTTCTCCTGCTTGACCTCTTTCTCGTACTTCTGCAAGGATTCGTTGGCAGTCTGAAATAATTTCTGAGCTTGTTCTAACTCTATCTTGGCTTTGCTGGATTCTATCCTGAGTTTGGTTAACTGCTCTTGCAGCTTCGCTAACTGTATCTGAGATTCTTCCAACTTGCTTTTGGCTATCGTCAAGTCCGTTTTCGATGTTTCCAAGTCGGTCAATAGTTGACTGTTGATAGTCGTTAACTGTGTCAAGTTGGTTTCTAACTGCGTCAGTTCTGCTTCCGTTATCGTGTAAGCCGAACAGGTACCAACCGGCAAACACAGCAAACAGCAGGCCAATAACAATGACAAAAGTTTTTTTGTCCACATTAAATCCACCCGGCCAGACGACAAACGCCGACAACAGCCAGTCCTGCGATGGCGAACCCTACCCAAACCTTCCATTTTGGATAGTTATGTTTTTCCGCAGTATCTTCCACAAAATCATCAATTTTGTGACCGGTACCGCCAAATTTAGTTTTGATCTTCTCTTTATCCATATTGCTCCCCCCCTTATAATGTTACTTCATTATATGCGACGCACGGGGTATATCGTGTTGCGTCAATAGTATCTTATAAACCCTCTGGTCTAGGAAACAGGCTTGGTTATTTTTATTATGCCGGTTATCGAACTCAACCTTTTTATGCTTACAAAGGTATCAAATTCGTTAAAATAACGCCAAACAGTATAAGCCGCCTGGCGTTTGGTTAAACTAAGCATGATTTATTTCCTCTCCCTTTTGCGCCGCCCAAATGGACGGCGTTATTTTATTGACTTGATAGCTAAGCTGACCAACGCAAGCAGGACGGCAAGCAAATTGCCCGCATATCATTGTTGATTTCCTCCAGATTCGTTTGGATTTTTAGTTACTGCTCGTGGCATCTGACCTTCTGGCGATCCATATTTCTGCGCTGTAAATGTGGTGACTAATTTATCTCCTACCTTGCCAGCCATAGCTCCGCCGCCGGTAATTGTTGCAAATGTCGAATAATCTTGCCAACGAATACCATAGATAGCCAAAATAATATCGGCAATTGTTCCTACAACGAAAACCAAAAATCCCAGGGCTATGATTACTCTTGTCAAGCTTGGTTCGTTTTGTTCATATAGCAGACCAAACAAAAAGCCTTTAATCTTAAGCCACAAAATAACACCGCCCTTTTGTTCCTATATTAATATTTATGTTGGTTACTCTATCCGCTTGCCTAAAATTCCTTTTTCATCTCGTAATTGAATTACACTTATTCCCACTTGATACCCCAGGAAAAAAAGAAAAGCCCTCGAAGAATTCGAGAAGCGTCTAAAAAAGAATTGCAGTTCTATGTATCACCAGTGTTTTTTCATATAAACAATTGATAAAAACTTTATTATGGTCAACTTCGGATATAAATTAACCATAATTAGATAAAATTCAAGGCTCCGTATATGCTTCGGAGCCTTGAATTTTATGGCGGAGAAGGTGGGATTCGAACCCACGGTTCCTTTGACAAGACACTTGATTTCGAGGTAATGCACCAGAACAGACTGCTTACAAGCTGACAATATAGTCTGCGATATCCCCGTTCCAACCTGAAAGACCATGTTTTATTACCAAATCTACATTAATGATAGTGCCTGACTGTATATCATCCCATCGATCTCGTAAAAAATCAAAGGATAAAATGTATGGATCACGGGGCACAAGCTTCCCCGGCATATTGCTAAAAATTATCTCACCGCCCTGGCCAAGTTCACGTAATGGGGCAATTAACAGGTATTTATAGGCCTGATAGGTCGAGATTCCCGCCTGCTCGGTGAGCATTTGCACTTCGGTCGGTGATTTAAAGTTACGCACATTTATGAACATGGCATAGTGAATCTTATCTTGATATTGTAACCCGATTAATTTCGCCGGTTGCGGCATGTTCTCACTCCCTTTGCTTGCTATTGGTTGCGTGCACGGCATGGTTTTTGCCATATGTCAACTTATATACTCAACCTGCAGTAACACATTGCTTGTTGAGCCTTATCCACGATATTTCCATCCCTAATCATTATGTAAAGTAGCGTGAGCCTCCTCAGCATAATCTCTGGAACCCAAAAATAGTACTATTTTTGCTATTGCTGCATTTCTTCCCAGAGCGGTCGCGAATACATTAATAACCGATAATTATCCCGCTGAAAAGCGATAACCGTTTTGTCGCCCCCCCACAGATAGCAGTTATTATACAGCTCTACTTTGCCATACTGCTCAAAAAGCTCGCGACGCAAAGCCACCCGAGAGTCATTATCCACACCAATTTGGATAATGGCCAATTTATTGCGCCAGAAAACATAATGAATAAAGGTCAACTTTGCCTGCCCCATCGTCAGGTCATCGCCCGGTCTTTCGTATACCCTTCCATCATTGGGCAGAGACTCGAGGAAAACCATTTGGCTACTTACCGTCGCGAATTTCGTTCCCCATGTCAAGTCTCTAAAGCCATCTGGCTCATTGCTGTACTCCGCGAACGCCGTGATAGGAAATATAACCCCTACAAGTAAGAATATTGCTACTACACTCCATTTCAGTTTTCTCATTTTCTTCATCCCCTTACAAATTATGCTTAGTTTTACCATATCAATATTTATAGTTAGATATCGCCATAAAAATAGCAAATAACAATACTTGCAACCACAGCGATTAAAGAAAATATAGTAATTCCCCAACGAATGAAAAATTTTGGTTTCCTTTCTAAGATACCAAGGATCTCCAATCTTGTTTGATTATTTTGTATCATATTTAAGTTCCTAATTCCAATTGATTTTTCACTAGATTAAAATATGCACCCTTTTTTACAATCAATTCATGATGTGTACCCATTTCAACAATTTCACCTTTGTCCAGTACGATAATCTGGTCGGCATTTTTCACGGTACTCAATCTGTGAGCAACAATCACAACGGTTCTGCCCTTGAAAAAATGATTCAGATTTTTCATTATTGTCGATTCATTACTCGCGTCCAAAGCATTGGTCGCTTCATCAAAGAAAATATATTGAGGATTTTTATAAATAGCTCTGGCAATTAAAACTCGCTGTTTTTGTCCTTGACTTAAGCCGTGACCGTCCAATCCGATTTTTGTCTGGTAGCCTTGCGGCAACGACGTAATGAAGTCGTCAATATTTGCTATTTTAGCCGATTGCTGCAATTTTTCCTCATCAATGGTTTCGTCTTTTAAGGCAATATTATCGGCGATGGTATCCGAAAAAATAAACCCATCCTGCATAACCAGGCCGCATTTCTCCCGCCAGGCACGGCAGCTTATTTTTGCTATGGGAGTATGTCCGATTGTAATATCGCCACTAGCCGGTGGATAAAATCCTAATAATAGTTTTAATAACGTCGTTTTCCCGCTCCCGCTTGCCCCTACAATGGCTGTTATTTTTTTATTGGGCAAAACAAAAGAAATATCCTTTAATATCTTCTCGGCATAAGGACCTCCATATTGAAAGGATATGCCTGAGACAATAATATCAGCTTCTTGGGGGACAACGATTTCCTTTGTTTTTTCCGCTTGTTCTTCCTCTTGCTTCTGGCGAATTTCTTCAATCCGTTCAAAACTTATTTTGGCATCCTGGGCAGTCGCGATTAAATGCACCAATTCGGTAACCGGACCTTGCAATTGCCCCAAAACGAACTGAATCGCAAGCATCATCCCTAAAGTAATATCCCCTTGAATAACTGAATAAGCCGCAAAAAACGTAATGATAATGCCTTGAACTTCCTGGATTAACGTACAACCTGCTTGTTGACTTTGGTTTAACGCCATGCTTTTTGTTTCGGTTGAAAATAACTCTCCCTGTATTTTCGCCCATTTTTTGATTGTTTTATTTTCGCAACTACCGAGTTTTATTTCTTGCATTCCGATGATTAACTGGATCAGAACATCTTGACCAGAAGACATTTGTTTAAATCGGAAATAGTCAATTTCTCTTCTTTTTTCAAGGAATAACTGTATCCAAATAAAATAAAAAGCAGTGGCCACCAAAAAAATTAAAAAGATTTTTACATTGTATATAATCAAGACAACGCTAAAAACGATGAGGTTAATGATAGTCAGAAATATACTTAATACTGCTGATGTTAAAAAATGTTCTACTCTGTGATGATCGCCAATACGTTGTAAAATATCACCGATAGTTTTGGCATCGAAAAATCCGATCGGTAATTTAAAAAGTTTTACCAGGAAATCATAAACCAGCGTAATGTTAATTGGCGTACTAATATAAAACAAAATCCAATTTCTGATAAAATTGACAGAAACCCTGCTTATGATAAGCAGGAACTGCCCGAATAATACCATTTGCAATAAACCAATATTATTATAGCCGATTCCCTTATCGACAATGATCTGCGCAAGAAACGGCAGTATCAACTGAATTGCGCTGCCAAGCAACATTCCCAGCAATAGCTGTGTCAATAGTTGTCGATAAGGCTTAAGATAAGATAGCATGAATGATAACTTCATTTTTGCGGTGGAAAATTCTTGTTGTAGATAGAATTCTTGGGTGGGTTCCAGTAATAAGGCGTAGCCTTCTTCAACACCAACATTGCCCCAGTGAGCTAAAAACGTCTCTTTTTTTAACTTAATCTTTCCATAAGCAGGATCAGCCACGTAGATAAGCCCATTATCAATTTTGTAAACCACCACAAAATGATTGTTGTCCCAATGCACAATACAAGGGAATATTACATCCTGTTCCAGATAATCATAAGTAATCCGAACGCGCTTTGACTTAAGTCCAAGCAAAGCAGCAGCTTCACTAAGAGCAAGCAAGGAAGTTCCTTCATTGGATACATAGCACTTATCTCTCAAATAAGACAAAGGATAGGATTTGCCATAATACTTCGCGAGCATGCGCAGGCAGGTTGGCCCGCAATCCTGAGAATCATATTGCTTATAAAACGGAAAAGCTTTCATGTTCTAAAATTTGCTAATATCGATAATGGAACTACGTCTGGTATTGTTTTTCCAATTATCGGATATTTTTTGCAGGAGGTCACCGTGATTCACGGAAAGATAAATAAAGCATAGAAAATCATAGATAGTCTGCAATCTAAAAAAATCACATTCCTTTTGGCTTGGATTCTTGAATTCTCCTGCTAACATGCGGGGTGCGGCGCATGTTTGGCAAAATCTTAAATTCCAGCAGCTTTTACAGTCAGGATTATTGATAGTCTCATTATACTGTTGATACAAATCAACCATTTTTTCAAAATCCAAACCTAATGCGCAATTCCCAATAGGCATTGACCCGTCTGTCTTATGACAGATCAGATAATCCCCATTGGCTGCCAGCATAAGATTGTCAAAGCCCATGGGACAGGATAGCAGCATTAGTAACGCGTTACTGCCTAGAGGATTATCATGGTTAATTTTGGTAAACTTTTCTAAACTATCAAAATAACTCATCTCTTGAGAAATATCCTTTTTCCCCGTCAAGAACTTTATAATGTCTTTAAACTCCTGCAAGTCATTTTCGATAAATTGACTGTAGGCCTCATATTCCGTATCGAGTTCAGACTTGAAAAAACCTGGATATTCAGCAGCGAAGTGTTTAATATCACGTGTTCCAAGACCACGGATAAAGTCGAAACACTTTTGTCGATCATGCTTATCAGTATAAACCCCAAAGATTGAAACCTGTTCTTTGAAATAAGTTTCATTAAAGTCTTTTATTTTTTGGAGATTGGTATAAGCCTGGCTAAAGGTGCCTTCGCCATTTTCAAACACCCGGCAGCGGTTATGTTCTTCCTCCGGGCCGTCAAGACTGGCAAATAATAAAACATTATTATTGACTAAAAATTCGAGTATTTCTGTATTCATGATCGATAAATTAGTATTGGAAGCAAACACAAAATTGCTGGCATCAATTCCATAATTATACCAGGGTAATTTTTTAAAATATTCCGCACTTTTTTTAATCAATGCAAACTGTAGGAAGGGTTCACCACCATACCATGACAAGGTAGGCGGCGCAATTTCCAGTAGTAATGCTTGCTTTTCCGCTGTTAATTTAGCATAGAGCCGCGTATACCTGGCAAAATAATAATCAATGCTCTGAACGGCCAGGGCTTGGGTCATATTGGTTTTGGAATGCTTGCGAAATTCCGTTGCTGTTGTGTTTCTGCAATAAGTGCATCTAAAGTTACAGTCCTCCGTCACTTCCAGACAAAACTTTCGTAGCATGATATTTTCATCAAAATATTGTACTTGTTTCCTGATAATATCGCGGTCCACAGATGAAATTTCCTCCAACGGCCCCTTCAAAAAGGTCCCGCAAAATTTTAATTCCTGAAATTTACTTATAAGCTGCCTGAGATACTCTGGATGCAAATCGCTAGAATGTTTTACAACAATTTGATCTTCTGGAATATCATGTAGAAAATCCGACAACACATCAAGTTCTTTATGGGAAAGAACACAGGCAAAATGCGGTTTAGCATCATAGAGTAAAACATCGTTGCCATAAGCAAACAGGCGGATTAATGGATATTCTTTTGCAAAGAAAGAATGTACATCTATATTTAATGTCATACTCCAAAACATCCTTTCACAATTCACCATCTTATTTAATGTAGAATAGATGGACTTTCATGAGTCCCACCTCAAAAAAGGCAGGACTCACGTTCATGTCTGTTATAAATTACTGGTTTCTAGCATTGTCATATGAACTGGTGTACTGTCCTTTGCTATTATACGTTTGCCGATTACTACGTCCATCATCCGAATAATAATTGTCTTTACTACCACAAGAACATGAACCATAGCAGTCGCAATTACAAGAAATAGCACCACCTTTGATAGATTTGGCAACTTCTACATCAACCTCAATAATTCTCTTCAAGTCTGTCATGTTATCACCTCCTTTCTTACAAATGCTCTCCAGTGGAGACTATATGTCAAACTACTATAATATTCTGACTTCTATCAACAAGCAACATTTTCCTGAGTTTCCGTTAATCACCGTTAATATAAATGATATCCAATTCAACACAACTTCTTATTTTCCTTTTTTTGCAACAATCAGGTTTATCCAATCAGGCAATACCCCAGCCCAATCTGAAAGGCCACGTTTTGCCACCAAATCTCTCTTGTAAATATCGCCTGCGGATAGCCCCCCTACTTTGTCAGAGGCATCGACTTACAATTTTTCAACTATCTCTTCTAATTGCGCCTTAGTCACCGCCCCGCTGGTTCGGAACTGAATAATACCCTCTTTATCCATTACCAAGGTAGTGGGAATATACTGTATGCTAAATTGTCTGGCAACATCATTATTTAAATCCAAGAGTACTGGCAGTGAATAATTATTACGTTGAATAAAATTTGCCGCTTTTTGCTCAGACTCACCAAGGTTAACGGTATAGAACGCCACTTTGTCGCTATTTTGCAGGTAATATTCGTTCAGTTCTGGCATTTCGCCGCGGCATGGCGGACACCAAGTAGCCCAGAAATTAATCACTGTCACTTTGCCGGTAGGGGCAACAGTAATAGAGTTTCCATCAATCGCCGTCAGTGTAAATTGCGGCATATTTTTACCAACCGTAACACCGGTTTCTGCCGCTCCGCAGATAGAACTCAACAGCACCATAAAAATCAGTGTTACAAATAACCTAATCCATGTCTTCTTCACCATGTTATCTCGCCTCCTACTGTTTGATTGTTTTGCCATAAATATAAACCATTGTTAAACACACTCCATCTATTCAGGATACCGCTAAAAGTAAATGGTTTATAGTGCCGTCCTAACCAGCCGAAAGCCTATAGTAGTAATTACGCTGCTGATAGTGTAGTCCAAACGGACAGATAGCCTCAGATTCCCGGAATAAGCGCCTCGATCACCGCCCCTTATAACATGGAATAATCCTGATCTGAGTCCGGCGGGATTATCGGCATCACTACTGGTATAATAGGACTTATCATACCAGTCCCAACACCATTCCCACACATTGCCGCTCATATCATATAGTTCCAGTTCATTTGGCTGCTTTTGGCCCACCGGTTGGATCCTACCTCCCGAGTTTTCCTTATACCAGGCCACAGTGCCCAAATCATCACTCCCACTATACTTATATCCCTGGCTCCTGATACCGCCCCTGGCCGCGTACTCCCACTCGGCCTCGGTAGGCAAACGATAACCATTGACACCAAAGTCACAAGTTATATTGTTTCCCCAAATGCTGTACGCTGGGGTAAGCCCCTCCTGTTGACTGCACCAGTTACAATACTCCACCGCATCCTGCCAGGACACATCCTCCACTGGCTGCCGGCCATAGCCCCTGCCATGGTCGTCGTTGGGCGTGCTTCGTCCTTTATCCTGACGATACCTATCATATTCATCAAACGTAACTTCATATTGACTCATATAAAAACTGTTCACCTTGACCTGGTGCACCGGATGTTCATTACTTCTCGCATTGCGTGACTCATCACCCATATAAAACATCCCGCCATCTACCAATACCATAGCGGGCGCCGCCTGCGCTGCAGGCAGTCCTGCCGTAATAACCAGCAGCCATATAACAATAACTGCTAGAATCCTTGGGCAAATTCCCTTAAACATTACCACCACAAATCACCTGCCATTATCTTGCAATAAGTTGCTGTGATATTCTTACCATAACACCCCAAACCGCCTCTTGGCGTTTGTATAAGGTTACTTGAACGTAAACGAATTGATCATTGCCCTAGCTGTGACTTCATATTGGGGAAACAGGGTTTTCTCAGTACCCATAATAATGACATATGCCTTCGAATTATATAAACTTAAAACTTGTAGCATAACAAAATCATAACCACTTTGTTTGCAAGTATATGTCAATAGTCTGGCAGGCTGATTGGAAAGTATAAATGGACTGTTACTGGTAAGCTGAAAATCAGCAAAACCTCTATGTAACTGCTCAATGCTAATTGCCGCATACTTTTCTAGAGTTAAACCTGGATAACCGCTTACATCTTCCAGCACGATATTAGCGTTAAAATGCGGTTGTCCCGCCGGTTCCGCCGATGACATGAAAGCCACTACCGAACCCATAATTCCCTCTTTTGCCTTCCAATCGGCGGGATACTGCAGTTGAAAATTATACGCATTGTTTTGATACGCAACAGTCTTTTGAGCCTCAGCCGCAAAACTAGGTGCTGAGCACAAGAAACATACCACTAATAGTCCAATGCTACTTATTCTTTTTAACACAGAAATTCATTCCCTCCTTTTATCAAAAAAATATTCTAGACACGCCGCAGGTGAGTGTCAGCAAAACTCATGTTCTATATCCTATACTTCTATTAACTCTATTGCACAAGCAGCTGAGTAATTTCTACCATTCTGACAAATTCACTCCGATATCCTTCCTCATCACTACCCTTTGCGCCTTTAGCAAGTTCTAGTACCTGCTGATAATTAGCCTGGCCTTTATACTCAGAGTTTTTGAGTAACAAAGCGTATTCGGCAACTGCTGCAGCAAATCTGAAATTTTCGGAAGTTGTCCCGGCACTCTCGGCAGCGCCGACTGTCTTTGTCAGCAAAATACTAGTATCTTCCTCAGGCTTTTTGTAGCGGATTTTTACCTGCAGCAAATCATCACTAGACACGATTTGGGGCTGTTGATAAATCAGCGGATCAGTTATTCCTGCGGGTTCCTCTGACCCGACAGGAATTATTTCGTACAGCGCGGTCACTGTATGGCCTGCCCCCATATCACCGGCATCTTTTTGGTCATTGTTGAAATCGCTGTTTGCTAAAACACGGTTCTCATAGCCGATTAAGCGGTAGGATTTTACTCTGGCTGGATTAAATTCAACTTGTAGCTTAACGTCTTTGGCAATAGTATATAACGTACCGGCCATCTGCCCAACCATGATTTTCTTGGCTTCCTGTGCGCTATCAATATATGCGTAGTTGCCATTACCCTGACCAGCCAAAGCCTCCATTTTATTGTCTTTTATATTGCCCATACCAAAACCGAGTACACTCAGAAAAATTCCATCATTGCGCCGTTCTTCAATCATTCTCGTCAATTCGCCTTCGCTACTTACGCCTACGTTAAAATCACCATCTGTGGCCAGTACCACTCTGTTATTGCCTTCTTTGATATAGTTTTCTTTAGCAATTTTATAAGCCAGGAGAATTCCCTCGCCACCAGCCGTAGAACCGCCCGCGTGAAGACTGTCTATCGCCTGAATGATTTTTTCCTTTTCACTGCCGGATGTTGGCTCAAGCACCACGCCGGCACTACCGGCATACACGACAATGGATATCGTATCTTGTGGTCTTAACTGGGTCACCAGCATCTTAAAAGCCGTTTTGATAAGCGGCAGCTTATTGGCTGCCTCCATGGAACCAGAAACATCAATTAGGAAAACGAGATTGCTGGGCAGCATAGTTTCGGTGGCAATGTTCTTCCCCTGTAAACCGATGAGTGCCAATTTGTGACTTGACTGCCACGGACAATCACCGACTTCGGTGGTTACCGCAAACGGCTCAGACCCGCTAGGTTGTTGATAAGCATACTTAAAATAATTGAGAAGTTCTTCTGTTCTCACCACAGCAGACAGCGGGCGCATGCCGGTATTAATAAACCGGCGCACATTGCTGTAAGAAGCTGTATCCACATCAATTGAAAATGTTGAAAGCGGGCTCGTTAACGTGTTCTGTTGGCTATTTTCAGTTACTCGCTTATATTCTTCAGTATTGTAAGGCCGATTTTGGCGTTCTGGCGCCAGTGCCATAGGTGCAAATCTTGTGATATACGACTTATTGCCTGGGGCATCGCCGCGGGGAAATGCCAGTTCATTATCATACGCCGGAGTTTTCAGCACAATGATTGCATTTTTCTTGTCATTTATTTGATAAATAAGTGAATATTCCTGTTTTAGAACCTCAAAAACTTGCTCCAACGTCTGCGGCGCTGTTAAATGAAGATCAATTTTAATGTCGGCAGCTTCAGGCGTTGCAAGAATCTGAATGCCGCTTTCTTGACTTAAAACATCCAAAAAATTGTCTAGCGGCATAGCGTTTACCTGTATAGTCGTTGCTATCTCTGTAGTCTTTACCCGCTCCTTCATACTTCCCGCTGCCGATGCAATTGCTGTAGCTAACAGGAAAGTCAATAGAGTACTCAATAGGATAAGCAAAAGCTTTTTCATTTCATATCAAACTCCATTCATATTTACTACAGTAAACGCAATATATTTAAAAAGGTAACGGCTGGAAATATACATTTCACAAAATATTTATAAGAGCAACTCAGACACAACAGATCATATATCAACGAGCAGGAAAAAGTTTGACGCCGCATTACCCTTCGTTCTACAATATACTTATCATTACATAATTTTGTATAATGCAGCAATAAGTGAAGTTGGTGTGTATGATGCGGGACGAAGACTTGTTAATCAACCAAGCCCAAACAGGTGACCGAAATGCGCTGAATGAGCTTATTTCGTTTTTTTGGCATTCTGTCTATCGCTTTATATCCTATAGAACCGGGAACCCCGAAGATGCTAAAGAAATAACTCAAGAAACCTTCATCAAAGTATTTCTCGCGCTGCCGAACTACCAGAAAACCGACGCCACCTTCAAAACCTATCTGAACCGCATAGCGCTCAATTCGATTACCGACTTCTGGCGAAAAAAAGGACGAATCCCTATGGTAGTTGAGCTTGCTGAATATCATCAGCCCCTGGCAGAAGCTGACCAACCGGAAGCTCAAGTACTAAACCGCGAAATGAGCGAAGCAATCGCCGGACTGCTGAAAGAGTTACCAGCGGATCAGCGTCGAACCGTTGAGCTTAGGATTATGGCCGGGCTGCCTGTCAAGGATACCGCTATTGCTATGGGCAAATCAGATGCTGCGATTAAAATGTTGCAGCAACGAGCGATGAAAAATTTACGTATCCTCTTACAAGCCAGGGGAATTGTTGAAAATCATACGGGGAGGTGAACTTGATGCCTGAGTCCATAAGCACAAGCAAAGAAGCAGAAGAATTCTCGCTACTATTAGACAAACTAAATTCTGGAACCATTCCGGAAAGTGATAATGAAGAAACTGCCGAATTGCTGGCCGTGGCTGCACTACTAAAAAAGGCGGAAATATCCGTCCCACCGCCGCAGCATATTGTGGATCAAACCGTCGATAAAATAATACGTGCTATGCCAGCCCGCCGTCCAAGCCGGAGTAAAACTTGGCTATATTCCGGTGTCGTGGGTACAGCGGCCTCTGTCTTGCTGATAATCAGCCTAAACTTTATTTCTCCATGGACGCAAAAGCCGTCCTTGATTCCCCCCCCAGTTATCGGCACTAACCAGGTCACCGCACCTGACCAGAATGCCCCCTCTGAAAAATTCAACGCAACGCAACAAACGCTAGTTTCTCAGGCCGTTCCTGATCCAAGCGCCCATAAGCAACCATCAGTGATTCCAAGCAACGTATCTCCTGCTGACGAAAGTAAAATATCCTCGAATAAAGAAATTGCTTCAGTGCCACCCCTAGTTACTTCTACTCATACTCAACTGCCCGGTGAGCTGCCATTGCCTTCAAACTCAGCGGTACTCGACCATGCTATGAAAGAGCAAGCGGTTACAACCGGCGACACAAAGCCGGCCCGCAAATGGGCAAGTTCGCCCCCCGCCAAGAGTCCAAAGAGCATTCCTTTTGTTCAAACTGTTCTTTCCCTTCCAGGCCTCGTACCAGATTCAACTGCTATCAATAAGGAAAGCGGCACGATAGTTCAAGTATATTATAAAGGCACCCCTCAAGAAATCATTATTACTCAACGCTTGCTTAACAACCTCTCCACTACGCCGACCTCTAATACTCCACACCAGATTGATGAAAATGGAGAAAAGCCTGGGACAAGCAATAAGGTAACTGCTAAAATATTTGGCCAAGAAGTAAGCGTTGAAGGCCTCCAGACCAAACAAGACCTACTTAAACTATTGCAATCTCTGGTACCTTAACAAAACTTGAAATGATATTTTCAACGGCCATGCAAAATCATTTTGCATGGCCGTTTTTTATTGATACAGATGCAAAGTTCCTGTAAACTAAATATTACTTGCCAACCGCCTAATCAAGTGATTGGGTGATTTTTTTAGCCCCTCTGGGCAAAGACCATAGTCATAATCCTCGAAAGAGAAACTATTACCCTTCGATTTCTCGAAGAGGCTTCCGTTATACTGGTAGTCCTCAGGACTCTTTGCCAGTTCAAACCAGACCCGTACATTTTCCGGATGCGCCAGCACTTCGGCTTCACAGGCGTCGCATATAACAAGGCTCCTAGGTATTTCCCCTAGTTGGTAAAAAACTCTGGCTGAGTAGTCACAAATAGGACAACGAACACATAATTTTGCGCGAAGGATACCAAATTCGCTTAGCGTGCCCGCGGCAAACATAGCTATAGCGGCTTCCTCAGCAATATTAACATCCTTGCTAAACTTTACCGGACTTAAATATTTAGCGTCGGACGCCCCGCGCGTCCCCAGCCAGATATCCAGCTTATTATATAGCTGCTCGTCAAATCCAAACTTCGTCATCTTTTTCAAAATTGGAAAAAACAAAAATACCCGGCCTCCTTGACACCTTCACCCTGATTTTCTATGCCAGTTACTTTTAAAGAAGCACGCCAGAAAAATTGCTCCCAGTACTAGTATCGCAACAATTACATACCTGCCTCTTGTAATATGATGCTGTATTTCCGCAAGTGCATGATTTGCTTGTTGTCTTGTTATCTCCCTATTGCGTTTAACAGCTTCCGGCTCAACATAATACTCTGCAATGTGTTCGGGCATTTTTCCACTTGTTAAAAATTCAGCCCACACGGTTTGACTCAATTCACCCAAGTTATAGCTATTGACGGTATTTACCACCGCCCACTTGCGCGCCGCTTGATCAAAAGTAGTCCTGATAGCCGCTTGTTCAACAGGCGGCAATTTGGTTATTGCCATTTCCAAAGCGTCCCTCCCATTGGGATCTTTCTCCATCAAGTTCTCATAGTATAATATCCGCGAGTAGTTGCCGCTTACAGAATCAGACATAGCTATATCCCAATAAACCAAACCTGCAATACCGAAACACAGCATCGCCAATATCAGGAATATAACTCTGGAAATACACCTGCTATATCCTCCATTATTTTTCATGGAAGCTTGGGAATTTCATCGTTTTGTTCCTTTTCCTGCGCATAGCCTAAGGCAACATCAATCGCCTTTTTAATGGCCGAATCCTCAGGAACACTGAATGAATGGGGATGAATAATTTCATGCTCCAGCTGATTGTCCGGTTTATACAAAAAGCCTTTTAAAAGGTTGGCTTTCTGTGGATTTTCTTTCAGTCGGATATAATAATGGCTTAGCCATTTATACCCGCCCTGTCCTATATAATATTCCCAATAAGATAACTCGCTGCCGCTTTTACCTATCTCCACTGTCTCGCTGTCTATAAAGTATTCACCTGTTCCAACGCGTACCCAGTTAGTAGCGAAGACTGAGCCTGGCAGGCTCAATATGAGCAGCAGCAATAATAAGATACATCCTCTTTTCAATTCAAATCCACCTCTCACTAACATACTTCATGTTAACCCACCCTGTCTACATTAATAAGCACGTCTCACAAGGCGAAATCCTAAAACACGATCATGATATTCAGGTTCATTTAAGTCACGGTAAGAAACACTCAAATATTTGGCTGCACTGAAACAATTTCCTCCCCGAATGCTGCGGCTATATCCCTTTAGCCCGCCGGGCGGATTATCCACAGTGGTATCCTGGTATCTGCCATACCGGTCCCAGCACCATTCACTTACATTACCGCTCATGTCGTAAATTCCCAGCTCATTGGCCTGTTTTTCGCCTACTGGGTGAGTCATGTCATTCGAATTGTCTCTATACCAGGTAACTATAGCGGCATCACTGCCGCCGCTATACGGGTATCTGCCACCCGTTTGACCTCCTCTTGCCGCATACTCCCATTCGGCTTCGGTTGGTAAGCGGTAGCCATTCGCGCTAAAATCACATTGCGTAGTATCGCCTTTACCACTATAGGCAGGAGTCAAACCTTCTTTTACGCTGAGCCAGTTGCAGTATTCCACAGCATCTTGCCAAGACACATAAGTAACCGGACAGTTGCCGCGTCCCCAGCCGGAATCGAATGGCTGAGGACTTCGCCCCATTGCCTTGCAAAAAGCGTCATATTGCGCGAAGGTCACTTCATACTTAGCCATGTAAAAGCTTATCACCTTTACCTGATGTGCCGGTTTTTCTTCCTGACGCTCTGCTTGAGAATCATCACCCATAGAAAAAGTCCCACCATTGACTACTACCATATCCGCAGGCGCCCCACCCGGAACATCAATAAAAGGCAGTTGCGTCCGCTTATTCTCGCCGTGAGTCGACGCCTGAGCCGTTCTGGCAATACGAAAACCCACATAGCCGAAACCGAACTCCGGACAATCCTGGTTTTCTGTTGAAACCCTTACATTATCGGCGCTGTTACACCAACTCCCCCCGCGAAAAACACGCAGATTTCTTTCCGGAGGACCAAACCTGTCATAGCTGAAATACCTATCCCAACACCACTCAGCCGCATTGCCGCTCATATCATATAGCCCTAGCTCATTAGTCTTTTTTGCCCCCACCGGATGTGTTATTCCGCCCGAGTTGTCTTGATACCAGGCCACTTCATCTGGATTATCGCTGCCGCTGTATTTATGGCCAGTATTTTTATTTCCTCCCCGCGCCGCATACTCCCACTCGGCCTCGGTGGGCAGGCGGTAGCCATTCGCCGCAAAGTCACAAATAGTATTATCACCTTTCCCGCTATATACTAGGGTTAAGCCCTCGACTTCGCTAAGCCAGTTGCAATAGTCTGCAGCATCCTGCCAGGTGATATTAACGACAGCCCATTGCCCTCGTCCGCCACGGCCGCTTGCTGGCTCTGACCGCCCGGTAGCCATGCAGAAAAGATCATACTCCGCGGAAGTAACCTCGTACTTTCCAATATAAAAATCCTTTACATTTATTAGCCGCACAGGATTCTTGTCATACAGGTCATAGCTAGGTTTGTGCAACTCGTTCCCCATGCGAAATGTTCCGCCTTCCACCAACACCATCTTATTTGCCGTCTCTTGGGCAAAACTATGCCCGGGGGTTATCAGACATAGAAAAACCCATACTCCCGCAAATACATACAATACCCTCCGAATCAATCCTGTCATCCTGTTGCCTCCTATCCAAACTACCTGGGCGGGTTAGATGCCGGACATAAGCCGTCAATGCTTCCCGTCGGTACCGCTAGCGGCTAGGCTCCCAAACATACTCGCCGGCTTGACTCACGTACCCTTTCAGACCGTTAGGAAAGTACACTTCAGCTATTCCGTCCGAGAAATGTTCGGCAGTCCGATAAACCGGCGCAATAACCATTTCTCCCGCCTTATTTATAAATCCGGTTCCATTGGGTGTCCGGACCGCAGCTAAACCCTCATGAAACTCCAACGGCGAACCCCACATCAAACCCAGATATTCAGGTTTTATCACCATATTGCCTTCTTTATCAATAAAACCCCATAACCCGTCAACTTGGACTGCGGCCAACCCTTCGTTGAAATTCCCGGCATTTTCAAATCGCAGCGGTATTGCCAGCCTTCCATCGGAACCCATATATCCGTACAATTTTCCTTTACCGACGACAGCCAGACCTTCCTGAAATTGCTCGGCCCAATCATATTCAAACTCAATTGCCGTATTGCCACTCTTATCAATAAAGCCCCACTTGGACTTGTTGGCCAACCTAATGTTAACTGGAGTAATGCTTTCCCCAAACAAATCCTCCGGCCGGTATCTGGTTTCTTGATACCGTGGCTGTATAACTACCTTTTTATCCCAAGTCATAAAGCCCATCTTACCGTCCTGAATAAAAGCAATTAGTTCACTCTTGGTTTCCCATACTTCGTCATATTGCGTATCCAATATTACCTTGCCGGTCTTGTCGATAATACTGGCAGGCTTACCGTGCTGACGGGCTCTGCCATTATGAAAAGGGTCTCCCGGACGACTAATGACAACGCTCCCCTGCTTATCGATATAACCACGATCCACTGCCGCCAGCCCTTCGGAAAAGTCGTACGCCTGCTTAAACTGCGGTGGTATGACAAAATTGCCGGTCTTGTCGATATAGCCATACATTTCTGAACCTACAGGTTTGGCAACAGCCAGTTCTTCACTGAAATTTCGGACAAAAGCGAATTGAGGCCTGACAACTACTTTCCCGCCACTATCTATGTACCCATATAAGCCATCTTTCAAAATGATGTGATACCGGTCACCGGCAGCCAGCTCTGCGGAGGCCGGAATTCCCAACTGGAAAACTGCTGCTACAATCAGAAGTATTACACCTATAGCCACAACCTTTTTGAATCTCTGCACCTATGTCACCCCCTAAAAATTAATAATCCTTCTGTGCCATCGCCTGCTCTGCCTGCTGCAAGTTTGAGCCTCATGGTATACCCCTGGGGCTGGCATAGCTTTATAGCAAAACGGTTGAAAAAACGGAGGTAAATAACAATTCACCTCCGTTTTTTTACATCCTTCCAGCCTCCTTGATTCGCTTCTAGCAAACTAAACGAATCAAAAATTGAAAAGTAACGGCCAAAAAGTTTTTTGTTCGTGCCGTCAATCTTTCCGTTTCATAACAATTGTCGCTATCAGAACAGTTCAATTCTGACTTGTCCGGAAGTTTCGTCATACTCAATCAAGTTGGTTCCGTCAAAGTACTAACGAAACCCGCAAATCTCCAGCAAGGAATTAGTTGGCAGTTCCTGATGGCCAACAATCCGCCGTTGGTTTACAAAGGTGCCATGCATGCTGCCCAGATCTTCGGCATAGTGCTTGTCAGCCGCTACGACAACCTTCGCATGAAACCGCGATACCATGGGGTGGTCTAAAACAAAATCATTACCGGGATCTCTGCCAATAGTAATGACTTTACCGGCAATTGGCACCATCCGGGTATAGTTTTCCATCGGCTGATATGGGTAACTTCGCAGTAAACTCAACACCGTGATATTTATTTATAATAATCCACAAAATTCTCTGCAACCAGTTAAATTCCTGCCATTACCAGTTATTTAATATAAAACTAACGATTCCAGCATTAACTTCTCACAACTTTTATAACAGGAATATCATCTAAGCATAAATAAACTGGGCAAAATAGGCCCAGTTTATTTATATCTGACAAATATCTGCTTTTAGTCCGGCAGCACCGGCATAACTTCCGAGTGTTCTCCGTCTTTCGCATGACCCAGAGCGACGGTTATTTCCTTTTTCAGCTGTTCTCCCACTGGACCTTGAAGAGAATGAGTATGAAGAATTCCATCTTGCGGTTGATTTTTTGAATTATAGCTGTAACCCCAATATGACGACACTCTGTACGGAGCACTCAGGCTGATAGTGTACTGAATAAGTCTCTTATCCTGTGTTTTCTCATTTATCGATAATTCCCAAAACCACAGTAATTTTTTATTTTTGACCACGGTTTCACTGTCTATGTAATTCTCACCATTTCCAACCCGTACCCAATCTGCAGCAAAAACACTACTCTGCAGGCATACCATCCACACTATTAATAAAACTGCCACACGCTTTTTCATGTGATTTTTCCCCTCCCGCACAACTACTTTTCTACATTAAAGGTTTTTGCAAGACGAAAACCGATAATCCCAACACGGCGATCAGGCGTATAACCAGCCCTGCTGCGCTGAGATACTCGCAAAGTTGATTGATAACCCCACCCGCCACCGCGATAAAGGCGGTAGATTCCGGTTGATGGCCCCTGCGGATTTTCAACATCGTCTTCATCATATTCGCCATACCAGTCCCAGCACCATTCCCAGACATTGCCGCTCATATCATAAATACCGAGTTCATTGCCTCGCTTTTGTCCTATCGGATGCCCGTAACTAAAATCATACCATCCCACCTCATTAGCAAGATTACTGCCACTATACATATAACCGCGACTCTCTTTTCCGCCTCTGGCCGCATATTCCCATTCGGCTTCTGTTGGCAGCCGGTATCCATTAGCTGTAAAATCACAAACAATGTCTTTGCCGTCACCAGAATAAGCAGGCTGCAAGCCTTCCCTTTCGCTTCGCCAATTGCAATAACTTACCGCATCATACCAAGATGCATAAATAGCCGGACAATTCCAGGTTGCCCAGCCGCCGTTTCTTGCGGTTTCCAGACAAAAAACCGCATATTCCTGATTGGTTACTTCATACTTGCCAATATAAAAGCTGCGCAAAGTAACTTGATGTACAGGTTGTTCTTCCGGTTCGCCATCGCCAAACGTATCGCCCATGAGAAAAGTGCCGCCTTCCACAAGTATCATATCACTCGCTACTGCAGCCGGTTTATTTTCCCCAGTCAGGTCTGAAGCACTCGCCTCTGCGCCTGCCGTAATCAACACTAAAAACAAAAATATCCACGCTTTCCTATACCTTACAAACCTGGCCAGCATCCTTACACGCCACCTTTTCATCTGTTTTTTCCTTTTATATATGAAGACAGTTTCTCCATCACTTTGTGCTTCCTGCCAACGGTCACTGCAGGTCATCCTGGAGCAGTCCTTACCACGCGAAAACCAATATAGCTGCAAGTCATATCAAGCCCTGTTACATCTCCGGCTAAAATGGGGGCATCACTACGCCAACTACCGCCCCGGTAAGCGCGCAGGCTTTTCTCCGGCGGTCCATATCTATTCATCCAATAAGACGGATCCCAGCACCATTCGTTTACATTACCGCTCATGTCATATAAGCCAACTTCATTAGCCTGTTTTTCTCCGACAAGATGTGTCATTATCCCTGCGTTGCCTTCATACCAAGCAACCTTGTCGACATCACTGCTGCCACTATATTTATAATCCCCGCTTCTTTGCCCTCCTCTAGCAGCGTACGTCCACTCAGGCTCGGTAGGTAAGCGATAGCCATTAGTCTTAAAGTCGCACTCTGTTTTAATACCTTTTCCACTGTAGACTGGAGTCACCCCCTCTAGTTCACTACGCCAGTTGCAGTAGTCCACAGCATCTTGCCATGATATATTTATCACCGGACGTTGGCCGCGTCCCCACCCTTGATCACTAGGCTTATTCCGTTCGGTTAATATGCAAAACAGGTCGTATTCTTCAAAAGTCACTTCATACTTACCTATATAAAAGTTATTTAACGTTACTTTGAGATTCGGGTTCCCAGGACCTGGCTGATCGTGGAACGCTGGTCTCATAATATAAGATCCACCTTCCACAAGGATCATGTCGTTTTCCTTGTCTTGAGCCAATCCTTCTCCCGGCCAAACCAGTCCGATAATGATCATTAATCCTATCATGTTATACAGTACTGTCCGCAATACTCCTACCTTTGACACCCTATCACCCCGCATACACATAATCCGGAAAGTGCCTAAGCCTAATTTTTTTATTGGAACTTTATCGCACCCGCCAATCCTTCAGCAAAGCTGCCTGCATTTTGATATTCCGCTGGAATTGCTATTTTGCCAGTCTTGTTAATATAGCCCCACTTGCCATCCACCTGAACAACTGCCAAGCCTTCGGAAAAATCTCCTGCATTACTAAATTGCAACTTAATAACCACGCGTCCGTCCTTATTAATATAGCCCCACTTACCATTCAATTGAACAGCTGCCAAGCCTTCGGAAAAATCTCTGACTGTCTGATATTGCACTCGAATCATCATACGTCCAGTCTTGTCGATATACCCCCACTTATTCTCCATCTGAACAGCGGCTAGGCTTTCAGAAAAACCCCTTGCATCTTGATATTGAACAGGAATCGTCAGTTTACCTGTTGAATCAATATACCCCCACTTGCTTTGCCCCTTCTCATACAGATTTACTGCCGCAAGACCTTGAGAAAAGTTCCTGGCTTCGTCATATTGTGGTGGAACTACCATGAAACCTTCCTTGTTAATGTATCCCCAGCTTTTTAATTCGTCCACCGTTTGGACTGCTGCCAACCCTCCTGAAAACTCACAAACTCCATGATAATTTAGATCAATCTTCACTTTACCGGTCTTATCGATGAAACCCCACCCCCATGCGCCTGCCTTAACCGCTGCCATACCTTCGTGGAAGCAATGTACATAACGGAATTTCGGTTCAATTATCGTATTACCGGTTTTGTCGATATAACCCCAATAAAGCCCCAATTGGACTGGCGCTAGGCCTTCGGAAAACCCACCTACAAGGAAATGTTTATTCGGCGAAATTACCACCTTGCCAGTTCTATCGATGTATACATAATTTCTCTCTTGCTCAATGACCGCCAATCCTTCCAAAAATCGTGGAATGAAAGATTGATCTTGGACTGAAAAAGCAATTTTACCTGTTTTGTCAATGTAGTTAACAGTGTACTTAGGTATAGACTCCTGAGCAGCAGATGAAGGTGTAGCTGCCTCAGCCTTAGATAACTCGTTGCACAGCCCGCAGAATGCTGATACCAATAACAATATCCCACAAAGTAGTATAGACCATCGTTGAAACTGCATCTTACGTCCCCCTTCTAATACATTACCGATCTGCCAAGCTCGATAATCCCCATGTCTTTCCTTTCAATCCGCCATGCCCCTTATCTGAGTAATCACTAGAACTAATTTTCTAATAGCCGAAGTATATATTTACCCTCTCTATTACTATATCTATTGCATTCTGACACTTATACTAGCCAACAGCCAAAGCAGCCTGTAATTATTCGATTTCACGAAAACTTCTTTCAAGATTTCCCATCAACATTGATATAAACGCACAATGACGAAAAAGGTAACGGCTTTAAGTATGAAAAAATGAACTACCCAAAGTACTTTACATTCAATAATAAATTGCTATTGAATCTCTTTTATCAGTAGTACCATCTATTTTAAAAGTTAGAAGAAGAAAGCAGCCCCCCAAATTACACTTACCTATCCTGACAGTCGGCGCTACGTAGGCGAAGTCGTGAAGGGAATCCAACGGCAAGGGCATCATGACCTACCCCAACGGCGACCGCTATGAAGGAGATTGGGTGGACCAAAAGCGCACCGGCAAAGGATTGTATACCTGGCCAACTGACGAACGCTACGAAGGGGACTTCTACGATAATTGGCGCACCGGTAAAGGGGTTCATACCTAGTCCAATGGGAATCGTTATGAAGGAGACTTCAAAAATAGCGCCATGGTAGGCAATGGCATATCCATCTGGTCCAACGGGGATCGTTACGAAGGAACTGTTACAGGAGCAATTCCCGATGGGTATGGAACGAAGTATTATGCTAATAATGGCAGGATTGAACGAGGACGCTGGGACTATGGGAAATACCTTGGTCCTTAAGTATTAACTTAACCGCCTTTCTGGCGGCTTTTCGTTAGAAAAAAGAAAAGCTCTCGAAGAATTTGAGAAGCGTCTTAAAAAATAATTATTTATCTGTGTTAGCCAACGTTTTTCCCTGTAAACAAGTGGCAAAATTTCATTTTGGGCCTGTTGTGGATACAAGTTAACCATAACTAGATAAAATTAAAAGGGCCTAGATATACTCTAGAGCCTTGATTGCTCTAACGGGGAGGGTGGATTCGAAACCACGGTCACTTTGACAGGACACTTGATTTCGATTTGAATTCTGCTATTTTGTCTCTAGATTTGTATATATCATACTCTGACAATATTTTTCCCATATTTTTTCTTCTGGCAACGGCCTACTGATAAAATAACCTTGCATTCTATCACACTTCAATTCCTGTAAAAATGACATTTGTTTTGCCGTTTCAACCCCCTCGGCGACAACATCAAATCCCATTTCATGTGCCAACTGAATAACCGTTCCCACAATAGCGGCATAATTACTTTTTTCCAGCAAAGCATCCACAAAGGACTTGTCAATTTTAATGGTGTTTACCGGTAATTCACTGAGGTAGGTCAAAGAACTATATCCTGTGCCGAAATCATCCAGCGAGATCCTGATTCCCCGCTTCTTTAAATTGCAAATTTTGTAAGTCACGTTTTTAAAATTTTCGATAAGCATCGTTTCAACAATTTCCAAAATTAAGCAGTCCATGGGAAACGCAGTTTCCTCTAAAACACTTGCAACCTTATCGGCAAAATCATCCTGCAGCCATTCTTTAACCGACACGTTAACAGACATATGCACATTCGTTAAACCCGCATCATGCAGCCTTTTGCCAAATAAGCAAGCTGTCCGCAAAACCCATTCACCAATTTCCACAATTAAATTACTTTCCTCGGCAACAGGAATAAACTGTGCCGGAGAAACCAAACCATAGTCCGGACTTTGCCAGCGAATTAAAGCCTCAAAAGCAACCAACTGGTTATCCGCATTAACAATCGGTTGATAATATAAAACAAATTCGCCATTTTTCAAAGCCTTATGCAAACCAGCTTCTAGTCGCATTTTATGAATAATATCTGTTTCCATATCAGTTGTAAAGAATTCATAACGATGTTTGCCTTGTTTTTTGGCGCACTGCATAGCAATATCGGCATTTTTCAATAAGGATTTCGTATCACATCCATCATCAGGATATAATGCAATGCCGATGCTGAGCGTCACTACCAATGGATCATAACATACCTCACCCACCACTTGAATCAATTTCTGCGCAAATTCGCTTATGGTCTGACGATCCGTTTCACCAGAAAAGATAATTATAAACTCATCTCCGCCCAACCGCGCTACAAATTGCTCTTGAGCAACCTTTTTTAAAGCGTTTGCGGTTCGCAGCAGAAACTGATCTCCTACAGAATGGCCCATGGAATCATTGATCATCTTAAAATTATCTAAATCGATAAATAGTAAAGCACCTGCCCCACGGCCCTTTTGAACATCTAATTCTGCCGAAAGTTTTTCTAAAAATGACAGACGGTTGGCCAATCCTGTTAAAATATCGTGGTAAGCCAAATGGTGTATTTTCATACTTTGCATTTTTTTCTGTGTTATATCTGTCATAGAGCCAGCCATGCGGATAGGGTTACCATCTGCATCAAATAATGCCTTACCGCGACCAAGCACCCATAACGTCTCACCTTCTTGGTTTATAATTCGATATTCACAGATATATTCAGATGTCTTTCCCGTCAAATGTTCTTCCAAGCTTTGCTGCCGTTTATCCAAATCGTCAGGATGTATTTTATTTACAACGCGGGAATCGAAAATATCGCAGTCTATAAACATATGTGAGAAATGAAGATTATCTGCCCATTGTCCTAATAAAGCGACCGTTCTTTCTTTTATATTCCAATCCCATATTGCATCTTTCGACCCCGCAGCCACTAAACGGTATCGTTCCTCGCTTTGAGCCAATTCTTGCGTTTTTATGTTAAGCTGTTCAAGTTGCACACGCAGTTCCGCTTCCGTCGCAGCCAACTGCCCATAAGTGGCCGAGAGCTCCTCATTGCTAGCCTGTAGCTCCCATTCAGCCTGCTGACGGTTTATCTGCATAAAGTCGATGGCCTTGGCCACTCCGCCAATTTCATCATGGCTGGCAAGCAGCTTATCCGGCAAGCGCTCTGAAAAATCTCCGCTGGCCATATGGTTAAGGTGCCTGACTAATTCATCCATGCGCCGAGTCAGTTGATAGGAAACTGCCGGAATAAGAAGTAAGATCATACTAAGTAGAACAATCGTACCAGCAACTAAAGGAATACTGACTTTTTTCGCCCTGTCAGCAATCTCGTCTACAGATACTACCGTGACTAAAGTCCAGTTTCTCATGCCCGAAGTCTGCATATTGACAACGCATCTTTGACCTTCAATCATAGTTTTAAAATATGTATTTGAACCTGCCAAAAGGCGCTGGTACTCAGGAAAATCCCAACTGGTCGTACTGCCTTTTGGGGTTAGTGCCCCGCCGCTCGCCAATTGGGCAATAGTATGCCCCAAGAACTCCGGATTCGGATGAGCCATAATTGTTCCATCCCTGGCCAGCATAAAAACATATCCTGTTTCACCTATTTTTATTTCTGAAATTTTTCTAGTAAATTGATCCAAACTTACATCAATACCCAGAACACCAATCACTGCACCGTCGAAATTTCTTACAAAATGCGATGCGGTCACGGTAAATTTACTGCCGTCGTAGGTTTCATACGGTTCAGACAGAAAAGTTTCTTCCTGATTCTCTATCGCCGGCCTATACCAGGGACGCTTGCGCGGGTCTAAACCCTTTTGCGCAGCCTTTCGCGGCCATCCGATAAATCCGCCTTTTTCTGTTCCCAAATAGGCATAAGCTGCCTCCGGATGTTGCTGCGCATATCGTTCAAGTTCCCGGTAAATCTTCTCGTGTACACTGTCATTGCTCGGACGTACAAATTCTTGTTGTGTATTATAAAATGTATCCACAGTATCAGCCATTTCAACAAACGGATTGATAGCCAAGTACTGGCAGTCTTCTTTCATACCATTCAGCATAGTAACAATCGCATGATCCATTTGGATCATTTCTTTACTAGTACCTTCTCTTATTTCCTTTTCCAGAGCTCCTTCCATCTCCTGATAGACAAAAAAAGCTAACAATATCAGGGGGACGGTAGTAACAATGATAAATGCAGTGATTATTTTATTGCGCATAGAATTGAACATACTAGCGCCACCCTTTCGCATACAAATCATAAGAAAAGACTTGGCTTGTGCCAAGTCCTTCAGGACGCCGGCAGAAGCCTTAGTCGTTCTTATGTCAACAGAATTGTGTTATAAATTCTGGTAGACTAAGATAAGACTTGGCTTGTGCCAAGTCCCTCAGGACGCCGGCAGAACTTAGTCGTTCAAGCCTATACTTTCCATCTGGATAAAAAAAAGCCAGGCCTATGCCCAGCATCCTTGCTAGTTTATCAAA
>Ga0316604_10001086_pt1 | contig 26177 bp, 22 predicted proteins | sample OWC_soil_day20_C_FD_207650 | JGI IMG/M metagenome (GOLD analysis project Ga0316604, IMG submission 207650) | Wetland soil microbial communities from Old Woman Creek delta, Ohio, United States - OWC_soil_day20_CT | ecosystem: Environmental > Terrestrial > Soil > Wetlands | place: USA: Ohio...
CCAACCGGCAGAAGCTCACTATAAGCCCCCTTCGTTGGGCGGCCTTCGTCTATCGGTTAGGACACTAGCCTTTCACGCTGGAGAGACGGGTTCGATTCCCGTAGGCCGTACCACCCCAACATTCTCCCTTGATACCGCCAGATAATTTTCGGAAGTGCAGCAGTCTGTTTGCAAGAGGCCACGGCATGCGATTTTTCGCGGAGCGACTTGCTATTTCCAGATGCCTTCCCCTTCCCCGCTCGGAAGATGGCGCTCGGTTTCGCCGTCGAGCCTTCTCGGCGTAGTTTGGCGATTCCAGACGTGATTTCACCCCCACCGCCCCGACACGCCGATTGCGGCGCTGGCGTTGCCATGCCATAGCAGCCGCGCCCTCCTTTTGCGGAACACTGCCGTGACCGACATCGCCGACGACCTCTCCACCGTCCGAGACCTCCTGCGCTACGCCATGAGCCGTTACGGCGCCGCCGAGCTCGGCATTGGCCACGGCACCAGCGAGGCGATCGACGACGCCGTCTTCCTGATCCTGGAATCGCTGCACCTGCCGATCGACGACATCAATCCCTGGCTCGACGCCCGCCTGACGCGCGCCGAGCGCCAGCTCATCGTCGAGCGGATCGACCGGCGCATCGATGATCGCATCCCGACGCCTTATCTGGTCGGCAAGGCCTATATCCAGGGCGTACCCTTCGTTGTCGATCCACGCGTCATCGTACCGCGCTCGTTCATCGGCGAACTGCTGCTTTCCGAGGCTTTTTCCGGCGAAGGCGAAACCTCGCTGATCCACGACCCTGACGAGATCCTGTCGGTCGCCGACATCTGCACCGGTTCCGGCTGCCTCGCGATCCTAGCCGCGATGGTCTTCCCCAATGCCGCCGTTGACGCCGTCGACCTTTCAGAGGATGCGCTCGACGTGGCAGCCATCAACGTCGACCGCCTCGGCGACGGTCGCGTCGGCCTGCATCAAGGCGATTTGTTCGCCCCTCTCGAGGGGCAGCGCTACGACCTCATCATCACCAACCCACCCTATGTCGATGACGAGGCGATGGCGGCGCTGCCGGACGAGTACCGCCACGAACCGGAAATGGCACTTGCTGGCGGCCTCGACGGCCTCGACCTCATCCGTCGCATCATTGAGGCGGCGCCGGACCATCTCAACCCCGGTGGCGGTCTCCTCTGCGAGGTCGGCAGCGATCGGGAGATCCTGGAGATGAGCTATCCACACTTGCCCTTTGTCTGGCTCGACACGGCCGAGTCCGAAGGCGAAGTCTTCTGGCTGTCGGCCGAGGATCTCGGCGTAACCGAAGATATCTAGAGGTGCGCTATACGCATATCTCGACACAAGAAACGGCCGAGATATGCATTAATCGAGCGCATGACGGGCCTTTTCAGGCGTTTTTTCCTCCATTGTGGTGCCAAGGACCTAGACAGCCGCAGCGGTGCTCGCCAGTGTCCTCGCCAAGAGGCCGCGGTTGCGTGCCGCGTAGTCTTGGCGATGATTATCTGGTGACGGTACTTGGCGTTACGGTGCGGCTGAGGAATTCGGTCACCGCCTCGTAACCTTCATCGGCGACAATCGCTTGAAACCGCAGGGATCACCGATGAACGAAACTTCCAGGATCGATGAGGCCGCCGGCTCCGCCGGTGCCGTGCCCACCCTTACGGCCGAGGCCTTCAGGGACGCCGTCCGCGCCAAGCTGAGATACGCCGTCGGCAAGGATCCGTCGCGGGCGACGGCCAAGGACTGGAGCATGGCGCTGTCGCTCGCCGTGCGCGACAAGGTGGTCGAGCGCTGGTTCGAATCCACCAAGGTATCGCACGCCGGCCAGAAGAAGCACGTCTATTACCTTTCGATGGAATTCCTGATCGGCCGCCTGCTCAACGACGCCGTCTGCAACCTTGGCATCGAAGCGCAGGTGCGCTCGGCCTGTGCCGAACTTGGCATCGACTATCAGGCCCAGCTCGAGCAGGAGAGCGACGCCGCCCTCGGCAATGGTGGCCTCGGCCGCCTCGCCGCCTGCTTCCTCGATTCGATGTCGACGCTGGGCATCCCTGCCCATGGTTACGGCATCCGCTACGACCACGGCCTGTTCCGCCAGCGCTTCCATGACGGCTGGCAGGTGGAAGAGCCCGAGGACTGGCTGGTATCCGGCCGCGCCTGGGAGTTCGAGCGCGCCGAGATGGCCTATCTCGTCAAGTTCGGCGGCCAGATCTCCTTCGACGGCCACGGCGCCACCTACTGGCGTTCCGACGAGACCGTGAAGGCGGTCGCTTTCGACACGCCGATCGCCGGCTGGCGGGGGCGTCACGTCAACACGCTGCGCCTTTGGGCGTCGCGCCCCGTGGAGGTGCTCGACCTTGGCCGCTTCAACCACGGCGACTACATGTCGGCCGCCGAGAAGACCATCCGTGCCGAAACCATCTCCCGCGTGCTCTACCCGGACGACACGACAGCCGAAGGCAAGGAACTGCGCCTCAAGCAGGAGTATTTCTTCACCTCCGCCTCACTGCAGGACATCCTGCGCCGCTATCTCGAAGACAACGATGACATTCGCAAGCTGCCTGATCAGGTGGCGATCCAGATGAACGACACGCACCCGGCAATCGCCGTTGCCGAACTGATGCGCATCCTCGCCGACGACTACCGGCTGACCTTCCCGGAAGCCTTCGAGATCACCCGCCAATGCCTCAGCTACACCAACCATACGCTGATGCCCGAGGCGCTCGAGCGCTGGAACACCAATCTGTTCCGCAAGGTGCTGCCGCGCCATATGCAAATCATCGAATGGATTGACTACCACCACCTTGCCGAGGTGCAGGGGCGCAACCTTCCGGTATCGCTCGATGCCATCCGCATCATCGAGTGGGGTAGCGAGATCAAGATGGGCAGCCTCGCCTTCATTGGCTCGCACCGGGTCAACGGCGTGTCGGCGCTGCATACCGATCTGATGAAGCAGACGGTGTTCAAGGATTACCACGTCCTCTACCCCGACCGCATCGTCAACGAGACCAATGGCATCACGCCGCGCCGCTGGCTTTACGAGTGCAATCCGGGCCTGCGCGCGCTGCTGCTCGAAGCGATCGGCGACGGCTGGGTCGACAACCTCGAGAAAATCGAGGAGGCGGCCAAGTTCGCCACCGACGCCAGCTTCCGCGACAAATTTGCCGCCGCCAAGTACTCCAACAAGGTGCGGCTCGCCGCTGAGATCGAGCGACGCATCGGCCTGCGCGTCGATCCCACCGCGCTGTTCGACGTGCAGATCAAGCGCATGCACGAATACAAGCGCCAGCTTCTCAACATCCTGGAGACCATCGCCCTCTATCAGGCCATTCGCCGCGGCCCCGGTGCCGAATGGACGCCGCGCGTCAAGATCTTCGGCGGCAAGGCTGCCCCCGGCTACCAGATCGCCAAGCGCATCATCAAGTTGGCCAACGACGTCGCCCGCATCGTCAACAACGACCCGATCATCGGCGACCGGCTGAAGGTGGCGGTGCTGCCGAACTACAACGTGTCGCTGGCCGAGGTGATCATTCCGGCGGCCGACCTGTCCGAGCAGATCTCGACGGCCGGCATGGAAGCCTCCGGCACCGGCAACATGAAGCTGGCGCTCAACGGCGCGCTGACCATCGGCACGCTCGACGGCGCCAACGTCGAGATCGCCGAGCGCGTCGGCCCGGACAACATCTACATCTTCGGCCTCACCGCCGATGACGTCGCCGGCCTGCGCCAGCGCGGCTACAACCCCAACGCCACCATCGACAGCGACCCGACGCTGAAGGGGGCCATCGACGCGATGGTCAACGGCACCTTCTCGCCCGATGACCATGGCCGCTTCAACGAGGTGGCCGACCGCCTCTGGCATACCGACTGGTTCCTGGTGACGGCCGACTTCCAGTCCTATTTCCAGACCCAGCGCACGATCGACGTCGACTATCGCGACAAGACCCGCTGGACGGAGCGGTCGATCCTCAACACCACCAAGGTGGGCTGGTTCTCCTCCGACCGCACCATCCGCGGCTATTCCAGGGATGTCTGGGGCGTCGAGCCGAGCTTCTGAGCCTGGACATCGCGCAAACGACAAAACGGGCGGCAGGCTCTTGGCCTTGCCGCCCGTTCCGTTTTTCCGCCCCGAGCGACGGAAGATTCAGTGATCGCAGCTGTGGCGTGCCAGCGCGGCGAGCGCCGCGGCGCCCTCGCGGGCCAGTTCCGGATCGAACGCGGCGCGGGTGATGCGGACGCGGAACGCGTCATCGATACGCGGCAGTGCATCCCAGCGATAACGGCCCGGCACGATATCCTCGAAATGCCCGCGCAGCCCGACCGGCTCGTGATCGTTGATCACGACGAGCGACTCGCCGTCTTCCAGCCGATCGAAGCTGCCGAAGATGATGGCGCGGCGATTGACGCAGGGCAGCCCGCGTACGTCGAGTTCGAGATCCCGGGTGACAGTGTCGGTCATGCTTTCTCTCCGCTTGGTCAGTGGTCCGATCATAGGCATGTCGACATCCGGTGACTTTGCGCCCGCGCAAACCGGAGGAAAATTCTCTCCTATCCGGACGAGTGCGCAGGCGCCCTTCCATGGCAGGTTGACCTGCCCCGGCGAGACTCCTACGACTTGCTATCTCGACGGGCAGAACACAGACCGGCACCACCGGCATCCGCGCTCCCCGTTGAAGCAGAAGCCCTTTTCGGGCGATCCTTCCTTCTGACCGAGCGATGGTGCGATGCAGCCAGTATTCGACGGACACAATGATGTTCTGATGCGCCTTTGGGAAACCACCGGTAGAGGGGGCGATCCGATCGCCGAGTTCCGCGACGGTATCACCACCGGTCATATCGACGGCCCACGCGCCCGTGGCGGCGGTCTCGTCGGTGGCCTCTGCGCCATCTTCGTGCCGTCAGAGCAGGGACAGCGTCCGACGGTCGACAACGGCACCTATGCCTCGCCGCTGGCCAAACCGATCGATCAGCCGGCGGCGCTGGCCGCCGCCGTCGCCATGGCCGGCATTGCCCGTCGGCTCAACCGAGAGGGCGTCTGGCGCCTCTGCACGTCAACGACGGCCATCCGCAGCGCCATCGACGACGATGTATTTGCCGCCGTGCTGCACATGGAAGGCTGCGAAGCCATCGACACCGATCTTTACGCGCTCGACGTCTTCCATGCCGCCGGCCTCAGGTCGCTTGGGCCAGTCTGGAGCCGCACCAACGCCTTCGGGCACGGCGTGCCCTTCGCCTATCCGAGCTCACCCGACACCGGGCCCGGCCTCACCGAGGCCGGCGTCCGCCTGGTGAAGGCGTGCAACCGGCTCGGCATCATGGTTGACCTGTCGCACATCACCGAGCAGGGCTTCTGGGACGTCGCCAAGGTCTCCGAAATGCCTCTGGTCGCCACCCATTCCAACGTCCACGCCATCACGCCGGTGACGCGCAACCTCACGGATCGCCAGCTCGCCGCTGTTCGCGAGACGGGTGGCATGGTCGGCCTCAACTACGCGACGTCCTTCCTGCGGCCCGACGGCCAGGAGAATGCCGCCACGCCGCTCACCGACATGGTGCGCCATGTCGACCATCTGGTCGAGCATCTCGGCATCGACGGCGTCGGCCTCGGTTCGGACTACGACGGGGCGACCATTCCGGCCGAGATCGGCGATGCCGCCGGACAGCAGGCGCTCGTCGGCGCGCTGCGCCAAGCCGGCTACGGCGAAGCGGACCTCATCAAGCTCTGTCGCGACAACTGGCTACGGGTACTGGCGCAGACCTGGCGGGAGTAAGATCGGAAAAGCCGGGCAACTTCGCAGGGCGTCGACGTAACGGTCGACCCGTTCGCCCAAGGTTTGTTCCCCCGACAAAAGAAAGCCCCGGCCGCATGACGACCGGGGCTTTCGCTTTTGGGGAAGGCCGCCGGAGCCCGCAAGCCCCGGCCAGGACCATCAATTGCGCTGGGTGCCAGACGACACAATGTCCATGTAGACGGCGGCAACCAGGATGATTCCCTTGACGATCTGCTGCCAGAAGGTGTCGATGCCCATCATGGACATGCCGTTGTCAAGGCTGGCCATGATGACAGCGCCGACGAGCGCACCCGACACCGAACCGACGCCGCCTCGCATCGACGTGCCACCGATGAAGCAGGAGGCGATGGCGTCGAGCTCGCTGCCCATGCCCGCCGACGGCGTGCCTGCCGCAAGACGGCCAGTGGTGGTGAGGCCGGCGAAGGCACACATCAGGCCCATCAGCGCGAACACCATCATCTTCACGTAGGCGACATTGACGCCGGAAAGGCGTGTCGCCTCCATGTTGGAGCCAACGGCGTAGATGTGCCGGCCGAAGGTGGTCTTGTTGCCGATAACGGTGAAAACACCGAGAATGACCAGAAGGATCAGCACCGGCGCCGGAACGCCCCGATACGAGTTGAGCGTCAGGAGGAAGCCAAGGATCAGCGCGCCGGCGAACAGCAGGCGACCGACTTCGGTCGTCATCGACGGCACGACAAGCTTGTGCTTCTGGCGATTGATGCGAGTCCAAAAGGCAAGGGCTGCCAGCACAAGGAACAAGAGCACGCCACCAGAATTGCCCAGCCACCCCGGCAGATAGTCTTGGCCGATATACCGAAGCTCGGGACCCACCGGAGCGATGGTGATACCGCCGGTGAGGCCAAGCACCATGCCGCGGAATACGAGCTGGCCACCCAGTGTAACGATGAACGAGGGAATGCCGAGATAGGCAGTGAGCCAGCCGACCATCAGGCCGAAGAACAGGCCCATGACGATAACCAGCGTGATCGTCTGCCACAACGGCAAGTGGTAGGTGACATCCGCCACGGCAGCGATGCCGCCCAGAAGGCCGAGCAGCGAGCCAACCGACAGGTCGATCTCGCCGGCAACGATCACGAACACCATTGCCGATGCCAGCATGCCGGTGATCGCCATCTGACGCAGCAGATTGGAGAAATTGCGCGTCGTCAGGAACTGCGAAGTCCCAGTTTCTGAATCATAGGTAAGGAAGCCGAAGAAGGCCCAGATGATCACGATGATGAACAAGAGGGCGACAATCTTGTACTCGGACAGGAACTTCCTGACGTCTTTCTTGGTAAGTGTCATGGTCGTACACCGGTATTCTTATGAAGGGAGGGCCTTAGGCGGCTTCCGTGATCGGTTGTCCAATGGCGGCGGCAAGAACTTTCTCTTGCGTGAGCCCTTCGTTGACGAAGTTGCCCCGCAGCTTGCCCTCGCCCATCACCAGAACACGATCGCTGATGCCGAGCACCTCGGGCATTTCCGAGGAAATCATCAGCACCGCGACGCCCTGCTTGGCGAGTTCGGAGATCAATTTGTAGATCTCGTACTTGGCGCCGACGTCGATGCCGCGTGTCGGCTCGTCGAGGATCAGCACCTTTGGCTCCGGCAGCAGCATCTTGGCGACGACCGCCTTCTGCTGGTTACCGCCCGACAGGGAGGCGATCGGCAGGAGAGGCTCCGCCGTCTTGACCTTCATGCGGATGATCTGGTTCTGGATTTCGGCGAGTTCGACCTCGGACTGGATGAAGCCGCCGCTGGTGTAGCGCTTCAGCACCGACATGGTGATGTTGTAGCCCACCCCCATCAGCGGAATGATGCCGTGCCGCTTGCGGTCCTCCGGCACCATGCAGATGCCGAGCTTGACCGCGTGACGCGGTTCTCTGACAAAGATTTCCTTACCATCAAGGAACACCTTGCCCTCGTGATCGCCGTTCCAGCAGCCGAACAGCTTGCAGGCGAGCTCCGTACGCCCGGCGCCGACCAACCCGGCGACACCGAGGACTTCGCCCTTGCGGATCTCGAAGGAAACGTCGTCCACCACCTTGCGCTCGCGGTTGGTAACGTCCCAGCAGGTGATGTTCTTCGCCTCGAATACCACCTCGCCAATGGCGTGCGGCTCGCGAAGGAACAGGTTCTTCATCTCGCGGCCGACCATCATGGTGATGATCTTGTTGGTGTCGAGCTCGGCCATCGGCTGCGTGCCGATGTGGGTGCCGTCGCGGATAACGGTGACGGTATCGGCGATCTCGGCCACCTCGTCGAGCTTGTGCGAGATGTAGACGCAGGCCATGCCGTGGGCCTTGAATTCCTTGACGAGATCGAGAAGCGTCTTGGTTTCGGAGGTCGTCAGCGCCGACGTCGGCTCGTCGAGGATCAACAGCTTGGCGTTCTTGTTGAGTGCCTTGGCGATCTCCACGAGTTGCTGCTTGCCGCCTGAGTAGTTGTAGACCGGCAGGGCGACATTGATGTCGCTCATCTTGAGGCGAGCCATCAGCTTCTCGGCTTCGGCGTTCATCCTGTCGTAGTCAATGAAGCCGGCTCTGGTCCGCGGCTCGGCACCGAGGAAGATGTTCTCGGCCACCGTCAGGTGCGGCACCATCATCAGCTCCTGGTGGATGATGACGATGCCAGCTTCCTCGGTCTCACGAATGTTGCGCGCCTTAAGCTCCTGGCCTTCCCAAAGGATCTGTCCCGACCATGTCCCGTAAGGGTAAACCGCCGAGAGAACCTTCATCAGCGTCGACTTGCCGGCGCCGTTTTCGCCGCAGAGCCCCACGCACTCGCCCCGGCGAACCTGGAGGTGAATTCCATCGATCGCCTTGACGCCATTAAAGTCCTTGGTGATGTCGTGCATCTCCAAGAGATAGTCTGACATAGACCGCACTCCCTTCGACGACGCGAGCGGCCTCGAACCAGCCTGGCGCGCCATCCCTCTCCGATCGGAGCAAAGGCCGATGAAGGCCCGCCGCTTCCCAAAACCGGCATTTCGCCGAACATGACTCGGAGCCGCCCCCGCGGCTTGCCGAACCGGCACGGCACCCTCGCAAGGGGCCGTAATGCTTTCGCTTTCGTCTTGTGTGAAGACCGGACCCACCGGCCCCAGCCGGCGGCTATCTCGCCCGCTGCCTCAATGTGCCAAGCCGCAGACAACGGGCACGCGACTCGCAAAAAAGCAAAAGACCGCGCCAGTCGTCATTTGGCAGACTGGACCGACGAATCTTCCCGATCCAATCGGCAAATAGCGCCCGGGGCGGGTATCAACCCGCCCCGGTTCTGATGTCAGAGGCTTACTTGGCTCCAACCTGTTCCTTCGTGTAGAAGCCGTCCTCGACGACCTTCATCACGTTTTCCTTGGTCAGCGGAATCGGCGTCAGCAGGACGGAGTCGACCTCTTTCTTGCCGTTGTCGAGCTTGGCGGTGTATTCCACCGCTTCGCCCTTGACGAGCTTGACAGAGAGCTTGGCGGCTTCCGAGGCGATCAGCTGCAGCGGCTTGTAGACGGTGACCGTCTGGGTGCCGTCGATCACGCGCTTGATGGCGGCGAGATCAGCGTCCTGGCCGGAGATGGCTACCTTACCGGCGAGACCCTGGGCGGCGAGAGCCTGGATGGCGCCACCGGCCGTGCCGTCGTTCGACGCAATGACGGCGTCGATCTTGTTGTCGGCGGCGGTCAGCGCGTTCTCCATGATCGACATCGCTTCGGTCGCGCTCCACTCCTTGACCCACTGCGAACCGATCACCTTGACCTTGCCGGCGTCGACAGCGGCCTGAATGGCCTTCTCCTGGCCGGCGCGAAGCAGCTTGGCGTTGTTGTCGGTCGGCGCGCCACCCAGCAGGTAGTAGTTGCCTTCCGGAGCGGCCTTGAGAACGGCCTCGGCCTGCAGGAAGCCGACGCGCTCGTTGTCGAAGGAGATGTAGGCATCTTCGTCGGCATTCAGGATCAGGCGGTCATAGGACACGATCTTGATGCCGGCCTTGTGGGCTTCGTCGATGACTTCGCTGAACACCTGCGAGTTCATCGGCACGATGGCGATGGCGTCGACCTTCTTGGCGATCAGGGTCTCGACCTGGTTGACCTGCTTCTGCTCGTTGGCGTCGGCGGAGGTCACCACCACTTCAGCACCCAGCTCCTTGGCAGCGGCGATGAAATAGTCGCGATCGCGAGCCCAGCGCTCGACGCGCAGATCGTCAATCGAGAAGCCGAGAACCGGCTTGTCGGCAGAGGCCTGGGCAGTCATGGGCAGCGCAACGGCGGCGGCCAGAATCGTGCTCGACAGAATGGTAGAAAGTTTCATTATCGCTCCTCCTGAAGGCCCTTACGGGCCTAGCCGCCTCCCCGGCGGCCTTCTTGCATCCGAACCAAGACCGGATGGCTGATCCTCCGGTCACTTCCCCCAGCAACGCCCGTCATGAGCAGCGCTGTTGGTTCGGGATGTACCTCACGCGAGTGATAGATGCCTCAAAGAGATGATGGATGCAACTCATTTTGATTGCGTAGATGCGTTGTGACCATCATCCATTTGACGAAGAAATTTCCTTCTCCGTCATGAGGTTCCCCTCGATAATCTACATCCTGCGCCGCCAGTTGCCTGGGCGCAGCCAATCCCGAACGCGCTATTCCCACAGAATAGCCGTCCAATTTGATGTGATTTCATCAAGGACAGTTCCTCCAGTCCCTGACGGCAGCTTTCCGGCACCCTCCGTATCGCCGGTAAATTTCGACCCTCAAAATATACTCATCACCTTGCCTTGGCAAGTGACAATCCGGCCAACATCGACGAATGACCATGCCGGCAATTGAAGACGAACGCCCCACCACGGCGCGCGGCCATGGCGGGGCGTTAGCGGCAATAACCAGGAAGGCGATCAGGGCGTCGGCGTATCGGCTGCCAGCAGCCCTTCGGCCCGAAGTCGCTCCCAGAGGACGGCGGGAATGGCGGCCTTGTACCAGGCGAAGTTCTGCCTGGCCGCATCGAGCCTGCTCATGCCGACGACGACCGCCTGTACCGCCGGATGGGCGAGCGGGAAGTGCACCGCTGCTGCCGGCATCTCCACGCCGACCTCGGCACAAACAGCGGCGATTCGCCGTGCCTTGTCGACAATTTCGGCCGGAGCGGCGCCATAGTCGTAGTTGCCGCCAGCCTCCGGCGGCTTCACCAGAATGCCGGAGTTGAAAATGCCCACTGCCACCACACCGACGCCTCGCTGTTCGGCGAGCGGCAGAAAATCGGCAAGCCCCGGCTGCTCGAGCAGCGTATAGCGGCCGGCCAGCATCACCACGTCGAGATCGAGTTTGGAGATAAGGTCAGCCGCCACGTCGGCCTCATTGATGCCAGCGCCGATCGCCCTGAGATCGCCGCTGCGCCGCAGTTCATCGAGTGCCCGGTAGCCGCTGTCGAGCGTGTCCCGATAGTGCCGGTCGAAGTCGGCCTTCAGGTTCCGCCGGTCGAGGTCGTGGATGTAGACGATGTCAATCGTCTGCGCCCCCAACCGGTTGTAGGACTGCTCCAGCGACCGCATGAAGCCGTCGTAGGTAAAATCGAGCACCGGCCTCAACGGCTGCGGCCGCACCCAGCCGCCGCGGTCGGGCGCCTCACCCCGCCGGTAGGGCACGAAGTAGCGACCAACCTTGGTCGACAGGAGATACTCCGCGCGCGGCTTGTTGCGCAGGAAGCGGCCCAGCCTCAGTTCGCTGAGACCGAAGCCATAGAGCGGCGACGTATCGTAGTAGCGGAAACCCTCGTCCCAGGCTTCGGCCAGGACGGCGTCGGCCACGTCGTCCGGCACATCCCAACTGAGCGTGCCGAGGCCAGATGCCCCAAAGCCAAAGCGATAGGCTGGATTTTCGTCGAACGGAGTGGTCATGTCCCGATAGTTCCCCTGAGCGCGAACGAAGGCCCGCTGCGGTCGTATCCGCCGCGGGCCCTCTTCTATTGTCCCGATCCATCCTCAGCCGTAGAGCGGCCCAAACGTTTCGCAGGCGCGGAAGTCGGCCCCTTCCGGATTCATGCCGAACATCGCCCAGGTGCTAGGACGGAAGATCGCCTCTTCGTCGACGTTGTGCATGGCGACGGGAATGCGCAGCATGGCCGCGAGCGCGATCAGGTCGGCACCGATATGGCCGTAGGAAATGGCACCGTGGTTGGCACCCCAAGCCGCCATGACCTTGTACACCGACTTGAACGGCCCCTCCCCCGTCAGCCGAGGCGCGAACCAGGTGGTCGGCCAGGTCGGATCGGTGCGCTTGTCGAGGATGTCATGCACACGGTCTGGCAGCGCCACCGTCTCGCCTTCGGCAATCTGCAGCACGGGGCCGATGCCGGCGACAAGGCTGAGGCGTGTCATGGTGATCGGCATGCCGCCGCGCGTGGCAAAATCGGTCGACCAGCCGCCGCCGCGGAAATAGCCGTGGTTCGCCTGGCAGAAGCGCGTCACCTCGAGGGTGCGTTGCTGGTCGGCCTCGGTCACTTCCCAGAAGGGCTTGATGCCAGGCTTGTTGTCGACCGTCATCTCGCCAGCGCCGTCGAGGCAGGTGGCGCCGGAGTTGATGAGATGGATCAGGCCGCCGGCCGCCGCGCCGTCCACCGTGTGACCCGATACGCGCTTGATGGCGTCCGGGCTCCAGTAGGTGCGCACGTCGGAGAAGATCTGCGCCCGGGCCGTCAGAAGGTTGCCGAACAGCATGCCGACGCCATTGAGGCAATCGTTCTCCGTGGCAAGGATCAGAGGCTGCCTCGGCCCGTTCCAGTCGAACGACGTGTTCAGCATCGTTTCCATGAAATCGCCGTTCGGCATGAAATCGGTCCACTGCCGTTGGCCTTGGAAACCGGCCGCAATGGCGTGATGGCCGCAGGATTCCTCGACATAACCGAGCTCGGCAAGGCGCGGATTGCCCACCATCAGATCGTGGGCGATCAGACACATCTTGACCGACGTCTCCCACTCCGATCGTTTGCGCGCCGCGTCCGACGCCGTGTCGCCATTGGGGTCGAAGCCCTCCTTGCAATGGGTGAGCGTCCAGGCGAGCGCCTTGTCGTATTCGACCGGGTCATAGATATTGAGCTGCAGACGGCGCTGGAACTCGCTCATGTCGATATATTCGGTGCGCATGCCGAGGTAGTGCTGGAAAAAGCCGGCGTCGACGATCGAACCGGCGATGCCCATCGACACCGCACCCATGGAGAGATAGCTGCGGCCGCGCATGGTGGCGACGGCGATGCCGGCGCGCACAAAGCGCAGGATCTTGTCGCGTACGTCGTCAGGAATCGTCCGGTCCGAGCCGTCCTGCACTTCAGACCCATAGATGCCGAAGGCCGGCAGACCCTTCTGGTTATGGGCGGCCAGCACGGCGGCGAGATAGACCGCTCCAGGACGCTCGGTACCGTTGAAACCCCACACCGCCTTGGGCGTCAGCGGGTCCATATCCATGGTCTCGGAGCCGTAGCACCAGCAGGGCGTCACCGTCAGCGACACGCCGACGTTCTCGCGCGCGAATTTCTCGGCGCAGGCCGCGGCCTCGGAGACGCCACCGATGGTGGTGTCGGCGATGACGCACTCGACCGGTTCGCCTGTCGGATGGCGCAGCGTCGAGGTGACCAGTTCGGCCACCGCCTTGGCCATGCCCATCGTCTGGTCCTCGAGGCTCTCGCGCACGCCGTTGCGCCGACCGTCGATCGTCGGACGGATGCCGAGCTTCGGCAGATTCCTGAAAACGCCGTTCATGTCTCTCTCCCTTCCTCCGGAGCCTTTCCGAACGCTGCCGTCGACCTCTCCCTGTCGGCGTCAGACGCGCTTCGGCCCGCCGCGCGGTGGCGGCTCCACTTTGTTCTTCAACGTCGGATCAACCTCGCCGGCTTGCTTGCCGTAGCTCTGGAAGCGCTCCAGCACGACCGCCATGTCCTCCTTGCCGAGGATCACCCCGCCGCCCAGCATGCGGGTGCCGATGTAGACCCGCGCCAGGTTCTCGACCTCTTCAAGAACGGCGAAGGCCTTGGCCGGCGTCTTGCCCAGGGCGATGACGCCATGGTTGCCCAGAAGGCAGGCCATCCGGTGCTCCAGCGCAGCGAGCGCTTCCACCGACAGCTCCGCCGTCCCGAAGGGCGCGTAACCCGAGCACTTCACGATATCGCCGCCGGAGACGCCGATCATGTAGTGGATCGGCGGAATGTCCAGCCGGCAGCAGGCAAGGATCGAGCAGTTGGTGGCATGGCTGTGCAGCACGGTGTCGACATCCGGCCGCGCTTTCAGGATATCGTAGTGGAAGCGCCATTCCGACGACGGGACGAAGTCGCCATAGTAGCGCCCCTGCCAGTCCATCTCGACGATCTGTTCCGGCTGCATCCGGTCGTAGGCGATGCCCGACGGCGTGATCAGCAGCCCGCCGTCGACCCGGACACTGAGATTGCCCGCCGCACCGATATTCAGCCCGGACGCGTTCATCCTGAGGCAGATCGAAATCATCTCCTGACGAAGATCGACATGGGACGTCATCAGTTGCTCACCTCCTGAGGCGCGGACGGATCAGCCGCCTGTTCCGCCGAAGCGTCTTCCCGGCGGTCCCGGTCGAGCGGCGCAATCAGCACCGTCACGCCGGCATCCTCCAGCATGTGCCGGTCACTATTGGATATGCCCTCGTCGGTCACGAAGACGTCGACCTCGGCAAGCGGAAACACCACAAGACTGCGCGCCTCTGCGAACTTGCTGCTGTCGGCCAATACGACGAGGCGCGTCGCCTGCCGGCGCAGGGCCCGCGCCGCCCTCAGCGGCAACGGATCATCCTCCATGATGCCGGCCGGACCGACGGCATGGCAGCCGATGAAGAAGGTGCTGGCGGCGACATGGAAGGCCGGCGGATCGTCGAAGGGGCTGAGCACGATGCCCTGCTGAGCCAATACCTCGCCGCCGGTCAGGAAGACCCGGTTATCCGTCTTGAAAGCAAGGTGGTTGGCCACCGGCAGCGAGTCGGTCAGGACCGTCAGGCCGACGGCCGGCAGCATTTCCGAAAAGCGCGCCACGGTGGAACCACCGTAGAGGATCAGCGTATCCGGCGTCGAAACAAGCTCCACCGCCCGGCGGGCAATCGCGTCCTTGGCCGCGGCGGCGCGTTGCGCCTGCACGCCGTAGAAATAGGAGGCCAATGGCCGGCCCGCTGCCATCAGCGGTGCCACACCGCCGCGCACCTTGCGGATGCGCCCGGCTTCGCAGAGCTGGTCGACGTCGCGGCGCAGCGTGGCGCCCGACGCATCGACCATGGTCAGAAGCTCCTCGTAGGACACGGCATCGCGCCCTTCGACGGCCTTCAGGATCAGGTTGAACCGTTCTTCCTTCAGCATGACGCGACCATATGTCCGTCGCAGAAACCCGTCAATTCGACTCATCGCAGTTACAGTCAAAACATCGCATTTTCATGCAATATGTTTCAACTCGGCGAGGCTAGCTCGATTCATGCCGAAAGCCGCGGCACGGAGCCTATCAAAACGGCATCGCGTGGTGCTTTTCGTCGCAAGGACGGCACACAACGACCAATTCGTGCACACTCGGCATTCCCCGTGCTTGATTCGCTCACTCGGATTACCTAAGACCGTCCAAAACCCCGGCCTGAAATCCGGCCGAAGACCCGTGACGGAGGAAATTCGATGCGTGCCTTGTTGTTTGCCCTCGCCGCCAGCGTGGCTGCGGTCCTGCCGGTTCATGCCGAGAACGTGACGGTCGACGTGACCGCCATCGTCGAACATCCGGCGCTCGACGCCGTCCGCGACGGCGTGAAGGATGCTCTGGCCGCCGCCGGCTACAAGGAAGGCGAGAATCTCACCTTCGTCTACAAGTCGGCGCAGGGCAACGCTGCCACCGCGGCGCAGATCGCCCGCCAGTTCGCCGGTGACGGCCCGACGGTGATCGTGCCGATCTCGACGCCGTCGGCTCAGGCCGTCGCCGCCGCCACGCGCGATATCCCGATCGTCTTCTCGGCGGTGTCCGACCCGGTCGGCGCCCAGCTTGTGAAAAGCATGGACAAGCCCGGCGGCAACATCACCGGCCTCTCCGACATGTCACCGGTGGCCGAGCACGTGGCGCTGATCAAGGAGATCCTGCCGAACCTGAAGAAGCTGGGATTCCTCTATAATTCGGGCGAAGCCAACTCGGTGTCGCTGCTGGCCGCCCTCAAGGCCGAAGCGGAGAAAGCCGGCGTCGAAGTGATCGAGTCCGCCGCCACCAAGACCGCCGAGGTACAGGGTGCGGCGCGCGCGTTGGTCGGCAAGGCCGACGCCATCTATGTCCCGACCGACAACACCATCATCTCGGCGCTGGAATCGGCAGTTGGCGTCGCCGTAGAGTCGAAGCTGCCGCTGTTCACCGCCGATACCGACAGCGTGTCGCGCGGCGCGATCGCCGCCCTCGGCTTCAATTATTACGACGTCGGCAAGCAGACGGGCGCCATCGTCGTCCGCGTGCTGAAGGGCGAGACCGTCGGCGACATCCCCGCCACCATCGCCAAGGGGACCGACCTCGTGGTCAACAAGTCGGCCGCCGCCAAGATGGGCGTGACGCTGCCCGAAGCCCTGGTCGCCCGCGCCACCAAGGTGATTGAATAACCACGGCGCCGCGCCCCTTCGTTCGCAGCGCGGACGGCGGGGCGCGGCCCCGGCAAACGGGCCGGCCGATGCCGGCCAGGATATCCCGGTCCGCCTTTGGCGCTGAGCCACCGACGGGCATCTCCACCCAGGGATATCCAGCATAAGGATCGTTGCGCGTGAGCCAAATCGCCCTCTGGGGGGCCGTCGAACTCGGCCTCGTCTATGCCTTCGTCGCGCTCGGCGTTTATCTCGCCTTCCGCGTCCTCGACTTCCCCGACCTGACCGTTGACGGCACCTTCCCGCTCGGCGCCGCCGTCGCCGCCGTGTTGATCATGGCCGGCGTCAATCCCTGGCTCGCCTCGGTGGTTGCCATGGTGGCCGGTGCTCTGGCCGGCCTCGTCACAGCAACGCTCAACGTTCGCTTCAAGATCCTGAACCTGCTCGCGTCGATCCTGACGATGATCGCCCTGTTCTCGGTCAACCTCCGGGTGATGGGCCGGCCGAACGTGGCATTGCTCTCGGTCGACACCATGCTGACGCCCTTCTACGGCCATGGCCTCAGGGACTTCATGGTGCGGCCGATGTTCCTGCTCATGCTGGCCATCGTGGCGCTCATCGTCGTCTGGCGCTATCTTGAGAGTGATGCGGGCCTTGCCATGCGCGCCACCGGCGCCAACGTTCGCATGGCCCGCGCCCAGGGAATCAACACCGACCGCCAGGTCTATTTCGGCATCGCGCTGTCCAACGCGCTGGTGGCGCTCGGCGGCGCGCTATTCGCGCAGACCAATGGTTTTGCCGACGTCACCGCTGGTGTTGGTACCATCGTCGTCGGCCTGGCGGCGGTCATCATCGGTGAGACGCTGTTCGGTACACGTCGCATCCTGATCGCGCTGATCGGTTGCGTGATCGGCTCCATCCTCTACCGCATTGCCATCCAGATGGCGTTGTCGAGCGACTCGCTCGGCCTGCAGGCGTCCGATCTCAATCTCGTCACGGCCGTCCTCGTCACGTTCGCCCTGGTGCTGCCGCGCCTCAAGCGGGGAGTGCTCTCATCATGATCGCCCTCGACAACATCCACGTCGTGTTCGGGCGCGGAACGCCGCTCGAGAAAAAAGCCCTGTCAGGGGTCTCGCTGACCATCAAGGAAGGCGCCTTTACCACCGTCATCGGTTCCAACGGCGCCGGCAAGTCGACGCTGCTCGGCGTGCTGGCCGGCGACGTCATTCCCGTTGAGGGCAGCGTGCGCATCGGCGATGCCGACGTCACCAAGCAGCCGACCGCCGCCCGCGCCGGTCGCGTTGCCCGCGTCTTCCAGGATCCGCTGGCCGGCTCCTGCGGCGCGCTGTCCATCGAAGAGAATCTGGCTCTGGCCCACAAGCGCGGCCAGCATCGCGGCCTCAAGCTGGCGCTCGGCCACACCCGCCGCAAGCTGTTTCGTGAGAAGATCGCCGAGCTCGACCTCGGCCTTGAAAATCGCATGACGGACCGCATGGCCATGCTGTCGGGTGGCCAGCGGCAGGCGGTATCGCTGGTCATGGCGATGATGGCCGGTTGCGACATGTTGCTGCTCGACGAGCATACCGCCGCCCTCGATCCCGGCATGGCCGAGTTCGTGATGAAGCTCACCGAGCGGATCGTCGGCGCCAAGAAGCTGACGACTCTGATGGTGACGCATTCGATGCGGCAGGCCCTCGATTACGGCGACCGCACCATCATGCTGCACGGCGGCGAGATCGTGCTCGACGTCGAGGGCAACAACCGCCGCAATCTGGACGTCGAAGACCTCATCGACATGTTCCGCCGCGTCCGTGGCCAGACGCTTGACGACGACGAACTGCTGATCGCCGAGTGACGTGAGAGCGGCGTCACCGCCCTCCTCTATGCGATGATACGACCGATCAGCTGCCACAGAGCCGGTGCCCGGTAGTCCGGGACGGCGATGTCGGCGCCATTCTTCGTCACCGTCGCCGCGTCGAGCGTCGTGGTTAGCCCCACCGTGGTGATCTTCGCCGCGTGCGCCGCCCGAAGGCCCGGAGGCGCATCCTCGAAGGCGATCGCCCGGTCGGCCGGCACACCAAGCCGCTCGAGGCCCGTGAGGTAGGGCAGCGGATCGGGCTTGCCGCGTTCGAGCTCGGTGCCGATGACGATGGTGTGGAAGTATGCGGCGACGCCCAACTGGGCCAGCATGTCGCTCACGTTGGGGCGTGGCGCGTTGGAAACCACGGCCAGCCCAACCTTCTGCTCCACGGCCCAGTCGAGCAGCTCGATCAGCCCATCGATCGGCTTGAGCCGTCCGACGATCAACCGCCGGAACAACGCCTCCTTCTCATCGGCGAGGCGTGGATGGTCTTCCGTCGCGACATGCGGGAAAAGATTCTTGAAAATCAGGGAATTGGCCTGCCCGGATACGTATTTGAGAAAGGTCGGCTCGTCGATGTCAACGCCATAGGCCTTGCCGAATTCCACGAAGGCCTCGTGATGGAAACGGTCGCTGTCGGTCAGCGTTCCATCCATGTCGAACAACAGGGCACGAGAAAACATCGGCGGAAGACTCCGGTTCGCGGCATCGTTTTTGAAGCGGTTTGGCATACACCGCGCTCCCCGGCGGGTCCAGCCGCGTGAAACGCAAGCAAAAGGCCCGATTGCCCCACTTTTGATCTTCCCACCCGAACGGGTGGGCTGTATTGATCTCGCCAAAAGCACAATACAGTGGACCCTGATGGAACTTCGCCAGCTTCAGCATTTCGTCGCCGTCGCCGAAGAAATGCACTTCACCCGCGCCGCCCGGCGCGTCAACATCGTGCAGTCGGCTCTCTCGACGTCGATCCGCTCCCTTGAGGAAGAACTCGCCGCCAAGCTGTTCCTGCGCAACACCCGCCAGGTGCAGCTCACTGCCGCCGGCCGCGTCTTTCTCGACAAGGCACGCCTTGCCATCGACGCGGTGCGCGAGGCCCGCGACGCCGTTGCTGCCGTGCAGGGCCTGACACGTGGCCGCCTCGCCATCGGCACGGTGCAGAGCCTGCCAGCCTTCGTCGATCTGCCGGCCCTGCTCGCCTCATTCCACGAGCTCTATCCCAGCATCGAGGTGCGCCTCTGCCAGGGCAATGCCGACCACCTCCTCGACAAGATCCGATCCGGCGGCATCGACCTTGCCATCGTGCCGCTGATCGAGGCGCCGCGCGGCATCGCCACCAAGATGATCGCCTGCGAGTATCTCGTCGCCATTTCCGCCAAGGACCACCCGCTGGCCGGCCGCAAAGACGTGCCGCTCTCCGCCTTCCGCGACGAACCCTTCGTCGATTTCGAACAGGCCTGGGGAACCCGTCTGCTCGTCGACACCGGCTTCCGTCACGCCGGCATCGAACGCCGCGTCGCCTTCGAGGTCAATGACCTCGGCACGTTGATCGAACTGGTATCGCGTGGCCTCGGCGTGGCGCTGGTGCCCGAGGCGATCGCCGAAGCGGAAACGGAGACGCTCGGCGTCATCCGCCTCGCCGAGCCGCAGATGTGCTGGGAGCTGGCGGTGGCCACTCTGTCCGGCGGCGGCAACGAAATCATTCTTGACGGCGCACCGAAGGCCTTCATGGACCTCCTGATCGCTGCCCGCAGTGTTGACGAGGTGGAGGAGGAGGCCGTCGCCTGAGCCGGCCTCCTCCCTGATCTTCTTACTTCACGTATGTCCGCCAGTCGTGCTGCTCCTTGAAGCCCAGCACGGTCCGGATCTTCTCGTTGGAGATCGGCGCCTCAAAGCCGGTGAGCGGCCGGCTGTGCGGCGTGCTCGGACAGACCTTCTTCAAGAAAGGCGCCGTCGGTTCGCGGGCGGTGATCGTGTCGTTGACGGCGTTGAACACCTGAAAGCCGAGCCCGCTCTTCTCTACGCAGAGATGGACGATCTCGCCGAGGTCGCGGGCATCGATATAGCTCCAGGCGTTGCGCTTGCGCGTCAGCGGATCTTCCATGAAGCCGGGGAAGTTGGCGTATTCATGCGGCTCGATGACATTGCCGATCCGCAGCGCGTAGACGTCGGCGCCGTAGCGCATGGCAAAGGCGCGGGCCGTCTTCTCGTTCACCACCTTTGACAGGCCGTAGCTGTCCATGGGATCGGTGTCGTAGTCCTCGGTCAGCGGGAACTGATGAAAGTCCTTGTCGCCTTCGGCAAAACAGACGCCGTAGGTGGTCTCGCTGGAGGCGATGATCACCTTGCGGATGCCAAGCTTCATCGCCGCTTCGATGACGTTGTAGGTCGACATCACGTTGGTCTCGAAGGTGCGGTTGTCCGGCGTCAGCAGGATGCGCGGCACGGCGGCAAAATGCACCACGGCGTCCGGCAGCACCGGCCGCGAACCGCTGGCGAGACTGTCGAAATCGAAGTGCATGGAGAGCGCGCTATAGACCTGACCGCCGTCGGTGAGGTCGCAGGCGAGCGTGGTGACACCGGGGCAGTCGAGCGGCTTCAGGTCGAGGTTGAAGACGTCGTGTCCCTTGGCCTTGAGATAGGGAACGACGTGACGGCCGGCCTTGCCCGAGCCGCCAGTGAAAACGATCTTCCTGCCCATTCTTGTCTCCAAATTCAGTGGGCGCCGGCTGCTGCCGTTGCGCCATCAGGTCATCAACTGTCCGCCGTTCACCTCAAGCACCTGCCCGATCATGTAGCCCGACAGCGCCGCCGAGGCGAGGAACAGGTAGGGACCGGCCATGTCTTCCGGCTTCGCGAGGCGCTGCAGCGGAATGGTGACGCGCATGGCGTCGAGATAGGCTTGGTCGGAATAGCGCTCGTGGAACGGCGTCTCGACGATGCCCGGCGCCACAGCGTTGACGCGAACGCCAAACGGCGCAAATTCCTTGGCCATGCCGCGCGTCACGTTTTCGATGAACGCCTTGGCCGACCCGTAGGGGCCGGCCCCGAGGCTGGCACCGGTGCGGGCGGCAATCGACGTGGTGTTGATGACAAAGCCCTGCTGCGCCTTGAGGAAGGGCAGCGCGGCGTGCGAAGCCACCAGCACCGAGCGGACGTTGAGGCCGATCACCTCCTCGAACACGGCCTCGTCGAAAGCGGCGTAAGGCATGCGCGCCACCATGCCGCCAGCGTTGTTGATGAGACCATCAAGACGGCCGAAAGCCATCGCCGTCTCCTCGACGACCCGCGTGATCTCGGCCGGTTTCGTGACGTCGCCATGCACGGCCGTCGCCTTGCCACCGGCGGCGCGGATGTCGGCGCAGAGCGCCTCGGCCGCCGCGGCGGAAGAGTTATAGTGGACCCCCACCGATGCCCCCTGCTCGGCAAAGGCGCGCGCCAGCGCCGCGCCAATGCCCGAGGAGGCGCCGGTGATGAGCACTGCCTTGCCGGCGAGATCGGGAATGCTGAGCGGCTTCGTCATGGGAGCCTCCTTCATGGTGCGTACCGCCAGGCGGACAGCCGGCGGCGGAACCGGACAAGCAAATCCCCTCCGGCCGCCGCTGTCCATGCACTAGCCGGCTATGCCAATAGGCGATCTCAGACGCTCTTGACCATGAAGGTCTGGTAGGGCGCTTCCAGCGCGGCGACCTCCTCGGCAGAGAGCTCGAGATCAACAGCCGCGATGGCATCGTCGAGATGCCCCATCCTGCTGACGCCGACGATCGGCGACGTCACACCGCTGACCTGCAGCACCCAGGCGAGCGCCACTTCGGCCATTGACCGCCCGCGTGCCTTCGCCACCTTTTCCACAGCGGCAACGACCTCCGGAGCATTACCCTCCGTCTGATCGTACATGCCCTTGTTGTGGCGGTCGGTGGTGTTGCGCTTGGTCTCCGTGCCCCAGGGACGGGTGAGCTTGCCGCCACCCAGCGGGCTCCAGGGGATGACGGCGACACCCTGGTCGCGGCAGAGCGGCAGCATTTCGCGCTCCTCCTCGCGATAGACGAGGCTGAGCTGGTTCTGCATCGACGAAAACTTGGTCCAGCCGTTCAGTTCGGCGGCGTGCTGCATCTTGGCAAACTGCCAGGCGAACATCGACGACGCCCCGATGTAGAGCGCCTTGCCGGACTTCACGACGTCGTCGAGCGCCTCCATGGTCTCCTCGACCGGCGTATGCGGGTCAAAGCGGTGGATCTGGTAGAGATCGACGTAGTCGGTACCGAGCCGCTTCAGGCTGTTGTCGATTTCACCCAGGATCGCCTTGCGCGACAGGCCACGGCCGTTCGGCCCCTGGCGCATCGGGAAGAACACCTTGGTGGCCAGCACGATTTCCTCGCGCGGCGCCAGCTCTTTCAGGATCGTGCCGGTGATCTCCTCGCTGGAGCCGGCCGCGTAGACGTTGGCGGTGTCGAAGAAGTTGATGCCGGCGTCCCAGGCCCGGCGGAACAGCGGCCGCGCGTCCTCAAGCCCGAGAACCCAGGGGCGCTCGTCCATCACCTTGCCGAAGGACATGCAGCCAAAGCAGATGCGACTGACCTCGAGTCCGGACGTTCCAAAGCGGGTGTATTGCATGACGGGTTCCTCCCTGGCGGTGCTGACGAACACAACGTCGACGCCCCGCGCGTCCCTTTTTCGAGCCGACAGTCAATCGCCCCCGCTTTGATCCGTCAAATGGATTGTCGAGATAAGATTGATCGCCAGGAGCGCAACAAATCGCTATCCAATGCGCTTTGGATGTCACGTACCAAAGTTTTTCGCCCCGCCGGTGCGGCTAGTCAGCCCACTTCCGTCTCGTCGGGATGAATCGTTTTTGCTAAGCTGGTTTCCATGAACTCGCGCCCGGAGAGGCACGCTGAGGGAGAAAGTCATGTCGGAACACGAAGGAACCGTCCGCCGCCGCTGGTGGAAGGAGGCAGTCGTCTACCAGATCTATCCGCGCTCCTTCCAGGACTCGAACGGCGACGGCATCGGCGACATCCCCGGCATCGTCTCGCGTCTCGACTATCTCAAGGATCTCGGCGTCGACGTGGTCTGGCTGAGCCCGCACTACGATTCGCCCAACGCCGACAATGGCTACGACATACGCGACTATCGCCAGGTGATGGCCGAGTTTGGCAGCATGGCCGATTTCGACACCTTGCTCGCCGGCCTCAAGGCGCGCGGCATGCGCCTGATCGTCGACCTTGTCGTCAATCATTCGTCAGACGAGCACGCCTGGTTCGTCGAAAGCCGCAAATCGAAGGACAATTCCTACCGCGACTATTACATCTGGCGTCCCGGCCGCGGCGACGGCCCGCCCAACGACTGGCGCTCCTACTTTTCCGGTTCGGCCTGGACGCTCGATCCGGCCACCGGCGAATACTATCTGCACCTGTTCGCCGACAAGCAGCCCGACCTCAACTGGGAGAACGACAAGCTGCGCGCCGAGGTCTACGACCTCATGCGCTTCTGGCTCGACAAGGGCGTCGACGGCTTCCGCATGGACGTCATTCCGATGATTTCCAAGGAGCAGACCTTCCCCGACTATCCGCCGGAACACCGCGAGCGCACCGAATACTACCATGCCGTCGGCCCGCGCCTGCACGAGTTCCTGCAGGAGATGAACCGCGAGGTGCTGTCGAAATACGACGTCATGACGGTGGGCGAGGCCTTCGGCGTCACCCCCGAGCAGACGCCCGACCTCGTCGACGAGCGGCGCGGCGAGCTGAACATGATCTTCAATTTCGACGCCGTCCGCCTCTGCAACAACGGCCATCGTTATCGGCCGTGGACGCTACCCGAGCTGAAGGCCATCTATACCCGCCTGGAGGAGAGCACCGGTCCCCATTCGTGGAACACCGTGTTCCTCTCCAACCACGACAATGCCCGCCTCGTCAGCAGCTTTGGCGATGATGCCGAGCCCTGGCGCGTGCCATCGGCCAAGCTGTTGGCCACCATGTTGATGACGCTGCATGGCACGCCGTTCATCTACCAGGGCGATGAACTGGGCATGACCAACTACCCCTTCACCTCGGTCGAGCAATATGACGACATCGCCGTCCGGAACGCCTGGAAGGCGGACGTGCTGACCGGCAAGGTGCCAGCCGCCGATTTCCTGGCTGGCATGGCACGGACCAGCCGCGACCATTCCCGCACGCCGATGCAGTGGACCGCCGCGCCAAATGGCGGGTTCACCGCCGCCGACAAGCCGTGGCTCGCCGTCAATCCCAACTACGCTGAGATCAATGCCGACGCGGCGCTCGCCGATCCCGGCTCGATCTTTCATCACTACGCCAAGCTCGCCGGCCTGCGCCGGGCGCATCCAGCTCTCGTCTACGGCGATTTCGTCGACCTTGCACCGGATCATCCGCATCTGTTCGCCTACACGCGAACCCTTGGCGATGAAACCGTTCTGGTATTGCTCAACGTCTCGCGCCAGACGGTCGACGTCGAGCTGCCGACCGGCATCGAGGTTGGCGAATTGTTGCTCGGCAATCTGGCCGTACCGTCCGAGACCAACCGTCTTGCCGGCTGGGAAGCGCGCGTTCACCGCTGCCGCCGGCCCTGAGCCAGCGTGGCCCAGCTTACGGCTCGGTGACCACCGGGCCGTCCTTCTCCATCCATTCGATCATGCTGCCGGGATAGACGCCGACGTCGGACCGTCCGGCCGCCTCTGCAACGGCCAGAGCCTCACCGGCGCGGCGGCCGGAACGGCACATCAGAACCACCGGGATTTCCGACGGCGGCGGCAACTGGCCGACGTTGAAGGCGGAAAGCGGCAAGTTGACCGCGCCCGGCACGTGGCCAGCCGTGAACTCGTCGACTTCGCGGACGTCAACGAGATGGATGCGGTTGGAGCTGAGCCCCGCCCGCACCTGATCGAAACTGAAGACCTCACCGGCCAGCGCAGGTCCGACGAGAGCGGACGCGAGACCACCGAAAAATGCCAGAGCCGCAAGACGCATGGTCCACTCCCTCTTCCCCGTCTTCCACGCAACATGGGGTTCGCCGACGAACATGCACAAGGCTGGGGGCAAAATAACGGCGCCGGCTTCTTCGCGAAGAAGAAACCGGCGCCCGGTGGAAAACACCTCCGTCAGCAGCAGCGGAATACACCGCCGGTGGAACCGCCGCCGTAGCGGCGCTCCTGGCTGTTGCGGAAGAACTCCTCCCTCGTCATGACCGGCTCGTCAGGGTGGCTCACGGCCCGATGGGCGACATAGGTGTCGTAATCGGGAACGCCAACCATCAGACGCGCCGTCTGGACGAGTTTCAGACCGACCTCACGCGGATCAGGTAGCCTGAGGCCGCACACCTGACATGTCATCGCCCACCTCGCTCGCAGTCGGCTTCTGCTCGCGCAGTGCCTTCAGCATTGCCTGAACACCGAACACCAGCATACCCACGACGATGACCATGAATACGGCGGTCAGCGCCGCGTCGATCCACTGGTTGAAGACGACGCGCTGCATCTCCTCCACCGTCTTGGCCGGCGCCAGAATGGTGCCGTCGGCGATCGCCTTGGAGAAGCGGTTGGCCTGGGCGATGAAGCCCACAGGCGGGCGTGGGTCAAACAGCTTCTGCCAGCCGGCGGTCAGCGTGCAGACGGAAAGCCAGGCGAGCGGAACCAGCGCCACCCAGGCATAAGCCTGCCGCTTCATCTTGAACAGCATCACCGTGGCGAAGGCCAGCGCGATGGCCGCCAGCATCTGGTTGGCGATGCCGAACAGCGGCCATAGCGTGTTGATGCCGCCGAGGGGGTCGACCACGCCCTGGTAGAGGAAGTAGCCCCAGGCCGCGACGGCAATTCCCGTCGCAACGAGATTGGCCGTCCAGCTATGGGTCTGCCGGAAGGACGGGATCGCCGTACCGAGCAGGTCCTGGATCATGAAACGGGCAACGCGCGTGCCGGCGTCGACCGTCGTCAGGATGAA
>Ga0316604_10001088_pt1 | contig 26113 bp, 20 predicted proteins | sample OWC_soil_day20_C_FD_207650 | JGI IMG/M metagenome (GOLD analysis project Ga0316604, IMG submission 207650) | Wetland soil microbial communities from Old Woman Creek delta, Ohio, United States - OWC_soil_day20_CT | ecosystem: Environmental > Terrestrial > Soil > Wetlands | place: USA: Ohio...
GACGATTATTTTTTGAACCGTGACCAAACACCGCGTGACAGCGACGGAAATTACGATTTTGAAGCCTTTGAGGCCCTCGATATACAACTGCTGCAGCAGCATTTTAAACAATTGATCGACGGCGAAACCATCGAAACCCCTACGTTTGACTTTCGCACCGGCTGCCGGTCCGACAAAACAAAAACATTGCATCTCGGTCCGGCCGAAATCCTCGTTATTGAAGGAATGCATGCTTTAAATCCCCAATTGATATCCTCCATCAACCGAAATACATTTTTCAAAGTTTATATTGGCGCCCTGTTTGAACTCAATATCGACTTGATGAACCGGGTTCCTACCACGGAAGTCCGATTAATCCGCCGCATGGTCCGGGATGACCGGTTCCGGGGAACAACGCCGGAAGGAACATTCGACCGCTGGGCCAGCGTACGCCGGGGAGAATACAGCAATGTATTTAAATTCCACGAAGAAGCCGATGTCATGTTTAATTCCAGTTTGCTGTATGAAATGAACGCCCTAAGGCCGTTTGCCGAAGCTTGCTTGCAAAAGGTGCAGGAAAACAGCCCGCATTATGCTACCAAAGAACGTTTATTGAACTTGCTGTCCTTCTTCGAGCCCCTTGGTGTTGCCAAGGTTCCCTTTAACTCCATCCTGCGGGAATTTGTCGGCGGCAGCATGTACATCCAATGCGAAGAATAACCGGCCGAATAAGCCCCCTAACCAAGGGGGCTTATTTTTTTGCCCTCCTCGAAAAAATATTTTCTTATAGCCCACAAAATAGCTTGACACGCAATAGAATGTGTTCTAGAATAAATTATAGAACACATTCTATAATTTATTCTAGAACACATTAAAAAAATTGTTGTAATCCCGGGACGCAAAGAATAATCCGCTTGGAAAGGAGGGTATTCAACAATGTTAAAACTGATAGCTAGTGTGAATGCCATGTGGATGGTAAGTGTTTTCTGTGTAGTGAGCTGGCTCTGTGTTTAATGGCTCATGGTAATCTCCTGTTCTTCCAACCCTTGTTTTTATATAAAAAGTACAAGCCTTCGCCAAAGCCAGCGAAGGCTTGTACTTTTTATGTTCTTGCATGCTCGCCATCATTTCCGACCAAGCGGATATAAGTGAGCCTTAGGTTCGGAGGGGGTTATTGCCCCCGCCGAACCCTTAGAGCGAACTTAAGACTGAGGCTCGAAATCTTTGATTTCGCGAAGCCGAAGTTTCCCTTTAGGGTTTCGAGTGTTATAGCCTGTTGATCCCCGACCTAAGAGGGCGGGGTCCCTGTGCCCTGTGGGTATTACAGGCTGTTAACGAGATAAAACTACTTATAACTTGCTTTCACATTCGTTATTAACAATCCTTTTTGTGCAACAGTTTCTTTATCAGGTACGTATTCAGCCGTCGCAACAGAAGAATTAGCCTCCTGACCAACCGAAATTATCCCGCTCCAGAGTACTCTTTTATCCATAAAAATATTGGCTTCGATTTTATAAATATATTTGCCGGATGGAACAAACTGACCCTGACTATCTGTCCCATCCCACTGCACGGTGATCGTTCCGGTTCCAGGCGTTGCCGTGCTAACCGCATCAATTTCCGCTTGCGAACGATTAGCCCAGTCCGACACCTTCACCCAAACCGGCAGCGTGGCAGGCCGTTTATTAAAGCCACCATTCGCCGCAAACCGTGTAACAGAAAGGGTTTTAATATAATTCCCGTTGCTGTCCTCGATCCACACAGCATATTGGTTACTCGAAAATCCGCCGATTCGTTCCAGATCAAAGGTGATCGTAACCAATCCCAGTCCAGACGCCAAAACTGCAGACATGGCCAGCAAAATAAAACAAGCCAACAGAAGCCCTAACTTAATTTTCTTCCTATCAAACACAACCTATCCCTCCCTAGTCAACTAACGTTTTTCTCTTGCATTTTTAAGCACGGAAAAATTATCCTTCCAAATCCGCCACTGGTTTGGTAAATGGATCCGAGTCCCAAACACCCTCCATAGCGCATCCAAAACAAGGCGATCCGGCTTGAACCGGATAAGAAAGTCCTTGCCACCACCGCATGCCGGCACAGGAATTGAACGCCTCCGGACCACGGCAGCCCATTTTAAACAAACACCATCCGGCTTTTGCACCTGCGTCATCGTAGGTTTCCACAAACTGCCCCGCTTCAAAAAACGGTTTACGGCAGCACGTATCATGAATCGTATTCCCAAAAAAGCGCGTAGGCCGACCTTGCCGGTCAACAGTGGGCAATTGCCCAAACAAGGCATAGTGTGTAATAACGCCAGCCAGTATCTCCGGAATAGGCGGACAGCCGGGAATTTTGATAATCGGTTTATCGGTTACCACTTGATGAATGGGCACGGACTGCGTTGGATTAGGGCGGGCGGCTTGAATTCCGCCCCAAGAGGCACAAGTTCCAATCGCGATGACCGCCGCCGCATCTTTTACCACCGTCTTTAACAGCTGCACATACGGAATGCCGCCAATCACGCAGGCGCAACCTTCCTCGGCCAAAGGAACCGCCCCCTCCGCAACCACCAGATATTCGCCAGGAAGATCTTGCTCAATCTTTTTCCGGTGATATTCAAGCGACCTTCCCGACGCAGCAGACAATAAAGCATCGTATTCAAGACTCACTGCCGTCAAAAGAACATCCACAGCCAACGGTTTTTCGGATCGCAGGAACGCTTCCGAACAGCCGGTACACTCATGCCCGTGCAACCAAATGATGCTAGGCAATGGCTGTTTTTCAGCAAAAGCGGTCAATTCCGGCACTGCAGCAGGAGACAAACCGAGAATACCGGACAATACGCAGCAGGCCTTGAGAAATTGACGCCGTGACAAGTTTCTGTTTCGAAATTCATCCCAGAGCGTTTGGCGATACACCATTTCTGCCTCCTATCCGCGGCCAAATTTTGTCGGGAAAAAAATCCGCTTTTTACCTTATTATACACGCAAGCGATGAGGTTGTTCATGTATATTGATGAAATTTTCAGGAAATAGTTTTTGCAACTAGCAGGGGCGTTCTTTTGAAAAAAAGAACGCCCCTTGCCCTTCTAACACACCTTGTTCCGTTATCTTCTAATTATCAGCCAGCAGCGTTGCATAAATACCGGATATACCAATCACCCTAATATTCCGAAAACCATGTCCGGTTAAAAATGCACGCCACTCCTCTGTACTGTACAATTCCCAGCCACTATGCAGCCGCCAGCGAAGTTTAGCAACCGCATTTTCAAGATTGTCTGCACAATCTGACACGCGGCATCTTAAAATAATTTGGCCGCCGGGTTTTAACGCTTGACTGACCTTTGCCAGCACAATATCCCGTTTGCTGCTGTGCAGAATGTTGGAGCACAATACGGCATCATAGCCGGTTCCAATATCATCTGTAAGAAAATTTCCGCCCATTAATTTTACCTGCTGCTCCACCGCAAACTGTCGAATAAACTGCCCCGCTAAAGTAACAATATGCGGCAAATCAAACAACGTTACCGACAACTCCGGATATTTTTGCGCAAAAGCAATACTAAAAAATCCATGGCCACCGCCCAAATCAAGCAACCGTTTGGCTGTATCCAGATTGCATATATTTACGGTATTCTGAACAGATCCCATCAAACCAAAAACGCCAATTTGCCGGAGCCGTTCTTGGTTCCAGTTCGGCTCGGAGGCCATTTCCGGCCAAATGCCCTGTAGTTTTTGCGATAATTGGCTACCAAACGGATCGGCCTGGACTTGCGAAGCAAATTCATGGCCAAGGTATAAATAACTATCTTCCACTAAATAGGCAGAGGCTAACGGCGTATTAATGAACCTGCCTTGTTCTTCCGCCAAACAGCCGATATGAACCAGCATTTTTAGTAAACAAAAAACGACATCCCGGTCTAATGCCATCTCATCGGCCAGTTCTCTCGCTGTTTTACTGGTTTCAAGGTGGCGAAAAACGCCAAGATCAACAGCAACCGCAAGACTTTCATGCAATTGGCGCTGCAATGATAAGTCCATCAGCGGTTTAGGATCAACTTTTAGCGCTAAATATAATTCCTGCATATCGTGATCGGCTTTAATCGAATATACCTCCCCACATAGATCGTCTACCAAGCGTGCGTAACCCCGGACAAAAACATCGGTGAAAATGATTTCTTTACAATCTATACTATTACAAAACACAACATAAATCAACATACATAAAATATGCTACGACAATTTTTTATCAAATCACGTTAATCCTATTGCCATCATACTTTACTTAATGTATACTAAATAATACACCAACCAAGTTTATTTGTGTTTGTTTTTATTTGTTTTTGTTAGTGTCACGATGACGTGCCGGCCGGATGCATACAGATCCGCGCCGGTATTATTTTATTCAGAAATGATAAAGGTACATCCGCAGCTTATTGAAAACTAGAGCGAACGCCAATCACCGTACTCCATGTAGCGTATCGTTTTATTGACAACTGTTTCGCCATACATTTTTCGGACAATATGAAGGGAAAGATCAATCCCGGCCGAGATCCCGCCGGCAGTCATAATTTTCCCGTTGTCGACAAATCGTTTATCCGGATTAACAATCGTGGCAGGAGCCAATTCTTTGAGGGAAGCTAACACCGTATGGTGCGTAGTGGACTCCAGATGATCCAGCAGGCCCAGTTTAGCAGGAATCCTGGCACCGGAACATACGGACATCGTAATTTTCGCCTTGGCAGAAATTTTATCCGACCAATCCAGAACATGCTTCTTAGCGACCTCCGCCCTAGTCCCTACCCCGCCCGGAATAATCAACAGATCAATCGGCGGATGATTGGAAAAATTAAAATCCGGAATGACGGTTAACCCATTTACCGATTTTATCGCCGCACCGTCATCCGAGATTGTAAATACCCGAAACAGTTTTTGATCATTCAAATCCGATGTTACGGAAAATACCTCATACGGCCCGGCAAAATCCAGCAGCTCAACGTCGTTGAATAAGAAAATACCCACATTGTCCATTTTTTCAGCCCCCCTATTATTCACTTGCTAATCCACAGACTTCCGGTTCAATTTATCAACCGGTTGCAAGACGATATAACATGATTCTATCATTTTTATAGATCAATTTCATAGGAATAGTTATAATGCTCCTTGCCACCTAATGAATACTTATACTTTTCCGAGCCTCTTGATAGGTCTAAATTTCTTATCGTTGTGTTTTGAGTTAACCACTTTATAGTTTCACTTATAAGCAACGCTCCTGGACCATACCTCGAATATCTACTGTCCATAGCATGTTGGGGTATTATTACTGTCGTATCATCATCTGTGATATAGCCGGACAAAAAAGCTACGAGCGAATTATCAATATGCAACATCGAATTAAAATTCCCGTTCATTTTAGCAGTTGATACAGTAATCGGATTTACATAACGTCTTGTTGCTTCTGCTAAAGCTCTTACTGCTTTTATGAAAATACTTACCTCTGATCTGGCATATTTCTCTACGATTCTCTGATTATAGACCTTGAGCATTTCATCCTTTAATTTGCTTGGGATTACTTCATCTATCATTATATCCAACCTATAGTTTAAACCTTCTCGTTCCAAACGATTACGACTTGTTCTTATATTTTGCCGTACACTCTTGCTTAACGCTTTAAAATATTCACCGTAGTCCGAGTCAAAAGAAATTTTTACGCAAATATCTTCATCGACCCTACCATTCCTTCTAAAAGCATCGTTGGATGCTGCGTAATCATTCAGCTTGCTTTTTTCGTTAATTTTATGCAAAAACAGTTTGCTTCCTTTGAGCTCATTACCTAATAATTTAAAAGCATTATCGAAGTCTTCATACGCACAATCTCTTTTATATATAAAATCAAGATACCCCGTACCGGCAAGATCACCAAAGATGTAATATTTGTTTTTATTTCCAAACAAAGGAATTATCATGATCGTATTTTCATGGTTATCAATAACTTCATAAAAAGCAGCTTTGAAAAACGCTCTGCGCAACCCAAATCGATACGTTTTATAAAAAATTTTATTAAATTCAAACGAGGAATAAGGTGTCAGAAATTCATTTCCTTTATATAAATTTCTCCATATAGTTTCCAGATTCCCAAAATTTGTTTTTCTTAACCGCACTATAATCACATCCGTTAACTATGCGTTAATTTGGTTAAAGCCAACACAATTGTATAAAAAGGCGAAGCCACATTCTAACCGTTGGCAAAATAAAGTTGGCTGCGACGTTGAAAGCAACAACATTAAATCCAAAGGTATAAAAATGTGGCTCACTATTAAAGTTACCGTATCACACACCATTGAAGAAGTCAACATTATACGGATGTACCCTTGGCAGCGGGGAACAAATACCTTCTAAGCATTGACATTACTGATTTTTCTGGTGTATAATCTATGTCGTGGGTAGTGGTAGTTACCCATGTCCAATATACGAGCGGGCGTAGCTCAGTGGTAGAGTACCGGCTTCCCAAGCCGTGGGTCGCGAGTTCGAATCTCGTTGCCCGCTCCAGGTAATTCAAGCCTTCCGGCGTTTTGTCGGAAGGCTTTTTTGATTATGGGCTTTAGCCTGTGGAGCGCAAACTAACGCGCTTCACAGGCTAAAGCCCATAATCAGATACGACCAGTTACATGGCCACGCAACTGGTCGTATAAAAAAATAACTATACTTAATGTTTTTTCATAATAAATATAAAGTATACTTTGTATTATTATTGATAAAAAAATAAGTATATATTAAAATATATGTAAGAGGTGATGAAAATGGCTATAGTAACACCAGAAAATGTGTTAAAACTTCTTTATGCTTATAATCCTTGGTGGAGAGATGGGAAAATACCCGTAGAATATACAAAACCGGCTAAACGGTTTGCTTATTATGAAGCGATTAAAATGCTTTCCCACGCCGATTTAAGGCGGCATATCATTTTATCCGGAGCAAGACGCGTTGGTAAAACCACCTTGCTGTTTCAGATGATCGAAACACTGCTGCAAAACAAAATAGAAGCAAAGAATATATTGTATGTATCTTTTGATCATCCATTACTCAAGTTTTGCAATATGGACGATATCATGTCAATATATCAAGGCAATGTGTCGGCTGATGAGCAGTATTATTTATTTTTTGATGAAATACAGTATGCCCAAGATTGGGAAATGTGGTTAAAAGTTTTTTATGACTCCCACCCTACTTGGCGAATTGCGGCTACTGGTTCAGCAAGCCCGGTATTGGCACAAGGCGCTAGTGACAGCGGTGTCGGCCGTTCGACAATTATTCATGTTCCCACATTATCTTTTTATGAATATTGTGAATTAACAGGCGTGAGTGACCTGCCTAATTTAGATGCAAAAATAAAACCCACTGCGCTTTCAAAACTGAGCAAAATTGAGTTAAATGCGTTAATGAACCGGCTGGCACCACTACAAAAACATTTTTATCGTTATTTGACTGTGGGGGGCTTTCCTGAACTTGCATTGACGAAAGATGATTATTATGCGCAACGGATGTTGCGGGAAGATGTGGTAGATAAAGTCCTAAAAAGAGATATTCCGGCTTTGTTCAAAGTTCGGAATGCTGCAGTTTTAGAAAAGGTTTTTCTGTACCTATGTTTTCACTCGTCGAATATCATTAATTTTTCGGCTATGAGTAAGGAATTGGATAATACGTCAATTGCGACCGTTTTGAATTATGTTCAGTTTTTAGAAAAAGCGAATTTAATTTATATTAGTAATCAAGTCAATTTAGATGGCAAAAAGGTGCTGAAAGCTAAACCGAAAATTTATATTGCCGATGCTGCGATTCGAAATGCGGTGCTAATGCTTGATAATGTAATTTTAGACCCGGTTGAAATGGGGACAATGGTTGAAACCGCTGTCTATAAGCATTTAGTGGCGTTTTATTATAGATATCGTACAAAGGTCGGGTATTATCGGCGAACCGGCGGCAACGAAAAAGAAATTGATATTGTCGTTGAATTTCCTACAGGGAAGATTATAGCTGAGGTCAAATACAGAGAGAATGCTGAGATCAAAGAAACCGATGCGATTGTTGAAATGGCTAATAATGAGAAAGATGGAGTTGTCGCTGCTTTGCTTATAACGAAAAAGGCAGAAGATTACGGATTGTCACATTGGCAGACTAAGGTGCCAATCATGCGAGTTCCAGCACATGCTTTTTTGTATCTGCTGGGTCATGCGGAAAAGGTTGAGTATCTTAAAGATCAGTCGGTAACATAAGAGTGGATGCCTCTTGGTGTATGTGTTTTGGTGCAAATACAAACGGAAATGATCCGACTGATTGCATGTTTAGTAAGCGTCAAACAAGAGGGTGGATAAAAAAAGAGCAAAACCTGAAGTATAATCAAGTTTTGCCCTCTTTGCAGATTTCTTGAATTCTTGGGTTCCAAGGAAGATAATCTTCGAGAAACTCGGGATATTGCCCAAACTGAACGCCAGGTAAGTCCTGAAAGATGAATTTTAGATATGTAAACGGACGACCAAAAGCCCTCTAAAACAGGTTTTTCCTGTTCCAGACGCTGTGCTTTTCTCTCTTCGCCGGAAAGATCCTGGAGAGTCTTTTCAATGGCAAATAAATGGAAGAACGCTATAAAAAACGGCCTCAATCCGTATTTGTACCTGACCTATATTTTCAAAAATGCTCCTAACTGGAATATTCGTAACGATATTGAATCATTGCAAAGACTAATATCATCTTTTGCTCCAAGTTACTGCAGAGTTAACGCCGTCACCGATTGACATGTGTCAAGGTGACGGCGTTTTTGACGCTTACGACCATTTGCTCAAAATGAACGAAAAAATCAAATAAAGCATATTAAATATGAAGGTTTCAGAAACGAAAAAACAGAATTTGCATCACATCATTATCCTGCTGAACCGCCGTATACCGAACGGTACGTACGGTGGCGGGAGATGAAGCAATCGCACTGCATCAGACAGTTGGCATCCCCAGCTGCTTGACGATATCCGTATCAGCGCCGTGGGTACCGCATTCCAGGCAAATCCAGGATTGCACCTTCAACGTCACTTCCATATCATTGACAAAATGCTTGATCAACGTTTGTTTGGCGCTGACATCCACGTGTTTACATAAATTATTCTTAACCATATTTTTACCTCCTGCCTATTATTATTTGGTACCCACAGAGCACTCTTGCTCCGTCTTTAGAATATCATACACGTCGTAAAATATTCATAAAATTCAAGCCCTATAGCGTTACAAAAGTATTACGAATTGGCAAAATTCTTCGCTCTCTGTACCACGAGAGAAGCCGGTTTTTCGTGACAGTTTATCAACTACCACGATCCCCGCCCGGCGTTATTCAGCACCTACCCCAAGATAAGTACGCACCTTTTTTTCCTCATACAACTCTCGCGCCTCTGCTTCCGGCCTTGCCAAAGACACGACTATGCCAACGACAATAGCAGCTGGAATGGAAATAATCGCCGGATTGTTGAGTGGAAACAGGGCTTCCTTGTTTTTCAGCAAACCCACCCATACTGTCGGCCCAAGCAGTATGAGGATTAAGGCCAAAACTGTCCCCGTCAAGATGCTTGCTACCGCTCCTTGCGTCGTAAAGCTACGCCAGGTGATTGTCATCAGCAAGGCCGGAAAATTGGCACTGGCGGCAATTGCAAACGCCAGGCCAACCATAAACGCGACATTTTGCCCCTTAAAGGCGATCCCCAATAAGATAGCAAATACTCCTAATACCAGCGTTGCCTTTTTTGCCATTTTCACTTCTTCTTTCTCCGTCGATTTCCCTTTCCTGATGACATTGGCATAAATATCATGGGAAATCGTCGAGGCTCCAGCCAGAGTCAGTCCGGCCACAACGGCTAAAATGGTCGCAAAAGCTACCGCAGCGATGAACCCTAAAAACATCGTTCCGCCGGTAACCTCCGCCAAGAGCAGCGCAGCCATATTCCCGCCGCTATCTACCTGTCGGATTGCGTTTTGACCTACCAATACCATAGCCCCAAAGCCGATAATAAAGGTCAGTACATAAAAATAGCCAATAAATCCCGTGGCGTAAAGGACTGATTTTCTCGCCTCTCTAGCATCAGGAACCGTGTAAAACCGCATCAGTATATGTGGTAAACCGGCTGTTCCCAACATAAGAGCTAACCCGAGAGATAATGCGTCAATGGGGTTATCTACCAAGCCGCCTGGCAACAGAACTTTGTCGCCATATTGCCGTGCCGCTTCATCAAACAGTCGGATGGGATTAAAATCAAACTGTGCCAGTACCATCACCACCATGATCGTGGCCCCGCCAAGAAGCAGCAGCGCCTTGATAATCTGCACCCAAGTCGTAGCCAACATCCCGCCGAACAACACATACGAAATCATTACTCCACCCACGATGATAATTGCCAATTCATAGGGCAACCCAAATACCAGCTTAATGAGCGAGCCCGATCCAACCATTTGCGCAATCAGATAGAAAACTATTGTCGCCAGTGATCCAACAGACGTCGCAATACGAATAGGTTTTTGCTTTAACCGATAGGCCATCGCATCAGCCATCGTATATTTCCCCAGATTACGCAGGGGCTCGGCAATTAAAAAAAGCACCAGGGGCCAGCCGACCAGCCAGCCGACAGAGTAGATCAGCCCATCATATCCCTGTAGCGCCACCAACCCGGCAATCCCCAGGAAGGATGCCGCGCTCATGTAATCGCCTCCCAGTGCCAAGCCATTCTGCAGTCCGGTTATATTTCGCCCAGCTGCATAAAACTCAGATGTCGTCTTCGTCTTTTTCGCTGCCCAGTACGTAATGGCTAATGTAATGCCAACGAAGATCGAAAAGATCAGAATCGAAGTAACCGAAACCTGGCCAATACTCGTTTGATATCCCCCCATCGTTATGCCCCCTTTCTTATTTTCATCGCAACAGCAGCCTGATCATACATATCGTTCGCCCAATTTATTTTCATCTTATTTGCTTCTTTGTCATAAACTTCGTTTGCCCACCAAACATAAACACCCGTCACTAGCCAGGCCAAAACGATAACACCAAGACCCATAGGTATCCCCAGCGTAACATGGTCCCCCACTTTTTGCGCAAGACAGGCCTTGTTGTAAGCCAAAAGTAAAATAAAGCCAAAGTAACCGACACTCATACTCAGCGTGAGCGCCGTCGTCACCAGTCGCTTTTTGAACACCAAACTTTTAAATTCTGCCTGGTCACTCCAGCTCATCGCAAACATCCCCTCTCAACATCATGTTCAATCCACTATTATCATTCGCTTGCTTCTTACTTGTTTTTAACGCCGCCACAAATCACTTCTCCCTTTGTTCCCGATGACGATTGCAACTCAGTGCCTGCTGCCACTGTTGTTAAATTCATCTTATCGCAAAAGCCGTTACAGACTCATAAATTCCAACCTTTCACCATTAAAAAAGGATTACAAAGAGAGAAAACCCGGCTTGCTCCGCAGTGCGGTGCAAGCCGGGTTTGTCATGACGACTCTTCAATGGTTGATATCATATAGCCTATGCCAGGATAGTTAACCAGAAAACTACTGTCTTGACCGGCCCCTTTTAATTTCTGACGGATGCGCGCCAGGGTTACGCGCAGATACTCCACTTCGTCCCGATATTCACTGCCCCATACGGTGGACAACAATTGCTCATGGGGGACGACCTTATTGACGTTGAGCATGAGCAAGGAAAAAAGTTTATATTCCGTCTCCGTGAGCTTTAATTCTTCGTCCCTGATCCAGATCCGCCGCTGCGCCATGTTGATTCGGATGGGGCCATTCTTCATTTCACTGGTTGTCGTGCCCAAGGGCATCTTGTCATAGCGCCGCAGAACGGCTTTAACCCGGGCAAACAGTTCTTCCAAGGAAAATGGTTTGGTCAGGTAATCGTCGGCCCCTGAATTCAAGCCGAATACCTTGTCATTGGCATTGTCCCTGGCCGTGAGCATGATTACCGGCACTTCGGAAAAAGTGCGGATCCGTTTCAGCATCTCGAACCCATCCAAGCCAGGCATAGTGATGTCCAACAGCACCAAATCCGGGGCGATAGCGTCGAACTGTTCCAAAGCTTCCGCCCCTTTGATAAAGGCATGCACTTCATAGCCCAGGGACTTCAAGTTCGCAGCGACAAACCGCAAAATTTTGGCTTCGTCATCAACGATGATGATCCTATTCTTATTCATGTTTCTCGCCTGCCCTATAATCAAATTTTGGAATAGAAATGGTAAACACGCTGCCCACATCTTCGGTGCTTTCGGCCAGGATCTCGCCGCCATGAGCCTGCATGATTCCTTTGCAGATAGCCAGACCGAGACCTGTTCCGCCATCGCGGCGCTGGTGGCCGGTATCGGTTTGCGGCAGCCGTTCGAAGATATGTCCCAAAGCCTCACTGCCAATCCCAATCCCGTTATCCGCTATTGCGATACGGACAAACTGTCCAGCACTGACCGCAGAAATTTGGATATGAGGCGTACGGTCATTATAGCGGATGGCGTTGGTCAAGAGATTGGCCACCACCTGCTCCAACCGCACTCGGTCGCCGTTGATCAAAGGCAATTCTTCCATCACATTATTTTCAATGACTGCCCCCTGCGCAAAGTGCTTGGGGAGATGCCGAATAGCATTATCAACCACCGTATAGACACGAACCGCTTCTTTTTTTAAGCCGATGGCCCCGGCGGCGATTTTTGACAAATCCAGCCAGTCATCCACCAGTTCCCGGATACGCCCGATGTCCTCATGGATCCCCTGCAGCAATTCCTGCTTAAACGCTTCTTCCCACACCGCATCCTGGCGCAGTAAGGTTTCAACGCTCCCTTTAATGCTGGTGATGGGGGTCTTAAATTCATGCGATACAAGGGAAACCAAGTCACTTTTCAGTTTGTCGATTTCATACAGTTTCGTAACATCCCTGAACAAGTAGCCCCGGCCAAGGATACCGCCTTCCGCGGCAGTCACAGGAAAAACCGAAACGTTTAAAAAGCGTTCCCTGCCATTTTCAGTCCTAATCCTTAGTTGGTATGCGCCATACTTGGTCTTAATGCTGTCTACAGTGTCCGCGCTCTCACTCATGCGAACATTGGCGATCAGTCTGAACAACTCGTCCTCCGTCGCGCCGCGCAACCTTTCGGGGACGATATCGAAGAGCTTTGCCATACGTTGATTAGCATAGATGACGATCCCCTTGTTGTTCGTCCAGGTGATACCGTCATAAATGCTTTCCAGCACGGCCTTTAAAACGGCATGTTTCTCCTGGTTAGTCCGCAACAGGATTTCATTCTGCATAATGACGCCGGCGGAATGGGCCAGCGTCTGAAGAAATTGTCTATCCGTTTCATCCAAGTCTGTATCATCCAAGCTTAAGTAACCGAAGTCCAATTCACTGGACCGAATAGGCATCAGACAGGGTGCGCCATTGGCGTCAGCAATCCAAGCATCTTCACACAGCAGATTTGCCTCTCTTTTCAATGACTGGCGGATAGGACGAGAGAAAAAGACCAGCTTCACATTTACATTCGCTATTTCTCGAAATTCCGCCAAACATTTTTCAATGACTTGCGCTGTCTCGTTCGGCGGAAAAATTGGAGTAATCAGGCGATTAATAATAGCCAGCTCCATGTTGTGCCTGACCAGGCTTTTGGTCCGCTCTTGCACACGTTTTTCCTGGTCAGCCTCCCTATCATCACCACCGCTGACTGCCTGTTCCAGACAACGAATGGTCCTTTGCAGTCCGTCATATAATCGCCACGCCCCCAGCAAGCCTAATGTCAGCAACAGACATGCCGTCACCAGCGGCAACAGAGAGAAACCTTGGGCAATGGCGTGGAACAGCAGCGCCATCCCTCCTGCGCTTAACAAAATGACTAGGCTATAATAGACCTTTACTGATAAGTGACGCATAAATCCCTCCACGGATAGAGTATATTATTCATAATTATATCACAGGTCAAAGAGCAAGAAGCGTATATCCTTGTTTACGCTTCTTGCTCTCAGGAAAAGGCCGACCTTATACCGTTAGGCCAAACGCCGCTTGATAAGTTCATCTACTATCGCTGGGTCTGCCAAGGTTGTTACATCCCCAATTTGCTCAATTTCACCTGCGGCAATTTTCCGTAAAATTCGGCGCATGATCTTGCCGCTCCTGGTTTTAGGCAACCCGTCGCTAAATTGAATTTTATCCGGCGTAGCAGTTGGCCCGATTCCCTTACGCACACTTTGCTTGATGGCATCCTTCAATTCATCAGATGCTTGTCCCTCGTTTTTCAGCACAACATAGGCATAAATCCCTTCCCCTTTTACAGGGTGCGGATATCCGACCACTGCCGCTTCAGCCACAATTTTATTTTCCGTTATCGCCGACTCCACTTCTGCCGTTCCGATCCGATGACCGGAGACATTGACCACATCGTCCACTCTGCCCAGCAGCCAATAGTAGCCATCTTTATCAATCCGCGCACCATCGCCGGTAAAATAATACCCCGGAAAGGTGGACATATAGGTCTCGTAATAGCGTTTTGGCGCTCCATAAACTCCCCTCATCAACCCGGGCCAAGGCCGCTTCATTACCAAACAGCCATCTCCCTGCTTTGGCAGCCCATTGCCCTGCAAATCAGTCAGTCCAGGCTCTATGCCAAAGAAAGGAACTGCCGCCGACCCAGGCTTGGCAGGCATGGCCCCTGGCAAGGACGACATAACGATGCCGCCCGTCTCTGTCTGCCAGTACGTATCAACGATGGGGCAACGCTCTTTGCCAATTACCCGATGATACCAGAGCCAGGCTTCGGGATTGATTGGTTCCCCCACCGACCCCAACAGCCGCAGACTGGATAAATCATGCTTATTTACCCATTCTTCTTTTTCACGCATCAGTGACCGAATCGCTGTGGGAGCGGTATAAAAAATATTCACTTTATAGCGTTCGATAATCTGCCAGAATCGATTGGGCGTCGGATAATTCGGCAGACCTTCATAGATTACAACAGTAGACCCCATAGCCAGCGGTCCGTAAGCCGCATAGGTATGTCCGGTAATCCAGCCGCTATCAGCTGTACACCAAAAGGTATCGGTGTCCTTTAAATCAAAAATGTACTTCATTGTCGTAGCCGCATACACCAGATATCCGCCGGTAGTGTGCAAAACTCCCTTGGGTTTTCCTGTGCTGCCCGAAGTATACAGTATAAACATCGGATCATCGGCATCCATCGCCTCCGGCGGGCAGTATGCTGATATGTCAGGCGCCTGAATTTCAGTGTGCCACCACTTGTCGCGGTGTGTCCAGAAATTAATGTCTGCTTTGGCTCTCCGCACGACGATGCAGGTGTGCACGCCGGGACAATGTTCCAGAGCTTCATCGACATTGTCTTTCAGCGGCACTGTTGCACCTCTGCGGATTCCGCCATCAGCCGTAATTACCAGGCGGGACCCAGAATCTTGAATGCGCTCCCGCAAGCTTTCCGCACTAAAACCAGCGAATACGACATTGTGGCTTGCGCCAATCCTGGCGCAAGCCAGCATCGATATAACGAGTTCCGGTATCATAGGCAAGTAAATGGTTACTCTATCGCCTTTATTGACTCCCCATTTTTTAAGCACATTGGCAAAGCGGGAAACTTTATTCAGCAAATCATTATAGGTTAACACCGTAAATTCTTCGCGTTTTTCACCTTGCCAAATGAGGGCTGCTTTATTTTTGCGCCAGGTATTGACGTGCCGGTCCAGGCAGTTTTGCGATGCGTTGAGTTTCCCGCCTACGAACCACTGGTGCTCACCATCGGCAAAGTTCCCCGAATATACTTTTTTCCACTCGCGAATCCAATCCAGACTGGTCGCTTGTTCCGCCCAAAATCCTTCGGGATCGGAAAGGGAGTAGTCATATAATCGACGGTATTCCTCCTGTGTGTTGATTGCCGCTTCTTTTACAAAAGCCTCTGACGGAAAAATCATATCCTCTTGGCCCGTCAGCAGGTCTGCATTTGTCATGTCTTGCTTCTGCATACTCGCTCTCTCCTCTCACTACCTGTCGGTGTTATGATTCATGATATCATCCGATACATTACATAAGCATAAACACTGCGGCCAATGCGTTAAAAAAACGTAACATTTGACAATCTTGAGAGCTTTTTTCTCAGATACCTTGCCTTTTCGCTTAATATATATAAAAAGCAGGTCTTTTTTTCTCCTCGAACTTAGAAATGATAGTTTCCAGGTTTTTCTCAATGTTTTGAACCTGAATTCTTGTTATCTTCCCATGCTTATATACTCAACTTTCGCAGAGCCGATCTCGGCTCAAAGTCTTACAACAATTGTGTTCAGTTTTTTCAACGTGGTCATTGCATTGATAATAAAACAAGTTGTATAATAACAACAATTGGTTTTGTTTGTTTTTTGTTTAGTTGTTTTTAAAACCATTGTTTTTACTGAAGAAATCATAATTACAGCCGTATGTTCGATCTAAACCAGCATCAATTAATTAAGTTTATGTTTGATTTAGTTAGACGACGCTTTAGTATAAGGAATATAATCCTGTAAGAATAGTACTAGAAAGAGAGTTATTACAAATGTCGGAATTAATCATCTTTCATGCAGGAAGTTTAAGTATGGCTTTTCGACACATTGCTCAGCATTTTGAGCGACAATGGCCGGGCGTTAACGTTCAAATGGAAGGAAGCGGAGCCCGCGAAGCCGCGCGTAAAGTGACTGATCAGCGGCGTCCCTGCGATATTATAGCATCCGCCGATTATCGGGTTATTGAAGATATGTTGAAGCCAGATTATGCACGGTTTAACATTCTTTTTGCCGGAAACCGGTTAGTTCTTTCCTTCACCAACAAAAGTAGGTTTGGTGATGAGATCAATGCAGAAAATTGGTTCGAAATTTTATTGCGGGAAGGCGTGGTGTTCGGTCACACAAACCCCGAATTGGACCCCGCTGGTTACCGCGCCAGACTCTGTTGGCAGTTGTCTGAGAAATATTATGAAGCTCCCGGTTTGTACCAAAAACTGGCAGATAAGATTGCGCCGACAAACATTCTTACGGACCGAGACACTATTCGCTCACGAATGACGACAGGTGAGTACGATTACTTTTTTGGGTATGAATCATCTGCACGACAAAATGGATATCGATTTGTCAACTTGCCGACAGCAATTGATTTTTCATCTAGAAATTACAGTAAGTATTATCGCCAGGCTCACGTACAACTATCTGGTAAAAATTCAGGTACATCGATGACAGTACAAGGCGAACCGATCATTTACGGAATAACCATTGCAGAAGGCGCGCCAAATCCCCAAACAGCTACCGATTTCTTGGAGTTTTTATTGGAGGAGGGGGAACAATACATAAAAAAAGCCGGTCTTATCTCGTTTCCGCCAGAAATATCCAAGGGAGATTTCGCTCACTTGCCAGAGCGGCTGCGTAGATTTTTCCAATAAACCAATACTTTAATATAACGGAGGGACAAGTAGAATGAACAAAAAACATCATCAATGGTTCGCAGTGGTTATTATTTGGGCTGTTTTATCTAATGTATTGCTCGGTTGCAGCTCTTCTTCGCAGGTTGCTGCTCCAACCCCGGCAAAACAAGAGACAAGAACAGTGGTGGACCAATTAGGTAAAACTGTGACTATTCCTAAAGACCCCAAACGGGTAGTTTGTTTGCAGCACCATACCCTAGATATTATTCTTGAACTACAGGCCGGTGATAAATTAGTTGGAGTTATCAATAAATGGCAATCCCTTGTATCGCCAACTTTGGGTGACATTTATCCTAGATTGAAAGAACTGCCTACTCCCGGCGACCTGGAAACAGTAAACATAGAGGCACTTACCAAACTAAATCCGGATTTAGTTTTGGTGACTCATTACATGCCGAAAAACGTTATTGAGCAAATTGAAAAAATGGGAATCCCTGTTGTAGCCATTTCTTTGTACAAGGCAGATTATGAACAAGCATCCAAACTCAACCCAAAACTTAAAGATCCTGATAATGCATACACGGAAGGATTTAAAGAAGGCGTTGGCTTAATTGGCAGTATAATGGGAAAAGAGCAAAAAGCAAGCGAACTTGTGGAATATGCCTTGAAAAATCGGGAACTTGTTAGAGACCGCTTAAAAGATATACCCCCAGACAATCGGGTGTCTTGTTACATGGCCAATCCTGATCTCTATACATATGGAACGGGGAAATATACCGGAGTAATTATCGAACGGGCCGGGGGCCGCAATGTGGCAGAGGGGATTAGCGGCTATAAACAAGTTACTATTGAACAGATAATGGATTGGAACCCCCAGGTGATTTTTGTGCAGGACCGTTATGAAAAAGTGGCCGAAGAAATAAAAACTAATGCCGCGTGGCAAGAAATTCATGCCGTTAAAAATGCTAAGGTCTACATCGCTCCTGAATATGCCAAACCTTGGGGACATCCTTGTCCTGAGTCGATGGCGCTAGGAGAATTATGGCTGGCAAAAAAACTTTATCCCGAAAAGTTTTCTGATATTGATTTGCAAACCACAGTTAATGACTTTTATTCTAAATTTTATGGAATTCCGTATAAGGGAAAACACTAATTATACTTATTAAAGAGATGTGATGCTATGAAATTCAGAACACTTATGGGATTGAAAAAAATAAGTACTTCTAGTCTGCTTGTTATATTGCCGATAATAGTGTTTTTGCTTTCCTTTATTATCGGTCATCACTCCATATCGTTGCTAACGGTTATCAATATTTTGGCAGCAAAATTTTTGCCCTTAGAGCCCAACTGGTCGCCCTTGCTCGAAAAAGTAGTACTTCAGGTTAGACTTCCTAGAATTGTGGCAGCTATGTTAGTTGGGGCAGGATTATCAGCAGCCGGCGCCGCTTTTCAGGGGGTATTTCGCAACCCGCTGGTGTCTCCTTATATTCTCGGAGTCGCTTCAGGGGCAGGCTTTGGGGCAGCACTGGCTATTCTGCTGTCAGACAGCATAACTTTAGTCCAGGTCTCAGCCATGGGGTTTGGTATTCTCGCTGTAGTCCTAACTTATGGGATGAGTTCGGTATATAAAAGTGCGCCAACATTGGTCTTAGTTTTGGCGGGAGTAATTGTAGGATCGTTTTTTTCGGCTTTAATATCATTAATTAAATATTTGGCAGATCCGTATGAGAAATTACCAAGTATTGTATTCTGGCTTATGGGTTCATTAGCAAATGTTAATCCTGAAGTGTTGTTTACATTAGGCCCGATATTGATAATTGCATTAATACTGTTAGTTCTAATGGGGTGGCGGATCAATGTTTTATCCATGGGGGAAGAAGAAGCTCTGTCTTTTGGTGTCAATACCAAACGGGAAAGAGCATTTGTTGTAGTTCTTTGTACTGTTATATCCGCCGCAGCAGTATGCCTGGCCGGAGTGATTGGGTGGGTAGGGATGGTGATCCCACATATTTGCCGCATGCTGGTAGGGCCGGATTATCGCAAAGTCATTACGGCAAGTATCTCTATTGGTGCTTGCTACCTAGTGATGATTGATGACTTGGCACGCGCACTTACTTCGTTGGAAATCCCACTTGGAATTCTCACTGCGATAATAGGAGCGCCTTTTTTTGCATACTTGATTATAAAAAACAAGGTGGGCTGGTAATGGGGATTACTGTAAATAATGCAACTTTTTCTTATGATGAAGAACGGCCTACTTTCCGCAATGTTAGTTTTTCTGTTTCGCAAGGAGAAGTATTGTGTTTGCTTGGTCCTAACGGAGCCGGTAAATCAACGCTGATCCGATGTTTGAATCGATTATTGCCCTTGAGCAGCGGGACGGTTTTTCTTGATGGTCAAGATATTTCCCGCCTATCACGGCGGCATATAGCAAAAAAGATTGCTTATGTTCCCCAGTCTCATATTCCAGCATTTCCTTATACTGTATTTAACGTTGTATTGATGGGGCGTACTGCGCATCACGGCTTTTTGTCTTCTCCTGGCAAAAAGGATCGAGACATTGCAGAACAAGCCATGGAATCTTTAGGAATAACTTACCTGGCACACAAGCCGTATACACAAATCAGCGGCGGGGAACGACAATTAGTTCTGCTGGCAGCAGTTCTTGCCCAGGAACCAGAATATTTATTGCTGGATGAGCCGACTTCCCACTTGGATTTTGGCCATCAGACGCGTTTGCTCGAGGTGATTAACCGATTATCCAAACAAGGGATGACGGTTATTATGTCTTCCCACTTTCCCGATCACGCATTTTTAACTGGTGGAAAGGTGGCAATATTAAAGGAAGGCAGCCTTGTTGATATAGGGTCTGCGGCCAAGGTAGTAACTGAGAAAAATATTCGGGACACTTATGGAATAGAGGTGCTTATTGGACCGGTGGCCGGAAGGCATGATGTGATTACATGCGTCCCTGTGATGAATAATTACAAAGAGTCATGTTAATTATTAGAAACATGCAGGCTTCAACAAAGCCAGAGAGATCTGTAAAATTGCAATCATATATAACGACAAAAACTCCTGCAAGGATTTAATCACAATGAATCCCTTGCAGGAGTTTTAATGTAAACACATAATAAGAAAATTTTCTAATAAGGCCTTGCCAAGCCGTGGGTCGCGAGTTCGAATCTCGTTGCCCGCTCCAGTAAATTCAGGTGTTACGCGGTTTCGCGGTCACGCCTTTTTTGTTGTTTTCGATGAAAAACGACCATTGGGTAGTGATGCTGGCAAGGTGCTTGTCCAACACGAAAAGGGGATTGGTGTTTTTTGCAAGAGAAAATTCCGCCCCCCTCCTTCGGTCAAATTCATTCCGGCGTTGACACATAGGACAACAATAAAGTGTTAGAACCTTATTGGGCCAAAAAAATTCCCCTAAGTAGACATTGCGTTGTTTCGTTATTGTCGACCTAGGGAAATAATATAATTTGCAGGTAGATGCTGATTGTCGGGTCTTGTTTGTTACCAGGCTGCTAAACCTGCATTAACTACAGTAACGTCTTGCTCGACCGAACCGCCGCTGACGCCAATTCCGCCAACTACTTGCCCATTTTCAATAATGGGCAGGCCGCCGCCAAAAATGACCAGTTTTCCACCATCGGTTGTATTAATTCCAAATAACGGCTGACCGGGTTGAGTCAGGGTAGCAAGTTTTTCGGTAGGCATTTTGAGAGCAACGGAAGTGTAGGCTTTACCGCGCGATATATCGACGCTGACTAAGAGCGCCCCATCCATACGATGCTGGGCTACCATATTCCCACCTTCGTCAACTACGGTAATGACCATAGGACAGCCAATTTCCACTGCTTTCTGTTCCGCCGCGTCAATCATTTTCTTTGCTTTATCTAAATTCACGATTGGAGCGGCTTGCGCGACTGAGGCAAACCCCATAACCAGGATCATACAGAACACTACTACATAAACTATTTTTTTCTTCAACTACAAAACACTCCTTCACAACATTATTAACAGTTACCAAACGTTATGTAATTGACTAATTGTTTTATTCACCTCCTCCGGTATGTAATTCGAGCTCTTTGTACAAAATCCTCGTTTTGTCGGAAAATTTTAAAGAATCTAAAAATAGTCGCAACAGCAGAACGGATACCACTTTCTGTCCAGGATGGATATCTGCTATTATGCTTTTGTGGCGCAAGAAATTACGTTAATTTGCCAAGAAAATTCGGATTAATAGAATAAGGCTATGGACTTGTGTAGGAAGAAATATTTGCAAAAAAAATTGATAATTAGTTAAACAACACAATATATTGTGCTATAATGAAAGAAATGTGCAGGATATAGCGTAATATATGTAGGCTTTTTGCAATACTGGGAATTGAGATCTGCAACTTTGTCCCTTTACTTCGCAACCGACACGCTCACTTTACGGGGTGTCTAAGCTTATTGTTATTTATGCTATTTTTTTATGCCATTCTATTGCAAAGGTTCGTCTAATCAAACAAGGGACAAGCTAAGAATCCTAAACGAAGCACAACGGAAGGCTTAGGATTCTGAAAAGATCGGCCCTGTAGAAAATAAAAACAAAGGAGGTGAACACATGACGATTATGGTAGTCCTGATCACCGCATGCCTTATAATTGTAGGCTGCGTAGAACTGGCAATTTTTGCACGAATGAAAAAATTAGGCAATAAGGTTCCCAAAAGAGCACGCATACTGAAAGGGTGCGCTACCGTCTTTGCCTTGATGGCACAAGGTTTTTCTAAAGAAGCTGCGATGGAATATGCAGCACGCGATATTACGATAAATAAAAAAGAAGAACTGGATGAATTGATAGCAGCCTGTGCGGATTTTCAGGAAAAAGCGTTGCAGTATAAACAGTCGCTGGAGTACAAACGAGAGTCTGCCTAGTTAACAAGCGGAGCGGGATAACCTATTCAGCGCAATTGAAGGGGCCCTGTCAAAATATTTGACAGGGCCCCTTCAATTGCTAGACAGATGCTCCATTTTGGCGGAAGTCTTTTTCTTCCTTTACAATCTCAATAAATAGTTTTGTTAAATGTGGATCAAACTGTTTTCCCGTATAGCGCAATAGTTCATAAAACGCTTCTTCCTCTGTCATCGCTTTCCGATAAGGACGATCATTGGTCATCGCATCATAGGCATCGGCAATCGCCAAAATGCGGTCTTCCACCGGAATATCTTCGCCCTGTAAGCCCAACGGATAGCCAGTCCCGTCCCACCATTCGTGGTGTTTCAGAATCAAATCACTGATGGGCACCAATTCCGGCACCGACTGCGCAATACGAAAGCCGATTTCTGCATGCCGCCGCATTTCACTTTTTTCTTCCGGGGTCAAACTGCCATTCTTAAATAAAATTGCATCGGCAACACCAACTTTTCCCACATCATGAAATTGCGCCAACAAGGTTAAATCGGTAATCTGTGTATCAGACAATCCAATCCGTTTTGCCAGCAGCGTAATTCGTTCCTGCAACCGTTGGGAATGACCTTCCGTGATGAAATCCCGGACTTTTAGCATCTCCATCATTCCCTGGATCAGTACATGCCGCGTGCTGTTTTTGCTGGCAAGCTTTTGCCGGTACATATTATCATCGGCTCGTTTGACCGTCATATCAATTTGCTCTTTGGCAAGAATTCCTTGATTTGTAATCGCCCAGCCCATCGCGATGCTGAATATTTCTTTGAGGCTGTCAGAGTGGGACTGTTCAATCATGATCCGTAAATGCTCGATAATACCTTTCATTTGCCCGCTGGTTACATTTTGCAATAAGACAATAAATTCGTCCCCACCGATACGGGCGATGACAGCTTCCGGCGGCAAGGACTCTTCCATGACCTTGGCTACCGTCTTCAAAACCTGATCGCCTCGTTCGTGACCTAACGAATCGTTAATGAGCTTTAACCCATCTACATCGCAAAAGATAATGCCAATACTGCAGTCTGTTCCTTCCAGCTTCGCCAGTCGATCTTCAAAATAAGCCCGGTTATACGTTCCTGTCAATACATCATGCGTTCCTTGATACCGCAAATTCTGTTCAATCAACATTCTTTCCCGGATTTCATATTGTGTTAATTGATATAATTCTTCATTTTCCTGATTGGATTTTTCAATTTTATCCAACATGGCGTTCATGGTCGCCGCAACCCGCGCAAGCTCATCGTTCCCCGCTAATTTTAGCCGGGCCGATAAATTTTGCGTATTTAAAATTGAGTGCATAAATTGATCAATTACCCCGATCCGGCAATCCAACATATTATGCAAAATGAACAAAAAGAAAATCGTTGTAAAACATACAAACAGGATCGCCAGGACCATCAATTGCCATAACTGTTCTTTGCTATAATTGTACATTCGCCGCGGTGTCTCCAGGGCCAAAGAAAAAGCCGGAGTACCATACACGTCATTCATAGTAATGTATATATCAATTTTATCTGCCTGGTTGATCTGCCGAAACAGCACATTATCCGTTGTTTCGTTTCCCATTTGCAGCGCTGCGTTTCCGTATACAGTTGTTCGCGTCTTTTCACTGATTTGCCGCCAAAACGCATCATCGGCAATCCGGTAAATAATGACGTATCCTCTTGCAGGTCCTTTGTTTTCACTAGCTAAAATGTGGTGCACCGAAAAAAGAACAGGAGCATTTTGATACATAGCAAATCCGGATATGACTTGCCCTTCTCCTAAAAAACGTCCTTTATCGACGGCAATTGTCCGAAGAAGATCCACCAAATCTTGCCTGACAGCAGTCGTTTCCTTCGTCACCAAATCTGCTTCCCTGGCCAAAAGGATGTTTTTATTTAGATCAATAAAAGCAACGCCATTTGCTCGTATATTCACGATTGCCGGCGCAGAAAGATTATTTGCCGGAAACGATTCATCGTTGGGATTACCAGCAAATTCGTATGCTTCATTCCAGGAACCCCAATCCGCTGCAGTAGACGAAAGACTTTCCAACCGCTCGTCCCAAACAGACCGGATGCGAAAAACCGAATCGCGAACATTTTCCTGTTCCCACTTCATCGCGGTCGACCCGGCAAAAAAGTAAACAAAAAAGCCGATCGAAACTACAAATAAAATAATCTGTAAAATTTGCAATAAGGCAATTTTTTGACTCAGCCGCATACGGTACCTCTTCTAATTTGAAAATAATTATCGCAAAACAACAACTTACTTAGTAGTTAACCATTCCATACAAAAAGTGTCAATAGAAAATCAGAATATTTTCACATAGAACAAATAGCGGCGCATTTCTTCCAATGTCATAAGCAGCAATGGGCAAATTGTCAATAACGCCCACTCATTGAAGCGGATTGCCAAAGAATCCTTATTAACTTCGTTTTAATAATCACTACAACCTATTTTAAATTCATGTTGACTTGTGTTACTATTAGAACGATTGATCTTTTTAAGGAAAGTTTTTGTATGATGATGGAGGTGCACCCCTTGATTACAAATGAAATCAAAGAAAAAATCCGCGCCATTGTAGGTCCGGAAAATGCATTAGATTCGAATTTGGACCGTTTCGGCTATTCTTACGATTCCTCGTTTATCGCATTATTACCGGCTAACAAACCGGATCTCGTCGTTCGTCCGCTGACAACGGCAGAAGTCTCGGCAGTCATGAAAATTGCCAATGAAAATAACATCCCGGTAACGGCCCGGGGGGCGGCCAGCGGGCGAACCGGCGGCAGCATCCCCCTGTCTGGCGGCATCTCCCTGTCACTGGACCGGATGACAAATATCATCGAATTGGATGAACAGAACATGATGGTTACGGTAGAAGCCGGCGTCCGCACCATTGACCTATACAATTTTTGTGCGGAAAAAGGATTGTTTTATCCGCCCGATCCCGCCAGTTGGAAGTTCTCGACAATCGGCGGCAACGTAGCCGAAAACGCCGGCGGAATGCGCGCTGTCAAATATGGCGTGACTGCGAATTACGTGATGGGCTTAGAGGTCGTCTTAGCCGACGGAACCATCTTACAGACCGGCGGAAAAGCCATCAAAAACGTAACCGGTTACAATCTGACCAGCCTGTTTACCGGTTCGGAAGGAACACTCGGGATCATTACGAAAGTCATTCTCCGCTTGATCCCTATGCCAAAAGTCCGCAATACGTTGCAGCTTATGTTCCCTTCCTTAGATGATGCTTGCGCTACGATCCACAAAATGCTCCAATCCGGAATTGTCCCGGCATCCGCGGAACTGATGGACAAAATTGGCCTGCAAGCGGTTGCCCGCCATCGTAAAATTGACATCGACCCAGCTACGGAGGCTTGCGTCGTGATCGAGATTGATGCTGACGACGAAACCAACTTAGAGAAGCAAGCGCAGCAAATTAGCGCCATCGCGCGTGAGTTTCATGTCAGCGAGCTTCGCATTGCGAAAACCTTTCAAGAATCGGAAGATATTTGGGCGATCCGCCGCGGCCTGAGCTCGGCGGTAGGCGCCATGGCGCCTACACGGTTCGGCGAAGATATTTCCGTACCCCGCAGCGAGTTCCCGGAAATGGTCCGCCGAATCCGTAAAATTTCCGAGAAATACGATCTGGTCATCGCGGTTTACGGACATGCCGGTGATGGGAATTTGCATCCATCGGTTCTTTGCGACTTGACAATTCCCGGCGAGGACGAACGCGT
>Ga0316604_10001089_pt1 | contig 26078 bp, 25 predicted proteins | sample OWC_soil_day20_C_FD_207650 | JGI IMG/M metagenome (GOLD analysis project Ga0316604, IMG submission 207650) | Wetland soil microbial communities from Old Woman Creek delta, Ohio, United States - OWC_soil_day20_CT | ecosystem: Environmental > Terrestrial > Soil > Wetlands | place: USA: Ohio...
TAAATAAGATATTCCTCCTTTTAACGGAAAGACTTAATGGAAAAAATCAGGTATAAGCTTCATTGTGGAAGCTTATACCTGATTTTTTTATAAAGATTTTATTCTAATATCTCCGCCGTTTGCTTGATGCCGGAATTCCTAATTCCTCCCGGTATTTGGCCACGGTTCTCCGGGAAAGGGTTATCCCCTTCTTTTCCATATATTCTGTGATAGACTGATCACTCAGAGGCCGAAGCGGGTCTTCCCCTGCTACCATTTCTTTGATTTGCCATTTGACGGTTGAAGCCGACAGCGCCTGCCCATCCGCGCCTTGCAAGCCTGCAGTAAAAAAGTTTCGAAGGGCTACTATGCCATGTGGGGTATCCGCATATTTATTGGCGATGGCCCGGCTGACTGTAGATTCGTGAATGCCCAGTTCATTGGCCACTTCTTTCATAGTCAGCGGCTTTAAGTAATGCGGCCCCATATCAAAGTACGCCTGCTGTAAAGAAATCAGGGTTTTTACTACATTATATAAAGTACGCCGCCGCTGTTCAATGCTTTTTATCAACCATACCGCGGCGTTTATGCGCCCTTCCACGAATTTCTTGGCTCCGTGGTCAACATCCCGCGCAATGTGCCGATAAAACGGGTTAATGGTCAGATGCGGTACTTGGTTGTCATTAATTATAATAACATATTCCCCATTGACCCGTTCGATGGTTACATCAGGAACGATGTAAGTGGGTTGGTCAGCGCCATGAAAGGCACGCCCCGGTTTGGGTTCAAGAGTTCGGATTACATCAACCGCTTTTTGCACCTGCAGTGGAGTGTAGCCGGTTTTTTCGGCAATCGTTTTTAAATGGCCGGTACCTACTTCATCTAAATGTTCTCTAATTATAGACAGCACTAAGTCATCGGTAATGCCCTTCTGCTCAGCTTGTATTTCCAGACATTCCTTTAAGCTTCTGGCACCCACCCCCGGCGGGTCAAACGTTTGGATGACTTGTAAGACTTCTGCCACTTGCTGTTCACTTAACCCCAACTTAGCTGCCGCTTCAGCGACTGTGCCGGACAAGTAACCATTATCGTCAATACAGCCGATAAGATATTTCCCTGTTGTACATTGTTGAGCCGTTAAGCCACTAAGATGCATCTGGAATTCCAGATGTTCTTCTAATGTGGAAGCCACCGATACATAGGCCGAAAGCGGCATTTTTTCTTCCGCAGTCCGCATGGTATATCCCGCATCGCTTCCTTCATTAAAATACTCCGCCCAATCCATGTATTCCTGAAGCTGATCGTTTGGTGCATCTTCTCCTGTATCTTCCGCGGTATCTGAAGTATTCGCATCGTTTTTTTCTTCTATCTCCAATACCGGATTTTCCAACAATTCTTGTTCGACCATTTCAGCCAGTTCCATTGAGGAAAGCTGCAAGATCGCTATGGCTTGTTGTAATTGCGGAGTCATAATGAGTTTTTGGTTCATCTCCAACTTCAAACCATAGTCCATCCGCATTTCTTATCCCCCTCCTCTTTTTACTCCACTATATGTCAATGCAGTTATTTTCGCTAACAAATTCTAGGCAATTGGTCCCCGGGCAGCATGTCTAAAAGCCGTACTCCTCCAACAAGAGTCCGGAGTCCAACCTGGCCTTTGGGGTCTTTAGTTACCTGTCCTATTACTTTGGCGTTACGGCCATACACATGCTGTTTAAGTATCGCCAGTGCTTTATCTGTATGGACTGATTCGACAAATATGACGGCTTTACCTTCATTTGCGAGATATAAGGGATCATATCCGAGCATGTCACATACTGCCATTACTTCAGGGTTAACCGGTATGTCCATTTCGTTGATTATGATACCTGCCTGCGCCTGGGACGCTACTTCATTGAGTACGGTAGCAAGTCCGCCGCGGGTCGGATCACGCAGTACGGCAATCTCCGGCACATTGTACAAAAGTTCCTCAATCATACCATTTAGCGGGGCGCAATCACTGGTTATATTAACCGGTAGCGTAAGCCCATGACGTTCGGCCATTATGGTTACGGCATGATCGCCAAGACTGCCGGTAAGGATAATATTTTGCCCGGAACAGGCCCTTTGCGGCGAAATGTTTACTCCCTCTATCAAGGCTCCCACGCCCGCCGTATTAATATAAATGCCGTCAGCCGCCCCCTTTTCCACCACTTTAGTGTCCCCTGTCACTATAGTTACGTTTGCCTGAAATGCCGCCTGCCGCATAGAATCAACAACGCGCAAAAGATCCGACTGGGGAAACCCTTCTTCAATAATAAACCCGGCGGAAAGATATAGGGCTTTCGCCCCCGTCATGGCTAAATCATTTACTGTACCGCATACCGCCAGTTTGCCAATGTCCCCGCCTGCAAAAAATAAGGGCTTTACTACATGAGAGTCTGTTGTAAAGGCCAATTTTGCCCCATTCACTGTCACTTTGGCCCCATCATGCATTTCATCGAGAGCGGGATTGGAAAACGCCGGTCGCATGACTTCTTCAATTAGCTTTTGGCTGAGTTTTCCCCCGCTGCCATGCGCTAGAAGGATTTTTTCCTCTTTCATATCTGCCACCTCCCCGTGCCGTACCGATACCACGCAGCACACGCTCCCTCAACAGAGACCATGCAGGAACCGACTGGCTGCTCCGGTCGGCAGATATCACCGAACAAGGAACATTCAAAAGGTTTGGCGACACCTCTTAATACCTCGCCGCAGCGACAACCGCGCGGTTCTACCGTGGGCTCTACTTCGACAGGTATACTTTCTTCAGCATCAAACCGGCGGTATTTGGCGTTAACCTTAAGTCCTGAAAAGTTTATAAGACCGATTCCCCGCCACACGGCATCGTCTTCCTCATACACTTGGGAGAGTATATTCCTGGCGGCAACATTTCCTTCCGGCTTTACAATACGCCGATACTGGTTTTCTACAGCAGCTTTTCCTTCTCTGATTTGCTTAACCAAAAAATATACGGCCTGTAGTATGTCAAGGGCTTCAAACCCGGCAATAACAGCCGGGACGGAAAACCGTTCACTTAAAAAAGCATATGCTTGTTCTCCAATAATGGCACTGACATGCCCCGGCAGCAGAAGTCCGTCCAGAGTAATATCATCGGCGGCACATAAAGCATTAAGGGCCGGAGGCACTCGTTTATGCGCCGATAACACATAAAAGTTTCTCAGCATTTTTCTCTCAGCTTCTAATACGGTTGCTGCAGCTGTTGGAGCTGTGGTTTCAAAGCCGACAGCTAAAAAGATTACTTTTTTATCAAGGTTACCGGCAGCAATGTCCAGGCTTTCCAGCGGCGAGTATACAACACGAATATCTCTTCCTTCCGCCTTTTCCGCAGCCAGACTGGAAGTTGAACCCGGCACTTTCAGCATATCGCCGAAGGTTGTAATAATAGTGTCCTTTTGACGGCTGTAGGCAATGGCCATGTCTAAATAGTCGTTAGGGGTTACACACACCGGACAGCCCGGGCCGCTAATAAGTTCAACCTCACAAGGCAGGAGCTGCCGGATGCCGGATTTAAAAATCGCCACAGTGTGCGTACCGCATACTTCCATTAGCCTGAGCGGCCGATTGGTCAGCCGCCGGATTTCTTTGACAAAAAATTCGGCGCTTCGCTTCTGTTCTTCGTTACTGATCTTCATATTGCGCCAGCTCCTTTAACAGCTCCATGGTCCGTTCCGCTTCTTCCTGATCGACAAGCTGAATGGCAAAACCGGCATGAACCAGTACGTAGTCACCCACTTTCGCTTCGGGCACCAGCATAATGCTGGCTTGCCGGGTAACACCGTTAATTTCGATAGTAGCCAGCATATCCTGGAGTTTTATAATTTGTGCCGGTACCGCTAAACACATCGTCCTTCACTCCTTTTCCTGGCTACTGCAATCTGCCCCAATGAGAGGCCGCCGTCATTGGGAGGAACCATTTTCGGTAGAAGTACAATAAAATCTTTTTCGAGCTGGGTGACGACCAGACTTAATAATGTCACGTTTTGAAATACTCCGCCACTCAATACAACTTTATTTACACCCGTCATTCTTCCTAGCCTACCGACAGTCTCAATCATGGCGGCGGCCACAGTGGCATGAAAGTCGGCCGCCAGTGATCTATAATCCGCCCCTGCTTCCATTCTGTTGACTAAGGCTTCGAAAGCAGGTGAAAAATCAAGTTCCAGAGGGGTACCTCCCTGTATTTGGTATGGAAGCGCCTTGCCTTGAATTCCGGCAGCTGCCAATTCGAGTTCAACGGCGGCTTGACCTTCATAATGAATATGAGTACGTATCCCTAAAATAGCCGCTGCTATATCAAATAAACGCCCGGCTCCAGCCGAAAGAGGGGTATTGATTCCCTTTTCCGCCGCCTGAAGCACCAGCTGCCAACCTTCCTGTAGACGGGAAGTTAACGGGACAGCCCGGTTAATAAAGTCCGGTCCGTACAGGCTGTATAACTGCCATGCCGCCAATCGCCACGGTTCCTGGATGGCTCTTGCACCACCCGGCAGTTTCAAATAGGCACAGTGAGCCAGCCGTATATAGTCACTACAGTCGGCGAGGAAAAACTCCCCGCCCCATATATTGCCATCAGTTCCATAGCCGGTTCCGTCAAAGGCAACACCAATAACTTTTTCATCCATACCGTGCTCCGCCAATACAGCGGCGATATGGGCATGATGATGCTGGACGCCAACAACTGGCAATCCCAATTCCCGGGCGTATTGTGTTGATAGATAGCCTGGATGAAGATCACAGGCCACTAACTCCGGCGTAATGTTAAGCATTTCCTGGTAATGACGTATCGAATCACGATAACTATTATAAGTTGCTTGGTTTTCCAAATCACCGGTATGAGCACTGATAAAAGCCATATTATCAGCAGTAAGACAGAAAGTATTTTTTAGCTCTCCACCACAGGCGAGTATTTTAGGGCCTGACGTAGCTAACTTAATAGGTGCCGGGGCCAAGCCCCGCCCGCGCCGCAACCAGTACGGCTTTTCCTGAAAAGTGCGGCAAACCGAATCGTCAGCCCGACAATAAATCCTCCGGTTGTGCACCAAAAAATAATCTGCAATCGTGCTCAGCCTGTCAAATGCATCGTCATCTTCATAAACAATGGGTTCATCACTGATATTTCCGCTTGTCATAACCAAGATATCTTCTGGTCTTAAAAGGAAATAGTGAACCGGGGCATAAGGCAGCATAACGCCGAGATACGGATTTCCCGGGGCGACGGCCTCTGCTAAAGAGTATTCCGCCGATTTTTTTACAAGAACAATCGGCTTAACCGAACCCGTCAAAAGCTGGGCTTCCTCTTTAGTAACCACACAATGCCGTTTGAGAATATCAAGGCTTCCGCCCATTACGGCAAAAGGCTTATCTTCCCGAAGCTTACGTCGACGCATTCTGGATACCGCCTTATCATCTTGTGCGTTGCACACTAAATGATAACCGCCAATACCTTTCATCGCTACGATCGCCCCATCGGCAATCAGTTGGCGGGCAGTCTCTATAGGCTCTCCTGACTGGATTTCCTTTTGTTCATTAAATAAACGATAGGACGGGCCGCACTCCGGGCAAGCGTTCGGCTGAGCATGAAACCGCCGGTTGCTCGGATCCTGATACTCTTCTCGGCATGTACTGCACATGGTAAACTCAGCCATAGTGGTTTGCTCACGATCATATGGCGTACCTGTAATAATGGTATACCTGGGACCACAGTTGGTACAATTGGTAAACGGGTAGCGATACCTGCGGTCTTTGGGGTCGGTAATCTCCCTCTGGCAGTCGGCGCAAGTTGCTACATCCGGCGAAACAAAAACTTGCCGTTCTGCTTTTGCTTCGCTTTTACGGATAATAAAATCGGATTCCCCCTTGAGTTCACAGGGATCAGCCCAAATTTCCTCGAGAACGGCTACCGGCGGAACCTCAGTTTTAAGCGCCTGTACAAAAGACTCAACCGCGAAAGGAACGCCCTCTATTTCTATTATTACTCCGCTTCCGATATTTTGGACCCAGCCCGCCAACGCAAAACGCCTAGCCAGATTATATACGAAAGGACGAAACCCTACCCCTTGCACGATACCTGTAACTCCGATTCTCATGCGCTTCATCCATATTCTCCTTAGTCATTAGGCAAACGTAAATTTCAGTATATTCACACTAATTTCGTTAAGAAGGCAGGTTATTCCTGCCCTTTTTGAAGCGTTAAACACGCTTGGATCATAAGTGCACACTCCAGACGTTTCTTTTGAAGTTCGCACCCTAAGAGATACGGTTTATCTATAGTCGCATTAAAAAGATCCGCATTAGCATGACAACCGCCGCTGCAATAAAACCTTGCCCAACATTCCCGGCACTCACTTTTATTAAGAACATGTGCCTGCCGGAATACTTCTGTCATTTTTGATTTTTTTATACCTTCAGAAACATTTCCCAATAAGTAGTTATCCCGTCCAACAAACTGATGACAAGGATACAAATCTCCGTCCGGGGTTACTGCGAAATATTCATGTCCGGCACCACAGCCACTAAGCCGCTTTGCTACACAGGGGCCGTTGGAAAGATCCAGATTGAAATGAAAGAACTCAAACCCCTGCCCTATTGCCCGCTGGTCAAGGTAGTATTTGGCCAAATTTTCGTATTCCGAAAACAACACCGGTAAATGCTCTTCTTTAAGCGCATACTCTTCCTCTTTAGCAATAACCGGTTCTATCGACAATTGTTTAAAGCCTAAATCAACCATGGCTTTCACATCTGCTGCAAAGTCCAGATTATGGGCAGTAAATGTGCCGCGCATATAATAACTCTGCCCCTGCCTTGAATCTACCAGTTGCTTGGCTCCGGCCACTACTTCGTCAAAGCTGCCCGAACCGTCCGCATAGGGTCTCATAGCATCATGAACTTCCCGCCGACCATCCAGACTAAGCACAACACTGATATTCTCACTATTAAGATACTCAATAATGGAGTTGTTCAATAGTGCTGCGTTGGTGGTTAAGGTCAATTTGAATACTTTGCCTGTTTCCGCTTCTCTTTTGCGTATATAGCTAACGGCATGACGTACCGTTTCCATATTGAGCAGGGGTTCACCGCCGAAAAAGTCGACTTCGCAATTCTTACGAGCGCCACTGTTGGCAATGATGAAATCAATTGCCTGTTCGGCCACATGTTTAGGCATCAGACTCCGGTCATGACCGAAATCGCCAGTTCCGGCAAAGCAATAGCCGCACCTTAAGTTACAGTCATGCGCGACATGAAGGCAGAGCGATTTAACCAACGGCTTTTCTCTAAAAGTTACCGGAGTAGTTACCTCCGGAGCAAATAGAAGCCCTTGGTCTTTTAATTCATGAAGTTCTGCCAATACTTCCACGATCTCGCCTTCGCCATATTTTGAACCAAGTGCAACCTGTACTTCTTTATCATTTACACCATTAAATACCGCCATTGCCTCATACGCCAGACCATCCAACACGTGGACTGCTCCGCTGTTGACATCCAGAACAAAATAAAGACCATTCATAAAAAACCTATGTATGTTCATACTTCACCTTTTTCAAAAAATTAAGTCCCTTCGCCAAGGCGAGGGACTTTGTTTTGGGCCTACTTCGCGCAGACTTGGTTGCCTACGGTACAAGATGTTTTACACGCCGATTGGCAGGAAGCCTGACATTCCCCACACCCGCCGGTATGCAACGTATTTTGCAGATTTCCTTTATTGATTGTTGTAATATGTTTCGCCATTTATGTCCCTCCTTGCTACTATCTGTTTTACCTTTTTATAATACCATAGTTTAGCATATCGAACAACTCTCGCTATTCAGGGCTAATAATCAATTTTACCGGCAAGTTGGAAGCTCCTGGAGGACTGAATGTCAGCCATAAAGAATCTCCACCGGGAAATTTACCGATTTCGCTATATTCCGCTTCCGTGGCGGTTCCCATAAATAGCTTGTCATCCGGCGTTTGTACAGACGGTAGATTAGCATGCCGATATTTTAAACCTATCGCCCCGGCATACGTTCCGCCTCTGGGATTTATAGAATAGGAAAGCGGTTTTCCTTCGGTGGTCGGTAAAAAGATATGATAAACGATTCCATAATTACCATAGTTACAAACTTTGCTTCCGTCCGTTGCATCAATACCGGATACATACTTATCAATATTGTTATCAGCCAAGGTCACGGCTACCGCCCCATCGGTATCGCCATCATAAAGTTTTGCTCCTATTAAGAGCCGCTCACACCCGTCAAAGGTTCCTCTTAGACGGTATTCATCTGCGGCAAGTACTTTGGCCTGCCCAGCAAAGGCTTCGGGCTTGACATCCACCGGCATCATCATGGTAGAAACCCGAACCATGCGATTAGTCATAAAATCGTAAATGCCATTGACTAACATGTCCGGTTTTACAACCGACTCGCCCAATTTTTGAGAGAGAAGCGCCTTGCCGCGCGGAGGAATATTTATTATATATAGCGGGCCACCATCCATATAGGCCACTTCCGCATCTTTTCCCACTTGAATCCAATCTTTGTTAGGCCCCCCTAACCCATACCGGTGAACAATCACTTCCGCAGGACGGTCTTCTTCGTTTTCCAGTATAGCTACAATGCGTTTATCGGTTTGCGTTGCATTGACATGATGAAAGAAAAGACGGGCATTGCCTACTACCGAGTCCCGGTACATAATCCCATCACCATAAACCATTTCCGGGCTGTCCGATAGCAGAAGCTTTCCCCCGTAAGAGCTGGATATAACGTCCCATTCCGGCAACTTTAATGCGTCCGTCGGCAAAATACCAGTTGCACTTGCCGTAGCCATTCCTAGCATTCCTAAGATCATGGTTGCCGCTATCATTTTTTTTATATTCAAGGTAGTACCTCCTTTTACTAGCCTATTATAACAAACACAATAAAGTTATGTAAAATAGTTAAGTTTTCCTCACCTAAGTTACTCGATCCAATAGGGCATTTCACTGCGCTGTTAAAATTTGCTGTAGATTTCAGCCCGCCATAGCCGCAGGCGAAACTCAAAAAGACCAAACCGCGTCCGGGGAATACCAATCCTTTTTAATCTGTAGGCATTCGCCCCCGGTTTATTAAGGCCGGTTGTTCCGGTGCATGCCCCTGCATAACCGGCCTGACGCAAAATATCAAACATAGAAATATCATAATTGCCAAAAGGATATGCCAGAAACTCAACCGAGCGACCGGTTTTCTCCTCAATAATTCGCTTGGACAATGTTACTTCCTGCGCCTTCTGCTCGCTCTCCAGTTCACTAAGCACCGCATGGCTTACGGTATGAGACCCGATTTCAAACTCCTGTGCCTGCATGTCTTTTATTTCTGCCCAAGTAAGGTATCCCGGCTGATCAACTTTGTCGGTAATGACAAATACAGTACCGATCATTCCATACTTTTTCATTATGGGAAGCGCCGTAGTATAGTTGTCCTGATATCCATCGTCAAAAGTAATGACAATAGGTTTAGCGGGAAGCTCTGCTCCACCTAAAAAAGACTGCGTTAGCTCATGTAAAGAAATGGCTGTATAGCCTTGTTCCGTCAAATATTTCATTTGCCTGTCAAATTCTTCCGGGCTGACACTGTAAATATCTTCATTATCATTCACACAATGGTAGGCAAGTATAGGTACTCCTTTTGCCGGCAACGCTAACCAGCAAACCGCCAAAATAAAAAGTACGAGAGTAACAAGTGCTATGTTACCCCTCCTACTCATGACGAGAATCCTCCAAATTTTGGGCAATTTGCTCAAGTTTTCGTAATCGGTGGTTAATACCTGATTTTCCAACCTTACCATCCATAAGGAAAACCAGCTCATTTAACGTAGCTTCGGGATACGCCAATCTAATTTCGGCCGCTTCCCGCAGCGTCTCCGGCAATCCCGACAAGCCAATGGTACCGGCAATATGCTTTATTCTTTCTACTTGCCGTACAGCGGCGTTAACTGTCTTCTGCAAGTTGGCGGTCTCACAGTTAACCAGACGATTTACTTGATTGCGCATATCTTTTACAACCCGGACGTTTTCAAAGGTAAACAAGGCGTTCGTGGCACCAATGATCCGCAAAAAAGAGGTAATGGCCTCCCCGTCCTTCAAATACACAACATACTCCTGCTTACGATCTGTAATTTTAACCGGCAGCTTGAAGGATTTCAGTAAACGGATCAAGATTTTAGCAAACTCCTGATTTCCGGTTACCAGTTCCAGGTGATACTCTCCCTCGGGTTTGTTAACTGACCCGCCGCCAAGAAAAGCTCCTCGAAGATACGCTCTTCGGCAGCATGCTCGGCGTAATAACCCGGTATATTGACTACTAGCGGCAACCCCCGGCATAATGCCCAAGGTTGTAAATAAGCCAGCGGTAGCGAGAGAAGGCACCACCCGAATTAGATAGGAGTTGGCTTTTTTAAGCCGCCGTCCTCTGGTAACAACAACTTCCGTTTTAAGTTCAAAGAGACGCTTTATCAGCATAAGCGCTTTACGCGCCACAGCCGCATTTTCCGTAGTAAAAGAAATTCCCAAATTATTATTTCCACCTATCAGCATAGTGCCACCCATGCGCATGAGCGCCGCCAGTTCAGATAGGTTACAGCAGTTTTGCCCGTCTGTTATCCGGGCAAGTTCATTCTTTACATCTGTAGAAAATGACAATATACTTTCACTCACTTTGCCCGTTATTAAACTATCTCTAGTCTTTTGGTTCCTTAATATGTTCCGCGATAAGATAGTAATCCAAAAGCCGCATGCGGTCTGAACATACCTTTAATTTATAAACCATAGCCATGATAGCCCGGGATAATTTCAGAGGGTCATGTCGAACCAAATTTGTTTCACTGATAAGGTTAGCCTTGGATACTTTAACCCCCAATGCTTCAACCGCTTCAATATCAGCCTTTACAGGAAAAGCACCTTGACGGGCATACACATCCAGTAGTTGCGGCGCAATATCTTGCGTATTTAAAAGTACATAGTCAATAACCCCGCTGCCAACATGGTCAATAATGGCTTTCACATGTTGCGAAGCCGCATATCCATCCGTTTCCCCCGGCTGAGTCATGACATTGCAGATATATATTTTTACTGCTTGTGTCTGACGGAGAGCATCTGCTACACCAGGTACCAGTAAATTAGGCAAAACACTGGTATATAAACTGCCCGGCCCCAAAATGCAAACGTCAGCATCACGAATGGCTTCCAAAGCACTATTAACCGGTAAAACGGCTTCCGGCCGGATAGCTACTCGTTTGATGGCCTTGCCGGCTTCCGAAATATGAGACTCTCCCTCAATAATACTGCCATCCTCCATTTCCGCTACAAGCATGATGGCTTCCGTAGAGGAAGGCAGGACTCGGCCGCGCACTGCTAAAACCTTACTTGATTCTTTTAGAGCCAGTTCAACGTCACCAAGGACTTCAGCCATAGCAGCAATATACAAGTTGCCAAAACTATGACCGGATAAAGCCCCTGCACCGCCAAAACGATGCTGGAACAGTTTTTCCATCAAAGGCTCGGTATCCGCTAACGCCACTAAACAGTTACGTAAATCACCCGGCGGAATAATACCCAAATCCTCCCGAATACGTCCGGAAGACCCGCCGTCATCTGCTACCGTCACAATCGCTGTAGCATTGCTAGTTACATTTTTTATACCCCGTAAGAGCACAGACAAGCCTGTCCCTCCACCAACTACAACCACCGCAGGACCCCGGTTTAACTTTCGTTTTTGGAAGATGATCTCTACCAGCCGTTCAGAGCCGGAAGGCACGAGTACACTGATTACGGAATGAATAATTCTGCTGGTGGCAAACGTCATCACAGCAAGACCCAACGCCGATATAGCTATTCCAGCGATAGTGGTGACCGCATAATAATACTTTCCGGTAGCCCGGTACATCAACCGAAATATACTCTCTTCCACCAAACCAATATATTTGTAGTTGAAAATAATCGCCAACCCAAAGCTAACCGCGATCACACCAACCGAGAATAACAATAACCAGCGCTTCAGCTTCATTCCGGGGTATAGCCACTTAAGATAATGCATTCTTACACCCCTTAAACGTTAACATCCAAAAGCCATTCACTCTTCTACCTGATTATGTTTGATATCCCTATGTTCGACGTCCGCCTTAAATCCCTTGCCGCGCAATCCTTCCGCAATTTTCTCAGCCACAAAAACCGAACGATGGAGCCCCCCCGTACAGCCAATCGCAATAATTAACTGACTTTTCCCTTCCTTAATATAATTGGGTACTAAGAAGTCAATCAACCCGCCTAGTTTTTCCATAAACTGCTTGGTAATCGGCCATTTTACAATGTATTCGCCGACTTCCGCCGTCCGGCCGCTTTTGCGTCTAAGCGAATCAACGTAAAAAGGGTTAGGCAAAAATCGAACATCGAACACCATATCAGCGTCAAGTGGAATGCCATATTTAAACCCGAACGACACCACCGTAATTGTCATACGGTCCCTGTCCCGTTCATCCGTAAACAAGGTGACTATTTTCTCTTTCAATTGAGAAGCGGCAAGATCCGAAGTGTCAATAATGTGCGACGAACGCCCCCGTATGAGTTCGAGACGTTCCCGTTCCCGGGTAATACCCTCACTTACGCGCCCTGTAGGAGCCATGGGATGACGGCGGCGAGTTTCTTTATAACGCCGAATCAGCGTTTCATCCGAAGCTTCCAGAAATAGGATTTCATAGCTTATCGCCTGACATTCCAAATCTTCCAGAACGGTAACCAAGGTATCAAAAAATTCGCCTCCCCGAATATCAACAACCAGCGCAATTTTATTCACCTTACCGGCTGATTGAGCACAAAGTTCAGCAAATTTTGGAATCAGCATGGGCGGTAAATTATCCACACAAAAGTAGCCTAAATCTTCCAGCACCCTACTTACTTGCGTCTTTCCCGCACCGGACATACCTGTAATAATTACTAAATGAAAACTTTCCACTCGATCACCTCCTGTTATTGCGTCTTCGTAAATGTTCCTCGATTTTTGTTACCGATGTGTTAAGCAGTTGCTGGGGCAGGAGACCCGTTTGGCTGATTAACTTTTCTGCAGCCGTAAAATCACCTACGGAAAAAGCAAAGTGACTGTCTGTTCCTAAAACAATCTTACATCCGTATTCTTTAGCTAAATTGAGAAGGTGATAGCACCGTGGTAAACTGCCGCTGCGCGAGACAGTCAGTGAGCTGTTGTTGATTTCCAGAGCTACATCATATTCCGCCGCCGCTTGAACTACCTTCCTGTCATCTATGATAAATTCCGGATTTCCCGGATGAACAATAACGTCTACCCAAGGGTTCTTCATTGCCGCAATCATCATATCCGTATTTTCTTCCGCCGTTCCGCTCGGAACACAAACCGAATGAAGCCCGGCAAGCACAATATCCAGTTTTGCTAATATGCGTTCACTTAAATCAAGAGTCCCCCTACTGTCAAGAATATTCGCCTCTATCCCCTTTAGCACCCTGACCCCATAAATAAAACCCGGCAATGCTACTAAATTAGAAAAGTGATAGTGATGCGGTGCCCCCGGCATAGCCGGTCCATGATCGGTCAGGGCAATCATCAACAGTTCTTTCTCAGCTGCCGCTTGGGCAATTTCAAGCACCGTACTGTAGGCGTGTCCGCTAGAAATTGTATGAATATGTAAATCAGCGACAAACTGCATAAGAACTTCCCCCTTATTCCTATACCAATTATAGGCCAGTTTGGCTAAAAAATCAAAATGCCAATCTAATTCCCAGAAAATAAGCAAGCTGACAAGCAGTTTTGTCAGCTTACTTATTTGTATTTTACTCCGCAAATCACTTCGATATATTCCCCAATACATATTTTTCAATAGCTTCAGCTACGCCATCCACATCGTTAGCTGAAGTAACGGCGTCCGCCGCCGCTTGAACTTCCGGCATGGCATTAGCCATGGCTACGCCCCAGCCCGCATACTGGAGCATGGGCAAATCATTTTGCGAATCCCCCACCGCCATGACTTGTTCCCGGGTAATTCCCAGATGCTTTGCCAGAAGTGCCAACGCTCGCCCTTTACTAACCATCGGATTTACTATTTCTAAATACCGGGGCCCGGATACCGCTAAATTGACTCGCGGCCCGAACACTTCGTTCACTTTTTCGCGAATCCGGGTAAGCAGAACCGAATCGGCTATGGCCATCATTTTCGAGGGCGTGCCTTCAAGAGTATAGAAAGCATCACCCAAAGCTATAGCAGCAATCCCTGTCATACGTTTATAATAGTCGGAATACTCATTAGCCTGGGCAACATAAAGTTGATCATCAATATAAGCCTGTAAATACCAGTCATGTTCCTTAAACAACGCCAGCATTTCCCGCGTCGTCGCCCTATCTACCGGTAAATCAAACAGCGTTTCTCCGGATTTACCCCATTTTATCAGTGCCCCATTGTACGTGATAATCGGTACATCCAACCCCAATTCAAGGACATAAGGTAAGGCCGACTGATACATTCTCCCCGTCGACACAGTAACAGTAACTCCCGCTTCTATAGCCCGTTCAATTGCCCGGCGATTCCTTGCCGATATAGTTTTGCTCTTATCCAGTAATGTATCATCCAGGTCCAAAGCTATAAGTTTAATTGCCATGAAAGAAACCTCCGTGTATAACGTTAAAACAAAAGCACCTCCCGGGAGGTGCTGCTATTGCCCGTTCGACCTCATCGATCATGAATCATTTTGGATAGCGTTATGCTGCACACCGTCATTACCATCACACCGAGAGCAGGAAACAAAAAACTGGAAATCTGGCAGCCGGGTATTGTTTTTATTAACATGAACGGAGCCAGCAAATTGGTGATAAAAGTGCATCCCCCAAGAGGAACAATATCTAAGGGAGCTGACAAAAAGGAGAATACGGTTCGGATGGCAGCATTGACCAGTCCAATGATTGCCGCTCCCAGGAGCGTACTCCCTAACGTATCAATAAATATACCAGGCATTTTTATAGCCACTAGGAATAATACCATGGCATTAATGATAATGCGCAAAAGGAACCCTGACACTACTTCCATCCTCCTTACACGGTATCAACAATTGTATTATACTCTCACAGTTAAGCAACCGCAATCTTCTATTCTCTATTTATTCCTCTCCGGTTCTTTTTCTTCCCACTCAAGCAACGCTCGTTTTACCTCAATCCCTCCGCCAAATCCAGTAAGGCTACCGCCTTTTCCTAGTACCCGGTGGCAGGGTATTACAATAGGAGTTCTATTAATATGAAGAGCCCCCCCTACTGCCCGCGCCGCTCCGGGCGAACCTACTGCCGCCGCCAACTGGCCATAGGTCGTTACTTCGCCATAAGGAATACGGTATGTATGCGCTAATACGGCTGCTTGAAACTGAGTATAGCCTGTCCAGTCAATCGGCAAGTCAAACTGTACTTTACCTCCGTCAAAATACCGTCTTATTTCGTTGGTTACTGGATCAACAAACAGCTCTTCTCGCGCCTTTTGTATTCCTTCTACTATAGTAATATCCGCTAAAGCCTGTTCTTTATCCCGTCGGGGAAACCCATTTTGCCATAACCCCCGTTCAGTCCATATCGCCGCTACAAACCCCCAGTCGGTTTCAAAAACAGTATATACCTTTTTCATAACTTCATCCCCCGCCATTACTATGCAATAAAGAGGAATCCTACGGTAAGTCCGGTACCTTTACTCCGCTCACTATTTATTCTAAAGCCGCTGCCAAAGCATCTACTACCGAGTCCACGCCGATAAGTTTCAAAGAGGTGGGTATCGTCAGTCCTCGCAAGTTTCCCTTGGGAAGAATAATACGTTTAAAACCCATCCGTTCGGCTTCCCGAATCCTCATTTCCGCCTGAGATACCGCCCTTACTTCACCGGCAAGCCCAACTTCGCCAAAACTAACAGCGCTTGCAGTAGCATTAACATTACGATAGCTAGAGGCTAAAGCAAGAATAATCGCCAAATCCGCCGCCGGCTCATCTACTTTAATTCCCCCGGCAACCTTAACATACACATCGCAGTTTCCCAGCATGAGTCCCACTCTTTTTTCCAATACCGCCAATAACAATTGCATCCTTTTTACATCCACACTATCCGAAGTACGGCGCGGCGGAACAAAGGGCGAAGCGCTTACCAGCGCCTGAATTTCTACCAAGAGCGGTCTTGTTCCCTCCAGAGTAGGAGTTACCACGCTGCCAGGCACTTCGGTGGGGCGTTCCGCTAGAAAAATCCGGGACGCATCCGGAATATCCACCAGCCCGGCACTGCGCATTTCAAACAGCCCTATTTCATTCGTACTGCCAAACCGGTTTTTCACCGCCCTAAGGACCCTGTACTGAGCACTGGAATCCCCCTCAAAATACAGCACGGTATCTACGATATGTTCTAACGTCCGGGGGCCGGCCAGTGTACCATCCTTTAAAACATGCCCTACAATCAAGGTTGTAATCGAGTGAGTTTTTGCTATACGCAGCAATTGAACGGCACTCTCCCTCACCTGGCTAATGCTGCCGGGCGCACTCTGAATATCCGGTCGAAAAATCGTCTGAATGGAATCGATAACCACCAAAACAGGTTCGAGCTTGAGTACATGCTGTTCAATAATTTCCAGGTTGGTCTCACTTAAGACAAACAACTGCTCCGATAGCGCCCCTAAGCGTTCCGCCCTCATTTTTATCTGTTTTGCGCTTTCTTCGCCGGTTACATACAATACCTTCCCCTGGGTTTGGGCTACATTGGCACATACTTTGATGGTTAAACTGGATTTACCTATCCCCGGATCACCAACAACAAGGGTTAGCGATCCTGGAATAAGCCCTTGTCCCAGCACCCGGTCAAGTTCCGATGAGCCGGTACTAAAACGCGGCACCTCATCACTATTCACTTCCCCTATCGGCAAGGGGGCTTCCCCACTCGACAGACCTAAATCAAGTCCGGCCCTTACGGTGCTTTCCTTACTCACCGGTTCTTCGACCATGGTGTTCCAAGCACCGCAGCCGCTGCACCGTCCTACCCATTTAGGCGTTTCAAAACCGCATTCCTGACAAAAAAAAGCGGTTACCTTTCGTTTTGCCATTCCTTTCTATTCCCCCTAAACAAAAACAAGGTACGACAAAATTCTATCGTACCTTGTTCGAGAAATAAAAGCACTATTCCTGCTTGGTCTATTTTTTCGCGAAAACCAGTTCACCATCTCCCCCGGCGTCTACCGTGATGATATCTCCGGCTTTTACTTCGTTTTTCAGCAACATTTCAGCAATTGCGTCTTCCACCAATTTTTGAATAGCCCGGCGGAGAGGGCGCGCCCCATATTCAAAATCACTACCGTCTTTTAAAAGACGGGTCTTAGCGGCTTGTGACACTTCCAGGCTTAACTGATTTTCATCCAACCGCCGGGATACCGTTTGCAACATGATATCTACTACCTTCGTCAGCTCTTCTTCACTCAGGACGTCAAAGACAATAATCTCATCCACCCGGTTTAAGAACTCCGGCCGGAAGGTCTTGCGCACTTCTTCCATGACACGGTTTTTATTGTTCGTAGAGGACGCCTCCGAACCAGCCAAAAATCCAAGCGCCGCCGCGTCTTTTTTCATATGCTTGGCACCGGCATTCGATGTCATGATAATCACAGTGTTTTTGAAATCTACTGCACGTCCTTGGCTGTCTGTCAGCCGGCCATCTTCCAGAATTTGCAGCAACATATTAAATACATCAAAATGCGCTTTTTCAATTTCGTCAAATAGTATAACGGAAAAAGGTTTACGTCGAACAGCATCGGTTAACTGGCCGCCTTCTTCATAACCAACATACCCCGGAGGTGCTCCGACCAGGCGTGATACCGTATGTTTCTCCATATATTCCGACATGTCCAGCCGAATCATAGCACTCTCATCGCCAAACATAGCTTCGGCTAATGCTCTCGCCAATTCAGTTTTGCCAACCCCCGTAGGCCCAAGGAATATGAAGGAACCAATGGGACGTTTGGGATCTTTAAGTCCAGAGCGAGCCCGGCGCACGGCCCGCGCTACCGCGTCTACCGCAGCATGCTGCCCAATAACCCGCTTGTGCAGCACTTCTTCGAGTTTTAACAGGCGTTCGGCCTCTCCTTCCGCTAGTTTTTTAACCGGAATTCCCGTCCAATTTGCCACAACTTGGGCAATGTCTTCCGCCCCCACAGTAATACTTGCATTACTGCTTTGCTTCCAATCCTTCTGCTTGCCTTCCAGTTCATCCCGCAGGTTCTGTTCCTGATCCCTTAGACTGGCAGCTCGCTCATACTCCTGCGCCGCAATAGCCCCTTCCTTTTCTGTCCGGACTTTGGCCAATTGCCCTTCCAATTCTTTTACATCTGGAGGTGTTGAAAAAGCATTTAACCGTGCTCTTGAGGCTGCCTCGTCCATTAAATCAATGGCTTTATCGGGCAGAAAACGATCAGTTATATACCTGTGAGATAATTTAACAGCAGCTTCAATAGCATCATCACTGATTTTAGCCCGATGGAAAGCTTCATACCGATCTCTGAGTCCCTTTAGAATATTAATCGCATCTTCTACATTAGGTTCGCCCACTTGAATGGGCTGGAACCGACGTTCCAGAGCCGCATCCTTTTCGATATGCTTTTTATATTCATCTAACGTAGTAGCACCTATAGCCTGCAGTTCGCCGCGGGCTAGTGCCGGTTTCAGTATATTTGCTGCATCAATAGCCCCTTCTGCAGCTCCGGCACCAATTAACGTATGAAGTTCATCAATGAACAATATGACATTTCCGGCTTGACGGATTTCATCCATTACTTTTTTCAACCGTTCTTCAAATTCGCCTCGATATTTCGACCCGGCCACCATCGAGGCCATGTTTAAAGAAACTACACGTTTCCCCCGTAAAATCTCCGGTACATTGCCGGTGACAATTCGCTGCGCCAAACCTTCGGCAATAGCTGTTTTCCCAACCCCCGGTTCACCAATCAATACCGGGTTATTTTTGGTTCTCCGGCTAAGTATCTGTATAACACGCTCAATCTCTTTTTCTCTGCCAATGACTGGGTCAATTTTATTCTCTTCTGCCAACTTATTTATGTCGCGGCCAAATTCATTCAGAGCCGGAGTGTTAACCTGACCGGCGCTTGCAGCTGCACCGGGACCGTTCTTAGGCTGCGGGGCCTGCCCCGACATCGCAAATCCCCCTAGAAGCTCAATCACCCGCTGACGGACGACATTAATATCCGCCCCTAGACTTGCCAGCACTTGGGCTGCAACACCTTCGCCCTCACGAATCAGCCCTAACAACAGATGTTCCGTACCAATATAATTGTGGCCCAAACGTCCGGCTTCTTCTACAGACAGCTCTATAACCATTTTGGCTCTCGGAGTGTAGGGAAGTTCATTTCCCTGTCCGTTACCCCTGCCAATCACCTTTTCTACTTGGCTTCGAACCATATCCAGTCTTATGTCCAAAGTAGCCAGAGCTTTGGCCGCAACACCTTCGCCTTCATGCACCAACCCCAGTAAAAGATGTTCAGTACCTATATAACCGTGCCCTAATCTCACCGCTTCCTGCTGGGCCAACAGTAGCACTTTCTTCGCACGTTCAGTAAATTTATTAAGCATTTTCATTACCCTCCTTTATTTTTTCTCGAATAAGCTGCGCTCTCAGACAATCCCGGTCATTAGGTGGCACGTCCCGTCCGGCCAACTTTTGCAAAAAATTTGGCCGGGTCGTTACGATTAATTCGTTGAATACAGTTGCCGGAACACCGCCGATAATGCCTATATCAATACCCAATCGTACTTCGCTAAGCAAAGTCATTGCCTCTTTACCTGTGACGCTGCGAGCATACCGAAGCACTCCATAAGCGCGCCATACCCGGTCCGCCACCGCGTCTTTTGAATTCTCTACAAGCATTTTACGAGCGGTACGCTCCTGGTCTACCACTTGTTTCGCGATGCTTTGCAGGTTGTCAATAATCTCCTGCTCACTATATCCTAATGTTAACTGATTCGATATTTGAAAGATGTTTCCGATAGCCTCACTGCCCTCACCATACAAGCCCCGGACAGCCAGCCCCAATTGAGTCGCAGCCGCAATAATCCGGTTAATCTGCCTGCTTAACGCCAGTGCCGGGAGATGAACCATCACGGAAGCCCTAAGACCTGTTCCGACATTGGTCGGACAAGCGGTAAGATAGCCGCACTGTTCCGCAAAAGCAAAATTTTGTTTTGCTTCCAATATATCGTCCACACGATTTGCCGTGTTGATTGCCTCCTGTAGATTAAGTCCCGGCTCCATGCACTGCAGCCGCAAATGGTCTTCTTCATTCACCATGATACTTACGGCAGCGTCATCACGTACTATCAAGGCACGATCAACGGGTTCTTCGGCAAAATTCGGACTTACAATATGCTTTTCCACCAAAATGCTTCGTTCCAGCGGTGCCAACTTATCCATTTCCACGAACATATAGATATGATTGTCGGCAGTGCTTAAATCATTGACTGATTTACGAACAAGCTCACCCACCTGAGCCAGTTTCTCCTTATTTGCCCGGTTGGGAAAGGGGATTCCTTCCAAGTTGCGAGCTAAACGAACCCGGCTCGACAACACGATGTCGCCTTCCGGTCCACCGCCAGCCATACCTGGTGTAACCGGCTGATCTAATAGTGTATCTAATAACATTTTTGCTTTCTCTCCTTTCAGGCTTGCAGCCGTTTTTCCATATCCTTTATTTCATCCCGAACTTTAGCCGCTTTCTCGTATTCTTCACTATTAACATAACGGTCCAGTTCTAGTTTTAGTTGTTTTATTTTTCGCTTCAGCGACAGATTGCCACCGGAACGTTTCGGCACCTTCCCTGTATGACTGTTGGTTCCATGAATGCGGCGAAGCAACGGTTCCAGCCGTTCCCCATAAGCGACGTAGCACTCGCCACAGCCGACTTTACCGCTCCGGCTAAAATCGCTGTAGGTCATCCCACAACTGGGACAAGCCGTTTCCTGATACTGTGGAACGTTGGGAACGCTATAATTAAACATCCCCTTTAAAAAGTCCTGAACAGAAAATTTATTATCGGTTGCAAACTTAATTTCTCCGTATTTTTGCGCGCATTCTTCACACAAATGCTTTTCTGTTTTTTGATTATTGATGATTTTGGTGATATGAACACTAACCGGCCTTTCCTTACAATCATCGCATAACATACTGATCCCCTCCTCCTTACAACTCTGCTAACCGTAAAAGCAGGTTACGTAAAATGATAGTTCTGTCCTGCATGCTCCAGTGCCCCTCCGTCAGACGGAAAAATTGTCGCATAAGTTCCGCTTCGCGATTCGTTAGTAGCTCGTGATTCTCTAAATGCGTAATCACCGCTTCTACACTTTCCGTCCGAGGATTTTCCGAAACCACCCGGGCCGCATCCATATATACAATTTGTTGACCGGGTGCACGGAAAATACGGACGAAACCGCCTGCCCCGCGCCTTGATTCAACAATAAATCCTCTATTAGCGGTAAACCGGGTACTTAAGACATAACTAATTTGCGAGGGCGCGCAATTCAATTCCTCCGCGAGTTCATTTCGCCTAAGAATAGTAACCTCGCGCTGCTCGCCGGTCAATTTGCCTAAGATATAATTCTCAATGATATCCGCTAAATTTGACATAGCACCACCTGCATCTATTATAGTTTGTTGTTTGACCTTTATTGACCTTTAGTTTAATTATATTTGACCTTTTGACATTTAGCAATACCTTTTAGGAAAATTTTTTAAAAAATTCCTTACCGTTACTGGCCCCGCAGCCTCATGGGAAATTATGGGCCATTGTTTGACTATTACCGTTTCCTGCCGTACCAACCAAACAGGGTTGCAACACTTATAGCAACCTTGTTGTATTATTATTTTAATGATAGAAAAAAATATAAGGGGCCATAGAAGAATCTCCTATAACCCCTTTTCGGTATGACCTATCCCTACCTTGGCGAATGTTACGCTAAGCTTGGTAAATCGACGCATAACACGGATTACCCCACCCATATCTGCCCTCAATTTGCTTATGGACTTATCAAATAAAATCCCAGCGATCGGCAAATCCGCCTTGCCATTACCCCCTCGTTTTAAAACTACGTAGTAGCCACCCTGCTTTTCAATAACACTATTTATCCCTTTCAACATATCCGCTTAATGGCATCACAGGTGACCAAAGCAGCCTATATTTCTATTTTTTCCATGTCGTTCTAGGATAAGCTTTTATTCAAAACAAAAACTTTTTTTTCACAACTATTTACTCATGCCTGTTGCTTAATATAAAGCTTTTTGACCAAATGATTAACCTCGTCTAAAAATGGTACCTTAATCGGGTCCTTATGCTTATGCATTAATTTATAACATACTCTGGGCGGAGGTGGATCGGATATTTGCTGGATTATGAATTTCTCCGGCTTTGCAAACGAATTTGCAATGGATCTTGGTACTATGGCCCATTGCCGCACATCCCACATAAGAGAAAAAATAAGCGCAGCAGCATCCACTTGCAACCGAGAAATACTGTAATTATCCCACCACCGGTCATGCCACATTTGGTAGGACGGACCCCAATTAAAAAAAAGTTCATACCGATAATCTAATTCCGGAGGAGAGATAATGTTTGCTGATTCCATCCTCTCCCCCGTAAGACGAACCAACACCATTTCATCTACATAAAAAGGCTCCACTAGTATATTAGGCACAACTCTCTCCATTTTTACAAACGCCACATCAATTTCCCGGCGTTCAACACTCTCGTAGGATTCGATAGTATGCTGAGTTCGGATCTCCAGACGAACAGCAGGACATTGCTGAATAATGGCTTGATAAAGAGGTGGCAATACGTAGATGTTTAAACTATCCGCCACTCCTATTGATAAACTAATTCGTGGACCACTTGCTTGCAAAACCGCTAATTCTCTATTCAACATACTCCATCGTTCTGCTAATGGCAAAAAACTATTTCCAAGTGGAGTTAAGTTAATTGTAGCTACACCTTTTCCACGTTCAATAAGCGTAGCACCGATGCCTCTTTCCAAACCTTTTAGCCTATAACTCACTGTCGACTGCGACAAATGAAGCAATTCGGCAGCCCTTGTTAAGCTTTGGGTTTTTACTATTGCTAAAAAAGCTTCTATGCCCAAAAAATCCATATATATCACCTGCAATATCGAATTTATAGATATTTTATATTAGATATTTGCGTTTTACTTTTATTTTTTCATATTATAAACTTTACATCAATAACCAGTTTACCAAATTTCTTATTACCGCCTAATAAGAAAAGGAGAACGAAATGATTCATACTGTTGATTCCGGGGAAAAAAACATAATAGGTTTAGCATTACTTACAGCCGCATGTCTTATTGGAGATTCCATGTTATACATTGCTCTTCCCACTCATTGGAAAGAGGCCGGACTTAATTCCCTATGGGAAGTTGGGGTCCTCTTATCCATAAATCGTTTGGTCAGATTACCCTTAAATCCCATTGTAGGCTGTCTATACAAAAAGATCAATACCCGACAAGGAGTCCTCTTTGCTTCTCTTTTGACATTGGTGACAACCTTATCCTACGGATTTGTAAAAGGCTTTTTCCCTTTGCTCCTTATTCGGTGCATCTGGGGCTTAGCATGGACTTTTTTAAGGATGGGATCGTACTTTGTCATTTTCGATTGCTCTACGGAATCGAATCGCGGACATTGCATGGGGCTTTTTAACGGGCTTTATCGGTTGGGGAGTTTAGTGGGTATGCTTGCAGGAGGATTTATCGCGGATTATTATGGCCTACCGATTACCGCTTTAATCTTTGGCACAATAACACTATTATCTATACCAATAGCATTTATCTGGATTTCAATCTCAGATGTCAACCGCACTAGCATCGAAAAAAACAACATGAGTAAATCCATGCTGTGGAAAAATCATACTATTTTTTGGACATTAATGACCGGAATGCTGGTTTCCTTGATATACCAAGGCATATTCGCAGCAACCCTGAGCTATTTGGTACAAATACATAACTCCGCAATAATTACTATCTCTGGAATTACGCTTGGCGCTGCATCGCTCGCCGGTATCCTACAAGCAATACGCTGGGGGTGGGAGCCATGGTTAGCGCCATTAGTTGGGAAAAAATCCGATGGTACGTATAGCCGTCGAATGATTCTCATTGCATCGTTACTATTTGCAAGTATTTTATTTGTATTAATTCCATTAAATATTCCTCTTGCTCCTTGGCTACTAATTATCATAAGCATACAGCTCACAGCAACAGCATTAACCACAATTACTGACGCTATCGCTTCCGATGCAGCATCAGTATCCTCAAAATTCTTGGTGCTTACAGCTTACTCTATTGCCGTCGATATCGGCGCTGCCATAGGTCCATTCTTAGCTTATCTGCTCAACACTTACATAGAAACGTATGCGGCATATTGGCTATCTGTAATACTTCTACTAGTTATGACGATAGTGTGGCTTATCCCTGGTAAAACCACATCACAAACCATTTACCCAATAAACTAGTTTGAAAACTAACCATCCCTTTTATAATTATCGCCCCCTTGCTAATGCACTAAGGGGGCGATAATTCATTTATTTTAATATTCGCTCATACAACCAAATGCCTCGCAATATGTACAGCCTTTTTGGGATACCCACATTCCTTTAGATATGTTTATTCTTTCTTTCTCCCTTTCCACCAGCTATATCCCATTTGGCAAACTGCCAGCGTTATCAACGTTCCGTTTACTAAACGGAATTCATGGGCAAAATACTTCGGATCCCAGAAAGATACCGGGCTGTGTACGGCCACCATCGATAGAGGGTATAAGAAAAAATTGGCATGCGCAGCATGTGTTAACCCATCTATAAAGATGTGTGTTCCCCAGCCCAGCATAAAGGGTCGGCAAAATTGAAATGGTCGAAACAAGCTAACAATCCCCATCGCGCCCCATACCACAGCAGAATGGCCCATCAAATCTATATACACGGCCCAGGGATACTGCGGCAAGTACGACATAAACATAGCCGGAGTCAGTGCCGGCAAATCGCTCCAGCCTAATAGCCCTTTTGTCATAAGCACTGCTACCAGCAGAAAATAGATATAATCCGGAGCCATAGATCCCAGTACGATCTGTATTACTTTTGGATGCCGCTGGGTAAAGTAATATAGCCAAAACCCATGATGAAAGGTATTCATGCTTCACCCCTCTCCTATCTGCATTATTTTTTCATTATTTGTCAAGCTATATGTAAAGCCGCTTTTCTCCTACTACTATACTTCCCTTTTTAGATAAACCAAGCCCGGTTGGCGTAATCAAAAAAAATTTGCCTTTACAAGTTCGCTCAAGCGGATTATAATGATGTCCTGTAAAATGTTACTATGTTAAGCGTAAATGTATGAACCTACGAATTATTCTCGTTGAACGAATATTTTTTCTAATTTTGGTGTTCTATCAAATTTGATACCGTTAAGGGGCGATAAAAATGATAAAAATATCCGGTAAACACTTAACAGTTGATATGTATGGTTGCAAGTCTAACGCCTTAAACAATATAGAATTTATTCGTACTGCCATGCTTACCGCACTTAAAGAATCCAATCTGACTTTGTTAAACTTTACTTACCATCAATTTGATTCTCAAAGAGTTATTGCTGTGGCGATATTAGAAGAAAGTCACATGAACATCCACACATATCCAGAGCTCAGCTATGCCGCTATTGATATTTTCACCTGCGGCGACCCTTCCCGCGCTGACAAAGCAGTTGCCTTACTTAAAAATTTCCTTAAACCTGAACGTACGAAAATTACTAATATCAGGCGTGGAGATTTTATTTCAGAAAGCGATATACGACCAAAAATCAAAATAAGTATTGCGCCCCTTCGACGGGTTCGCAGTACCGGAGCCAGAGTGCTCCGCTTTCTCTCCCGAACGAAGTAAAACATAAAAACATCCGGCATAGTAAGCCGGATGTTTTATATTTTAAACATATATATCTTTGCCTAGGGAGGCAGAGAAAAAATAG
>Ga0316604_10001090_pt1 | contig 26073 bp, 18 predicted proteins | sample OWC_soil_day20_C_FD_207650 | JGI IMG/M metagenome (GOLD analysis project Ga0316604, IMG submission 207650) | Wetland soil microbial communities from Old Woman Creek delta, Ohio, United States - OWC_soil_day20_CT | ecosystem: Environmental > Terrestrial > Soil > Wetlands | place: USA: Ohio...
GAAGCCCACGCACCGCCGGGGCAAGGTGCAGCTCATCGACGGCACGCGCCACTTCAAGAAGATGGACAAGAGCCTCGGCAACAAGCGCAATGAGCTCTCCGACGAGCACATCGCTGCGCTGGTCAATTTCTACGCGAACTTTGAACACGATGCGACCAGCCAGCTCTTGGGTGACATGCTGCCTGCCCTCGACGGCAAGCCCGCCAAAGCCCCGCGCATCTGCAGCAAGCTCTTCGACAACCGCGATTTCGGCTACCTCAAGATCACCGTCGAACGCCCGTTGCGTCTCAACTTCCAGACCAGTCCCGAGCGCATCGCGCATCTTGATGAGCAGAGCGCTTTCGCCAATCTCGCCACCAGCAAGAAACGCAAGAACGAAGTTGAACACGCCGCCGAAGTCGCCGCAGGCGAAGCGCAGCAAATCGCCATCCGCGCCGCCCTCGAATACATCGACGCCAGCATCCTCTACCGCAACCGCCCGGCTTTCGAAAAAGTGTTCGATGCGGCCCTGAAGCGCGCCGATCTCAAACTCGCCGCCCCTGTGCGCAAGGCTGTGCTTGCCGCCCTGTCTGAACGCGACCCCGGTGCCGACATCTGCCGCGATGCCAAAGGCCGCATCGAGCCCGACTCCGACTTGCGCGACACCGAAATCGTGCCCCTGCCCGCCGACATCGCTCTGCCGCTACCGCTCGAATACGACAACGAAACCGGCCACGACAAGCTGCTGCGTCTGGTCAAACCGCACTGCGAGGCCTACCTCGCAGCCGAAGTGTTGCCGCATGTGAAGGACGCCTGGATAGCCCACGACAAGACCCGAGTCGGCTACGAGATTCCGCTCACCCGCCACTTCTACGTCTACCAGCCGCCGCGCACCCTGGAGACGATCGCCGCCGAGATCAGCGCGCTGGAGAAAGACATCATTGCGATGCTGGGTGAGGTGGTTTAATGCAGCGCTATAAGCCTTACCCAAACTACAAATCAACTAGCTGCTCTTGGCTTGAAAAAGTGCCGGGTCACTGGTCGGTAATGCGCTTGAAGAACGTCGCCACTTGCAACGACGATGCGCTTGATGAACAAACCGATCCTGATTACGAGATCGAGTACGTGGACATTTCCAGCGTTTCGCTTTCCAAAGGGATAGAGCAATCGGAAAAGTTGTTGTTTGAAAAAGCTCCGTCACGTGCCAGAAGGAAAGTCAAAGACGGAGATGTGATCGTCTCTACGGTTCGGACTTATCTGAAAGCAATCGCCCCGATCAACCATCCTGCAGACAACATGATTGTTTCGACTGGCTTCGCGGTGATCCGGCCGATGAGTAATCTTCATTCCGGCTACGCAGGGTACTTGTTGCAGTCGAATGGCTTCGTTGGAGATGTGGTAGCTCGTTCCGTTGGTGTGAGCTATCCGGCAATCAACGCAAGCGACTTGGTTCGTATCCCAGCGGTTGAGCCCCCGCTCGCAGAGCAACAAACCATCGCCCGCTTCCTCGACCACAAGACCGCGCAGATCGACACGCTAATCGCCAAGAAGCAGGCGCTGCTGGAAAAGCTGGCCGAAAAACGCAGCGCCCTCATCAGTCACGCTGTCACCAAGGGCCTTGATCCAACCGTACCGATGAAGGATTCGGGGGTGGCGTGGTTGGGCGAGATTCCGGCGCATTGGGGAACAACCCGTATCAAATTTGTCGCCAAGGTTGGCAACGGCTCGACGCCAAGCAGGGAGAACGCCGATTACTGGTTTGACGGTCATTTCCCGTGGTTGAACAGTTCCGTCGTGAATCAGGAATCGGTTTTCGAGGCTGATCAATTCGTTACCGATCTGGCGCTGAAGGAATGTCATTTACCTATCGTGACGCCGCCCGCTGTACTCGTCGGCATTACCGGTCAAGGCAAAACACGTGGCATGGCCAGCAAGCTCGAAATCACGGCAACCATCAATCAGCACCTGGTGTTCGTGAAGCCCCGAGACGACGGGTTCAATGTGGATTACCTGCGTTTCCTGTTTGATATGGCCTACTCGTTCTTGAGAAACGAGAGTGATGGCGGCGGAAGCACCAAGGGCGCGATTACCTGCGAGCAGATTGAAAATCTGGCTGTGCCATTCCCACCAATCGCGGATCAAGCCGCCATCGCGCTACATGTGCAAAGTGAGGTCGATGCCTTGATCAGGATGCAGGCGAAAATCGCTGCTGTGATTGACCGACTTCAGGAATACCGCTCCGCCCTCATCACCAACGCCGTCACCGGCAAGATCGACGTGCGCGGCTTCAAGCTGCCCGAAGCTGCGGACCAGCCCATGCAGAAGGAGGTGGCATGAAATTCGAAACCTTCACGGCCGGCCACTGGCTGACGCGTTACCAGTACAAGAGCTTCGAGCCGGTGCCGGTCAATCATGAGTGGATTTGGGAAGACCCGGCCATCAACAGCCTGCTGGAGCAGGCGACGCGGGCGCTGGGCGAGTTGAATGCCTTTTCGCTGATCGTGCCGGATATCGATCTCTTCATCGAAATGCACGTGGTGAAGGAGGCGCAGACCTCCAGCAAGATCGAGGGGACGCAAACCGGCATCGATGAAGCGCTGATGCCCGAAGAGCAGATCCGGCCGGAGAAACGTGACGACTGGCGCGAAGTGCGTAACTACATCGACGCGGTGAATCAGGCGGTGGTGGAGCTCAAGACCCTGCCGCTTTCCAACCGCCTGCTCAGGCAGACCCATGCCACGTTGATGAGCGGGGTACGCGGCGAGCACAAGCAGCCGGGGGAGTTCCGCGTCAGCCAGAACTGGATCGGCGGTTCCAGCCTGATGGATGCCACCTTCATTCCGCCGCATCCGGAGGGTGTGCCTGATTTGATGAGCGATCTGGAGAAGTTCTGGCACAACGAGGAGATCGTGGTGCCGCATCTGATCCGGGCTGCGATCAGCCATTACCAGTTTGAAACGATCCACCCCTTCCTGGATGGTAACGGGCGGATCGGTCGCCTGCTGATTCCCTTGTATTTCCTCAGCCATGGTCTGCTGGCCAAGCCTTCGCTGTATCTATCGGATTTCTTCGAGCGCAATCGGGCGAGTTACTACGATGCCTTGATGCGCGTTCGCGTGTCGAACGACCTGATTCACTGGGTGCGCTTCTTCCTCAACGGTGTGGCACAAACGGCCAGCAAGGGTCGAGACACTTTCCAGCAGATCCTGGCACTTCGCACGGAGGCGGAGCATCGGATCCTGCAACTGGGCAAACGCACGCCCAACGCTCGTCAGGCCTTGAACGTGTTGTATCGCAAGCCCATGGTGATGGCGACAGATCTGGAACGGGAGCTGGGTTTGTCGCACCCAACGGTGAATGCTTTGTTGCGCGATTTCATCCGCTTGGGGCTACTGAAGGAAGTGACGGGGGCGGCACGGAATCGCCTGTATGTCTTCGAAACTTACCTCAAATTGTTTTTAATGTAACGAAAACGCGTTTCCCTTACGTTGCGTGACGAGCAACGAAGGTTTGGGGCCGCTGATTTACAGGACGAAATCATCCGAATCGAGACAAGCGCATGCACCAGGAAATTGACTTCGAAAACGACATCGAGCAGGCGCTGACCAGCATGGGCGGCTACCTGAAGGGTGATCCGGCAGGCTATGACGCGGCGGCCGGACTCTTCCCACAGGAGGTGCTGGCCTTTGTGCGGGCGACCCAGCCCAGGGTGTGGGAGCGGCTGGAGAAGCTGGATGCGGCGCGGGCGCCAGCCGTGCTGCTCGACAGTCTGGTCAAGGAGCTGGCGGGCAAGGGCGCGTTGGCCGTGCTGCGCGAGGGCTTCAAGTGCGTGGGCAAGACGGTGCGGCTGGCTTACTTCGCGCCGAACACGGGGCTGGACCCGGCGGCAAGCGGGCGCTATGCGGATAACCGCCTCCTCATCGTGCGCCAGGTAAGGACGCAGACCGGCGCGATTCCGGATGTGGTGCTGGCGGTGAATGGTCTGCCGGTGGCAACGCTGGAGCTGAAGAACCCGATGTCGGCAACGCGCTGGAACGTGGAGAACGCGAAGAGCCAGTATCGCTTCGAGCGCGACCCGAAGGACATCCTGTTTGCCTTCAAGCAGCGCTGTCTGGTGCATTTTGCGGTGGATACCGAGCTGGTGTTCATGACCACGCGGCTGGAGGGCAAGGACACTTTCTTCCTGCCCTTCAATCTGGGCCATCACCACGCGGCGGGCAATCCACCAGTAGAGGGCGATGTGCGCACGGCTTATCTGTGGCGCGAAGTGCTGGCGCGCGACAGCCTGATGGACATCCTGGCGCGCTTCATCCACCTGGATGTGGAAGAGAAAACGGTGGTGACCGAGCAGGGCATCAAGCGCCTGCGCAAGGAGACGATGATCTTCCCGCGCTATCACCAGCTCGATGCGGTGCGTGGGCTGACGGCGCATGCGCGTGAGCATGGCGCGGGGCATAACTACCTGATCCAGCATTCGGCGGGCTCGGGCAAGTCGAACTCCATTGCCTGGCTGGCGCACCGGCTATCGAGTCTGCACGATGCGAACGACGAGAAGATCTTTCATTCGGTGGTGGTGATCACCGACCGCCGCGTGCTTGACCAGCAATTGCAGGACACGATCTTCCAGTTCGAGCACAAGCTGGGCGTGGTGCAGAAGATCGACGAGAACACGCAGCAGCTCGCCAAGGCGCTGGCCGATGGCGTGCCGGTGATCATCTCGACGATCCAGAAATTCCCCTTCATCTCGCGGGCTATCCGCACGCTGGAAGGCAAGGGCCATACGGTGGAAATCAGCACGGCGGGCAAGCGCTTCGCGGTGATCGTGGATGAGGCACACAGCTCACAGAGTGGCGAGACGGCAATGGAGCTGCGCAAGATCCTGAACCGCGATGGCATCGAGGCGGCGATTGCCGAGCAATTGCTGGATCTGGATGAAGAAGCGCTGAGCGAAGACGCGAAGAAGGAAATGCTGCGCGAGCAATTGAAGCGCGCCAAGCAACCGAACCTGAGTTTCTTTGCCTTTACCGCCACGCCGAAGTTCAAGACCCTGTGCGTGTTCAACGAACCGGGGCGAAACGGCGAGGCGCCCTTCCATCACTACAGCATGCGCCAGGCGATTGAAGAGGGCTTCATCCACGATGTGCTGGCGCACTACACCTGCTACAAGCGTTACTACAAGCTGATCCAGAAGGTGGAGCAAGACCCGGAAGTGCCGCGCCGCAAGGCTGCGCAGGCGCTGGCGCGTTTTGTCTCGTTCCACGATTACGAGATTGCGCAGAAGGTGGAAGTGATCGTTGAGCACTTCCGCACCCATACAAAACACAAGATCGGCGGCCGCGCCAAGGCGATGGTGGTGACCAACTCGCGCGAACACGCGGTGCGCTACAAACTGGGCTTCGACAAGTACATCGGGGCCAAGGGCTACACGGATGTGAAGTCGCTGGTGGCCTTCTCGGGAGAAATCTCGCTGAAGGAATTTACCGACAAGACGTTCACCGAGGTCGGCATGAACGGTGGCATCAAGGAATCCGAGCTGCCGGAGAAATTCAACACCGAGGAATACCAGGTGCTGCTGGTAGCCGAGAAATACCAGACCGGTTTCGACCAGCCCTTGCTGCACAGCATGTATGTGGACAAGCGCCTGGCGGGCATCCAGGCGGTGCAGACGCTCTCGCGCCTGAATCGCACCACGCGGGGCAAGACCGATACCTTCGTACTGGATTTTGTGAATGAGCCGGACGAGATCTACGCAGCTTTCAAGCCTTACTACGAGGTGACGCCCAAGGGCGAGGATACCGATCCGCAACTGCTCAACAACCTTGCGCATTCGCTGGGTGAGTGGAAGGTATTTACGCACGATGAGGTGAACGACTGGTGCGAGATTTGGTTCCGCAACCGCATGAACCCCACGGGCGGCGAGCACAAACGGCTGAATGCGATCCTTGATGTAGCGGTGGAACGTTACAAAACACTTGGCGAGGAGGACGCCGGTGTGTTCAAGGGCCAACTGGTGAGCTTCCGCAACCTGTATGGCTTCGTGTCGCAGGTGATTCCATACCAGGATTCAGACCACGAGAAGCTCTATACCTACGCCCGCTTCCTGCTGACAAAACTGCCTTATGAAGCGGACCATCGCCGCGTGCAGGTGGATGACGAGGTGGAGCTGAAGTACTACCGTCTGCAGAAGATCAGTGAGGGTGCGATTGACCTGAAGGCCGGCGAGCCAGAAGCGCTCTATGGACCCACCGAAGTAGGCACCGGCCAGCCAGATGAGGATGTGCAGCTCTCAACGCTGGTGGGCAAACTTAATGAACGCTTCGGGACGGAATTCACGCCAGCGGATCAGCTTTTTTTCGATCAGGTGCGTGAAACAGCCATCGCCAACGAACAGCTACGCCAGGCGGTGATGGCCAACAGCATCGAGAACTTCGAGCCGGTGTTCAACAAGCAGCTGGAAAACCTTTTCATCGAACGTATGGACGGTAATGAAGAGATCTTCGTGCGTCTCATGAACGACGAGGCATTCCGCACCGTGGCAGCCAGCCATTTGATGCGGACGGTGTATCAGCAGGTGCGGCAGGCGGTGGAAACCAAGAGGGCTGGTGCATGAGTGATCAACCCACCGGCGAATTCCTGCTGTACGAAAGCGAAGACGGCCGCACCCGCATCGAGTGCCGTTTTGCGGGTGAATCATTGTGGCTGTCACAGGCCTTGATGGCCGAGCTGTTCCAGACGACCAAGCAAAATATCGCCAAACACCTGAAGGCGATCTTTGCCGAAGGCGAGCTGACCGAGGATTCAGTTGTCAACCAATGGATGACAACTGCAGCCGACGGCAAGAACTACCGGGTCACGTATTACAAGCTCGACGCCATCATCGCCGTCGGTTACCGCGTGCGCTCGGCGCGCGGCACGCAGTTCCGGCGCTGGGCGACGGAGCGGCTGCGGGAATACCTCGTCAAAGGCTTCACGATGGATGACGAGCGCTTGAAGAATCCGCCGGTGGGCGCATCCGCCGCGCCGGATTACTTCGACGAACTGCTCGGCCGCATCCGCGACATTCGCGCCAGCGAGCGGCGCATGTATTTGCGGGTGCGCGAGATTTTCGCGATGGCGGCGGACTATTCGCCCAGCCTGGCCGAGACGACGCAGTTCTTCCAGACCATCCAGAACAAGCTGCATTTCGCGGTGACGGGCAAGACGGCGGCGGAGCTGATCCACGAGCGGGCGGATGCGTCGGCGCCGAACATGGGGCTGACGAGCTGGAAGTCGGGTCGTGTGAACAAGACCGATGTGCGCGTGGCGAAGAACTACCTGCGCGAGGGCGAGATTGACGAGCTGAACCGCATCGTCGTGATGTGGCTGGACTTCGCCGAGGATCAGGCGAGGCGCCGCAAGGAAGTCTTTCTCAAGGATTGGGAAGCGAAGCTGAATGACTTCCTGAAGTTCAACGAACGCGAGGTGCTGCCGGACGCGGGCAGCCGCTCACACAAGCAGGCCATTGCCCACGCCGAGGCGGAATACGAACGCTTTGCCGCTCAGCGACGCGCGCTGCTTGAGGCTGAGGGCGAAGCGCACAACGTGCAGATGCTGGAAGCTGCCGCCAAGGCCTTGCCCCACGCCGCAAAAACTCCGCAAACCCGAGGCCATAAGTGAGCGACATCAAACTCTTCCGCTACACCAATAACGGCGCCAGCGAGCTGGCCGGCAAGTCAGCCGCCATAGAGCGCACGCTGCAGCGCTTGATCGAATCGCAGATGGAGACTTTTCTCGGTGTGCGTTTTCTCGCTACCGAGTACAGCACGGGCGCCAAACATCGCGGCCGCATCGATTCACTGGGGCTGGATGAAAACGGCTGCCCGGTGATCATCGAGTACAAGCGCCACAGCAATGAAAACGTGATGAACCAGGGCTTGTTTTACCTGGACTGGCTGCTCGATCACAAGGCGGACTTCCGCTTTCTGGTGATGGATAAGCTTGGCAAGGACGAGGCAGACAAAATCGAGTGGGGCAGTACGCGCCTGCTGTGCATCGCGGCGGATTTCACGCGCTACGACGAGCACGCTGTGGCGCAGATCAACCGCAATATCGAACTGATCCGCTACAAGCTCTTTGGCGAAGAGCTGCTGCTGCTCGAACTGGTGAATGGCGAGAGCGCGGCGAGTACGCAATTGCTCGCAGACGGGGATGAGCCCGTCGCCGACAAGCCTGCCAAGGCGCCGGCAGCTTCTACGCTGGCGATGAAGACGCATGCTGATCAGATCGCCACGGCTTCGCCTGAGTTGCTGGCGCTGTTCGAGCAGACGCGCAGTTTCATCCTCGCGCAAGGCGACGACATCATCGAGAAGCCGCTGAAGCTTTACGTGGCATTTCGCCGGCTGAAGAATTTCGTATGCATGTCGCTGATCTCGAAGCAGGATCCGCATGTGTTCCTGACGCTGAAACTGGATCCGGCAAGCGTTGCGCTGGAAAAGGGCTTTTCCCGTGACGTGACTCACATTGGTCATTGGGGCACAGGCGATCTGGAACTGACCCTGCGTACGCCCGCCGACTTCGAGAAGGCCAAGGCTCTGATCGAGCGGGCGTATCAGGAAAACTGAGCACGCTTAGCGGATAAAGTCGTCGTGCTGGATGCCCTGCGCAAGCAACGCAATGTGAATGACTACGAGGGTGACCCGGTGTCGAATGCCGCACTGGCTTCTTGCCGAAGCCGGGAGCCTGCTGGCGCAGACCCGGCAATGGCTCAAGACCGAATACCCCGAACTTGCGGATTGAGCCGCTGAACCTGCACCAGGAACATCACTTCGAATCCGAAATCTGCGCCCACCTCGCGGCCAATGGCTGGCTCTACGCAGAGGGCAACGCAGCCGCAGCCTTTTCTGAATCTTCGACTGCCAGTGGTGGGTAGGCGACGCAGTTCCTGCCTTGCCCTTTCGCACGATAAAGCATGCTGTCAGCGACTCTTAGCGCTTCCTGCAGGGAGGTTTCCTTGAGCATGGCTGAAACACCGAAACTCATCGTGACGGAGAGCTCAGGACTGATTTCGTGCCAGGGATGGGTTTCGATGGCGCGGCGCAGGCGTTCGCAATGTGCGATGGCTTGTGGCATTGAGACGTTGGCCAGCGCCAGTACGAACTCTTCTCCGCCGTATCGCGCCACGATATCGCTGCCGCGCGTGTTGTTCTGCAGGATGACGGAGAGTTGGCAGAGCACCTTGTCGCCAATCTCGTGTGCGAGCGAGTCATTGATCTGTTTGAAAAAATCGACGTCGCCCAGCACGATGGCTGCGGCGTGATTCGGCGCGTCGCCGATGCGTGGTGCGTGTTCGTCGAAATAGCGGCGGTTGTAAAGCTGGGTCAGCGGGTCTCTGATCGAGAGTTCCTGAAGGATTGCGGTCTGATGTTCCAGCTGTTGATTGGAGCGTTTCAATGCGGCGCGGTTGCGGGAAAGTTCGGTGGACATCTTGTTGAACGCACTCGCCAGATCGCCGATTTCGTCGCGGGAAGGAATGTCGACTTGCTGGTTGAGTTCGCCAGCTTCGACGGAAGAGATTGCGCTTTTCAGGCGGGAGAGTGGCCGGGAAATCATGGTGCCCAGGAACCAGCCCAGCGCGATGGCGAGCAGAACTCCGATTCCCGCACCGACTGACAGGGCGTGGCGAATCGCGCTCAGATAGCCCAGGTCCAGCGCGGAGTAAGCAATTTCGCCGCGCTGGATCACGTAGGCCAGAATTTTATTGTCATGCAGAATGGGAGTTGCGGTTTGCCGGTCTTTTGCGTCGACGAGGTCTCCGACCTTATAAGGGGAGATGGCCTTCAGTACCCGACCTTGCTGGTCGAACACCAGGAAGTGGAAGGGAGGCCTGACAAGGCCATTGACCATGCTGGCCGGGTGCATGGCTTGGGTTGCTGGGGCTGAGCCTCCGGTTTCAACACCCAACAAACCCACGGAAACCTGTCGGCCCAGCGAGACGGCGCGCCGGGCAACGAATTTGTCGAAGGATTCCTTGCGGGCGGCGGTAGTCCAGTCGCCATAGGCTTCGTGATAAGCCGCAAAATCGCTGCTGAAATTTACCAGTGCTGAGCGCCGGACCTGCTCGCTGAATTTCTGGAGCAAGAGTTGGTGGGCTACAAAGCCCATGACCGCTATCGTGAGTAGATTCAGGCCGATTAAAGCCACGGTGATCTTGTTACGGATACGCATCAATCGTGACGCCGGGTTAGCAAAAGAAATGATCGGATGAGCCGCAAATCGTTGGAAAATCGACCTTGACTTCCTTGAATATCAACAACTTATTAGGATTTTCTTGCGAGGGTTTAATCCTGTTTACATAGGCTGAATCAGGAAATCTACGGGATATATGATCGATTCTTGAGAAGCGCCATCCTCGTGCGCCATGCCTGATTGATACAGCGCAAATCCGGTTGTAGCGGGTCGAACGGCTTGACTGCAGCAAGGCTGGATCGAGCTGGATCTGGTCCTTTGGCGTCATCTATCACGGGCAAGTCGTTGTGGACGTTGAAATAGTCCGGTTTGTGATCAGGCGTGTGCAGCAGCCAGGCCAGCGTTTAAACTCCGACGCTTTACTGCGCAAGGAATTGCGCACAACAAGTGCAAATTATTTGTCTATGCACACGAATAGCGCATTAATCACCGATTTAACTCACGATTGTGAATGGTGTATGTTGCGCAGAATGCTTTGTTAAACCAGCAACAAACTGTTTTAAAAGGTATTTTTTGTTTTTCATCGGTTTGGCCTTCTTCTTGCTATCGCCCCGTATCGTTTGATTGCTGCCCTTGCCCTGAAACGGGCGAGGTGGAGTGCCTACCGTCGTCCACTTTATGAAATGAATGCTCATGCCTGAACAGCACAAGAATCATGTTTTGAAGCGAGGTTTGAAGAATCGCCATATCCAGCTCATCGCGCTGGGCGGTGCCATCGGTACCGGGCTTTTCCTGGGGATTGCCCAGACCATCCAGCTGGCCGGCCCGGCGGTGTTGCTGGGTTACGCGATTGCCGGGGTTATTGCGTTTTTCATCATGCGCCAGTTGGGCGAGATGGTGGTTGAAGAGCCCGTTGCCGGATCTTTCAGCCATTTCGCAAACCGCTACTGGGGCAGCCTGGCCGGGTTCATGTCCGGCTGGAATTACTGGGTGCTGTATGTGCTGGTCAGCATGGCCGAGCTCACCGCAGTGGGCATCTATGTGCAGTACTGGTGGCCGGGCGTGCCGACCTGGACATCGGCCTTGTTCTTCTATCTCCTGATCAATGCGATCAATCTGCTGCATGTGAAATTGTTCGGCGAGATGGAGTTCTGGTTCTCGATCATCAAGGTGCTGGCCATTCTTGGCATGATCGCTTTCGGCGGCTATCTGCTCATCAGTGGCGAAGGCGGTGCGCAGGCCAGCGTGACCAATCTCTGGCAGCTGGGCGGTTTCTTCCCGCACGGCGTGAGTGGCCTGGTGATGGCCATGGCGATCATCATGTTCTCGTTCGGTGGGCTGGAGCTGGTCGGCATCACTGCAGCCGAGGCGGATGATCCGGCCAAGAGCATTCCGAAGGCGACCAATCAGGTGATCTATCGCATCCTGCTCTTCTACGTTGGCGCGCTGGCGGTGTTGCTCTCGCTCTTCCCGTGGGACAAGGTCCAGGAAGGCGGTAGCCCCTTCGTGATGATTTTCCATGCGCTGGATTCGGATCTGGTCGCGACGATCCTCAACATCGTGGTGCTGACCGCAGCCTTGTCGGTCTATAACAGCTGCGTTTATTGCAACAGCCGCATGCTGCTCGGGCTGGCCGTGCAGGGCAATGCGCCAGCCGCGCTCGGGCGCGTCAATTCACGTGGCATTCCAGTGGTGGCACTGGGGGTGTCGGCAGCGGCCACGGCCGGGTGCGTGTTGCTCAACTACCTGATGCCGGGCAAGGCGTTCGGCCTGCTGATGGCGCTGGTGGTGGCGGCACTGATCATCAACTGGGCGATGATCAGCATCACGCACCTGAAGTTCCGCCAGGCGATGGCCAGGCGTGGTGTCACGCCGCGCTACCGCAGCTGGGCGGCGCCGTTGACGAATTACCTGTGTCTGGCCTTCATGGCCGGCATCCTCGTGGTGATGTGGTTGACGCCGGATACGCGGATCTCGGTGGCGCTGATTCCGGTCTGGCTCTTCGTCCTCTGGTGCTTCCATCTCCTGCGCAAAAAGCTGCCGGAAAGCGCCGCCGTTGCGCTTCCTGCCAAAGCCGATTGAAATCCGCGCCGGTTGCCTGCTTGCATGGCGGGTTGCCGGCGCGTGATCATGCGGGCTGAAAGCGTCCTTCCACCTACCGGGAATTACCAAGCATGAGCGCTGCCATTGATGACAATGACTACAAGATGCTCGATCTGTTGCGCCAGAATGGTCGCCTGACGAACCAGGAACTGGCCGACCTGATCGGACTTTCCGCCTCCCAGTGCTCGCGCCGGCGCATTGCGCTGGAGCAGGCCGGGCTGATCCTGGGCTACCACGCCCAGCTCTCGCCGGAGGCGGATGGCGCACCGGTGATGGGGGTGGTGGAAGTGCGCCTGCTCAACCACACGCCCGAAGCCTCGGAGATCTTCTACGACTTCGTGCGCAAGGCGGATTCGATCCGCGATGTGCTCAAGCTGACCGGTGACTACGACTATCTGCTCAAGGTGGCCGTTGTCGATCTGGCCAGTCTGAGTCGCCTCATCCAGGAACTGGCTGGTCTGCGCGATTGCGTCAGCCATTTGCGGACTTCGGTGGTGCTGGAGCGCCTCAAGGAATCCGGTGTGGTGATGGGCCCACGGGTATGATTCAGCACATATCAGCGATATATTGAAAGATTATGCGCAAGTTGTGCATGTTGTGTCTTAAAATTGCACGATTAATTCTTTTGTGCTTTCCATGACTACCGCAACACTTTCTGAACGCGTGCCGCATACCGCGCTTGAAGACATCCTCGCGCTGCTGCTGGGCACTCTTGTCGTTTCTTTCGGCGCCAGCCTGCTCAAGCAAGCCGGCGCACTGACTGGCGGCATGGCCGGGCTGGCCTTCCTGATCCATTACGCGACCGGCGTGAAGTTCGGCGTGGCCTTCTTCCTGCTCAACATGCCTTTCTACTGGCTGGCGTTCCGCCGCATGGGCAAGGCCTTCGTGCTCAAGACCTTCTGTGCGATTGCGCTGGTGTCGGTGTTCACCGAACTGCATCCGCATTTCATCGATATCTCGCGTCTCAATCCCTTCTACGCCGCAATCTTTGCCAATGCGGTGATGGGCCTGGGCTTCATCGTGCTGTTCCGCCACAAGGCCAGCCTGGGCGGCGTGAACATCCTTGCGCTCTACCTGCAGGATCGTTACAACCTGCGCGCCGGCAAGGTGATGATGGGCGTGGATGTGTGTATCGTGCTGGCCTCGATCTTCCTCGTCAGTCTGCCGCTGCTGGCTGCTTCGATCTGTGGCGCGGTGATCCTGAACCTGATCATTGCCATGAATCATCGGCCCAACCGCTATCTGGCCTGATAATCCCCTACAACTTTCCGGACGCCTGACCCATGTTCCAGCATATCGACGCTTACGCCGGCGACCCCATCCTGTCGCTGATGGAAACCTTCAAGACCGATCCGCGTGTGGACAAGGTCAATCTCTCCATCGGCCTGTACTACGACGCGAAGGGTGTCATCCCCCAGCTCGACGCCGTGCAGCAAGCCTATGGCCGTATCGAAGGCCGCCGTGTCGTGCCCAGCGTGTATCTGCCGATGGAAGGCCTGAAGCCTTATCGTGAAGCGATCCAGAGCCTGCTTTTCGGTGCCGACAATGCCGCGGTGAAGGCGGGGCGCGTGGCGACGATCCAGACCCTCGGCGGTTCCGGCGCGCTGAAGGTCGGCTCGGATTTCCTCAAGCGCTACTTTCCGCAGTCGGAAGTCTGGGTCTCCGACCCGACCTGGGACAATCACGTCGCGATCTTCGAGGGCGCCGGTTTCAAGGTGCACACCTATCCCTACTTCGATCCGCAGACACTCGGCGTGGCCTTCGACGCGATGCTGGCTGCACTGGCCGCGCTGCCGGCGCAGAGCATTGTGCTGCTGCACCCGTGCTGTCACAACCCGACCGGTTCCGACCTCACGCCGGCACAGTGGGACAAGGTGATCGAGCTTGCCCGCGCCCGCGAGCTGATTCCTTTCCTCGACATCGCTTACCAGGGCTTCGGTGCCGGCATGGAGCAGGATGCCTACGCGATCCGCGCGCTGGCCGCTGCCGGTATTCCCTTCCTGGTGGCGAATTCCTTCTCCAAGATCTTCTCGCTGTACGGCGAGCGAGTGGGCGGTTTGTCGGTCGTCTGTAGCGACGCGGCGGTGGCTGAACGCGTGCTGGGCCAGCTCAAGGCCACCGTGCGCCGCAACTACTCCAGCCCGCCGATGCTGGGCGCCGAACTGGTCAGTGCCGTGCTTGGTGACGCTGCACTGAAAGCCGGCTGGCTGGCTGAAGTGGAAGGCATGCGCACGCGCATCATCGCCATGCGCGAAACCCTGGTCGGTGCGCTCAAGACCACGCTGCCGGGCCGCAACTTCGATTACCTCATCGAACAACGCGGCATGTTCAGCTACACCGGCCTCTCCGCCGCCCAGGTCGACCGCCTGCGGGACGAGTTCGGCATCTACCTCGTGCGCAGTGGCCGCATCTGCGTGGCGGGTCTGAACGACACCAATGTGGCGCGCGTTGCAGATGCCTTCGCCAGGGTGATGGGCTGAGGTTTTAGCCGTAAAGCGCTCCGAAAGCATACAAACCCAAGGCCCTGAAAAGGGCCTTGGGCTTTCTGTAGCGCAGGATCAGCGCAATGCCTGCGGCTCAGATCGCGTTTTCGGTTCCGCGCCAGTTCTCGATCACATTGCGCAGGGTGTGACCATGACTGGGGCGTTTGGCCAGATCGTCGAGCAGGGTTTCATCCACGCAACTACCGCCTAGCATGGGGCAGCGGGCAAAGAGTTCGCTCACCCAGTCGATGAACACCCGGACCTTGGGCGAGAGGTGGCGGTTTTGCAGGTACATCGCCGAGATGGCCATCGGGGGCGGGAGCAGTTCGGGGAGCACCGGGACCAGGGCACCTGAATCCAGATATTTTTGTACCATGAAGTGCGCCGGCATGATCAGGCCAAAGCCTTGCAGGCCGCAGGCCACGTAGGCATCCCCATCGTTGACGGAGATTGCGCCGCGCATCTTCACTTCGACGATTTCGCCGTCAATCACGTATTCCCAATCGCAAGTGCGTCCGGTACGGCTGGAAAAGTAGTGCACCGCCTGGTGCTGCTGCAGGTCCGCCAGCGTGTGTGGCACGCCGAAGCGTTCCAGATAGGCCGGCGCAGCGCAGGTGAGTCCGGCAAAGGTGCCGATGCGTTTGGCCACGATTGAGGAATCCTTCAGCTCGCCGATGCGGATCACGCAGTCGACGGCTTCGCTGACCATGTCAGCGGTGCGATCACTCATGCCGATGACCAGTTCCACATCCGGGTAGCGGGTGTGGAATTCACACAGGTTCGGGATCAGCAACTGGCGCCCCACGGTGGGCGGAACGTCGATGCGCAGGCGCCCGCGCGGGCCGCGCTGGGCATCGAGAAACAGCGATTCGGTGTCTTCCAGATCTGCCAGGATGCGCTGGCAGCGGTCGTAATACGCTGCGCCATCAGGCGTCAGGCTGAGCTTGCGGGTGGTGCGGTTGAGCAGGCGCACATGCAGGTGGCGCTCCAGATTCTGGATCGTGGTGGTCACCGTGGTGCGTGGCAAACCGAGGCTGTCTGCCGCCGCCGTGAAACTGTTGGCATCCACGACGCGGGTGAACACCTGCATGGCCTGGAATCGATCCATTGTGCTGCTCCTGGCAAAACCCGGCCCCTGCCGGACGTGCCTACTGTATCGCGATTGTTAGCTGATACGGAATAGTGTTGCTGAAATATTGGTGTTTATCTCGGTTGTACGGTCAGTCACTATCGCTCCATCGCCCGAGGTTTTGCCTGCCCAGTTCTGCGTGCTGCGCCGCCGAGGGTCAAAAATCCAATTCATTCCCTCCCCCCGGAGTCGCTCATGACCACATCTCGCCACCGCCTTGTCCTTGCCCTGTCACTGACCGGGCTGATCATTCTTGCTGTCACCTACAGCACCCTGAGCAGTCGCAGTGCCGACGCCAAGCCCGCCAACACCGCCGCACAGGCCACGCCGGTCGGCGTGGCTGCGGTGATCAGCCGCAAGGTCATGGATTGGCGCGATTACTCGGGGCGCCTTGAAGCGGTCGAGCGTATCGACATCCGTCCGCAGGTATCTGGCACGCTGGCCGCCGTGCACTTTCGTGATGGAGCCATCGTGCGGCAGGGGGATTTGCTGTTCACGATTGATCCGCGCCCGTTTGAAGCCGAACTGGCGCGTGCCCAGGCCAACCTGGCCGCAGCCGAAGCGCGGGTGGCTTTCACCGCCTCGGATCTGACGCGCAGCCAGCGCTTGTTGGCCGACAATGCGATTGCCCGACGTGATTACGACAGCAAGGAAAACGCGGCACGCGAAGCGGCAGCAGCCGTGCAGGGGGCGCGCGCAGCGGTGGATTCGGCGCGTCTGAATCTGGGCTACACACGGATCACCGCGCCGGTTGCTGGCCGTGTATCACGTGCCGAAGTGAGTGTCGGCAACGTGGTGGCGGCAGGTGCTGCCTCGCAGTCGCTGACCACGCTGGTGTCGATGGCGAAGATCTTTGCTTCCTTCGATGTGGATGAGCAGAGCTTCCTCCAGTACATCAATCCGGCACGCGCCAGCAAGAACAGCAGCACACCGGTCTATCTGGGCCTCGGCAACGAGACCGGCTTTGCGCGTGAAGGGCGCATCAGTTCGGTGGATAACCGGCTGGATGCGTCTTCCGGCACGATCCGTGTGCGCGCCGTGTTCGATAACACCGACGGCAGCCTGCTGCCCGGGCTGTATGCGCGAATCCGTCTGGGCAGTGGGGTTGAACACGAAGCCGTGTTGATCGACGAGAAGGCGGTCGGCACCGACCAGGACAAGCGTTTCGTGCTGGTCGTCGATGCGGCCAACCGCACGGCCTATCGTGAAATCCGTCTGGGCGCCATGCAGGATGGTTTGCGCGTGGTCGAAAGCGGCCTCAAGGCGGGCGAGCGCATCGTGCTCAATGGCCTGCAACGGGTCCGTCCCGGCGACACCGTGGCACCGCAGGAATTGCCGATGGCATTCATCAGCGGCAGCTCGCGCCGTTCCAGCTGATGCCGAAACAATAAAAACAAACAGGGAGTTCCCCCCATGAACATTTCAAGATTCTTCATCGACCGCCCGATCTTTGCGGGCGTGCTGTCGGTGCTCATCCTGCTGGCTGGTGCGCTGTCGATGTTCCAGCTGCCGATCTCGGAATACCCGGAAGTGGTACCGCCCTCGGTGGTGGTGCGGGCTCAGTATCCGGGCGCGAACCCCAAGGTCATCGCCGAAACCGTGGCCTCGCCGCTGGAGGAATCCATCAACGGCGTGGACAACATGCTCTACATGCAGTCGCAGGCCAACAGCGACGGCAACCTCGCGGTGACCGTGTATTTCAAGCTCGGCATGGATCCGGACAAAGCCCAGCAACTGGTGCAGAACCGTGTCTCGCAAGCGCTGCCGCGGCTGCCCGGTGATGTGCAGCGCCTGGGGGTGACCACTACCAAGAGCTCGCCCACGCTGACGATGGTGGTGCACCTGATCTCGCCGGATGAGCGCTATGACATGACTTATCTGCGCAACTACGCGCTGATCAACGTGAAAGATCGCCTTGCGCGCATCCCGGGTGTGGGTGAAGTACAGTTGTGGGGCGGTGGGAACTATGCCATGCGCGTCTGGCTGGACCCGCAGAAGGTTGCCCAGCGCGGCCTTACGGCAAACGAAGTCATCGCCGCGATCCGCGAACAGAATGTCCAGGTGGCGGCGGGTGTCATCGGCGCCTCGCCGACCCCGCGTGATACGCCCCTGCAGCTCTCGGTCAATGCGCGTGGGCGTTTGCACAGCGAAGAAGAATTCACCGGGATCATTCTCAAAACCTCGGCCGACGGTGCCATCACCCGCCTGGGCGATGTGGCGCGCGTGGAGCTGGCCTCTTCGGAATACGGGCTGCGTTCCTTGCTCAACAACAAGCCGGCCGTTGCCCTGGGCATCATGGAAGCGCCCGGCGCGAACGCACTGGATGTATCGAGCCGGGTGCGCGAAGCCATGGCCGAGATGTCAAAGGAATTCCCCGCCTCCATCGAACATCGCATCGTGTACGACCCCACGCAGTTCGTGCGCGCGAGCATCAAGGCCGTGATCACGACGCTGCTCGAAGCCATCGCGCTGGTGGTGCTGGTGGTGATCCTGTTCCTGCAGACCTGGCGCGCTTCGATCATTCCGCTGCTGGCCGTGCCGATTTCCATCGTCGGCACTTTCTCGCTGATGCTCGGTTTCGGTTATTCGATCAATGCCCTGAGCCTGTTCGGCATGGTGCTGGCCATCGGTATCGTCGTCGATGATGCCATTGTCGTGGTGGAAAATGTCGAGCGTAACATCGCCGCCGGGTTGAGCCCGCGTGAGGCAACCTACCGCGCGATGCAGGAAGTCAGCGGGCCGATCATCGCGATTGCCCTGACCCTGGTGGCGGTGTTCGTGCCGCTGGCCTTCATGACCGGGCTCACCGGGCAGTTCTACAAACAGTTTGCGATGACCATCGCGATCTCCACGGTGATCTCGGCCTTCAATTCACTCACCCTCTCCCCGGCACTGGCTGCCTTGCTGCTCAAGCCGCACGACGCCCAGCCAGATCGACTCACGCGCGTCATGAACCGTGTGTTCGGCGGCTTCTTCAAAAGCTTCAACCGCTTTTTCAAGCGTGCCTCCGAGCGTTATGCCACGGGCGTTACCGGCGTGATTCACCGCAAAGGTGCCACGATGGCTGTCTATGGCCTGTTGCTGGCGGCCACGGTAGGCGTGGCCTACATCGTGCCGGGAGGATTCGTGCCGGCACAGGACAAGCAGTATCTGGTGGGCTTTGCCCAATTGCCCAACGGTGCTTCGCTGGACCGCACCGAAGCCGTGATCCGCCGCATGACCGACATTGCCCTCAAGCAACCCGGTGTGGCCGACGCGATCGCCTTTCCCGGCCTGTCCATCAACGGTTTTACCAACAGTTCCAGCGCAGGGATCGTCTTCGTCACGCTCAAGCCACATGCCGAGCGGCATTCCGCCGCGCTCTCTGCCGGTGCGGTGGCCGGTGCGCTGAATCAGCAACTGGGGGCCATTCAGGAAGCTTTCATCGCGGTTTTCCCGCCGCCGCCGGTAATGGGGCTGGGCACGCTGGGGGGCTTCAAGCTGCAGATCGAGGATCACGCTGCGTTAGGCTATACCGAGCTTGACCGGGCCACCCAGGCCTTCCTTGCCGCAGCGGCCAAGGCGCCCGAGCTGGGCCCGTCGTTTTCCAGCTACCAGATCAACGTGCCGCAACTCGATGTCGACCTGGACCGCGTCAAGGCCAAGCAGCTGGGCGTGCCGATCACCGACGTTTTCGACACCATGCAGATCTATCTGGGGTCGTTGTACGTGAATGACTTCAATCGCTTCGGCCGGGTGTATCAGGTGCGGGCTCAGGCCGATGCGCCGTTCCGCGCCCGCCCGGAAGACATCCTGCAGTTGAAGACGCGCAATCGCGATGGCGAGATGGTGCCGCTGTCGTCGCTGGTGAAGGTTTCGCCGACCTTCGGCCCGGAAATGGTGGTGCGCTACAACGGCTATACCGCGGCCGACATCAATGGCGGCCCGGCGTCTGGCTACTCTTCGGATCAAGCCCAGAAAGCCGCTGAACGCATTGCTGCGGCCACCCTGCCGCCGGGCATCAAGTTCGAGTGGACCGACCTGACCTACCAGAAGATCATCGCCGGCAACGCGGGCGTCTGGGTCTTCCCGATCAGCGTGTTGCTGGTCTTCCTGGTGCTCGCCGCGCAGTACGAGAGCCTGACCCTGCCGCTGGCGGTGATCCTGATCGTGCCGATGATCATCCTCGCCGCCCTGACCGGGGTATGGCTCACGCAAGGTGACAACAACATCTTCACCCAGATCGGCTTGATGGTGCTGGTCGGGCTGGCCTGCAAGAACGCCATCCTCATCGTCGAGTTTGCCCGCGAGCTTGAATTGCAGGGTGCCACGCCGCTACAGGCCGCCATTGATGCCAGCCGCCTGCGCCTGCGTCCGATCCTGATGACCTCCATCGCCTTCATCATGGGCGTGGTGCCCTTGCTGACCGCGAGTGGCCCGGGTGCCGAGATGCGTCATGCCATGGGGGTAGCGGTGTTCTTCGGCATGCTCGGCGTGACCCTGTTCGGCTTGTTCCTCACGCCGGTGTTCTATGTCCTGCTGCGTACGCTGAACAAGCGTCACGCGCTGCATTCAGCCCACCCGCACGCCGCCCCGCTGGTCTCCAGCGTGGCCAACCCCTGATCGCCGAGGACCTGTCATGAACAAGACGCTGAAACCTTCCGCCGCCGCACTGCCGTTGCTGCTTTCCCTGCTGGCACTGGCCGGGTGCTCCCTGGCTCCGCCCTACACGGCTCCGCATCTTGCCGGTCCGGATGTCTTCAAGGAGGCTGCGCCCGAGGCGGTCTCCGCTGCGCAATGGAAAACTGCGGCACCAGCCGAAGCACTGGCGCGTGGTCAGTGGTGGACGATCTTCGGTGACGCGCGTCTTACCGCGCTCGAAACCGAAGCGCTGGAGGCGAACCAGAACGTCAAGGCGGCGGCTGCGCGTTTGCGCCAGGCCCGCAGTCTGACCCGCAGCGCCCAAGCGGAGCAGGCCCCGCAGATCGGCATGGGCGTCGGCGGCTTGCGCCAGAAATCTTCGGCGGCCTCGCTGGGGCTGCCGGCGGGCAGCGCGACGCCCATCACCACCTTGTGGCGGGCGCAAGCCAGCGCCTCATACGAAGTCGATCTGTTCGGCCGTGTGGCGTCCGGTGTCAGCGTTGCGCAGGCCAATGCACAACAGAGCGAGGCGCTGTTCCGCTCGGTCCTGCTCGCCTTGCAGGCCGATGTGGCCAGCGTGTATTTCCAGGTGCGTGAACTGGATGCCGAGCAGGCGCTGTATGCCCGTACCCTGGAGCTGCGTGAAGATGAGCTGACGCTCGTGCGCAAACGCTTCGAGGCCGGTGATGTGAGTGAGCTGGATCTCGCTCACGCCCGCACCGAACTGGCCGCTGCGCAGGCTGAGTCGCAAGGCATTGCCCGCCAGCGCGCCAACGCCGAACATGCGTTGGCGGTACTGCTGGGCAAGTCTCCCGCTGAATTCGATTTGCCGCCGACGCCGCTGAACCGCGTCGAACTCAGCATTCCGGCGGGCCTGCCTTCCACGCTGCTTGAGCGCCGGCCGGATATTGCCGCCGCTGAACGCGCCATGGCGGCAGCCAATGCGCGTATCGGTGTGGCGAAAGCGGCCTTTTTCCCCAATCTGACGCTGACCGGCGCCGCCGGGTTTGAATCGGCCGATCTGGGTGATCTGCTCAAATGGTCCAGCCGCAACTTCCTGCTCGGGCCGCTGACCGGCACCGTGCTGTCTTTGCCGATCTTCGATGGCGGGCGGCGTCAGGCCGATCTTGATCGCGCCCGCGCAGCCTATGAGGAAGAAGGCGCCAACTACCGCCAGAGCGTGCTCGTGGCCTTCCGTGAAGTCGAAGACAATCTGGCCGGTCTGCGCATCCTGGGGAGCCAGACGCAGGCCCAGCAGGATGCCGTCAGCGCAGCTCAGCGTGCGGCGCAACTGTCGCTCATGCAGTATCGGGAAGGCCTCGTCAGCTATCACGATGTCATCGATGCCGACCGCAGCGTGCTGACGCATCAGCGCGGTCTGGTCCAGCTCGATGGCGAACGCGCCCGCACCGTCGTCGGCCTGATCCGGGCACTTGGTGGTGGCTGGGAGACGCCGGCACTGGCGCAGCGCTAGGGGGCTCGGTCTGGCGCGGCAGAGGGCAGACAGCCCAAGCCGCGCAGGCTGGTTTCGATGGCCTCATCCAGCGGGGTGTGGAGCGGATTTTTTTGGGACCATCCCTGCGCGGGATTGATTCAGCGGGCAGAGCGTGAAAAGATGGCTTCACCGAATGGCTCACCTCTTTTGTCACGCCAACCCATCATCATGCCAAGCAACAAGACCCCCGATTCCAGCCGGCTTGACCGGGTTGTGGCCGAAGCCCGGCGGAATGCCGAACAGCGCGAGCAGGGTTACCGCGAACGTGCGCTCAAGCTCTATCCGTGGGTTTGCGGGCGCTGCACGCGTGAATTCACCCGCGACAACCTGCAACAGCTCACCGTGCATCACCGCGACCACAACCACGACAACAATCCCCCCGATGGCAGCAACTGGGAGCTGTTGTGCATCTATTGCCACGAGAACGAGCACTCGCGTTATCTGGAAGCCGATGCGGGCGGCAGTACGGGCGAGAACGGTCTGGCGGCTGCCACGCATAATCCGTTTGCGGCCTTGAAGGATCTGCTCAAGAAGTAATCCCGGCTGCGGGCGCCAGCGCACAGAAGCGTGCGGCGGGTGGGTCTATTGTCTGCATGGTGAGTGCTGGCAGGTGCGGTGCTCCGCCCCCATTCATCCATCAGACAGGAGCACACCATGAACAAGGATCAAGCCAAAGGCCGTCTTGACGAGGTAAAGGGCAAAATCAAGGAAGCCGCCGGCAAGGTGGTTGGCAATGACAAGCTGGAACTCCGCGGTAAGGTCCAGAACGCAGCCGGCAAGGTTCAGGCGACGTTTGGTGATGCCAAGGCAGAAATCCGCAAGCACATTCCCAAGTAATCCGAAGCTTCGCCTGGCGTGATCCTTGGCGCCAGAAAAAAGCCCGCGGACTTGCGTCAGCGGGCTTTGCTTTGTGTGCCGTGCTTATTGCCAGCGGATCATCGCGTAATTCTTCTTGCCGCGGCGGATCAGGCTGAAGCGGCCGAACAGGCGTTCGGCCTCCGTGAAGGCGTGGTCCAGCGCATCGATCTTTGCGCCGTTGATGCTGACGCTGCCGCTCTGGATGAAGCTCCTGGCTTCGGTCTTGGACTTGGCCAGCTCGCCCGCCACCAGTGCATCGATCAGGCTGGCGACGGATTTTTCGAGTGCCACGCCCGGCACGCCGTCCTGCGCGAGCTGTTCCAGATCGCTCTCCGTCAGCGAGCCGAGCTCACCGGAAAACAGGCTCTGGCTGATGCGCTGTGCGGCTTCCAGTGCGGCCTTGCCGTGCACCAGTTCGGTGGCTTGCTCGGCGAGGATGCGCTGGGCTTGCGGGCGCCCTGCGGCGGCCTTGTCGGCGGCTTCGATGGCGGCAATTTCGGCGACCGACAGGAAGCTGAAGTAGTGCAGGAACTTGTACACGTCGGCGTCCGCCGTGTTCAGCCAGAACTGGTAGAAAGCGTAGGGCGAGGTCTTCTTTGCGTCCAGCCACACGGTGCCGGATTCGGTCTTGCCGAACTTGCTGCCATCCGACTTGGTCACCAGTGGCAGGGTCAGGCCATAGACCTGTTTCTGGTTGAGGCGGCGGGTCAGGTCAGTCCCGGCGGTGATGTTGCCCCACTGGTCCGAGCCACCGATCTGCAGCAGGCAATTGTGGCGGCGGTTCAGCTCGGCGAAGTCGTAGCCCTGCAAGAGGCTGTAGGAGAACTCGGTGTAGGAGATCCCGTCGCCTTCGCGATTGCTGCGCTGCTGGACGGACTCTTTCTTGATCATGGCATTCACCGAGAAGTGCTTGCCGATGTCGCGCAGGAATTCGAGTGCGCCCATGCCGGAAAACCAGTCGTAATTGTTGGCCATGATGGCCGCGTTGGGGCCTTCAAAACGCAGGAAAGGCGCGACCTGGGCGCGGATCTTGTCCACCCAGCCGGCGATTACTTCCGGCGTGTTGAGCTTGCGCTCGGTAGCCTTGAAGCTGGGGTCGCCGATCATGCCGGTGGCGCCGCCCACCAGCGCAATGGGTTGGTGGCCGGCGAGCTGGAAGCGTTTGAGGACCAGCAGCGGCACCAGCGAGCCGATGTGCAGGCTGTCGGCGGTCGGGTCGAAGCCGCAATACAGCGTGACAGACTCCTTGGCCAGCAATTCATCGAGTGCTTGCGCATCGGTTGTTTGCGCGATCAGGCCGCGGTCATGCAGGTCCTGGACAAGGGGCGACTGGAACATCGGAAATTCTCCACAGGGCTGGCGCGCACCACGCACGCCATGACAATCGAAGCCCTGATTCTAACAGGCGGGCGAGTGTGCCAGCCGTTGTGCTGCGCAGGTCGACGAGAAACGGCGCCGCAGCGCCGTTTCCATTGAGGCCTTGTCTGCGTGCGCAGACGTAAAACAGCTTATTGCGCCAGGTTGGTTCCGGCGCCAGCAGTGGCGATGACCTTGGCCTTGACACTGGCAACCGGGGTCAGCGTGTAGCTGTAACCGGTGGAGCCGAAAGCCTTGGTCGTTGTCCAGTTCACGGCATTGATGGTGCCGGTGCTGCCGGCATCCCAGGTGATGCCGCTATAGACGTTGTTGCGCAGATCCCAGTAACCGATCTTCGAGCTGTCGCGCGAGGTTACCGGGTTCTTCACGGTTTCGAACACGTTCGACTCGATCAGCGAAGTACCGCCCATGCGCACATTGATGCCCGAGGTTTGCACATTCTTGTAGTAATTGTTGTAGATGTGGGTCTTGCCGAAACGCTGCAGCGGCAGACGCGACTTGATGTTCTCGTAGCGATTGTGGTGATAGGTGGTGCGGGCAGCATCGTTGGCTGTGTCGCTGTCGCTGTAGCCGTTCAGGCTGACCTTTTGGTAGTTGTAAATGTAGTTGTAGGAAATGGTGACGTTGGTTACGCCCTTCTTCTGGTCGATACCACCGTCAAAGGAAGCGTCGCCTGCGCCGGAGCAGGAAGTCAGCGAAGCGAAGATGGTGTTGTGGTCGATCCAGATGTTGGACGGGATGCCGCTGGACATGCCTTCCATCGAGATCGAGTCCGCCGCTTCGCCACCTTGCAGCAGACCGATGGTCATGTTCTGCACGATGATGTTTTTCGAAGCGCCGGCGATGTGGATGCCGAAGTTGGCCGAGGAACCGCTCGCGCCCTTGATGGTGATATTGCTCTTCTTCTTGATCTCGACGGTTTGTGCGGCCTTCTTCCATTGGGCACAGACGTCGGTGATCTTGGTGAAGTCGAACTTGCCGGTGTAGTTCAGGACGAGGCCGCTGGTGCCGTCATAGGCATTGATGGCCGCTTGCATGGCCGCCATGGTGGCGACATTGACGGCGGTCTTGCTGCCACCGCCAGTGGTGGCAGCACCATAACCGACGGGACCTGCAATGGCTTGGGAAGTCGCGGCAATGGCGGCAATCGCCAGGGCCATTTTCAACTGCGTGGAATGCATTTGTTTGTCTCCAATATTATAAGAATGGCATTTGTCATGAAGGCGAACTAACTTTAGCCATTCAATGACTTGCGCAGTGTGAATCGCTTGGGATGAATAATCAATATTCCACTGAGTTTGTATTTTGTGTGGTGCAGCAAGCGGTGGGCTCAAAGCGTGTTCCCGGACAGGACATTTCGCTGGGCATGACAGAACCGCGCCGTGAAACCCTTTTCACGGCGCGGTTCTCTCCAGGCAGCCCCGCCCGGTATTCCCGGCAACGGGGCTGGACCGTCGTCATTTCTGTTTGCGGCGGCGCATCAGTAGATACGCTGCCGGCACCAAAAACATCGATAGCAGCGGTGCGGTGATCATGCCGCCCACCATCGGTGCGGCGATGCGCTGCATCACTTCCGAACCGGTGCCTCCACCCCACATGATGGGCAGGAGGCCCGCGAGGATCACTGCCACGGTCATGGCCTTCGGGCGCACGCGTAGTACTGCGCCCTCGCGGATCGCATCCAGCAGGGCTTCGCTGTCGCTCATGCCCTTCGCCAGCCTTTCCTCCCAAGCGTGCTTCAAGTACAAGAGCATGATCACGCCGAACTCGGCCGACACACCAGCCAGTGCGATGAAGCCCACTGCGCCCGCGACGGACAAGTTGTAACCGAGCAGCCACAGTAACCAGATGCCGCCGACCAGCGC
>Ga0316604_10001091_pt1 | contig 26064 bp, 29 predicted proteins | sample OWC_soil_day20_C_FD_207650 | JGI IMG/M metagenome (GOLD analysis project Ga0316604, IMG submission 207650) | Wetland soil microbial communities from Old Woman Creek delta, Ohio, United States - OWC_soil_day20_CT | ecosystem: Environmental > Terrestrial > Soil > Wetlands | place: USA: Ohio...
TGACCGCCAATCAGAGCCACCCTATAATCCGCGCCCTCAAGCGTGGTGATGTAGCTCAGTCGGTTAGAGCGATGGATTCATAACCCATAGGTCGGCAGTTCGATTCTGCCCATCACCACCAGAAATACATGCGAAAGCCCAACCCTTACCGGTTGGGCTTTTTGCTTTCTGGTCCATTTCTGGTCCAGGGATAGGCAGTGTGGTCCCCATGTCGTCTGCGTAGAGTTGATGTACGATCATCTCATCAAATTTCTCAATTCAACGCAACCTCATGGCAACTACACTGCTTTTTGTCGATGCGGATAACCAAGCACCGATCCTTGCCTCAACGCTAACCCGATTCCTGAAAACCATCGGACGCGAGTCAGCCAAAGCCATTGTCGCTGGCAACGGTGTAGGTGATCGCGTCAAAAACTGGGAGTTGGCTCTCAAGGAGGCCCGTCCGGACATCGAAGTGTCATGCCATGTGGCCCCGCCACGCAAACAGTCCGCTGATGTTCGCTTGATGTTTGAGCTTGCACCGTTCTATCACGGACAGCCAGACTCAGCCGTGCTGCTGGTGATCTTTTCCCGTGATGATCTGCTAGTGGCGGCAGCAGAATGCTTGGTGCAGAAGGGGCACAACGCCATGGTCGTAGTGGGGTCGGCCTCTAATGGCACATCCTTGGTCACTGACGTGCCAGTGGTGGTCTTGCCATCACCTCAGATCGCTGCCGCACAAGTAGCGCCAGCGCCTATACGTGAGGTCGCAACAGCATGCCCCGCCAATCAATCAGACACCAAACTTGATAACGCTGTTGTCACAACAGCAATCACTAAAATTCGGCAGCAACTTAAACCCAACAAGCAGGGAGGCTATGCTGCTTCTGCGGTGGGGCAAGTGCTTGCGCAGCTCGGTCACGACAAGGCAAAACGAACCAAGATCGTTAAACAGATTCCGAATTTGAAGGCGGTCGGGACAGGCCCTGAGAAGCGACTGATCTTCTGAGCTGTCTTTGTCATGGGCAATAAATAGCCCAGTGTAATCTGGTCTTTCTCTATCCCCATTTCTACCTTTAGATTACCCGGGCAGAAAAAAAGCCCCGCTGTCATGGCGGGGCTTCAGATCAATCTGCTTCAGGCGTTGGCGTCGGCGCTGGCGGATCGGGGATGAATATTTTCGAAGTATCCAACCCGTCGAACAGGATCACCAGCCGGGGAACAGCGGCGGCAGCCCGTGGGGTACGGGGCACGAAGTTGTCGAATACATCTCCCTTGGTGCCGTTCCGGACGTCATTGACAGTGACAGGCAACCCGACCCACTCGAACTGGTCCTGAATACCCTCGTAGTCGTCTATGGTACGAACTAGCCCCCACCGACCCTGCATGTAGGCACGCAACAGCAAGCGCTTGAGAATGCCCAGCGAGCCCTCCGCGGTGACCAGCACCGGGGGCCGCCCCATCTTCAGCTCTTCGTATCGCCTCTCCATGGCTAGGCGGCTGGTGTAGTAATCGTGCCAGTCCTCCCAGTCCGTCAGATTTTTGAGGCATCGCCCGTAGGCCCGCCACTTACGGAAATAGGCGCGTGCCTGATCCGCCTCGTCGATGGTATTCCACGGGACGGTATCAAAAGCCAAGTGTTCGCGCCCGCTGCCATCGCCCGCTTTGACCATCCGGGGATTCATCGGCCTGCGCTTCATATCGTATTCAAGGCTGGCCTTGACCTCTTGCCTGAAGCGAAAAACATCGCTGACCGATAGGTACTGATCACGAACCGGCACGAAAGGCCGATTCATGACCATCATCCCGGGTTCGCGGGCCAGCACAAGATCTACGAAGTAGCGGTTGTGGTCTTTGCAGTCCTCCGGCGGAGAGACACTGCCCTTGGCGACGAAAACCGGTTTGATCGAACGATCCAAAGGGGTGCCAGGTACCACGGTCCCGATTGCCCGCAGGCGTACCGAGATCGCTTGCCGGATTTGATGTTTGATCTCCAGAATCTTAGTCATTCTCGACCCTCGCTAACATCTCTGCGTAGTACCGAACTAATTCCCCGGTGAGATCGAGTTCGTCCATGCGGGCATCGCTCAAAATGCCGTCGGTCGTGCAACTGATCACCTTGCGATGTGGCGGTACGCCATTCAGGATTTCGCCCATGACCGCCCGGATGAATCCGGTAACCAAGGCCGCAATCATTCCGTTGCTGATGCTGGACTCGGGAATTTTCTTGGATTCCATTATGGTTGTGTCGAAGGCTGTCTTGTCGTGCAGGCCTTGGCCCGTCTTTCCGTACAGCGAGTTGCCCATCAGTTTGGCGTATTGCTCGTCCAGGCTACCCTTGGGGTGAATGGAACGCAGTCTGCGAATTTCGCGCACAAACGGCTCGAATATCCTCGGACTGCCCTCCTTCCACGGCAGGATCACCCCGTACTCGACATGGCTGATTTGTGCCCCCAGACGGAGAGCCAGCGCCAGTTCGTAGGAAGTGCAAAGACTGATGCCGCAACGCGGAAATTCCAGCGATTCCTTGTTGGTGCGCACAGGCAGGCAGGGGAACCGTACACCTTCAGGAAACTCGAAGGTCACTTCGGCGAACCCCATGACATCACCTTTGAAGGCATCCAGATCGCGAGTCTCATAGGATCCGTAGTAATCGATCTGCCGAATGATAAGCAGCCCGATCGAATATGCCCCCCGCAAATCTAGGTCGAACCAGTCGCCGACGTCGGTCAGGCCGAAATAGAAGCACTCGTTTCGCCCGCCGTGGTAGCACATGACCGCGAACACTTCGCGTACCTTGCGCAAGGTAGTCTTCAGTTTCCTGCGTTGATGTTGGTAGCGGCGCTTTTGTTCGTCCCACGGTTTAAGCGTTTCCATCTTCACGCCAAAGATGGTTTCGTAATCCAAGTCGGCCGCCTTCAGCTTTTTCTTGAACAACTGGACCGCCAGACTGCCAACCGAAACGGGCAGCAAGCCCTTACCAATACGGGGGCCGCCGATCTGTTTCTTGGCAAATTGGAGGACGTAGAGGTAGTAGAGGATGGTGATCTCGGCGTCGTACATGCCATAGAGCAGGAAGTCCTTGAACTTCATACGCCGGTACTCGGCTATGTTGGAGATGCTGAACGGCTTTTTGATCGCTCGCTTTCGCAGCCCGACCTGTTTGCTCAGTGCATCGAGCGGCGTCTTCTCGGGGGCATGGCGGGCGATGTCATAGAAGCAAATTTGAAGCTTGGTGTATTGCTTGCCGTGTCTTATTAGAAGTTGCCGGTCTTTCTCAACCCGTTCGATATCTCTCCGATCACAGACCAACTGCATTTGCACCGGAGTATCGGTCGTGGCTAATTTGCCCCCCACATTGCCCAGTTGCTGCCGGAAATCGACGAAGTCCGCGAGCAAGGCACAGTCAACGCGTAAAAAGAACCCAATGAGGACGGTAATCCGGGGGTAGGTGAGGATAATTCCAGCGTGAAGCAGCTTCTGTATCAGGTCTGCCAGCATTTCCTGTAGCGACAAGCGATCTTCAAGTTTGCCGGATGGGGGTATATAGGTGACGGACATTTGCCCGCCGACACCGACAGCACTGAACTGATAAGAATGTACCTCCAGAGGGTGCAGAGGGTCGTCGCTGCGGTCCTGAAATTCGTCGTCGAGGCTCAGAAATAGGGTTTCCCCGAACGCGGGGACGAAGTTCGGATCGTTCGAGGCAGCTTGGGCAAATTGTTGTTGCTCGTAGGTTTCGGCAACCAGAGCATCGATTTCGGCATCCGTCATCGTGTCGAGTGAGTTGGGATGCGGATTGGGGCGAGTGACAAGGCGATAAGCTACCTTGATGCCCCTTGATGTTTTCTTGAGTTCCATGATGGAGTGAGGCGCCGAGTCGTGACGATGCCCGCCGACCCCGTCGCAATGTCGGGGGCCGGCGAATGCATCGTTGTCACGGTTACTTGGCCGCCTTGTCCTTCAGGAAAGAGAGGTCCGGCTGGACGAAGTCCTTGCCTGCATCGCAACAATCCGCGACCAGATCAGCCAGGCGTTCGCGATGGGCCGCAGCGCATTTGACGTGGGCCAGCTCATCGCCGCTGCCGGTCGTGAATTGAACGCCTTCATCGGTGACGATGATGCCGGCGATCATATACGGACGGACGCGGGTTCCGTTGCCGAAGTTGAAGAACTTGGAGGTGTTTTCGCTCATGATGCGATCCTTATTGTGAGACCGGATTGAACTGGCTCTGTGCCAGTCGTCGTAGGCGGTATGCCTGCTGACCGAAACGATTCTCCGGTTTCATCAACCCTCTTTCACTGAGCAAAATTCCGCTTAATTCAAGTCGGGCATTTTCCGTTGTTTCCCCAATCTACCGGCACCCAGCCTCTCCAATCAGTTTCTTTGGGGGTAGTTCTTCATTACCCAGCTTGCCAGCGTATTCCGCCTTTAGAGGAAAATGCCCATTGTCGAATTGATGGGTAACATGGTCGGCATCGAATGAATTACAACTGTCACGATGACGAAACCCCTAGTAACGACTGAAAATCCGGTTTGCGGTGAGGCAAGGGAACGATCAGGGCCAGAGATGGAGTGTGAATCAAGGCTCGGTGAGGTTGGGGCTTCTTTGTTTTTTGCTTACGCACGACTTGCCAGGAAAAGCAGGCAAGAATTGGCGGTTTGGGCGCAGAAGCTGCAAACCAGCATCTTCTCGTTAAAGCGCGAATTGCGTCCCGCTCGTTTTAGCAAGGCCGGGCATAGGCTCGCGAACATTACCAAGATCACTAAAATTCAGGCATCCCAATGGGATCGAGCAAATCCACTGCCAAAGATCGCTTTTCCTGAGGTGCAACATCCGAGTTATCGGATATTTCCTCTATTCTTCACCGGAGCGGACGCAGCCCCTTGGAAGGGGTTTTTGCTGATGATTTATGAAGTTAAGTCGAATTGTCTGTTTCATCGCTTCATTAGCTTAACAACCAACAACCCGCTGACATCGAACTGGCTTCTTCATTCATTGGGTCTGGCCATCAATTCGAACACGTCAGATACGTCGCCCGAGGTGGTTCCCATTACTGTCTATTGGCCAAATTTGTCGGGTCTGCCAGAGACATGGGCACGCCCATTTCGCGATGCGATGCAGAATCTGGCTTCTTGTGCGCAATCGGGGCGTATCTGCTCAATTACTTGGCGCAGAAAATCTCCAATTGTCATTGATGCCCGACGGATATCTGTCACGGAATATGTTCTGCCAGACGTTCGCGAAAATCTGGTCAAGAACTTGGTCACCGCCAGGCGCTTCGAAACAATGCTGAAGCGAATCTGCAATGCTTTCGGCGATTCCGATGCCGAATCCGGCGAGTGGATTTGCCTTAATCCAAACAAATCTATTGATCGGCTAGACCCGGACCGCTACTCAGTTGATCCGGGTACGCTGCGTTCAATGGCAGAGCGCTGAATGTAATCTCGACGATATCTATCCCCATTTCGTCTTTGACACTACATCAGCAAAAAAAATCTGCCCGGCAAGCCGAGCAGCAGATGGATCACCCCCCAAGCGATCGCACCGTACTAGCTGAGGATTGCATGATCTCCGCGACCAGCGCTGACTTCCGCGCAAGTTGCCCCTGCTGCAAGTGGGCATAGCGCTGACTGGTCGCTACATGCGAATGCCCTAATATGCCAGCGATCTCATGTAGGCTGCAGTTTCGGGTCAGCAGCGCGGCATGGGTATGTCGGAGGCAGTGCAGTGTCGTCGTTCGACGATCGATGCTCGCATCCTTGAGAATTGCCCACCATGCCTTGCTCGCGTTATTGATCGGGTGGCCGGGGTTGCGATGGCTCTCGAACAAAAACCCGTTGATCGCCAGAGGCAAGCGTCGTTTGACGATCTCTAGTGCGACTGCATTCAGCACCACATGCCGACCGCGACCGGATTTCGGGATCGGAATATACAGAGACTCCTCTTCCAGGCGCAGATGCTCCACCCGGAGATTGAAAATCTCGGATTTTCTGCATCCACTTGCCAAAAGCAGGCGAATGGCGTCGGCAAAGGTTTGGTTGGTCGCCTTGTCGAGGGCCTGCATCAGTCGGGAGATTTCCGGTTCCGACAAATAGCGCTCGGACTTATTGTTTTCACGGAACAGTCGTATCCCCTTGGCATGGTTGTCCGACTCTGGCAGCAAGCCCCAAACTTTGCAGCAGAGGTTATAGGACCTGCGGACCAGTTCGAAAATCCGGTTGCAGCTGGCCGGAGCCAGTTTCTTCACGGTTAGATTTTCGTTATGAAACTGCTGCAACTCCATCGGCGTGATCTTTGCCATTTCCCGATCACCGAACTTGGCAAGGACGTGAATGATCCGGCTGATGTCCGCCTTTGCGCTGCGTTTGTTGGCAACGACGTGAGGTTTGAGATGCTCGTCCCAGAACTGCCGGAAGGTCAGCCCGGCCTTGGTGTCTTCATCGCGCCGGTCCTGCGGATCGATGCCTTTCAGCAACATCGATCGCCATTCGATGACCAGCTGACGGGCATCGTCGATAGCGACCTCCGGATAGCCGCCGATCTTCATCGAGCGTTTCCGGCCCTGATGCTGATAGCGAAACAAAAAGAATTTTCTGCCTCGCCGATTGACCTGCAGACGCAGTCCGGCAATGTCCTGGTCGCTGTATTCGACTTCCTTACTGGCCGAATCGAGCGGGCAGGGCGGCAACGCATCGATAAGCTTCTTGGTGAATTTGAATTGCCGTTTCACGGCGACCTCCTGATAAGAGAGGGGCAGTGCCGAAAAAAGGAGCGAAGAACTACAAATCCTTTCGCCTGTGCATTGGTTTTCGACAGCTGCCTGCATGGTTTGAACAAAAACATGGAAGCGGACCGCGACCGGGAAAGCGGGGATCACCGTCCTTCGTCGGTCTGGTCCATGTCTGGTGTTAGCGGTAGGTGTCAGGGCCGATTGGCAGCGGCATTACGTCGTTCCAGATAAAGCAGCGTGTCTTCCCAGGCGGCCTGCTCGGCTTCGTGGCGGGAAATGCCGGGACAAGCTTCATGGATGATTCCGGCCCGCTCCTGGTAATGCTCCTGTGCAGCGTCGTCGAGCGCATAAAACTTCCTGGCGAGTTCCGGGTCGAGGGGCGGGGTGTAATTCGGTGTATCCACGTTTTCAGTACTCCCCGGGCAATATGAAAGTCGTCGCAGAGCGGTCGCTTTCGGTGATCAGCCAGACGCGAGTCTCGCCGCCGATCAGGTAACTCGACAGCACCCGCCCGCCGGTTCGGAGCGCCAACTCGTTCGCTTGAGCATCCTCGGCCGGCACGCAGCCCCAATCACCGGTGAGGTGACGTGCCAGCAAAGAAAGCGGGGTACATCGATGCTCTTCCATCGCAGTCAGCGCTGCCGACGTGGCAACAAGTTGGCCGGGCGGGAATCGGGGCGACGAGAGGGCTTGTGCTTCCGGGGTGTCGGCTCCGGTTGAAACCAGTTGATACATAGTTCGTACTCCAAAAAGGAAAAGCCGAAGTCCCTGGAGGGCTTCGGCTTCATTGACTGTCGCAGGAAAAGACTTGAGCTGATGCAGCGGCCGGCAATTGCCGGAACATAGAAAAAGCGTTCTACAGGTGGATTGGGTCAGCTGTCAGAGTGGTGTATTCACGGCAAAAACGGATCAGCTCGGCATCCATGTCGTTTGTTTCAGGGACGAGCACGATGACGCAGTAACCGTCATCGTTCAGGACGTGAACCAGCTCGAAGCAGTGCCCGGAATGCGCTTCCAGCGCCTCGAAGCTGGGGGCGAAATCTTCTTCGCCGTACTTCGCGTCGCCGAACAGGCTGGTGCTGATCCAGACCCCCCCGGCACGTTCGATGTCGGAAACCGTGTCACCCGGTTCGGCGACGACGAACAGGCCGAGTTCGTCGTAGGCGTAACCCGCGACGGCGATATCCCGAAACCTGTGAGTCAGCAGGGCGCGCATATATGCATCCTCGACCCGTTCTAAGTCCTCCGGGCTACGAAGAAGCAGCATTGTCGCCACCTGCTGGAGCGGCATCTGCGGGCAGGCGTTCGACCTTCTTCGGCTTCTTCGCTTTTTCGCCGCCGACAGGCAGCTTTTCGGCCGTGCCGATGACTTTGGGTTCAGGATCACACTTCTTTGTATCCGGCAACTCGAAGGGTTCGCCCGGTAGGTTCAACACGGCAGCTTTCCAGCCCTCCCAGTCCTTACCCAAGACATGGAGGTGTGCGGCGTCCGGCGAGGGCTGAAGAAGCTGCTCGTGGCGGAGGGCGTGCATCAGGAAGCCAGCATTATTAACGGAGCGGCCGACGAACGCCGAGCGGAATATCTTTGACGGAATAGGCCGCTCGGTATTGACCCCGGTCAGGCAGCCGCGAATGGCTTCGAACCGGACAGCCTCACGGCTGAAATAGCCGCCGCCATCGTTGCTCAGCAGGCAGAAGTAAGTTTCCTTCGAGGCCGCATCCTTCAACAGGGCGTAGGTCACACCACCTTTGGCGTTCAGGCTGGTTTTGGGGGCGGTGTCAGTCTTGACCCGCAAAAATTGAGTATCGGTAGTCATCGTCAAAATCCTTGTCGGAAGATCGGAAATGCAAAAGGGCCTTGGTCGTCATAACCAAGGCCCTGTCAGGAGGTGTAAGTAGCAGGTAAAAGAAAGGCGTTCAGCGCTTCAGGCGTACCCGCAACTCGATGTCGATTTGTCGGGGCAAACGGGCAATCGAGGGGCAGTACAGTTCGGCAGGCAGCATGGGTAACTCCATCTCATGGGGAAGATTCATCGAGGCTTGGCGAGCACCAAGCTTTGCGGTCAGCGACCATGGAAATCATGTATGCCCGTTACGGCTGTCGATACGGTCGGTCTGAGGTGACGACAGCCCACCGGCAACCGGCATCGCCCGAGTCAGCCAAAGCAAGGTAAGAAAACCCCCCCAAAGCCGGCGGGCTTTGGGGAAGTTGAGCTTCAGTAACCGTGGGTACCTGTCGGCGGTAGCAACAAGTCTGCAATCGCATCGTTGGCGGAACGGATCGCTGCCTGATCGTCATGGATATAGATCCGGCGGGTGATATCCGGCGATGCGTGGCGCAAAGCCCGGGAAACCACGAGGTCCGAAATTTGTGCCGTCATCGCTGCCGTCGTGGCGAACCCGTGCCGGAGAATGTGAGGCGTCCAGCCGTTGCCAACACCGGCCCGCTGGCAAATGCGTTTGAAGAGTTTGACCGGTCGCGATATCCGGGCATTCCCCCGCAAGCCCGATACGAGATAGTCGCTGGTCGTCGTGGCCAACAATTCTCGGACAACTTGCTTCGCCGGTTCGGAGAGGTAAATCGTGCCGGGTTTCCCGGATTTCTGGGTAGGCAGTCGCCAGATGCCTGCATCCACATCGAAATCGGCAACTTTGGCATTCAGGATTTCTCCCGTGCGGGCTCCGGTGAGCGCAGCCAAAGCCCACATCCGGCCGGCGCCGTATTCTTCGTCGGTACAGGCCAGGGCCTCGCGTACGAAGCGTGAGAGTTCATCCACCGAGGGAAATTTCGCCGGTTGTCGCGGTGTTGCCGGCGGAGGCCGGTACTTGATCGGATGGCGAGGCAAGATGTCCATATCGACGCCAAGTTGCAGGACGGATTTAAGCAGGCTGACGACATTGCGAATGGTCGATACCGCCATGCCTTCTGCTTTCATGGCAGTGACAAGGTCGAGTGCCATCAAGTTGTGAATTGCCGTTAGTCGGATCTCGCCGAACCGGGGGCGGAGCCAGTGCCGGTCTCTGCTGATGTCGGCATGCAGGCTTTTCTTGTCGTTGTTCTTGCGGTCGGGGAGATAAACCTGATCGAAGAAGGCCGCATAGGTCATGTCCCGACGAAGGGCGTGCCGGGGATCGATGCCATTTGCGACATTGCGCCAGACCTCAAGGTAGGTCTGGTGGATTTGATCGAGGGAGTGAGTGCTGAACTCGCCCAGTTCAATCCTTAGGCGTTCGCCGTTGAAACGGACGCGCGTAGAGAAAACCATGCGCTCGGTGGCGCTGATTCGGACTTCCTTGTTTTTGTCGATGCGACTTGTAAAGTCCGCCCACTTGAGGCGGTTGGCACGAACCCACTGCAGCTTTTCCATCAAGGAAAGCGGCGTGAAATCGATGCTCTTGTTGCGGTCGGGGGCTCGGTTGGCTCCCCTCGTAGCGATCATAAAGCCAGTCCTTCATCTAACTAGGACTGACGTGGCAAAGATAACGAATTAGTTTAGCGGTGTAAAGCTCCTACTACACTAGGTGCTCTCCTACTTGTAAAGGTCGACGTCATTCAGTCGGATTGCATAAGCATAACCAAGAGGAGTGCCACCGTCTTGTGCAATCCCAATGGAGTATTCTGGGTGGTAGTACGCGGGTTGGGTGTAATAAACTTCAGCCCCCATGTTTATGGCTTGTAAACACATAGCCACCGAATGGGGCTTGGGCCCGTAAGGTGCAAAAATGGCTGGCAAAACTCCTTTTCGAGTTATCAGTTGAAGGCGATCAAAACAGCCAGAAAGATCATTAGCTGCTACTCGGCAAATTCTTGCTTCATCGCTTAAGGGTAAGGACACCTCGATCTGCCTTACGAACTCCCAACCTCGCCGGACGTTTTGGGGGCTGGATGGAAAGGGAAAGATAAGAGATATATCTGCTTTATTTGGATTCTGGTAGGTGTTTTTTAGTAATTCGGGCAGGCCAAATGGGATAAAACCTACTCCAACAATAATTTTTTCTACTTGTTTCGCGTCTTTATCGCCATCACCAATAAATGTCGGTAATTGCCCCCAATCCCCTGGGTTATACGCCAGTTCATCCCTCGTATAGCTCGCGGGCAGCATATAGGTAACAATTAAGTTTTCAATCTCCGTTGTCTCGCGTAACCATCGAAGGGTAGGAAAAAGGAATCTTTCGGGCAATGCTGAAACATCTAGAATGACATTTTTTGTGTTCGCAGATGAAATCCAATCTTTAAGGATCGGCTTTAAGGTAGCAATTGGATCCAATAGTCCAAAACGGACGAATTTGCGTTGAACAAGCGCCAGGTCTTGTTCCATTTGATCCTTGTTGGCTTGGCGCCGGGCCGCCGCATCAATAGAAAAGCTTGGCGGTGCATCGTTGTCTACAATCTCTATGCAACCCGCGAACTTCACCGATAAAGTTTTTCCATGGTGTCGGAAGATTGATAGACACCTTTGCTGTGTCGCAATGCTACCAATTACTAACCATTCTTTGCCGGCTAAAGGATTTTTTTGAAAGAGCCAGTCAGCTCGCCCCCATGGTCTAAGCAAAGAGTCGATCATGGCGTTCCATCATCCCAAAGGGTTCGTTGTTCTCCAATTTTTATTTCTGTGGAAATGTTCCCTGGTCGCCATGAGCTCACTTCTTTTACAGTTACGTACTCCGGCTCTTTTGTATGTACACTTGGGATTCGAAAATATGGACTGAGAATAGGTGCCAAGTAATATTTAGTCCGACGTTCCCCTTTTGTCTTGGAGGTATGCGGGGATTCATATAAGTCTCCGAAGCCAACTGCCTGCTTTAGGAATTCAGCAACATCCGAATCGCGTTCAAGTTCAATGTTAGAAACGGAAAACCCATTTGCGCCCGGGTAAGACATCGCAGAGTCGTTGGTTAGTTTGACGTAAAAATGTCTTCCAAGTGCGTCCACAAATCCTTTTCGTTTGAAAGCGTTATTTCCTTCAATTTGTTTGCTACGCCACTCTATACTCGCTTCCAAAATTCCTTGGCTTTGAACCTCGTGCTCTATAGGGAAACGGAAGTCACTTTCTGTGGCGCCTCGCTTATCTCGTAGCCAGGCGTCCCAAATATGTTGGAGCAAAAAAAGGAAAACTAAAATTTGACCGCCACTTAAATTTAAAACGTCATCCTCGCCGCTCCACATTAGTTTCTGTCGGTTTTCAGAAGCAATTTGCAAGAGACCAATCTGGACTCGCTCCTTGAACCAATATGGCTTACTTTCCCACGGTAGCGCTGAATCTTGTGGGGGAGAGCCCAATGGAAGAGAATTTTTGCGCACCACACTTTTTTGTCGGACCCAAGCACATGAAAGCCATGCCGAAAGTAAATCGGTATTTGCAATGGATTTGATGTAAGTTTTCCATTCCTGTGGTATATGCGCTGGTAGCGAGTTCAACGCTTTCTCAATAATTCCATTTCGCCCACTTTCTGTAGACACGTACTGATGAGCACATTCTTTCGGCCCTAGACTCCGCCCCAGTGCGCCCGCGATCGAAAAATCACCAAAGGGCATGCGGGTGTTTAGTGCGCCAACTTTCAAACGTCGAGAAAATATGTCCCGAGCAAAACCCGGAAAAGCCCAGGTCCTAACATTCTCGCGTCGCCGAAATATCTCATCTATATCGATAACAGTAAAATCTCGCTTGAGTTCCAGTACATCCGTTGTGCGATATATTTGAGGCCGTTCCGGCCATCCATGAGTTCGGGTTCCAATTCGATATGAGACACGTGCATCTCGTGCCGAGAGAGCCTTGTGAATAAGCTCTTGACAGTTACTTCCATAATTCGTACCCATTACATTAAGGGTTGGTAACTGCTCGTACTGATCGATCCTGATAAATACTTTAGTGTCCGCCGCCAGTACCCCTGATACGCGCAAAGCCTCAGCTGCTTTCAATATCGGATTGCCAATTACGGTTTTCGTTTCAGTAATATCTTTTGGCAATTCGTCTACATTTAAATTCAAGAAACGGCGATAGGTTTTAAGGCGATTAGCGAGCCTGTCCTTCAGCTGATCAAAGTTGATCACTCCTTCTAGAGCATCGAACCAGCAGGGGTCGGACGCTAGTACTTGTGAAAAAGTGTCTAAACGGTCCCGTTGGCCGTTGATGCCAATTTCGGTTAGCAGTTCCTTGTCATCAAACTGCACGAATTGATCCACAGTTGAGATCAGGTCCTGGACCACCAAGTAATTTACGAAGTCTGCAAACAGAAGCTCTAATTCTTGAATCTGCCGAGAATCGGATTCAGAACTAAGGTGCTGGGCAAACTCTAAGGCCCCGCATTTACGTAGATTTATTCCTGCCCCAATAAAACGCCAAGACTCTTTGGGTACAGGGAACGTATTCCGCCGACTACGCCTATATGCAAGGCGAGATTCTGGTCGCAGCAAATTTAGTAGCATCGTTTTGCCCGTTCCCTGCAGTCCGCGAATGATCACGTTGCCAGGCTCAAAAACTGCCGAGGCGTAATTTACAATTATCGGGCTAAAGAGTTCCACTAAGGCCTCTTCAGGAATTGCTTCGCTCAGGTATAAATCATGAAATGGATTCGCAATCATTGCTTTCCTTTCTCAGACCCGACTATGTCGCGGGAATATTGGGTACCACGACTTTGTAGAGGGGCGCCAATGAATCAAAGGCAAAGTATTGTCGGGTGTGTTGCTATACATGACTAAGAGCCCGCCGGTAGGGCACGACGACGGGTATCCATATGGGTGATATGGTTTTTTTGGACCTTGCGGGAGTCCCCCGCTCACCTTTGGATATGTAGTATCAATTACTGCGTGCAATTTACGTGCGAAGCCATCTTGTTGAGTGAAAGGGTCGTTTCCCGGAGTAAGAAATGCCTCTTTTTGGAGTTCTAGAACCGGGTCGTATCGGAGGGCATCGGGACGTGTTTTGCACAAATTCTCCGCTAAAACTCTGGCGTTTTCTGCTCCTGTTGGACAGATCATTAGTGGCGCAAACAATACCTTTACGCCTCTAAGATTGTTTGCTGCAAATTCGACAGCGCCTAATGATTGCGAGCCGCCACCAACGAAGTCTTCAAGTAATACCAATCGTGTTATTCCATGCACTTGGCAATAACTATTTATTCTATTTATATCCCCGAGCTGGTGTAATGAACACCAATCTGGTCTTAGATCGGCACCGGCAGAAAGATTATTGATATGGTAGAAGGCATTGATCCGAAGGCTATCTGTAACGGGACAAAACCATGTCGTCGAAGCTATGTTCGCCAATTGATCGTTAGCATCCGGTGCACAGATGTCTATGTTTTCGAGGTCAATCAACCAGCGCTTAATTGGGCCCTCATAAGCGCTTCGGTACAGTTCCTCGATTTCGGTGGGTCCTACATAAAGAAGTTCAGGGATTAACCGAAATAAGGTCTGCTTCTCTTCGTCTGACGAGACATTGTTTAACCAATGTGCTAACCGTTCCCAAAAATCGCCATCTCTAAATTTATTTGGTTCGTAGGTTCGATATAAGCGTTTTTCGAGATGCCCAATTTGGATGTTAAGACTTGTGAGGCTATTGTCGGCCCAACCCCTCACTAATTTCTCAATTCTATCCAAGGCGTGTCTCCTACAAAAAAAAGCGAACCATTTTTGCAATATTAAAGGCAACTGGTGGCGGAACCGCATTGCCAATCATGCGATATTGTTTATCTATGTTGCCGGAAAAAACAAATTCGTCTCGGAAGCCCTGTATCCTGGCTGCTTCCCGTACAGTAAATGGACGATGCTCTGTCGGGTGAAGGGATAGTTTTGGATCCCCAAAGCGGGTATCAACAGTACGGCTCGGCAGTTCTGATCGTGATCTTCTATATTTTCCGTTAAATGTATGAGTTAGGTCGTGATATTCGCCAATTTGCCTTAGATAGCTTTTGGCAACCAGCTTGTCAATGATATCTAATCCAAATTTCGCACTTAATATTGCCGTGCTGACGGGGTCGGCATCACCAACAGGTCTCCGTCGTTGCTGTCTTCTTAAGCGCAAAACCAAATTGAGAAGCTCTCTTTCTTTCTTCGTTGTCTTTCCAAATACTTCAGGAATATCCCAAGTATGGACGGAGGCTGGCCCGCCTCGTGCATTTGTAAGCTTTTGTCCTTGAGCAATTCGTAGCGCAATCTTGTAATCACTCGATGATGGCAGGAGTGGCGTCGGATGATGATTGGCAATCCCTTTAATACCATCCAACGCCAAAGATAGTGGTATCCGCGGTAATGGTTTCAGTTTTATGTCGTGCGGATTGCCTGATAGTGATGCAACCATAAAAATCCTACGGCGATGTTGTGCAACGCCAAAGTCCGCACAATCGAGCTTTAAATCAACTGTCGCATAACCTATTTCGTGCAGTCGTTGATGGAGCGCTTCCCAGTAATGTCGATGTTCCCCCGATAGAGCTCCGGGTACGTTTTCCGCAATGACAATGCGAGGTTTGTACTTGGCAGCAACCCTAGCAGCAACCCAAAGGAGTGCGTTTCGAGGATCGTCAATTCGACGCTGGCCGATAGTCGAAAATCCTTGGCAAGGAGAGCCTGCCAGCAAAACATCAAAATGACGGTCTGATTCGATTACAGGGTCGTTCTGAGCTAAGTCTAGTACTTGGGTTGGACATGCCAAATTCGCCTTATGTACGGCCAATGCTGTTTCATCGATGTCAACACTCAACATACCCTTGTAGCCAGCCTGCACAAATCCTTGATCGAGCCCCCCGCAACCTGAAAACAAACTAACAAAACTTGGCGAAGACGACGTCATTTATAGTTATTTAACTTAATTTGGTGAGCAATCTGAGATATCCGATAGCATCCTGAGTTTCCATAGCACAAATCTACCACTTGGAGGCGTTCAGCTTGGATGCAACCGATTGATTGTACATTGGTAATCGTCTGTCAGTCATGCCGGTTGTGCTTGATTGCCTACCATTGATTGCTCATGCCCCAATTGCGAGGTATTCCCGCTCCATCACAAGCGATTCGGCGGCCCACTTGCATGCTTCGCTAGTTCCGAGAAAAGCCAGTCCTTCGCATGGAGCGGTACTAGCCAGTTTTTGAACCGTGGTTGCCATCGCCCTCCCAGGAATCGGATGATCGGCTTGATCAGTGCATTGACGTCGGGGTCGTAGGGCGACCAGACGGCAACGCCGAAGGGGCGCTCGATCACATCGACCATCCGGTTTCCGATCCAGAAGCGGGTTCGCAATGCCTTGGGTGCGGGCGTCTTGAGTTCTTCTCGAACCGGAAGTGGCATGCAAAGTGCGGCTTGAATTGCCACTTCGTGGGCTTCCGCATGTAGCGTTTCCTCGTCCGGCAGGTGGAGCCAGCGCTTGTGCAAGGAATTCTCAATTACATACTCACCCAACAGTTCCCACGTCCACTTCTCACCCTGAAAGTTTGCCAAGTTGATCTCGATGGTCGGAACGCCCAATTTCTCGAGGGTCGCTCGTTTTTCCGAATCGACAAAATGGGTAACGGCGACCTCGACAAATAGCATCGAATTGCCGACCACAGCAACAATATCCGGTCGGATCGTGCCGATGCTCTTCTCTGCTTCGACACTCTGAAAATCGATCCATTGTTCAGGGCGAAAAGCCGTGCCTTTCCCGACTCGTCCATCCGGTAGGTGTACCTCCGTCTCAATGCGAATCTCGGGGACGCTCAAACCACAGTTGTCCAAAAGCAGCTGTTTCGCGGCAAGATGTAGTGTGCTTTCCAGTCCGCCATCGCAATCGCTTTCGACGGCGTGGGCAAAATGCCATTCCCGCACCTCGCCTTGTCGTGCCATGACCGGACGACCGCAGGACGGACAGGTGCAATCGCAGGCAAGACCGCGAGCGACCTCGTCCACCGATCGGACGCGACCTTCCTTGTCGATGGCAAATGATTGAAGCAAACTCCGTTTTTCCATTTGTGTTTCTCCTATTCGAATGAGCGATAACGCTGTCCATTTTTCCGACGTAGGAGCCGCCGAACAGGAGGCAATGGGGGTTGAAAAGGGGTTTGAATCCACCGAGCTCTTTGTTTTTCTTGAAGAATGCACTTCCTCCTGGAAAGAGAGTGCCAACCTCAATGTTCAGTTGTTGTGCGCCCTCTGCCAGCTTTCGATCGACGATCCGCAGAAGGCGAAGATCGGATTCACCTCGCAGGAACTCGTCAAGGCGATCTCAACAATCCGAGGGCGGCCCTGGTCCGACGCTTCGGACAAGGCCCAAATGTCGGACGACATCCGGCAGCAATGGAATAAGCTCCAGAAAACTTGGGAGAGCAAGGGCGAGGGAATTGGCCAGCAGCTCTCGGATGCCGCCATTCCATTTCTCCCTAGACTCGCAAAGACCGAGGGTGGCGGCAGCGGCAATCTCACCCGACATCGCATCGAATGGGTGTCGTCCGGCGTCACTCCCTCAGCCGACGAACCGACACCAGCAGCGCCGGTAATCAATGTTGGTGCAGCGACAATCCGCTACGTGTGCGAAGACATCCAGGACGCCAACCTCTTCGCAAGCGCCTTTACCCGTGGTTACTTCTTGAAGGGCTGGAGGAAATATCTCTATATTGCCGTACTGGCCGTGCCATTGTTGTTCGCGTGGTTGATGTTGGTTCATGTGCTATTCGGTATCACCTGGGCCTATATCGTAGGCACCAAAGACATTCTGACTTCGCTGCTCTCGCTAGGCGTCATGTATTGGGCACTATGGGCTTCCGTCGGCCCGCTGTATCCGCTCGGTGTCGACAAGATCGTCATTGCTCCATGGTGGATGCAATCGACGGAAGAAGATCGCCTGCTGGAGCGTCGTGGCCCGTCCCGTTACCCGGAAAAGTCGATCAAAGCCGTCCGTTACGTCGCCCCCTGCCCGTTATGCGGCGGGAGGGTCTCCGCCACCAAGGGGCGCTTAGAGTTCTTCGGCAGGATTGTGGGGCGCTGTGAAGAGGCGCCCGTCGAGCACGTTTTTTCGTTCGATCACGTTACGCGGAACGGAAAGTGCCTACGATGATTGCTTCTTGGCAGCGAAGTCACTGCCAGAAGTCGAGTTACACACGATTATTCGCAATTATCATGAAATTATCGCCATAATATCAATGGCATAAATTTCTGGCGTCGGCACAATGAACGCTCCTTAATCAACTCAGTAGGAGTGCGAAATGTCGAACCATCAAGCAGATATCGTGAACAAGAACAAAGGGTCTTCGGGAACCAATAAGACTTACGACCAGAACCAAGGGAATCGAGGGAAGCAGATTCAGCAGCAACAACAGAAGCAGCCGGCAGTTAAGAAAAAATAATTGCTTGGATGGCATTGGCAGGCGGGGTAACCCGCCTTCGAGCATGGATGCAATGGAAGAAAATAAAAAGTACCGCTACACCAAGCAGCTGATCAATATGGCATTGCGCGACGGCTGGACGCAAAAGGATATTGCCGATGCCTGCCGGACCCAGCAATCAGTCGTAAGTAAATGGAAGAACGGCTCTGCTCAGGCAAAAGAAAGTCAGTTGCAAAAATTGATGGAGCTATATGGCCCGAAGCTGCGCAGGCGCTCCTTCAAGGTCTATCACGATCTGTTGCAAGACAGCCAGGGTGATTACCACATCCAGATGATCAAGGTTGAGGGCGAAGTAATGCTCTCATTTCCATACCGCAATAAAGAATTCTGCGCAAAATGCCACGGGCTAGCATCGGATGGCACCTGTTCTTGTCGCTGCGGTTCGAAGATTCGTAAGGTATTGCCTACGAGAAGGCTACTGGTGCATTCGATGGGGAAGGGCGAGTTTTGCTTGCTGGATCAGCATCGCCTTATCAAAGATGAGTGCCAGATGCAGTTTCCTGAAACCAATATATTCGCGAGTAGGGTGGTCGGCCGCTACGATGCCAAGGCTCTGTTGGGTCAAATTGACGATATGTCTAGTCAGGATATGCGCGTTGAAGAAAATCTCATGTTACAGATGCTGGCCAGGAAGGCGCTGCTGGAGCATGGCTATCCTATCGAAGGGATTGAAGAACATAGCGCCGCTTGGTAGTCTTCTCCTACCAACCCACCAAAGCGTTACGGCCACGCCAAGGTCGATCGCAAAAGATCATGATTGATCGTCGGGTTTCCTCGGGTTCGCCCAGCCTCGCAGATTAGCCTTTTGCTACTGCGATGCGTCGCAGGGAACCATCTGGTGAGCTAACCGCCTGCTGGCACGGTCAGCTAGGCTGCAGCGACAGTGTGCTGCAGGCGAAAAGCGCTTGGCTCCAATAGGGAATGGGGCGGGAAGAGAGCCGGGCCACCTTGAAGAAGGTCGCCCGGCTTTCACTTTTACAGTGTTACCAGCATCGGTGTAATTTCACCGTACATCTACCCCAATTGCGAAATTACTCTACATGCAGCATCACGCCGGGCTGCAGATGCCATCAGCGGTGGCGCAGAATGCTATTCTTGCCCTCGTTGCATAACTTAGGTATGACGATGAAGAACGAAGCTGGGGTGGAGATGATGAGTAGCGCGGACGTGAACGCGCTGAAGTCTGCGGTAAATTTGCTTGAGAATCCGAATTTTGTCGCCAGGTTGGCGGATCTCGTCGGCACACCGATTGAAAAGGCGATTGCACTACTGCCGGCAAAAGCTGCGGAAGGTATTGGTTCTGCTACTCAGAAGGCTATTCTCGCAGCACTAAAAGTTGCTCTGAAGACGATGGACTACCACGATCCTTCAGCGGGGGATCCGCCGGAATCATCAGATTGGTGGCATAAAGCAGCCACAGCCACCAGCGGTGCGATTGGAGGCGCGTTTGGCATTTTCGCTGTGACGGTCGAGTTGCCTGTCTCTACGACAATCATCATGCGGTCAATTGCTGATGTTGCCCGTAGCGAAGGTGCTGATCTAAATAACGTCGAAACTCAACTCGAGTGCGTGCAAGTTCTAGCCTTCGGTGGCCCTTCCGGCGCTGATGATGGAGCGGACATTGGCTACTTTGCCGCACGGGAAGCAATGGCAAAGGCGGCGGCTGACGCTGCGGCGCATATCGCTAAGAATGGATTGGAGGCGGAAGGAGCCCCTGCAATCGTCCGGCTAATCTTACTGATCGCTGAGCGCTATTCGATTACCGTAACTGAAAAAGTGGCAGCGCAGCTTGTTCCGGTAATTGGTGCGATAGGCGGGGCATTAGTGAATACCGCATTCATGGACCACTTTCAAGATATGGCGCGGGGGCACTTCATTGTGCGCCGTCTTGAGAGGAAATACGGTGAAGTGTTGATCCGCGGCAAGTATGCAGAATTCAGGGATGCTCAAAAACGGTAGCCGACTGAAATTGGCTGGAAATATGTTACGCGACGAATGATTGAGGGATTAGCATGAAAAATGAGACAGCAGCCATTTCCGCCAACATGCACGGTGAGAAACTTTATCAGCAACGTGCGCGTGAGGCCCTGCCCATCCTTGTGCGCCAAGCCTTTTCCCACAAGACGATGTATTACCAAGAGTTGGCTGACGAGCTGAAAATGCCAAACCCTCGCAATCTGAATTTCGTACTCGGGAGCGTTGGCCAGTCGTTAATTGCGCTAGGCGAGGCTTGGAGTGAGGAAATCCCGCCAATTCAGTGTTTGGTAATCAATCAGTCGGAAGAATTACCGGGTGATGGATTCGGCTGGTTCATGACAGAAGCGGACTGGAAGAATCTGAGTAAGCGCCAGAAGGACGAGATGATCAAAGTCGTGATGCAGCGGATTTTCGCGTATCCGAAATGGCCGAAGGTTCTAGAAGCATTGAGTCTGGAGTGCGCAACTAGTGATTTTTCCGATTTGATCAGAAAAGCTTCCAGCCGCCAGGGGGGTGGAGAGAGCAAAGATCACAAGCTGCTAAAGGAATATGTCCAATTTCATCCGGAGTTGCTTCGTCTTGGGAAGAGGGTGGGCCCCGGTACTATCGAGAAAGGTCTGCCTTCAGGAGATCGGCTTGATGTGTTTTTTGACGCGGGCGACGAGTGGGTGGCTGTCGAGGTAAAGTCAGCTCGTTCTGATGAGCTGGATATCGTCCGTGGTCTGTTTCAATGCGTGAAGTACGATGCTGTGCTTAACGGCGTGTCGGTGACCGAGTATCGCGACATCAAGGTTCGGGCTGTTTTGGTGCTTGAGAGTTATCTGCCTTCTCGCTTGCTGTCTATGAAACACATGCTTGGCGTTGAGGTGTTAGAAGGCGTCGTACCAATTTAGTTGAGGTGATGGCCGATTTGTTCTTGAAGGGATTGCTCTTCTGTGGATATCCAGATGCGTTACAACCCCGAACTCATACAGCCTACAAGTTAAGCAGACGCCGAAAGTTTTTCCGCTCTTCAAGAGTATAGAGTTCCAAAACTATAGACTTATCGTAGTCTCCGGCTGATGAAAATATATCTCTGTGTGCAGCAATAAGAAAAGCCACAACCAGTTTCGAGAACTGAGAGCACAAACTTGCAAGCTTCAATTCCTTTTCAGGATTCTCCTTCAAGGACGCTGCATTTTGTATAGCCGCGAACCAATCTTTTGACGCCCCATGCACCGCTGCTGACAATGAACCGTACAATTCTTCATTCAAGCCAAATAGATCCATAGCTGTTGTACTATCTGCGGGTTTTGGTGCAAAAAACACGTCGACTTCAGAGTAACAGCGCAGATAACTTGTTCGCCGAGCATACTCACGAAATCGAATCGGACTCAAGTCCATATTGTATTCAGTAGCACGTTTTTCATTTAGCGCCATAAACTCCTGCGGATGATCCATATAGAACAAATGTCGATATAGATCTTCTAGCGCACAACGAAGACCAATAGCTGCACTACGATAACTATAAGTAAGGCTATGTAGATACACCATCAAAAGATCTGAGCGAAGCTCTTCAATAAACCCAGAGAAAATGGTTCTGGTGTACGCGAACTGCATTGCTTCCGCCACGTTAGGTGCAGACTGAAATGCATTTAGCGCCTCAAGGAATAGTTCACCATCTTGTTTTTGTTTAGCGCCCTCCAAAGCATATTCCCTTGATGGATTAAGGATCGTATGCCTTGAGTTAAGAAGTATTTGAAGAAGAGCGAGCACCGGATAAAAGTTGGCTTGCCATCCTGTCTTGAGTTTTCCTTCCAGCGTTAAAGGAGCCAAGTTTGTTGCTATTGCTGCACCAAACTCAGCAGCAAGCGCCCCCATCTCTTCTCTACGTTTTTTCTTTAGGTATGGGACCTTCATTAATTATTGCTCCGCATCCAAAAACATCATGGACTCGGGGTCAGAAAATAGCCGAAGCAAGAGTTCGGCGAATGCCTTGCGTTTAGTCTCTGGCTCTAGGGCATTAAACAGTGGCCGGTAAACTGCAACTACTTTAGATGGACTTGCACCTTGGTGCGACACCCCTATAGACCTCTGGCGCAACGTGTATGCCAATAAGTCTTCAATATGCAAAGGTCCCATTCTGTTAGCAAGCTTACCAATCGCTTTCCATAAGATGGGATAGAGTGGTGAAAAATCCTTATCACGGCTTGTTTTTCCATGAGCCAATTCATTGCGAATCTGGCGCAGGCTGACTACGTCTATCGGCGCCCGTATTGAGTCTAATTCGTCCGCTTTTTTCTTAATGTAACTATTGAGCTGAGAAAGTGCTTTTTTTCTTTTTTCTGGCGACAATTCGTTTGAAGATAGCAACCAGTGAAAACGTGCGAAGGACTCCGCAAGACTCGAAGCAAGCTTGGGGTCGGTCCAGTGCGCTAAATCAATTAAATCGGGAATAGAATTTTTCAGGCTCATTGCGTTGCTCGCGTAACGAATTCGCTGACGAAATCAGCAAGCTCCTTCTTTGGAATAGCATGCGCACCTGAGCTCGAAAAAGGCTTTCTTTCACCATTTGCGATGCGATACCACTCATTACGAGAGATCGTATTATGAAATACGCGATCTGCGCCCCATAGAGTGACGATCTCACGCTCGGTTGAGTATTGCGTACTACTATTTGGATTTTTCATAGTGAACACCACACCAATCACCTCGACATCTTTCCCAAAATCATGCTTATGTTCTTCAAGAATCTGCTTCATGAGGTCAGTGCCATGCTTCCCAAAAGAGTCAGGAATCATTGGAATTAGGACAGCACCACAGGTGTTTAGAGCTATGGTAGTTAGTGAAGAATATGTTGGAGCGCAATCAACAAGAATGTAATCGTAGGATTTCTTCACATCGTCCGTAACCAGCTTATCCAGCGTGTATGGACCAAGGTTGACGCCACGAAGAACGGAGCTCAAGTAAATATCCGATGGAATGAAATCAAGTTTCCCAGGAGGAGTAATTAGACCTTGAAGGGGGACTGAAAATAGATAGTCGTTAATTGTTGCCTGTTGTTGGTTCCAATTCGTCAGAGGCACTCGGGGCTCAAACGCCTGGATGAACAGACCCGTAATGCTCTTTTTCTTAGCGGCTTTATGCGCTGCCAATTCAGCGGGGCTCATGCATACGAGCGTCGCATTGGCTTGAGGATCAAGATCAATCAGCAACACCTTTTCCCCGCGCGCAGCCAAAGTCATCGCTAGGTTGATGCTCAGAGTCGTCTTACCCACTCCGCCTTTCATATTGATTATGGCGGCAAATTTGGCGCCACTGATGGCTGGTGTAGAAGGCATTCTTGCGTCGTCCGTTAGTCGCTCATGGGCGTCGATATTACAGTCATCGCAAACTTGTTGGCATTCAATCATGCTAACTTTCTACTAATCAATTGCGCTTTTCTTGACGATCTGGCGGATCAAAATCGTCTGGGCCCCGGCAAAATATCGTGGAGAAGCCTTCCCAGACGAACGGTCAGCTTGTAGGGAAGGCATAAGGCGTTTATCAGTTAGCACAATTGCTGAAAAGCGCTACTGACAATCCATGTGGGGCAGCCTACCTCCCCGGACGAACAGGTTCTTGCCCTATAGGGCTGGACGAGATGCTGCTCTCTTCGTCATCCACCAAACTGTCAGTCTGGCCAGTAGCCCAATGGTTTGCCTGTCGGCGGACTTAACTACGCTTAATCGTCCTCGTCGGGGCCACTCCACTCCTGGACCATTTTGTTTAGCCCAGAAAAATTTCGAACTTGCAGTTCGCGAGTGGACGGGAGGTGGAATTCTTTCCAACAGTTAGCCAAGCATTCCCCCCAGCTATCGGCGCCTGAGTCTTCGAAGAATGAATCAAAGCCTGCTGAAGGCTGGCAGTGAGTAGTGTTAATAACTAACGCGTTGAGAAGGGGCCAGTTTTGGTCTTGGCAGAAATGACCAACTTGCCCTGTGTAGTAACCGGCCATGTTATGGCTAAGGCCGAATACATTCTCGAGTTCGTGGTAGGGAACTACCCTTTTCTGTTGTGCTGCTTGGATGAGGTACCGAAGGATATAGGCGACAATGCGCCAATTTTTTTGTGGCATAGCAATCTCCAAAAAGGATGCACGAACCGCAGAGGCACTGACGAACAGTGCAGCTTTGCATATGGTTCTCACTGTGGTATTTCAGATGTCAGCTCAATATTTTTACTGAGGACACTAGTAAGCCTACCCGGAACTTGTGATTGAGGCAAATCGCTGATTGTGTGAGGCGATCAAATTAACGAAAACACGAAATAACCTAGCAAGATCACGCAAACAAGATCTGTCTACGAAGGTTCATAGTGTTGAAGTAGTGAGGTGCCCCCGAATTTAGTGCCAAGGGCGGTTTAGTAAAAGTCCTTGGGTTGCACTGCTAAAGACATTCTTCCTCGGCCGGTAGCGCTGGGCATGCTGTCCGATGCTGGGCCGCAAATTCCGCCGGGGTTTGGTAATCCAGCGCACTGTGCGGCCGATGCTGGTTATAGTCCCGGCGCCAGGCAGCGATCAGGATACGAGGCTCGGCCAGACTCGTAAACCAGTGGTCATTCAGACATTCGTCCCGGAACCGGCCGTTGAAGCTTTCGATGAAGGCATTCTGGGTCGGCTTGCCGGGCTGGATTAGTTTGAGCTCAACGCCATGCAGACAAGCCCACTGGTCCAGTGCCTTGCCGGTAAATTCAGGGCCTTGGTCTGTCCGGATGGCCTTGGGGTAGCCACGGAACCGGGCCGCCTGATCCAGCACCCGCGTGACGTAATGCCCCGAGATGCCGAAGTCGACCGCCAGATCGACGGATTCCTTGCTGAAATCGTCAACGATGGTCAGCACCTTGATTCGTCGGCCACTGGCCAGGGCATCACTGACAAAATCCATCGACCAGACCTGATTCGGACCTGAGGGCAACGCAAGCACCTGCCGTTCGACCGCGACGCCGTGACGTTTCTTGCGCCGCCTGACCGTCAGGCCGGCATCGCTGTAGAGCCGATAGAGGCGTTTGTGATTGACCGAGACACCTTCCCGCCGAACCAGGGCGTGCAGACGCCGATAGCCGAACCGCCGCCGCTCGCCGGCGAGTTCGACCAGTCTGGCCTGCAAGTGCTCGTTCTCTGGCTGCGCCTTTGACGTGTAGTGCAGCACCGTGCGCGATAGACCCACCAGCTGGCAGGCACGGCGTTCGGAAATCTTCGTCGATTCCTGCATCACCATGACCGCCTCACGCTTTTGCTGGGGGCTCAGCGTTTTCGACCTAAGGCAGCCTTGAGGGCCTCGGCATCGAGGATGGATTCCGCCAATAGCCGCTTGAGCTTGCCATTCTCGGCTTCCAGCTCCTTCAGCCTCTTGGCGTCCGGAACCGTCATCCCGCCAAACTTCGCTCGCCAGTTGTAGAACGATCCGTCACTGACGCCATGTTGCCGGCACAGCTCCTTGATCGGTATTCCGGCTTCCGCCTGCTGCAAAAAACCGATGATCTGCTCTTCTGAAAACCGCTTCTTCAAGTCCATTCTCCTTCTCGAAAACGGACTTTACTAAATTCCCCGTGGCACTGTTTATGGGGGGCACCTCAACCATGAAGAAGGTTTCCCGGGTTCCACTTCGGCAGTTAGTGTCATCGGTGTAACTTCGCTGTACACATACCCCAATTGCGAAGTTACTCTACACTGGCATTGCGTTGAGCAATGGGCCAGGGGCCGTCTGGTCCAGTTCTGGTCCGCGCTTGCCTCTGGCTTCTCTGATGCCACCCCTAGGGCAGATTTCAGCGGGTAAATTTTTTAGCCAGGAAAATCCTTGGGGAAATCTTGCCGGCCACGGTGGGTGGCTGCTATCATGCGCGCCCTAATCGGTGGAAAAATGTGTTGTGAGAGGTTTTCATAACCCATAGGTCGGCAGTTCGATTCTGCCCATCACCACCAGTAATACCTGCGAAAGCCCAACCTTCACCGGTTGGGCTTTTTGCTTTCTGGTCGATTTCTGGTCACAGCGAGATCAAACGTG
>Ga0316604_10001092_pt1 | contig 26053 bp, 22 predicted proteins | sample OWC_soil_day20_C_FD_207650 | JGI IMG/M metagenome (GOLD analysis project Ga0316604, IMG submission 207650) | Wetland soil microbial communities from Old Woman Creek delta, Ohio, United States - OWC_soil_day20_CT | ecosystem: Environmental > Terrestrial > Soil > Wetlands | place: USA: Ohio...
TACGTTTGGCACCACGAAAGTGCTCTCCAGCCCAAGGCTTTCGGTAATGAACAACCAGACAGCCTTGTTGAAGGTGGTCGAAAACTATGTCTACTTCAGCGTTAAGGCCGATACAACCACCACGGCCAACGTAGGAACGACAACGGCCTACACCACAACGCCGCAATCGGTATCGGTTGGACTCGTGGTCAGCGTTACACCGCAGATCAGTGATGGAGATGCCGTTACCCTGAACGTGCGCCCAACGATCACCAGCGTGGCTCGTGAAGTTCAGGACCCCAACCCGGACCTGAAGAAAAACAGTATCAGCAATCTTGTCCCTGTCATCCGGACCCGCGAAATCGAATCAATCATGCGGGTAGCCAGCGGCAATATCGCCATTTTGGGTGGCCTGATGGAAGACAAAATCGACTACCAGACACAGCGCGTACCGCTACTCGGCCAAATCCCGATCGCCGGCGAACTGGTCAACAACCGCAACAACGCTGCCCAAAAAACCGAATTGGTCATTTTCCTGCGCCCCGTGGTGATCAAGGATGCCAGCCTGGATGGCGACTACACCAATATGCGCGGTTTCCTGCCAAATGACAGCTTCTTCGCCCAGCCCAGTGAAGCCCAGCCGTTCAACATCATCCCGAGCCGCTGAGAGCCAAGCATGAGCCTGTTGATGGATGCCCTGAAACGGGCAGAAACGACCAAACAGGAAGCGGCCCGGGCTCAGTTCGGGAACCCGCCGACGGAAGCTGTCGACAGCCTCAGCCTGGAACCCATTGCCAGAGACCCGGCGAATGCCACTTCCAGCCCGCTCCCTGACCTGGCCAACTATCTGGATGCGGTAGATGCCGATCTGGCGAGCACGCCACTTTCCGCCGCACGCCCATCTACCGCTCAAGCCAAGGCAGCTGCGCCTGCCGCCGCAACGGAAGTGCGCGATCGGGAAGCCGTACGCAACGCCTTCGCAGCCAAGCAGGCGCCCGAACCAAAATCCCGCCTACCACTCTGGCTGGCGCTTGGCACCCTGGTGCTGGCGGCGGTCATCATTGGCGGCTACGTCTGGTACCAGCTAAACACCATGAGCCACGGCTCTTTGGCAAGCAGCACACGCACGCTCCCATCGCAACCCGGGAACACTGCCCCAACGCTGGCGCCATCTGCCGCGCCAAACACCCTGCTACCCCCTCCTGAGCAAGCAGCCATAGGCAGTGCTGCCCAATCTGCCGAAACACCGCTCTTCGCTCCCCGTACCGCCCCGCCCCCCAGCCGAATGCCGGCAGCCTATGACGAACCATCAAGCGGGACGCCAATCCGCCTGATCCGAACGCGTCCAGAACCCGACGCCAATCTCGCGCGCGGCCACGGCAGCCTCCAGCGCGGCGAGACTGAACTGGCGCGACGTGATTTCGAGCAAGCACTACAGCGCGATCCGAACAATACCGATGCCCTGCTTGCCTTGGCCGCCATCGCCCATCGCCAGGGCCGACCGGCTGATGCAGAAAATTTCCGGCAGCGGGCTCTTGTCGCCAACCCAAGCGACCCCGCCGCCCAGGCTGCCGCTTTGAACGGGCCGTCCGCTGAGGCCGACCCGCAAACCACTGAAAGCCGCCTGAAAACCCTGCTTTCCTCGCAGCCTGACTCAGCTCCGCTGAATTTCGCACTGGGTAATCTTTACAGCCGCCAGAACCGCTGGCCGGAGGCGCAGCAGGTCTATTTCAATGCCGTCGCAGCCGATGGCGACAATCCGGATTACCTGTTCAATCTGGCGGTCAGCCTCGATCACCTGCGGCAGAACCGACTTGCCGCCCAGCATTACCGGCTGGCCCTCGAAGCCTCGACCAAGCGCCCGGCTGCATTCGATCGCAACAAGGTCGAGAAGCGTCTCGGCGAGTTGCAAGTCGAGCCTCAACGCTGATACAGCCATGAGCACCACCGCCCTCCAGCGCCGCCCCCTCGGCCAGATCCTGATCTCCGAAGGTATCCTGTCGGAAGATCAACTGCGCATCGCGCTGCTGGAGCAGATGAAGCAAAACCAGCCAATCGGCAAATTGCTGGTTTCGCTGGGTTTTGTGACTGAAGCCACCTTGCGGCAGGCGCTGTCGGAAAATCTCGGCAAGCAGAGCATTGACCTGTCGCACGCCGTGATCGACCCGCAGGCGCTGAAACTGGTGCCGCGCGACCTGGCCAAGCGTCACCACCTTCTACCGCTGGATTACGACCGGACCAACCGCCGACTGGCGCTGGCCATCTCGGATATCAACGACATCGTCGGCCTGGACCGCGTGCGCTCCCAACTGGAGGAAGGCACCGAGATCGAGACGCTGCTCGCTGGCGAATCGGAAATCGACCACGCCATTGACCAGTATTACGGCCACGAATTGTCGATCGACGGCATCCTGCACGAGATCGAAACCGGCGAGATCGACTGGCACAGCCTTTCGGCCACCGACAATGAATACAGCCAGCCAGTCGTTCGCCTGATCGACTCGATCCTGACCGATGCCGTCAAGCGCGAGGCTTCGGACATCCACTTCGAGCCGGAAGCCAATTTCCTGCGCATCCGTTACCGCATTGACGGCATGCTGCGCCAGATCCGCGCCCTGCATAAGTCCTATTGGCCGGCGATGACGGTTCGCATCAAGGTGCTGTCCGGCATGAACATCGCCGAAATGCGCGCCCCGCAGGATGGCCGGATCAGCCTGACAGTTTCCGGGCGTCCGATTGATTTTCGCGTCGCCAGCCAGCCGACCATCCACGGCGAGAACATCGTGCTGCGCATTCTCGACCGCCAGAAGGGCATCGTGCCACTGGAGGGCCTCGGCCTGGCCGAGGAGCACCTGCACCAGTTGAAATTGATGATTTCCCGGCCCGAGGGCATCATTCTGGTCACCGGCCCGACCGGCAGCGGCAAGACGACGACGCTTTACTCGGTACTGAACCACATCAACGCCGAGGGCATTCACATCATGACCCTCGAAGACCCGGTCGAGTATCCGATGGCCATGGTGCGCCAGACCTCGGTCTCCGAAACTGCCAAGCTCGATTTTGCCAACGGCATCCGCTCGATGATGCGGCAGGATCCGGACGTCATCCTGGTCGGTGAAGTACGCGATTCTGAAACGGCAGAAATGGCTTTCCGCGCCGCGATGACCGGCCATCAGGTGTACACGACCCTGCACACCAATTCTGCCATCGGCGCCGTGCCGCGACTGCTCGACATTGGCGTACTGCCCGACATCATGGCCGGCAACATCATCGGCATCGTGGCCCAACGCCTGATCCGCCGCCTGTGCGAGCACTGCAAGTCACCCTACCACGCCGAACCGCACGAAATCCGCCTGCTCGGGCCACAGGGAGAAGGAACGCGTCCCGTGCTATTCCGGCCGACCGGCTGCGAACTGTGCGATTTCCAGGGCTATCGTGGCCGTCTGGCGATCATGGAACTGTTGCGCATCGACGCCGGCATTGACGATCTGATTGCCCGTCGCGCCACCACCCATGAAATCCGCAGCCGCGCCCTGCTCCAGGGTTTCACCACGCTGGCCGACGATGGTATGCGGCGGGTGCTCAACGGCACGACCTCGCTCGAAGAACTCGCCCGTGTCGTCGACCTGACCGACCGGATGTAAGCATGCTTTTCGACTACAAGGCAGTCAGCGTGGAGGGGCGAATGACTTACGGGCGACTCGATGCGATCAATCTGGTCGACCTCGAAATGCGCCTCAAGCGCATGAATCTCGATCTGGTCACCGGCAACCCGATCCAGCACCGCGCCCTTTTCGGCACCCGGAGCGTGCCGCGTCCGGAACTGATCAATTTCTGTTTTCACCTCGAACAACTGACCCGGGCGGGCGTGCCGATCCTCGAAGGGCTGACCGATCTGCGCGACTCGATCGAGCACCCGCGATTTCGCGAGGTGATGGCCGGGTTGATCGAAAGCATCGAGGGTGGGCAAACACTGTCGCAGGCGATAGCTGAACACCCGGACATCTTCAGCCAGGTTTTCGGCAACCTGATCCGGGCCGGTGAATCGAGCGGGCAACTGCCTGACGTCCTGGCTTCCCTGACCGAATCGCTGAAGTGGGAAGACGAACTGGCCTCGCAGACCAAGAAACTGCTGATGTACCCGGCCTTCGTGGCCACCATCGTGCTGTCAGCCACCTTCTTCCTGATGATCTACATGGTCCCGCAGCTCAAGCTGTTCGTGAAGAACATGGGCCATGTCCTGCCGCCGCACACCAAACTGCTGTTCTTCATTTCCGACCTGCTGGTCGACTACTGGTACGTTTTCCTGCTGCTACCCATTATCGCCGTCATCGCCGGCCAGCTGATCCTACGCGGCAATCCGCTGGCCCGCCTGCGTCTCGACGGCATCAAGCTGCGCCTGCCAGTGGTCGGTCCGATCCTGAAGAAAATTATTCTGGCCCGTTTTTCCAGTACATTCGCCATGCTCTACGCCTCCGGAATTCCGGTGCTCGAATCGATCCGCTCGACTCAGAACGTCGTCGGCAACCGTGTCGTTCGCCGGGCGCTGGAACGGGTCGAACAGTCGATCCGCGAAGGCCAGAATGTGGCCGGTGCCTTCCGCGATGTCGGGCTGTTCCCACCGCTTGTCGTCCGCATGCTGCGTATCGGTGAAAGTACCGGCGGTCTCGACAAGGCACTGCTCAACGTCAGCTATTTCTACAACCGCGACGTCAGGGAGTCCGTCGGCAAGGCCCAGGCCCTGATCGAGCCGATGCTGACCCTGTTCATGGGCGCCCTGCTCGGCTGGATCATGCTGTCGGTCATCGGCCCCATCTACGACGTCATCAGCAAGATCAAAACGTGATCACCCGCCGCCTTCTCTACCTCAACACCCATCGCCTGCAGGCCTTCGCCTGCCGGCGCGGCGAGTTGCTGCCCGAGGGCGTCTTCGAGAACAACGACGATGGACTGCGGGAATTTGCCCAATACCTGGCCGAGCATCGCAGCAGCCATTTTTCGCTGCTCGCCAACGTCGCCGAAGAAGGCCACATCCACGAGACCATTCCTTTTCTGCGTGGCCAGGATCGGCAAACCCTGATCACCCGCAAGATTGGCCAGCACTTTCTCGGCACCGCACTCGCCACGGCCATTTCACTCGGCTACGAAAAGACTCAGCGCAAGAATGAAAAACTGCTGCTCTCCGCGCTAACCAACCCAGCCCATTTCGAGCCCTGGCTACAACGTATCAGCAGCGCCGAAGCGCCGCTGGCCGGCATCTACACGGTAGCCCAACTCGGTGGCCTGCTCGTCAAAAAACTCGGTTTTGGCGGCACACGCAGTCTGCTGCTGACCGTCCAGGATCACTCGATCCGCGAAAGCTATCTGGTCGATGGCCATGCCCACTTTTCACGCATGGCGCCACTCTCCGACAGCAGTATCGCCGGCATCGCCAGCGCCTTTTCTGCCGAAGCCGGCAAGTTGCACCAATACCTGATCGGCCAGCGCCTGATCGGGCGCGACGAAAATTTACCTGTCCTGATCGTCGCCCATCCGATGAGCATTCCGGCCATCGAAAAAGCCTGCCCCGACCGGGGCCAGCTCAGCTTCACCATTATCGACAGCCACATCGCGGCCGCCAAACTGAAGCTACATACCTTGCCAGGCGACAATCGCAGCGACCTCCTGTTCCTGCAATTGCTGGCCAGCGCACCACCCCGACAGCAATTTGCCGGCGAAGTACATCGCCATCATTACCGCTTATCGCAGATCCGTCACGGCCTGGTCGCCGCCGGCCTGGTAGCCTTGCTGGGCAGCGTGCTTTTTTCCGCCAAGCAAACCTACGACGCCCACGAGCTACGTGAGGAAGTGAGCATGCTGGCCGCCACTGAAGCGGACCTTAACCACCGCTACCAGGACATATCGGCCACCTTTCCGAAACTGGGTATCGACAATGACACCCTTCGCCAATTGACCAGCCGCTACGCCGAACTGGTCAATCAGCAACGCCTGCCCGGCCCAGCCTATGGCATGGTCAGTCGGGTGCTTGATCAAATGCCGAACATCGTCCTTGAGGAAATTGACTGGAAAAACGGCATTTCCAGCCCCCCGAACGCAAGCAAACAGACCGACAACCGCGAAATCACCACGGTACGCGGCTCAATCCGACTGGAGCGAGCCACTACCCGACAAACGCTAGCCATCTTCAACCAGTTTGTCGAAGCCTTGCGCCACGAGCCGGGCGTGACGGTCGATATCCTGCAACGGCCCTTTGACATTGAATCCGGTACCTCGCTTCGGGGCGGCGACGGCGTCGACGAAGAGGCCAAGCCACGCCAGTTTGCCGTCGAAATCATCCGGAGCCATGCACCATGACCTGGACCCGCAATGATTTCCGGAAACTCGGATTGCCTTTGGCTGCCATGCTCGTACTTCTCATCATTGCCTTCCTGCTCAGCAATACAGCCCAGCAGGATGTCCACAAGGCCGAAGGAGAGAGGAATACTGCAGCAGCCGCAAAAAACCAGATCGAACAACGCCTGCGCCAGGTCCGCACTGAAGAAACGGATATCAAGGAACGCACGCAGATTCTGCAGCGCCTGCAGAATTCAGGCATCGCCGGCGAAGAAAAGCGACTGGACTGGATGGAAATATTGCGCGATACCCAGCGCGATTTGCGCGTTCCCGGCATGAAATACGAATTTGGCGCCCGAACCGCTCTTGACGGCAATGACGGCTGGTACAGCAGTCCCCTGAAGATCCAGTTTCGTCTGCTGCATGAAGAAGACCTGCTGAACAGCCTGAGCCGCATCGAGAAAAGCGCAAAATCCCTCGTCATCGTCCGTGCCTGCAAACTCTCGCCGGTGCCCGAACAAGGAGATGGGAGAGGCGCCATGGCCCTGCTTGGCGCCGAATGTGAAATGCAATGGCTGACAGTTCGCCTGCCTTCCGGAAAGAACTGACCATGCTGCGCCTGTCGCTGGCCCTGCTGCTCTCCCTCGCCACGCTCCCCTGCCAGGCCGATACGCCCCCGCTCGGCCGACTGTTCCTCGACCCACAACAACGCGCCAAACTCGACATCCAGCGCCAACGCAACCCCAGTTTTCTTCAGGACACTGGCGATAGTGATGCCAGCCTGACCATCAACGGGGAAGTTCGCAGCAGCAACGGCCGCCGCACCCGCTGGATCAATGGCACAGCAAACTGGGACAACACGGCCCCAGCCCCCCGCATCCCGGTCGGCGATACCTACCTCCCGGGCAGCGGCGAGCATCAGAGCGTGCTGGGCAGCGGGCGCATTACCGTCAAACCAGGCTCGCGATGAAGCGCCCGGCACTCAAATCCCGCCAGCATGGGGTCGCCTTGCTCGGGCTTGTCTTCGTACTGGTCACCATAGTGCTCGGCACGTTCCTTTCTGCGTGGAACAACCGCCAGGCAATTGATTCGCGCGAGCGTGCCACGTATGCGGCCATACAACAGGCCAAAGATGCACTGATCGGCTATGCAGCGGCATATAGCGGCACCCCTGGACGTCTCCCTTGCCCGGAAAACGTCGCCTCAATCGGCACCCAACTTGAAGGGCAGGCTCAAGGCTCCTGCTCGACAGCAGCCTCGCGAATCGGGCGTTTTCCCTGGAGAACACTCAAAACCGGAAAATTGATTGATGGAGACGGCTCCCCCCTCTGGTACGCGCTTTCACCCGGGTTTTCTCCCCCCACAGTCGCCATCAATAGCAACACTGCCGGCCAACTCAGCGTTGATAACGTACCGAATGCAGCCGTCGCCATCATCATTGCGCCCGGCCCGCCTTTAGCGGGCCAGCAACGCAACGAACCAACAGCCAGCAACCCGCCACAGGCCTCCGATTATCTTGACCTGACTAATCCGGCGGGCATCTTTGTCAGCAGCGGACCATCAGCCACCTTCAACGATAGAATTCTTGCCATCACTCATGCGGAACTGTTTAGCGCGGTCAGCCGTATCGTTCTCGCCGAAGTGATGGGGCTGGACGACCAGGCCCCGGGCCTGCCTGTCCGAGGACTGCGTCGTTACTTCACAGAGAACAGCAGTTTTCCCTGGGCATCCAATCCCGGAAGCGGCTCTCAGGTAGCAAATCTGGTTAGCGGCAAACTTCCGTACAACGACCTCAACTACCTTGGCAACAGCACCTGGCTCAATACCAACGGCTGGCTGTCGCTGGTCGGCTATACCCGAATCTCCGCCAATAAGGCTCAAATACAACTTGGCACCACCACCATGACCGTTTTTCCCTGCACAACACTACCTTGCCCATGACCGCCCTTCGCCTCCGCTCGCACGGCTTTACTTTGGTAGAACTCGCGATCGTCCTGATCATTTTGGCGCTGCTCTCCGGCGGATTGATGATGACCCTCTCAAGTCAGATGGACCAACGCAGTTACCGTGAGACACAGCAGCAGTTGCAAGATATTCGCGATGCCCTGCTTGGCTACGCAGCTTCCCATCCTGCACTCGACGGCAAACCGTACTTGCCTTGCCCCGATACTGACGGCGATGGTGTGGAAAATCGAACAGGCTATGTGTGTACCGCTCCCGAAGGAACCTTGCCTTGGAGTGACCTAGGGATTGGCAATCGCGATGCCTGGGGTAACCGCTTCCGTTATCGCGTGGAAAACAATTTCTCTCGAAAAGATATCGGTTTTACGCTATCGACTTCTGCCACGCTTCGAATCTGTGAGCAAGCAGCCTGCACCTCGACACTTGCCACCGGCTTGCCAACGGTAATCATTTCTCACGGGAAAAATGGATTTGGAGCGACAACATCCGGCAACACGGCAAACGATGCGCCTACTGGCATCGATGAGCTTGAGAACGCAAATAGCGATGCCAATTTCGTCTCTCACACGCCGAGTCCAGCAGGCGCCAACGAATTCGACGATCTCGTCATCTGGCTTTCGCCAAACATCCTGTATAACCGCCTGATCGCCGCTGGCCGGCTGCCGTAGGGCAATGCTGGCGTATTGACCTGCGCCCCCCCGACTGCCAAACTGGGCTATGCATTCGTTATGAGCTAGTCCCAGTCCCATCGTGAGCCAGCATCCCTTTCTCGAGTCCCTCCGTACCGCCGGCATCAAGCCGAATGATGATGCCGAAACTCGGCTGAAAAAATCCTTACTGGTTTTCGCCACGGGTCTTGTCTGTCTCGGTTCCATGCTCTGGCTTTTCCTGTACGGCCAGATGGGGCCACAGTTTTCTGCCAATGCACCGTTTGTTTTCCAACTGCTGCTGGTCGGCAATCTGCTTTATTACACCCGTAGCGGCAATTTCGACCTGTTCCGCTACACGCAACTGGCCTTGTTCCTTTTCGCTCCCTTTGCCGTGCAGTGGAGTATCGGCAACTTCATCACGGCCAGCGGCACCAGCCTGTGGGGCTTGCTCGCGCCAATTGGCGCGGTGCTCTTCTTCGGCGTCAGAGAGTCGCTGGCCTGGTTCTTCGCCTACATTTTCCTGACCGCACTCTCCGGTTTTTTCGACTATGTCCTGGCCGATAGCCTGGCCAGCAATGCCCCTCAGATTTCGACCAGAACCAGCGTCTTTTTCTTCGCGCTGAATTTCGCCGCCATTTCCAGCATCGTTTACCTGCTACTGCGTTATGCCGTTCAGGAAAAGGCGAAGACACAGGCCAGCCTTGAGGAAACCCATCGCCTGCTACAGGATGAACAAGAGCGCTCGGAACGCCTGTTGCTCAACATCCTGCCCGGCCCCATCGCCGAACGACTGAAGCATGACAGCCAGGCCATTGCCGACGGTTTCGCCGACGTCACGGTGATGTTTGTCGACATCGTCAATTTCACCCGAATTGCCGAGGGCATGACACCGCAGCAGGTCTTTGCCATGCTCAACCGGATTTTTTCGTCTTTCGACGAACTGGCCGAGCAATATGGCATGGAGAAAATCAAGACCATCGGCGATGCCTACATGGTGGCCGGCGGTCTGAATAATGAACTGAACAATTACACGCAATCCATCGCCGAACTGGCCATCGCCATGCGCGACCTGCTACATCGCGACTTCACGGTCAACGACATGCACCTTGACGTGCGCATAGGCATTGGCACCGGCCCAGTCGTTGCCGGCGTCGTCGGTAAAAAGAAATTCATTTATGACCTCTGGGGCGATACCGTCAATCTGGCCAGCCGGATCACCAGCGAAGGCACACCGGGAATGATCCAGCTTGACGCAACCACCTATCATCGCCTGGCCGGGCACTTTGCCTTCGATGAACCCCAAACCCTGCATCTGAAGGGCAAAGGCAACACCGTGGTCTATCGCCTGATCGGCCGGCAGGATGGCAAATCGACTACGAGCCTGGCGACAGCGTAAACGCCACTCGCCCCGGCCTGTTTTCCGCCAAAGACAAGCGATACCCCATTGCCTCAGCCTGACGGGCGGCGTGATAGAGCCCGATGCCGAGTCCATCCTCGGAATTGACCGGCTCATTGAGCAAGACCTTGGCTCTCAGCGGCTCAATGGCGGTGCCATCATCACCGACGGTCAAACCACCGTCGATAAAAGCCACGCCAATGTGCAATCCAGGCTCGCGCTGGCGCTTGGCCATGGCGTTCTGCAGCAAGTTCTCCGCCACGCTGTCGAACAACCCGAGCGGTACCATGCGGCCAGCCCCGCCACTGTCGCGCCAATCGACCGGCGCATGGGCATAGCGATCCTTCAGTCTGGCCCACCAGATATCAGCCGCCACATTCCCGACAGTTTCCATCTGTGGCGACTGCAATTTGTCGAGCGTTGCCTTCAGGCGATCGGCAATTTGCGGCAACTGTCGGCCAAGCAAACCCGCCACTTCGGCCGGATCCCCCGGTTGGGTCGCCGCATAACAAAGGGCCTGCAAGGACTGCAGCAAATTCTTTACGTCGTGGGTAACGCGCGCCCCGGTTTCGTGAATTGCCTGGACATAACCCAGGCGTTGCAACTGCTCACTCTGCCGCTTGACCAGATAAAACTCGATCACCAGGCGCAACAGCCACTCGACATGCCAGCGCATGGCCGGCGAAGGCGCGTGGCGAAAGTGCAGCGACAAGGCAACATCATTGACCTGGCAGGTATGACGATCCGTCGCCTGCTCGCCCATCTGCCCCTCAATCTCACCCGCCGCCCAGGAGGCTCCGAGTACCCACGGCATTGCCCCCAGGCGGGACATGACGGCCCCGAGGAAACGTGCCGGATCGGAGTGCCTCTCGCTTTCTTCGGAAAGCTGCACCAGCCATTGCTCCAGAGGCATGCCCAGCGACAGCAGATAACGCGAAATTGCCGACCCAACCCCGGAAAAACCGCCTCGAGGATTCCATGCCCAGGCAACCAGCAACAAGGCGCCAGCGACAGCCATGGACGTTTTGAACAGTGATTCGATATAGCCGCTGCCAGCAATCAGCATGTAAGCCAACGCGCCCAGCACGAAAACCGCCAGCACCAGAAAGACCAGCATCCCGTAAAAGAGATCGAAGGCCTCGCCGGATCGGCGCTGCGGCGCATGCGCCGGAAACATCAGCAGCAGCGGCAAGGCCACCGGCATCAGGCGAGCCACCCAGCCGCGCAAGTCAGGATCAATCAGGACGGCCGGCGAGAGCTCCGGGACCACCCCCAGCACCGTCAGCCCGATCAAATACCCGAAGGCCAGCAGATAACCGACCCGCTCGCGCTGGTTCTCGGCCCCGAGGCCCCGCCCGCCAATCGAGGCGGCCAGCGCGCCGCACCAGATCAGCAATAGCCAAGGCCCCAGCAACAGGGTTGAGACAAGCACGGCCCCGAGCAGCATGATGCTCTGGCGCAGGCTGATCCGCCGCTCACCGGCGACAAAGGGTTGCCAGATCAGGAAAAGTCCCAAAGCCACCAGCCACAGCAATTTGACCGCAGGTATCTGCCAGCCGCCAAAAGCCAGGGCGTGCAACATCAACAAATGGCCGGCCAGCAGCAGATGTGGCCAATTGGCCAGGCGAACTGTCAATTTTCCGGAAGCCCCGGCGTTCATTTTTCAGACACCCTGTTCATTTTTCGACACAAGTTGATTGCTCCGCTACCACAATTGCCAAATCCACGCCAAAAGTCATAGGCACGGAACTTGCAGATAGGCACCCAGAAACATTTAACGGAGCATGCCATGAAAAACACACAAAAAGGCTTCACCCTGGTCGAAATCGCCATCGTTCTGGTCATCATTGGCCTATTGCTGGGTGGCGTTCTGAAGGGGCAGGAGCTGATCAACAGCGCGAAGGTGAAGAATCTGGCGAATGATTTCAAGAACGCACCGCTGGCCATCTATGGATATCAGGATCGCTTCCGTGCTGTGCCGGGAGATGATCTTCGCGCCGAGACCAATCTTCCCGGAGGCCTCCCATCGGATGCCGGAAACGGAAACGGCCGTATCGACGGTGAATGGAATTCCCAAACAGCTACCGACGAATCCGCCAAATACTGGCGAGCCGTTCGACTGACCAATTTTCTGGCCGGACCGACCGACATGACCCAGGCCGAGTACTACCCGATCAATGTTGAAGGCGGGCGTATTGGCCTGACCGGGGCGATCACCTCGCAAATCCCGATTATTGGCATGACGGGAACCTACGTTTTTTGCTCCAGCGGCATTCTGGGAAAATTTGCGCGTCAGCTTGATGCCACCATAGACGACAACAACACAACGACCGGATCGCTTCGCGTGCGCGCCTTGGTGACCGGTGGGACAGTTGCTGCTCCGGCAGCTGCCATCGCGTCAACGACCGCTGATTTCGATACTACCGGCTATACCGTTTGCATGACATTCTGATGGCAAAATGACCATTGAAAAAGCCCGCTTCGGCGGGCTTTTTCAATTCTGCAGCAGCCTTTCCTCGGCCGCCATGACCACTTCGGGAAGGCCGAGCAAGACCACGACATCGCCTTCCTCCAGCCGGGTCTCCGGAGCCGGCTCCAGCGCCCGGATGCCGCGCCGGCGAATGGCACTGACCTCGCAACCCAGTGCGTCGAGATTCAGCGTATCCAGCGTCCGTCCAATTGCGGCAGAACCGGAAACGAGCAGCACGGAGTGGAGACGAGGCTGGTACTCGTCTTCTTCATCATGATCGCGGTCCGACATGCCTCGATAGTAGCCGCGCAACAGGCTATAACGTTTTGAGCGAGTCTGGCGAACGCGCTTGAGCACCCGGTTAATCGGGATACCCACCAGTACCAGTGCGTGGGAAGCCAGCATCAGGCTGGCCTCCAGCGCCTCCGGCACGACTTCGGCCGCTCCGGCCCGGGTCAGGCGCTCCATATCGCGTTCATCGGCGGTACGCACGATCACCGGTACATCGGGACGCAATTCCTGAACATGATGCAAGATCTTTTCAGACAGGGGCGTATCGCTGACAGTCACAATAACGACGCTGGCCCGCATCAGCCCGGCGGCCATCAACGCCTCTTTCCGTCCGGCATCCCCGTAAACCACGTTTTCGCCACCGGCAGCGGCCTCGCGCACACGATCCGGGTCCTGGTCGAGAGCCACGTAATTAATATCTTCCTGCGCCAGAAAACGGGCGAGATACTGGCCATTTCGCCCGAAACCGCAAAGAATGGCATGCTTTTCCGACCCCATTGACTGGGCTGCGATCTTGGTCAATTGCATTGAACGCATCAACCATTCGCTCGCCACGAAACGCATGACGACCCGTTCGCTGTACTGAACGATGAAAGGCGCAATCAGCATCGACAAGACCAGCACCGTCAATGCGATCTGCTGGATTTCCCTAGGCAGATGCAATATTTCGCCAAGCAGCACAAAGCCGAACTCACCACCGGCACACAACCACAAGGCCGAGCGGATGGCGTTTCCTGGCGAAGCGCCCAGCCGCCACGACAGCACACCAACAACCAGCGATTTGATCACCAGCAGCGCGACCAAGGCCAGCAACACCTGCCACCACAACCCGACCAGAATATGCAGGTCCAACTTAACGCCGATAGTGACAAAGAACAGCCCCATCAGCACATCGCGGAAGGGCTTGATGTCTTCTTCCACCTGAAACTTGTATTCGGTTTCCGAAATCAGCATGCCGGCCACGAAAGCGCCCAGCGCCAAGGAAAGCCCGGCCAGTTCGGTGATGGTGGCGAGGCTGAGGGTAATCAGCAGCACATTGAGCACGAACACTTCGGATGACTTGGCGCGGGCGACAAAATGGAACCACTTGCGCATCAGGCGCTGGCCAAAGACGAGAATCACCGCCAGCACGACAATCGCCTTGATCAAGGCCACACCGAGCAGCATGGCCAGTTTTTCCGGCGGTTCGGTCAGCGAGGGAATGATCACCAGCAAAGGCACGACGGCCAGATCCTGGAACAGCAACACACCCATGATTTCCCGACCATGCGGCGAATCGAGCTGCATGCGCTCGGCCAGTAACTTGGTCAGCACGGCTGTCGATGACATGGCGAACACCCCGCCCAGCGCGATACCCAGTTGCCAACTAACCCCGAACAGCATGACCAGGCCGGCAACCAGCGCCATACTGAGAACCACCTGCAGCAGGCCAAGCCCGAACACGATGCGCTTCATCGCATACAGCTTGGGCAGCGAGAACTCGAGGCCAATCGAGAACATCAGGAAAACGACGCCAAATTCGGCCAGATATTCGGCCTGGTGCATGTCGTGCATCAGGTTCAGCGCATGTGGCCCGATGACGCTGCCAACGAACAGGTAACCGAGCACCGGCGGCAGGTTGATGCGCCGGCAGATGACCACGGCCAGGACCGAGGCGCCAAGCAGCAGAAGGACGAGGGAAAGTGCGCTCAAGGGCCGTTTTCGCGATTCAGGTATACTTGGAACATCATAACCGCAGCCAGCCCATGAACCCAAGCCCTAAACCCCATCGCTTTTCGCCGGAACGCGCTCTGGAACTGGGTCGCCAGACCCTGAGCATCGAGGCTACCGCCGTCGAAGCCCTGCAGGGCCGAATCAACGGCGATTTCGCCAAGGCCGTCGAGCTGATCCTCAACAGCCACGGGCGTCTGATCGTCAGCGGCATGGGCAAGTCCGGCCATATTGCCCGCAAGATCGCCGCGACCATGGCCAGCACCGGCACCCCGGCCTACTTCGTCCATCCGGCCGAAGCCAGCCATGGCGATCTGGGCATGATCACTCGCGATGACGTGCTGCTTGCCCTGTCGAACTCCGGCGAATCCGGCGAACTGCTCAGCATCCTGCCCACCCTCAAGCGCCAGGGCGCCAAGATCATCTCAATGACCGGCGTTCCGACCTCAACGCTGGCTCGTGAAGCCGACATTCATCTCGACGCCGGCGTCGAACAGGAAGCCTGCCCGCACAATCTGGCCCCCACGGCCAGCACCACGGCGGCACTCGCCCTGGGTGATGCCCTGGCTGTCGCCCTGCTCGATGCCCGTGGCTTCGGGCCGGAAGATTTCGCCCGTTCGCACCCCGGCGGCTCGCTCGGCCGCCGCCTGCTGACCCATGTGCGCGATGTCATGCGCGCCGACGACAAGGTTCCCGCCGTCACTCCGGCCACCCCCATCACCGACGCGATCATCGCCATGTCGCGTGGCGGCCTCGGGCTCGTCGCAATCACCGATCCGGCCAATATCGTCCTCGGCATCTTTACCGACGGTGACCTGCGTCGCGCTTTCGAAAAACGCATCGACCTGCAACAGGGCGACATCGCCTCGGTCATGCACGCCGCGCCGCGCACCATCGGCCCTGACCGCCTCGCTGTCGAAGCCGTCGAAATGATGGAGCGCCTGCGCATCAACGCCCTGCTCGTCGTCGATGCTGAAAATCACCTGATCGGCGCGCTGAACATGCACGATCTCTTCACTGCCAAGGTTATCTGATGGACACCAAAGCCCGCGCCGCCCGCATCAAGCTGGTCGCCTTCGACATCGACGGCGTGATGACCGACGGCGGCCTGCACTATTCCGACGACGGCCACGAGTTCAAAACCTTCAACGTTCAGGATGGCCTCGGCATCGTGCTGATGAAACGGGCCGGCATCGAAGTGGCGATCATCACCGGCCGCAACTCCAATGTCGTTAATTGCCGGGCCAAAGACCTTGGTATCGAGCACGTCTTCCATGGTGTCGGCGACAAGCGCACCGTCGCCGGCAAGCTGCTCGAGCAACTGGGGCTAAACTGGTCGGAACTGGCCTTCATGGGCGACGACCTGATCGACCTGAAGGCCATGGCGCAATGCGGCCTGGCCATCGCCCCGGCCAATGCCCGGGCTATCGTCAAGGAACGTGCCCACGCCGTCACCGAGGCGGCCGGCGGCCATGGCGCCGTGCGCGAAGCGGTCGAATTCATCCTTGCCGCCCAGGGCAAGCTCGATGCCGCTTTTGCGCCGTATCTCGACCCGCAATGAAGCACTGGCCCAGCCAACTCTTTCCAATCATCATGCTGGCCCTGCTGGCAGGACTGACCTTTTGGCTGCAGAGCACGATCGACTCCGGCAACGAAAAACATGACGGCAAGTTCCGCCACGACCCCGATGCCATTGCCGAGAACTTCACCGTTCGTCGTTTCGATGCAACCGGAGAGGTCAGGTATCGCCTGACGGCCCCTTATCTCGAACATTTCCCCGATGACGACTCATCGGAACTCAAGTCGCCGATCTTGATCAGCTACCGCCCCGACGCCCCCTCGATTACTGTCAAGGGCAACTACGCCAAGGTCACCTCAAAGGGCGAAACCGTCTATATCTGGGAAAATGTCAGCGTTACCCGGGCTGGTGCTGCGGATCGCCTTGAACTGGTGGCACGCATGCCCGACCTCACCGCCCAGCCCGATGCCGGATTTGCCTTTACCAACAGCCCGGTCGAGATCACCCAGGGCCAGTCCTGGATGACCGGCGTCGGCGCCCATATTGACAACAACAACTCCACCTTCGTTCTGCAATCGCAGGTCAAAGGCCAATATATCCGACCCAGAGCCACGCCATGATCATTCGCCTTGCCACGCTCACCCTCTGCCTGTTCGCCACGCTGCCCGCCCACGCCGAAAAGGCCGACCGCGACAAGCCGATGTTGCTGGAAGCCAGCCGTGTTTCGATCGATGACGCCAAGAAAATCCAGATTCTCGAAGGCGATGTCGTGATCACCAAAGGAACGATGATTCTGAAGGCCGACCGGGTGGTCATCACGGAAGACCAGTACGGATTCCAGAAAGGGACCGCCTTTAACGGCAAGAATGGGCTCGCCTATTTCCGCCAGAAGCGGGAGGGCAAGGAGGAGTACGTCGAAGGCGAAGCTGAGCGCATCGAGTACAACACCAACAGCGAAATCGCCGAGCTCTTCCATCGCGCCTGGGTCAAGAGCGGCGAAGACCTGGTCAGGGGCGACTACATCTGGTACGACGCCGTTAGCGAAAAGTACCTGGTCACCGCCGGCGAGACCCGTGACCCGAAAGGCCCGGCGCCGCGGGTTCGCGCCGTGATCCAGCCGAAGAACAAGGATGGCGAGGCACAACGGCCAGCTGCCCGCGGCGAACGCCTGGAGCTCAAGGGCTCTGGCGGACTGGACTTGCAAGCCGCACCGCAGTAGTGCGTCTTGCATCGCCAACTGCTGCAAAACCGCAGCAAATCAGGCGCCGCAGCACCTGACAAGCACATGATTTTCATGGCTTAATTATTTTTTGTGCACTGCACAAAAATATTGTTGACAACATGACAATCATCCCTATAATAAAGGCCATGGTGCGGTGCAACATTGCTTGATGAAAGCGCGCTGCAACGGTTTTTCCCCAGTTCGTCACAAATTCATTCAGGAGATATCCCATGGCTTTCAACTTCACCACCCCGGAACAATTCGCCTCTGCCAACAAGGCAACCGTTGATTCCCTGCTGTCCGTTGCCAACGCTGCCCTGGCTTCCGCCGAGCGCATCGCTGCCCTGAACCTGAACACCGCCCGTTCCGTTCTGGAAGACTCCGTCTCCGGCACCAAGGCCCTGCTCGGCGCCAAGGACGTGCAAGAAGCCATCTCCATCCAGGCTTCCCTGGCCCAGCCGAATGTCGAGAAGGCTGTTGCCTACTCCCGTAGCGTCTACGAAATCTCTGCACAGGCTCAGGAAGAGCTGTCCAAGAGCATCGAAGCCCAATTCGGCGGCTTCCAGAAGCAAGTTGCTGATCTGCTGGACAAGGCTGCCAAGTCTGCCCCGGCTGGTTCTGACGTTGCCGTTGCTGCCGTCAAGAGCGCCATCGCTGCTGCCAACTCCGCTTTCGACAACCTGAACAAGGCTGCCAAGCAAGTTGCTGAAATCACCGAAGCCAATGTTGCTGCTGCCACCAACGCCACCGTCAAGGCTGTCAGCGCTTCTACCGCCGCTTCCAAGCGCAAGTAATTAGCCATACCCCATACCCCCGCCTCGGCGGGGGTATTGTTTCATCCGCCGTCCCCACCAATCTCGAGGAGAAAAAGATGAGCAACCCGAATATCGAACAACTCGCCGCAGCCCAAAAAGCCAACGCTGAAGTCATGCTGGCCCTGCTGCGCACCGCCTTCAACGGCGTCGAGCGCCTGACCGCACTGAATGTCGCTGCATCGCGCGAATTCTTCAACAATTCCGTCGCCAACTCCCAGCAACTGCTGGGCGCCAAGGATGCCGCCACCGTTGCCAAGCTCAACGCCGAGCTGGCTCAGCCGAACCTGGAAAAGCTGGTCGAGTACTCGCGTAACGTCTACGAACTGACGACTGATGTGCAGAAGGAATTGACCTCGGTCATCGAAGCCCAATACGGCAACCTGACCAAGAATGCAGCCAGTGCCGTGCAGAAAGCCAGCGCCTCCGCCCCGATCGGCGGCGACGTTTTCGCCGCAGCCATGAATTCCGTGATCAACGCTTCTTCCCAAGCGTTTGAAAGCCTCAACTCGGTGACCCGCCAGTTGTCTGAGATCGCTGAAGCCAATATCCAGACTGCCACCAAGGCGACTGGCACCAAGGCTGCCGCCACCAAGGCTCCGGCCAAGACCAGCGCAACCGCCGCTGCTGCCAAGAAGAGCACCGCCAAGTAATACCGGCGCCTCGTCTTTCGGCCGACTACCGGCCACAAAAAACCGCGACAAAATCGCGGTTTTTTTTACGCCTGCAACTCCGATTAGTGCGGCTGCATCACGGGCGCCAGACCCAATGGATGCCCCGCCTCTCCACCTCGCTGCGGATCTCCTCCATCGCCTTGTCGACCAGCTCCGGCGAGCCTTCGACACCGAGCTCCAGATGCTTGCGCTCCTTGCCGACCAAAGAGGGTAACGAGAACAAACGCAGGGTTGGGTAATCGGCCACAATGCGCTCCATCAGGTCGAGCAATGCACTTTCGTAGGCCGTTGGGCCGGTCAGCAGGAAGGCTTTTTCGACCATGCCATCGACCGCCTTGAACTGATCCCTGTAGAAGGTATCGAGCACCCATTCGATCATCGGGTGCGCCATCTGCGGAAAACCAGGCACGAAGTAGTGCTCGTTGGCCATGAACCCGGGAATGCGGTTAAACGGGTTGGGGATGATCTGTACGCCGGCCGGGAAGGTGACCAGCAGCTTGCGCTTGTCGGTGATTTCTTCACCGGCGAAGCGAACCTTCAGTTCCTCGAAGCCCTCAGGGTGCAGTGCGAGATCGACACCGAGCGCTGCTGCCACGGCCTGCCGCGTGTGATCATCGGGCGTATTGCCGATGCCGCCACAGGAAAACACCACATCGCCGGCCGCCATCGTGCGTTTGAAGGTGGCAGCCAGACGATCACGGTCGTCGCCGAGATATTCGACCCAGCTCAAACGCAGGCCGCGCTGCCCCAGCATTTCGGCAATCTTGGCGAAGTGCTTGTCCTGTCGCTTGCCCGACAAAATCTCGTCGCCGATGATGATGGCGCCAAAGGTACGGCTCATACACGCTCTCCTTCAATGGTCACAACCGCGCCACCGCGCGAGCGGCGCAGGGCTTCCAATCCGTAATGAACGAATGATAGCGCGGCCAGAGCTGGCACCAGCAGGCCGATCACCGGCACGTGGGCCAGCAGCGCCATGGTCAGGCCGAGCATGAACAGCGGTGCTTTCTGCCGCGTCCGGATTTCCTGCCACTCGTTGCTCGTGGCGTGCATCGACAGCGCGTCGTAGGCGAAGGTGCGGCGGTTCAGCCAGCCCATCAGCAACAACGGAATGAGCAGCGAGAAGCCGGGAATCAGCCACAACGGGATCGTTACCAGCCAGCCGATCACGAAGATCACCGAGGCGACCACGCTGTTCATCGCTGCGGCGACAAAGCTGTCCCGCCCCATCGGCGCCACATCGCGGTATTCGGTGTCCGACAGGTGCTTGAGCATCAACGGCAGGATCACGATGGCCGCCAGCAGCGAGGCCGTCAGGTAGGCGATGGCAAAGATCGCCATCCAGCCACCGAGGTAGGCCAGGATATGCGCCAGCCAGACCAGCCCCCAGCCGACCAGCAGCGTCATCGGCGGATAGGCCATCATCTGCTGTACTACCCAGCCCAGCGCCCAGACCGCCAGGCCGATCGAGAGCAATAGCGAGAACAGGGCCGGGGTCAGCACATAGAGCCAGACCTTGCCGCTTTTCAGGTTGGCGAAAGTTCTCGCCAGTGCCAACATGACTTCACCCATTCTTGATTCCTTCCCATTGTTTCTGCAGACGCTTGGTGGAGACCGGCACTGGTGTGCGCAGTTCCTGAGCGTAAAGCCCGACGCGCAACTCTTCGAGCAGCCAGCGGAACTGCTCGACCTGCGGGTCGAGCGTACCCAACTTGGCCAGCTGGATGGCACGGCGCTCGTAGTTGGTCCACAGCGGCCCGTACTCGGCCATCAGTTGGGCGTCACGGGCCGGGTTGGCCTTCAGCTTATCGAGGCGGACCACGATGGCCTTCATGTAACGCGGGTAATGTTGCAGACGTTCGAACGGCGTGTCGACGACGAAGTTCTTGCCGAGCAGGCGCTTCAGTTGCGCCTCGATGTCGGCCACCGCTGCCGCGTGCGCCTTGAAGGCTGGTAGCTTCTTGGTCACCGCCTGCCATTCGGTCAGCACGGTACCGACCATGCGACAGACCTCCTGCATGATCAAACCCAGCCGCGCCTTGGCTTCGGCACAGCGCGCCTTGAAAGCCTCCGGCGTGGTCGGCAGCGGCTCGGTCAGGCAGGCGCGCTCAAAACTCAGATCGACCAGTTGGCGCTTCAGTTCGTCGGTGCTGCCCAGCGGCATGTACTGCATGCCCATCTGGGTCAGGCCAGGCACGTTCTTGTCGAAGTACCTCACCTGCTCCTTGAACTGCAGCATGAACAGGCGGGCCAGCCCCTTGCGGTGTGTCTCGGCAGCTTCCTCGGCCGAATCGAACACTTTCAGGCTGACGGTTTCGCCTTCGTCGGAAAGCGCCGGATAGCCGATCACCGTCTGCTTGCCAACCGGTACTTCCATCAACTCCGGCAGTTCGCCGAAGGTCCAGTCGGTCAGTTGCGTGTATTCGGATGGCGTTTCGTGCAGATCGGCGAACTCTTCCTTGGCCTCCTTGCCCCACTCGCCCCGCAAAGCCAGCAGGCTGCGGTTCATGTCGAGCTGGCGGCCGTGTTCGTCGATCAGCTTGTAGTTCATCGAAAAGTGCGGCGGCAGGGCGTCTGGCCGGAAGGCATCCGGCGTCACCGCCCAGCCGCGGGCATTCAGGCCGCGCGCTTCAAGGATGTAGTCGATCAACGGCGGGATCAGCCCCTGGTTCATCTTCTTGTCGTTACCGGCCGTGGCCGCGATGAACTCCTCGACGAACTCCGGCACCGGCACCAGCTTGGCACGGATCTTTTGCGGCAGCGTCTTGATCAGCTGCACCAGCTTTTCCTTGAGCAGCCCCGGCACCAGCCATTCCATGCGCAGCACCGGTATCTGGTTCAGTTGCGCCAGCGGCAGGGTCAGCGTCACGCCATCGCGCGGCGAACCCGGCTCGAAATGGTAGGTCAGCGCGTACTCGACGCCGCCGACCTTGATGTGATGCGGGAAGGCCTCGGTGGTCACCCCGGCCGCCGAGTGGCGCATCAGGTCGTCTTTCGACAGGAACAGCTGCTTCGGGTTTTCCTGCTCGGCCGTCTTGCGCCAGTGATCGAAGGTGGCTCCGTTGTGGATGCCTTCGGGAATGAGGTGGTCGTAGAAGCCGAAGATCAGTTCGTCGTCGACCAGCACGTCCTGCCGGCGCTGCTTGTGCTCGATCTTCTCGATGTCGCGGATCTGCTTCTGGTTGTGCAGGAAGAAGGGCCAGCGCTTGGCGAAACTTTCGTCGATTTCCTCGCCGACCAGCCCCTGGCGGATGAAAATTTCGCGCGCCTCGGCCGGGGCCAGCGGGCCGTAATGAATGCGCCGCTTGGGGTTGATCACGATGCCGTAAAGCGTCGTCCGCTCCCAGCCGGCGACCTGCATCGACTTCTTTTCCCAGTGCGGATCAAAGTATTGGCGCTTGATAAGGTGAGCGCCCACTTTCTCGATCCAGTCTGCTTCGATGCGGGCCACACAGCGGCCGAACAGGCGTGTTGTTTCGGTGATCTCGGCCGCCATGATCCACTTGCCGGCCTTCTTCTGCAGCGGCGACGAGGGATGGATCAGGTAACGGATGCCGCGCGCCCCGAGGTAGTAGCCGGATTCATCCGACTTGCAGCCGATGTTGCCGAGCAGACCGGTGAGCAGCGCCTGATGGATGGCGTCAAAGGTACCGGGCAGATCGTTTTCCTTCCAGCCCAGTTCGGTGACCATCGCATGCAGCTGGCCATGCACCTCGCGCCATTCCCGCAGACGCAGATAGGACAGGAAATGAGCGTGGCAATTGTCGATCAGCTGCTTGTTCGATTTCTTGTGCTCGACGGCATTCTGGAACCAGCCCCACAGCTTCACCCAGCTGAGGAATTCCGACTTCTCGTCGGCAAATTGCTTGTGCTTTTCGTCGGCGGCCTGCTGGCGCTCCTGCGGCCGTTCGCGCGGATCCTGCGTGGACAGGCCGGCGGCGATGATCAGCACTTCCTTCAGACAGCCGAGGTCGCGCGCCGCGACCAGCATGCGGCCGATGCGCGGGTCGAGCGGCAGCTTGGCCAGCGCATCGCCAACCTTGGTCAGGCGGCTGCCCTGGCCATCCTCGTCGTCCAGCGCGCCAAGTTCCTGCAACAGCGCATAGCCATCGCTGATTGCCTTGGCCGGTGGTGGCTCGATGAACGGGAAGCTCTCGACGTCGGTCAGCTTCAGCGACTTCATGCGCAGGATGACGCCAGCCAGCGAGGAACGCAGGATTTCTGGATCAGTGAACGGCGCCCGGGCATTGAAGTCGGCCTCGTCGTAGAGGCGCACGCAAACACCCGCCGCCACCCGGCCGCAACGACCGGCCCGCTGCCGAGCCGCGGCCTGTGAGATCGGCTCGACCTGCAACTGCTCGACCTTGTTGCGATACGAATAGCGCTTGACGCGGGCCAGCCCGCTGTCGATCACGTAGCGGATACCCGGCACGGTCAGCGATGTTTCAGCGACGTTGGTCGCCAGCACGATGCGCCGCTGGCCACCCGAAGGCTTGAAGATGCGGTCCTGATCGCCGGCCGAAAGGCGCGAGAACAGCGGCAGGATTTCCGGGGCATGGGCCGATGACAGCCCCGGCCGGGCCAGTGCGTGCTTGCGCAGCGCTTCCGCCGCCTCGCGGATTTCCCGCTCACCGGGCAGGAAGACGAGAATGTCGCCGCTGCCCAGCCGCGACAATTCATCGGCCGCATCGACAATGGCGTCGTACAGATCGCGCTCGTCGTCCTTCTTGTCGATATCGACGACCGGCCGATAGCGCACTTCGACCGGGAACAGTCGGCCCGATACTTCGATCACCGGCGCCGGTTTGCCATGGGCGCTGAAATGCTGCGAGAAGCGCTCGGCATCGATGGTCGCCGAGGTAATGATCAGCTTCAGGTCCGGACGCTTGGGCAGCAACTGCTTCAGGTAGCCAAGCAGGAAATCGATGTTCAAGCTGCGCTCGTGCGCCTCGTCGATGATGATCGCCTCGTAGGCGTTCAGGTACGGATCGGACTGCGACTCGGCGAGCAGGATGCCGTCGGTCATCAGCTTGATCCAGCTCTCGGATGTCGATTTGTCGTGGAAGCGGATCTTGACGCCGACGCCGGCGCCAACCTGCGTCTTCAGTTCCTGCGCCAGCCGGGTCGCCACCGAACGCGCCGCCAGCCGGCGCGGCTGGGTATGCCCGATCAGGCCGCGTGACCCGATGCCGAGATCGAGGCAGATTTTCGGCAGCTGCGTCGTCTTGCCCGAGCCGGTTTCGCCGCAAACAATCACCACCTGATTATTGGCGATCAGCTCGGCAATGTCGGCCCGGCGCTCATTGACCGGCAGGTCGGCCTGGAATTCCGGCTTCGGTAGCTTCGCGCGCCGTTCCTGCACTGCCGCGCGCGAACGCTCGATCAATGCCGCCAGATCGGCCTGCAGTTTTTGCTGTTTTTCACCGCTCGAGCGGCGTAATTCGGCCCGCAGGCTGCTCAGGCGACGCGCGTCGCTGGTCAAGCCGATGGCCGTGGGAGTTTCGCGCCCTTGTCCGGCGTCCTGTTTTTTCATAAGTTTCTTTTCAAACGTCCAACGGCGAAACAACGCCGCGCCCGCCCTTGTTCAAGACATGCGTATAAATCATGGTGGTCGTCACATCAGCGTGGCCAAGCAGTTCCTGCACCGTGCGGATATCGTAGCCGGATTGCAGCAGATGGGTGGCAAACGAATGGCGGAAGGTATGCGGCGTTGCCAGCTTGGCGATGCCACTCGCCTGAAGTGCCTTTTTGACTGCCCGCTGCAAGGCCTTTTCATCAAGGTGATGACGGCGCTCAACGCCGCTGCGCGGATCGATGGAATACCCCGCCGCAGGAAAAATATACTGCCACGCCCAATCCGTTTCAGCATTCGGATATTTTCGATCCAGCGCATTCGGCAGGTAAACCGACGCCTTGCCCCTGGCAAGATCATCTTCATAACAGGTTCGTCGCCAGCGCAAATGATCCTGCAAAGGCTCGATCAGCGTGCGCGGCAACATCGTCACCCTGTCCTTCGCCCCCTTGCCATCCCGCACCACAATTTCGGCCCGCTCGAAATCGACATCCTTGACGCGCAAGCGAACGCACTCCATCAAGCGCATTCCCGTGCCATACAGCAGCCGCGCCATCAGCCCATGCAGACCGCTCATGCGATCCAGCAAGGCTGTGATCTCCTGCCGCGTCAACACCACCGGGAGCCGCTGCGGCTGCTTGGCACGCACCACCTGGTCCAGCCACGGCAACTGAATCCCCAATACCTCGCGATACAGGAATAGCAGCGCCGAAAGCGCCTGGTTCTGCGTCGAAGCGGCCACCCGCCCCTCGACAGCCAAATGTGTCAAAAACGCCTCGACCTCCCCAGCCCCCATCTCACGGGGATGGCGCTTGTCATGAAAAAGGATAAATCGGCGTATCCACTGGACATATTGTGTTTCTGTCCGAATGCTGTAATGCTTGAGACGCAACTTGTCACGCACCTGATCAAGCAATTTTGGCGACTGCGGTGCAGAAGATTCAATGTCAGACATAACCCAAAAATTCAAGCCAATAAAATCATGATGTTACCACGCACAAAACATATTTATGCACCACCCCTGCAGGAAGTAGACACCTGCAAAGGTGTCTACTGAACGTTAGCCATATGAGTGACTTCGCTCTTGCTGTGATCGTTTCCATCGGTGATTTAGCTGCCTACATCATCGGAAAAGTGCTTGGCCGTACATTTCATTTGGATCGCGAAAAGGCGCAGAAAGTCGGACAAATTGTGTTCGCTTCTGTTGTCATCGGTGCAGGTTTATTCGTAACCATCCTGTATTCATAGCCAACAATGCCGAAACCATTTTCCCGGCACAGCCCGGCTAACCCTGCGCTCAACCCGACCGGCCTGACGGCCGTCGGGTTAGCTCCACGTTATGAGTCAAACTGAACGCTCCGAAGATTTCTGGCGGATTCCTAAGAGGTGGCCCAAACGTTTATTTTGGGGAACACTTCTATTTGCACTGGCTTGGTTCATTTCGTCCCCCTTTATCTGCGATT
>Ga0316604_10001093_pt1 | contig 26051 bp, 27 predicted proteins | sample OWC_soil_day20_C_FD_207650 | JGI IMG/M metagenome (GOLD analysis project Ga0316604, IMG submission 207650) | Wetland soil microbial communities from Old Woman Creek delta, Ohio, United States - OWC_soil_day20_CT | ecosystem: Environmental > Terrestrial > Soil > Wetlands | place: USA: Ohio...
GAAACCCGAAAACCTCTGTAAAATCAGTCGTTTCGCGCTTCAAACTTCGCTGCGTCTGCAGCAGAGAGGCCGAACTATACCGGCCACCTCTCCACTCGTCAACTCCTTCCCCGCAATATTTTCAAGCCAAAACGCTAAGCCTTTGATATTTCAGCAGTCCAATTTCACAGACGCTCGCACACGCCTTAGCCGCGCCGCAGCGCCAAACGCGCGGCAGGGCAAATTTGTCTCTATCAGGCAGGGCGGCACTTGTAATATTCTCTTCACATTGCAGCCGTAATCTCGCGACTATCGAAATAGTGCACAGAGAGGGGTACGCCATGGCAGCCAATATTCTGCTCGTGGAAGATGAACCGGCGATTCAAGAACTGATTGCGTTCAACCTGACCCAGGCTGGGCATCACGTCATGCGTGCCGACAGCGTTGAAGCCGCCCAGAACATGGTGCGCAGCGCATTGCCCGACCTGATTCTGCTGGACTGGATGCTGCCCGGCATTTCCGGTATCGATTACGCCCGCAAACTGCGCGGCGATGAGCGCACGAAACAGATTCCCCTGATCATGCTGACCGCCCGTTCAGACGAATCGGACAAAATTGTCGGATTGGATGCCGGCGCCGATGATTACATCACCAAGCCTTTCAGTCCGCGCGAGCTGCAGGCGCGCATCAAGGCGGTGCTGCGCCGTCGCGCGCCCGAGGCCACGGATGATCCGGTCGAGGTCAAGGGTCTACGTCTGGATCCCGTTACACATCGAGTCACCGTGCATGGCAACCCTATCGAGCTAGGGCCCACCGAATTCCGCCTGCTACATTTTTTCATGACCCATGCCGAACGCGTGCATTCCCGCACCCAGCTGCTTGACCAAGTGTGGGGCGATCATGTTTTTGTCGAGGAGCGTACTGTCGACGTGCATATCCGCCGTCTGCGCGCCGAACTGGAAACCAGCGGCCACGACAGTCTGATTCAAACTGTGCGCGGTACCGGCTATCGTTTTTCTGCCAGTTAACATAGAAAACAATATGTATTGGCTAAGCTCACTGTTTTTTTATCTGGCGCTCTGCGTGGTGGCACTGTTTGTCGGTGCCGTTGCAGGAGTTGAAGCAGGTTTGCTGCTGGCGCTCGTCACCATCAGCGCGGTGTTGGTGTATCACCTGATCAATCTGGCCCGACTCAATTTCTGGCTACAGGCCCCCGCACTGGATTCCGCGCCGCGTGGATTCCTGCTTTGGCGCGAAGCCTTTGACCGGATTTACGAGTTGGTGCGCAACCAGCAAAAACGCAAGAACCAGCTTTCCGCCACGCTTGACCGCTTTCAGCGTGCCGGCGAAGCGATGCCGGATGGCATGGTCATCCTGGATGAACATGACCGCATCGAATGGTGCAATCCGGCTGCGGCGCGCCATTTGGGACTCAATCGCCAGGCAGACATCAGCCAGCAGCTGACCAACCTGATCCGCACGCCGGCCCTGCGCGAATATTTGCGCGAACAGGATTTCAGCCAACCGCTGGTGCTGCGCATGCCGCGACCGCAGGAACAGGTGCTGACCATCCAGTTGGTGCCCTTCGATTCCAATCGCAAACTGCTGCTTTCACGCGACATTACCCAGCTCGACCGGGTGCAGACGGTGCACCGTGATTTCGTTGCCAACGTATCGCACGAATTGCGTACGCCGCTCACGGTAGTGGGCGGTTTTATTGAAACCATGCTCGACATGCCGGACATCGACCCCGAAACGCGCGAGCAACACCTGAAATTGATGTTCGAACAGACCGGCCGCATGCAGCGCCTGGTGGATGACCTGTTGGCGCTTTCGCGCCTGGAGAGCGGTCAACAACTGAAGGAAGAAGAAGTCAACGTCCCGCAGATGCTGCAGATTTTGCAGACTGAAGCAGAAGGGCTTTCCCAGGGGCGCCACAGGATAGTGATCGATGCCGTTGCTCCGCTTCGGCTCATCGGCAACAACGACGAGCTGCATTCGGCTTTTGGCAACCTGGTTTCCAATGCCATTCGCTACACCCCGCAAGGCGGCACCATCGGCCTGCGCTGGGAAATGCGTGCAGATCAACCGGTATTCACCGTGCACGACACGGGAATCGGCATTGCGCCAGAGCACATTCCCCGCCTGACCGAGCGCTTCTACCGCATCGACCGTGGACGCTCGCGCGCCACTGGCGGAACCGGGCTGGGGCTGGCCATTGTCAAGCATGTGCTGCAACGGCACCAGGCGCGCTTGGTCGTTCAATCCCGCCTGGGCGAGGGCAGTGAATTTGCCGTGTACTTTCCCGCAGAGCGCGCCCTGACCTGAAGTGCATCCGGCCTGCTGCGCCAAATTTCACCGCCCGGCACGTCAAATATTTGAATTTTGCCGCGTGGCGAACCATGCTGATGAATGTCTATCCAGAATGGCGCACCCCAACCATGGTTCCCTGCCCCGCCACCCCGCACATTGATCTCGACCGGCTGGTTCACATGATCGCCCATACGGTCGACCTGGTTGGAATGGACGATTACTACCACGGGCGCCGGGTCAGCCTGATCGCGGTACAGCTGGGCCGGGCGCTGGGCTTTGCCGGACCCTGGCTGCAATTCATCCAGCATGCCGGCCTATTACATGATTGCGGCGTTTCCTCGACGCGCACCCATCGCAGACTGCTCAACGCAATCGAGTGGGATGGAGCACAAGCGCATTGCATTGCCGGGCACAAACTCCTGAAGGACTTCGCCCCGCTGGCAAGCCTGGCGCCGATCATCCTCTATCACCATACCCGTTGGAACGAGTTGCAGGCTGCTGACCTGCCCCGGGAAACGGCCATTCTGGCCAATCTGATCTATCTGGCTGACCGCATTGATATCTTGAGCGCGGCGTTCTATGACGACAACATCCTGCTCAGCAAGATCCACACCATTCGCGATATTCTCGGTCACTACCGGGGCGCCATTTTTGCCCCGCAGCTGATCGATGCATTTATGGAAAGCTCGGCTGCCGAGGCCTTCTGGACCCCCTTGATGTCTCCGGAAATGGTGCAGGCCAGCCAGAATAACCTGAGCCGGCTCTATGATTCGCCGCAGCTGGAATGGCCCGACATCATGCAAGCGGCGGACATTCTGGCGCAGATTGTCGATGCCAAATCGCCCTACACGCACCGGCACTCCAGTGGCGTGGCCAACCTTTCGGCCTGGCTGGCCGGTGAAATGGGTTTTGCGACATCGCACTGTGAAATGATCAAAGTGGCCGGTCTGCTGCATGATATCGGCAAGCTGCGCATCGACGATGCCATCCTGGAAGCCCCACGTGCGCTGACTGAGCTGGAGCAGGGCAAGATGCGCACGCATAGCTTCATGACCTACAACATCCTGCATGAAATCGGCGAGCTGGAGACCATCGCCCATTGGGCCTCCCAGCATCACGAACGGCTCGATGGCCAAGGTTATCCATTTCGCCTGAAAGGTGACAATCTGAGCACCGAATCACGCATCATCTGCGTCGCAGATGTTTATCAGGCCCTGGCACAGAAACGGCCCTACCGTGATTCATTGGTCACAAGTGAGATTTTCGCCATCATCGACGGCATGGTGGGCGATGGCAAACTCGATGGCGACATCGTGGCCATTGCCAAGGCCCAGCCACACGAGGCCAACCTTGCTGCGCTGGCCTAACGTTGTTGACGCTAGCGATTATCCGGCTTGCGCGCGCAACGCAGAGTCTGTTACAACCATGCCATCATGCTGATCCGTAAACTTTTCCGTTTCGAAAGCGCACATATCGTGCGCAATTGCTCATCGCTGCGCTGCAGCACCTCCATTCACGGCCACAGTTACAAAGTGGAAGTGTTTCTGGAAGCGCACGCGCTGGACCACGGCCAGATGGTGTATGACTTCGGCCTGATGAAAGGATCGATTCGCGATGTGATCGATGCCTTCGATCATGCGATCTGTTTCTGGGACAAGGACGATCCGGAGTACATCCGCTTGTGCAAGCAGTTTTCCGCACGCTGGATCGCGATGCCGGTTTCGCCGTCGGCCGAGCAGTTCGCCCGTCTTTTTTTCGTGGTGATCGACGCGATCCTGCATCAGACCGTGATGGCCAACGGCGAAGGACTGGTACGCCTGCACTCGGTCATCGCGCATGAAACCGAAACCGGTTACGCCCAGGCCTTTGCCGACGATGCGCGCAACGAGCGGATGGGGGTGATCCGGCTGGAAGACATCGAGTTTTCCGAGCAATGCAAGGCCGAATGGAAAGACCCGCAGATGTACCAAAAGTTGATCGACGGCGAGGTCTTCGTGAATACCGCGCCCCCCCTGCAGATCGCCCCCTAAGAGCCTGCATCCCTACCATGCAAAACGCCGCTTGCTCCCCTCAGGAATAGCGGCGTTTTTTGTTGGATAGACTCCCCAACTGCAGGATCAGGCTGAAACGGAAAGCGAGCTCGCACTGGCGTCCGCGCCCGGCGCTACGCCATAGGCATGGACCAACTGCATGATACGGAACATGACTTCTGCCTCATCCGTGTCATTGGTGGTCGTCGCAGAGCTTGAATCCGCTGCGGCCACGTTCGAGGTCGCATAACTGGAGGAGACTGAAGAAGTCGAATTGGTCGATTGGTCATACGCCATCGCCTCCCGCATGCTCACCTTACCATCGCCATCCGCATCAGCCTCATCGAAATTGGCAACAATGTTGGAAATCAGACTGGCGCGCTTGCTGTCGGTCGAGCTGATTTCCTCAAGCTGGGCTGTCAGCTCTTCCTCGGTGAACCCTGCATCTTCTTCAGGCGGCGGGGGCGGCGGCATCCCGTCCATCCCTCTCGTGCGCATGGCGTTGAAACCGCTGTCGAGCTGCTCGGCAAGTTGCTGCAGGCTGCTGGACATCTCCTGCTCTGTGACTTTGCCATCGCTGTCGGTATCCAGTTGGGTAAACAGCTCGTCAACGTCCGCTGTACTGCTATCGGACGAAATTGCGCTGAATGCCGTTGCCAGATCGCTCTTCTCGAGATACCCCTGATTCTTGGTATCAAGCTTCGAGAAAAGATTACTCACCCATGTCGATGAGCTGCTGCCGATACTGCCAATCATGATTTACTCCTTGTCCTGTTTATGAAAAGGGGCCGATACGGGCAAACCGGCCATGACTTGAGGCCATCATCCGGAGCAAGACCCTAAGCAAGATATCGGCCAGAATACCGTCCTCTTCGCAACAACGCAGGTAAAGAAGGGTAAAGTTTTGTTAAATAATTCAGTCGATTACAGCCATCGGCTCCTCCCGCCCCACCTGCAGGGCAGGCAACTCCGTCTGTCACGCGGCAACTCTGCTTGATATCCCTGATCTGCGGCAAAATATGCCAAGCGGAGATACAGCATCTTCCTTGATTCCGCCTGAAAAACAAAATTCAAGCCCATGATTTATTTGCCTAATTCATCAATCCACAATCAAACCGCCGCCTCAAAGAAGCGATTCGTTCGAGACGGCAGTTTTCACATGGCAATCTTTGCCGTTAACGCGGTTCGCTAGGTATGCCTGCGCGCCGCCCCTGCATAGCAGGTTCAGCCATACTCTCAGGATGGCGCTTCATTTCATCCACCTGCTTGCGCTGGGCTGGCGTCAGCATGGCATAGATCGTCTGGTCCGCCCGCGCCCGCAACAAGGCCAGCTCTTTCATTTCCTTGGCCGCCGTTTCAGCCAATGCCCGCGCATTGGCTTCGTCATACTGGCTTGATTGTGCCAGCGCCTGAAGCTTGTCCTGCGCCACACGGATCGCCCGGCTTTTCTTGCGCACCTCGGGCATCTGTTCATGCACAATCATGAATAGCCTGTCACGCTGCGCTTCGGTGAGTTCCACTCCGCGCAGGAACGGGGGCTGCGGCAGCATCGGCTCATGCATCGCCCGAGGGCCTTCACCGTGCACCACCCCCAATATGGGAGGAGGTGACATGCCGCCCCCTTGATGCCCGGATTGCTCGCCGGGCTGGGGCGCTGCCTGCAGCGAAAGCGGGAGCATGGCCGCCAGACAAGCAGCGATTAAAGTTTTTTGCCAAAAAGTTTTGCATGTTCGCATGTGCGTTTCTCCTGGAATGGTGGGCTCAAGCCCGATCGATGTGACCATTCCATTCTGGGCGTATCGCGGGTAAAGCCCCGTTAACCCGGGGTAAATCCCGGCAAATCGCCGGCTGCGTTCAGGGGCATCTGTAAAGCTGTGTAAAGGCGGCCGGACGGCATGAACGCTTTGCGTCGCTCTTGGTTATGATTCACCCCTTAAACAACAGGGAAACGGCGCAATGACCCGGGTTTTATTGGTTGACGACGATATCGAGCTTGCCGGCATGCTGGCGGATTACCTGACCCAGGAAGGCTTCAGCGTGACCACCGTACACGATGGCGAAACTGGCGTGGCGGAGGCCTTGTCCGGCCAGTACCTGATCGCGGTATTGGATGTGATGATGCCGCGCCTGAACGGCATCGAAGTACTGCGCCGCATCCGGGCGAAAAGCACCGTGCCGGTACTGATGCTGACGGCGCGGGGCGATGATACCGACCGGATCGTCGGCCTCGAACTCGGCGCCGACGACTATGTACCCAAGCCCTGCACCCCGCGCGAACTCACCGCCCGGATCCGGGCCATTTTGCGGCGCATGCAAGCCCCGGAACCCAGCTCGACAACCAGCGATCCACTGGTCGCAGGCCCGTTGAGCATTCGCCCGGAACAGCGCCGGGCCGAATGGGATGGCCAGCCGCTGGAATTGACCAGCACCGAATTCAACCTGCTGGAAGTACTGGCCCGCCATGCCGGGCGGCCGGTCAGCAAGGCCATCCTCTCGGAACAGGGCTTGGGGCGCCCGCTCACCCGTTTCGACCGCAGCATCGATGTCCACCTCTCCAGCATCCGGCAAAAACTGGGCGTCATGTCCGACGGGCGCTCCTACATCCAGACGGTATACCGTCAGGGCTACCAGTTCCTGCTGGAGCACTGATGGGCCGGCTGTTCTGGAAGTTTTTCTTCTTTATCTGGCTGGCGCAATTGACCACCATCCTGGGCATCGGTGCCGTGTTCTGGGTAAGGGACCACAGCCTGCGTGGCCAGCTCGCCGCAATCGACACGAGCCCGCCAGCCTCAATGCTCGTGGAATCGGCTGCACTCACCCTGGAGTACGGTGGACCGGCCGCATTGAGTGCCCTGCTGGAAAAAAACGAGCGCTACCTGATATTGGCCGTGGATGAGCAAGGGCAGGATTTATTGCAACGTCCGGTGAACCCGGAAGTGCTGACCCAAGCCAAGCAAGCCCTCGCCACGCCGAACAATCACCCCATGGTGCGACTTGCCACTTCGGCAACGGAAGGCAACCGCTACCTGCTTTTCTCTGCCCGCACCGGAGGAAATCCCGCCGCGGGCTCGCCGCCGCCCCCGGCGAACAGGCCTCCACCGCCCGGTGATGCCCGTTTCCTGCCCACCGTCCCGCTTGCCACTGCGCTGTTTGCCAGCCTGCTGTTTGCAGTCCTGCTGGCCTGGTACATCGCCAAACCGATCCGCAGCCTGCGCAGCGCCTTCGACGGTGTCGCGCGCGGCAATCTGGCCATCCGCATCGCGCCAGCCATGGGACGGCGACGCGATGAACTGGCCGACCTCGGCCGCGATTTCGATCACATGGTGGGACAACTGCAAGCGTTGATGGAAGGGCAGCGCCGGCTGCTGCACGATGTATCGCACGAGATGCGCTCGCCGCTGGCCCGCCTGCAGGTGGCCATCGGCCTGGCGCGGCAGCAACCGCACAAACAGGAAGAATCCATGCGCAGGATCGAGCGGGAGAGCGAGCGCATGGATATTCTGGTCGGCGAACTGCTTACGCTCTCGCGGCTGGAAGCGGGCGTGGGCAGCGGCGTGTCGGAGAATATCCCCGCGCAGCAGCTTGTTGCCGATGTTGCCGAAGATGCACGTTTCGAGGCCGAAGCCAACGGCCGCAAGGTCGTCCTCGACCGGGGCGCCGAAGTCATATTCGCAGGGCAGGTTGAATTACTGCATCGCGCACTGGAAAACGTGTTGCGCAACGCCATCCGCCATACCCCGCCCGGCAGCACCGTTCAGATTCAGAGCAGATTGGATGAGCGCAACAACACGCTGACCCTGCTAATTCTGGACGAAGGGCCGGGGGTGGCCGAGGGCGAACTCGAAACGATTTTCGAGCCGTTCTATCGCGGGGAAAAACCGGTCGGCACCGGCCATGGACTGGGACTGGCCATCGCCCAGCGGATCATCCACGCCCACGGCGGCAAGATCCGGGCCCGCAATCGCAGCGGTGGTGGGTTGTGCGTCGAGATCAGCTTGCCGGCACATCCGGCATAGCCTATCGGCAGACTCAGCGCCCCTTCGGCGGGGTCATTTCCTTGGATTTGTAATCACACACATCACTGACCACGCAACGCCAGCATTCGGGTCGGCGCGCCTTGCAGACATAGCGGCCGTGCAGGATCAACCAGTGGTGCGCGTGCTGGCGGAATTCGGCCGGAACCACCTTCAGCAGTTTTTCTTCCACCGCAACCACGTCCTTGCCGGGGGCGAGCCCGGTACGGTTGCCCAAACGGAAGATATGCGTATCGACGGCGATGGTGGGTTCGCCGAAAGCGATATTGAGCACCACGTTGGCGGTCTTGCGCCCCACGCCGGGCAACGCCTCCAGCGCGGCGCGGCTGTGCGGCACTTCGCCGCCATGCTGCTCGATCAGAATATGGCAGGTTTGCAGCAGGTGCTTGGCCTTGCTGCGAAAGAGACCAATCGTGGCGATATACGATTCCAGCCCTTCCTGCCCCAGCGCGAGGATTTTGTTCGGGGTATTGGCCACCGGGAACAGGCGCTGGGTTGCCTTGTTGACGCCGACATCGGTCGCCTGCGCCGACAGCAGCACCGCGGTCAGCAACTCGAACGGCGTGCTGTAGTTCAGCTCGGTGACCGGATGCGGATCGAGTGCGGCCAGGCGCTGGAAAAACAGCAATCGCTTGGCGGCGTTCATGGTCAGGCGGCCTGGATTTCGGCCTTGGCGGTCTGCGCCCGGGCGCGGGCTTCGGCACGGCGGTCCAGCGCCATCTTGCCGGCGATCAGAAAACCCAGGCCAATGAAGGCGCCCGGCGGCAGGATGGCAAGCAGGAACTGGTAATGCTGTTCGGCGGGCACCACATAAATCACCCAGCTCTTGGCGGCCGGTCCGAACAAGAGATCAATGCCGGAAAGCAGCGTGCCCTTGCCGATCAGTTCGCGCAGCGCGCCGAGCACGGCCAGCACCCCGGTCAGACCGATGCCCATGAAGAAGCCATCGAGCGCCGACTGCGCCACGCCATTCTTGGAGGCAAACGCCTCGGCGCGCGCCAGCACGATGCAGTTGGTGGTAATCAGCGGGATAAAGATGCCCAGCACCACGTACAGGCCGTGCATATAGGAATTCATCAACAAATCGACCACCGTAACCAGCGCCGCAATGATCAGGATGAAGATCGGCGTGCGGATTTCGTTCGGCACGAACTGGCGCATCGAGGCGATAGCCGCACCGGAGATCAACATCACCAGGCTGGTCGCCAGGCCCAAACTCACGCCGTTGACGATATTGCTCGACATTACCAGCACCGGGCACATGCCCAGAATCTGTACCACGCCGGCATTCTGTTTCCAGATGCTGTTCTGGATGATAACGTTGGCTTCCTGCTTGCTGATCATTTTGGCCTCACTCGAAAATCCGCTGACGGTTTTCGTTCACGTATTCCAAGGTGGTTTTCACGGCGCGCACCACGGCCCGCGGGCTGATGGTGGCTCCGGCGGTGGAATCGAACGCGCCGCCGTCCTTTTTCACGTTCCAGCGCTCGGCCGGCGGAGCGGACAGCGATTTGCCGTCGAATTGGTGAATCCAGTCCGATTTGGCGGCCTCGATGTAATCGCCCAGACCCGGCGTTTCCTTGTGGGCAACCACGCGCACGCCCAGCGCCTGGCCATCGCGCGCCACGGCCACCAGCAACTTGATCTGCCCGGCATAGCCATCGGGCGCGACGGCTTCCAGCACGGCGGCAACCGTCTGCCCGCTCTTCTTGGCCAGATAGACGTGCGAGCTATCCGCTGCACCCAGTTTGACCGCATCGGCCTTGGGCAGGGCACGGCTATCAGCCAGCAAATCATTGTCAAAACTGCCCGCCGGCAATACCGCGCGAATCTGGCTGGCACGCGCTTCGGCTTCGTTGCGCTGCACGGTATCGCGCGTCAAGAGATAAGCCCCGGCCATCAGTGCGGTAAACGCCACGGTGAAAACCAGCAGAATGCCAGCATCGCGCGCACCGTTGGAGAACATCGCCTTCATGCCTTGGCCCCTTTCTTCTTGCGGCCGAACACGGCGGGCTGGGTGTATTGGTCGATGAACGGGCCGACGATATTGAGGATCAGCACCGCAAACGCCACGCCATCCGGATAGCCGCCCAGCGTGCGGATCAAGTAAGCCAGCAGGCCAGCCAGCGCGGCGAAGATCAACTGGCCGAGCGGCGTGGTTGGCGCGGTCACCGGATCGGTGATGATGAAGAACGCGCCCAGCATCGCTCCGCCTGAGAACAGGTGGAACAGCGGCGAGGCGTAATGTTCGGAGTCCACCAGCCAGAACACCAGCGCGGTCAGCCCCAGGCCGCCAAGAAAGGCCAGCGGCAAGCGCCACCGGATCACTTTCTGCTGCCACAGATACAGGCCACCTACCAAGTAACCGGCTGCGATCCACTGCTGCGCCACGCCAAACAGCGGCGCCTTGAAGATATCCGCCAGTGTCAGGTGCTGCAGCAAGCCGGTGCGCACCGCATCGAGCGGCGTGGCCGAAGCCACGGCATCGAAGGCTAGCGGCAAATGGCCGGTAAAGATATAGGCGATCTGCGCCAGCGCACCCAGATCGGGTTGCGCCAGTGCCAGCGGTGCAGCCCAGCGCGACATTTGCGCCGGGAATGACACGATCAGCACGGCAAAGCCGATCATGGCCGGATTGAAGGTGTTCTGTCCCAGCCCGCCGTACATATGCTTGGCCAGACCGATGGCCACGGCAGTGCCCAGCACCGCCAGCCACCAGGGGCCAAGCGGCGGGATCGACAGCGCCAGGAGGCAGGCGGTGACCACGGCCGAGCCATCCAGCAGGAAAGGCTTGACTGGATAACCGCGCAGCTTGAGACAAGCAGCCTCGGTCGCCAGCGCGACGGCAACGGCCAGCGCAATCTGCACCAGCACGCCGATGCCGAATGCCCATACCGCCAGCAGGATGCCCGGCACCAGTGCCGTGACTACCTTGAGCATCACGGTCTGCAAGGGCATCGGCTGGGCCACGAAGGGGGATGTTTTCATGCGTTACTCGGTTTTGTTTTCGTTCTGGGCGGCCTTCATTGCGGCGGCCTTTTCCTTGACGGCCGCGATGCGCGCCGCTTTTTCGGCATCCAGCGCCGCACGCTCTGCCGGGCTCATCGCGGCCAGGCGGGCTTTTTCTTCCTCGCGCTTCTGCATCGCGACGCGAATTCGCTCGGCTTTTTCCGGATCGAGGGCCGGGGCTTCAGCTTTCGGCGCAGGTTCTGGAATTGCTTCTGCAGCCGCTTTTTCGGCTTTTTTCGCGGCCGCCCTTTCCATGGCAGCCTGGATCTTGGCCTGCTTTTCCGCCTCTTTCGCGGCTTTTTCTTCCGGACTCATCCCCTCAAGCGCCGCTTTTTCCGCTGCGCGTTTTTCCATTGCCGCACGGATGCGTTCGGCTTTTTCCGGATCCAGTGCGGCTTGCGCTTCGGCTGCCACCGGAGCGGCGGCTTCGACCACCGCATCGGCTTGCTTCGCCGCGGCGCGTTCCATCGCGGCCTTGATCTTGGCGGCACGCTCGGCATCGGCCGGATCGGCCGAGCTGACTGCTGCCTGATGTTTTTCCGCCGCCCTGGCCGCCAGGCGCTCGGCTTTCTCGCGCTTTTCCCGCTCTTCGCGGAACTGGCGGAACTCGTGGCGCTGGCGCGCATGATGGGCCGCCCGGTTCTGGCGTTCCTCGGCCCAGATTTCGGATTTGGAATAACGGAAATAATCCACCAGCCGGATATTCGACGGGCAGACATAGGCGCAGGCGCCGCATTCGATGCAGTCGAACAGTTCCCAGTCTTCCGACTTGTCGAAGCGCTTGCTGCGAGCGAACCAGTACAGGTCCATCGGCTGCAGCTCGACCGGACAGGCATCGGCGCAGTTACCGCAGCGGATGCAGGGCAATTCGATGGGGCGCTGCGGCAACACGTCGCCGCCGCGCACGATCACGCAGTTACCCGCCTTGGACAGACCGACACTCAGCGCCGGCAGCTCGAAACCCATCATCGGGCCGCCGTAGATATAACCGTCCGCGCCGGGTTTCACGCCGGCCAGCGGCAACAGCTCATCAATCGGCGTACCGATCAAGACTTCGTAATTGCCGGGGCGCTCGACATGGCCGGTCAGCGTAACGGCACGCGCCAGCGCCGGCTCGCCAAACTCCATGGCGCGCCAGATCGACAGCAAGGTCGCCACGTTGAAACACTGCACGCCGTGATCGGTCGAGCGCGTGCCGGAGGCGATTTCGATACCGGTCAGCAGCTTGATCAGTTGCTTGGCCGCGCCGGACGGGTACAGCGTCGGCACCACGCCCACCTCGGCGTGAAAACCGCAGGTCTTGATCGCTTCGCGCATCGCGGCGGCGGCTTCGGGCTTGTTGTCCTCGATGCCGATCAGCACGCGCTCAGCGCCCATCAATTCGCGCACGATGCCGGCGCCGGTCAGGATGCCGGCCGCCTGCTCGCGCATCAGCCGGTCGTCGCAGGTAATGTAGGGTTCGCACTCGGCGCCGTTGACGATCAGCGTATGGACCTTGCCCTTGTCGGTGATCTTCAGGTGCGACGGGAAAATCGCGCCGCCCAGGCCCACCACGCCCATGTCGCGCAGGTAATCGCGTACCGCGCGAATGTTCGCGTTGCGCCAGTCAAACGCCTGACGCTCGATCCAGCGATCCTCACCATCGGGCACGATGGTGACGGCGATCTCGGTCAGGCCGGACGGGTGCGCCAGCGTTGCCGGGCCGATGGCAGTGACCACGCCGGAAGTCGGCGCGTGCGCGCCCACCGAAATGGCACCATCCGGCACGCCGATACACTGCCCCTTGAGCACCTTGTCGCCGACATTGACCAAGAGCCGCGCCCGGTTGCCGATGCTCTGCAGCAAGGGCACAACGAGCCGGGACGGCAGCGGCGCGCGCTGGATCGGCGCGCCACTGGAAAGATTCTTGTGCTCCGGCGGATGGACGCCGCCATGGAACGGGAAAAATGTGCGCTCGTTCATACTGCCTGCTTCACTTTCAGCGGAATCACCGGGTAATGCCACTTCCAACTGGTCAAGGTTTCCGGAATGGCCTGCATCGAAATGCAATCGACCGGGCACGGCGCCACGCACAACTCACAGCCGGTACATTCGGATTGCAACACCGTATGCAGATGCTTGGCGCTGCCGAGAATCGCATCGACCGGGCATGCCTGCAGGCAAAGCGTACAGCCGATGCAGATGTTTTCATCGATCACGGCGGTGGACTTGGGCTTTTCCACTGCGGCCTCGCCGCCCATCGGCATGAAATCCTTACCGAGCAGGTCGGCGAGCTTGCGCACGCCCTCGTTGCCGCCGGGCACGCACAGATTGATCTCGGCCTCGCCGGCAGCCAGCGCCGTGGCATACGGCTTGCAGCCGGGATAGCCGCACTGGCCGCACTGTGTTTGCGGCAAGATTTCATCGATCTGGTCAACGAGCGGATCTTCATCGACCTTGTACTTGATCGCGGCAAAGCCGAGCACGCCGCCCAGCAGCAGCGCCAGTGCGGCCATGATCAGGATCGCTTCAATGAATTCGGTCATGTTATTTCACCAGCCCGGCAAAACCCATGAAGGCCAGACTCATCAGTCCGGCCGTCATGAAGGCAATCGGCGTGCCCTTGAACGATTCCGGTACATCCGCACCTTCGAGCCGTTCCCGGATGGCCGAGAACAGGATCAGGATCAGCGAGAAGCCCACGGCACTGCCAAAGCCGAACACCAACGATTCCAGCAGGTTGTGCTTCAGCGACACATTCAGGAGCGGCACGCCCAGCACCGCACAGTTGGTGGTGATCAGCGGCAGATAGATACCGAGCACCTGGTAGAGCACGGGGCTGGTCTTGTGGATGAACATCTCGGTGAACTGCACGATGGCCGCAATCACCACGATAAAACCGAGCGTGCGCAGGTATTCCAGATGCCAGGCCAACAGGAGCTGGTCCAGCAACCAGGAGGTTCCGCAAGCCAGCGTCAGCACGAAAGTGGTGGCGATCCCCATGCCGAGCGAGGCTTCCAGTTTTTTGGACACCCCCATGAACGGGCACAGGCCGAGAATGCGCACCAGCACCACGTTATTGACCAGCACCGCCCCAACCAGCAGCAGTAGATAATGTTGCAAATCCATGCGATGTTCCCAGTTGCAAACGGGGCGCTCATCGCACCCCGCCAGAACAACCAATTGATAATCAGTTGCGAATTATCCGCCCGCACTTATTCCGGTTCAACCACATTGTTGGTATGTGCATAGGCCATTCGGCTATAAGAAGCCCGAACGGACCCATGACGGCATGCCCGGTCGTGCGAATCAATCCAGCCGCAACGTCCCCACCAGATCCGAGATTTTCGCGACCCCGTTGTCGAGCATGTATTTCTCCAGCCCGTCGATGATTTCCATGGTGACTTTCGGGTTGAAGAAATTGGCGGTACCGACCTGCACGGCGGAAGCGCCGACAATCAGGAATTCCAGCGCATCTTCCAGGCAACTGATGCCGCCCATGCCCACCACCGGAATTTTCACGGTCTTGGCCACTTCCCAGGTCAGGCGCACCGCTACCGGCTTGATCGCCGGTCCCGACAAGCCGCCGATCACGTTGGCGATCTTGGGCTTGCGCGTCTTCACATCGACCGCCATGCCGACCAGGGTATTGATCAGCGAGATCGAATCCGCGCCGCTGTCTTCGCAAGCCTTGGCGATCGGCTTGATGTCGGTCACGTTCGGGGTGAGCTTCACCATCACGTGTTTGGATGTCGCCTTGCGCACTGCCGCGACCACTTCGGCAGCAGCGAACGGGTCGGTGCCCATGTTGATGCCGCCCTTCTTGATATTCGGGCAGGAAATATTGACTTCGACCCCGGCAATTTCCGGCAGCGCATCGACCCTGGCCGCCAGCAGGCCGAACTCCTCGACCGAATTGGCCGTGATGTTAACGAAGGTGCGCGCACCAATGTTTTTCAGGTACGGGTATTTTTCCGAAACGAAGCGCTCGATGCCGACGTTCTGGAAACCGATCGCGTTGATCATGCCGCCGTAGGTTTCGATGATGCGCGGCATCGGGTTGCCCTGGCGCTCTTCCAGCGTCGTGCCCTTGACCGAAATACCGCCGAGGCGGTTCAGGTCGATATAGTCTTCGAGTTCGTCGCCATAACCGCAGGTGCCGGAAGCCAGCATCACCGGGTTGGCCAGCTCAACATCGCCGAGTTTGACGCGCAGATCGGGCTTGTTCACATTGCTCAGTTCCACAGGATGTCCTCCCCCTTGAATACCGGGCCATCCTTGCAGACTTTCTTGTGTTCCCAGCCATCGGGTTTGCTCGCATCGCGGATCTTGCGCACGCAGCCGACGCAAATACCGATACCACAGCCCATGTAATCTTCCATCGAGATATGACTCTCGACGCCATGCTTGGCGGCGACTTCGCACACGCGCTTCATCATCGGATTCGGGCCACAGCAGAAAATCACCTTGTTGCTGCTGTCCTTGGCCAGATAAGCATCAAGCAGATCGGTCACAAAACCCTGGGTGCCGTAGCTGCCATCATCCGTTGCCACAAAGGCCTTGCCCGCTTTTTCCAGCGCGGCGATTTCGTCCTGCAGCAACAGTTGCGCCTCGTTGCGCACGCCGTAAAACAGCTTCCAGTTGCTGAAATGATCCATTGCGTACGGGAACGGGCCGAAGCCGATACCGCCTGCGACGAACAGGATTTCCTTGTCCGCCGGAATATCCTGAGGAAAACCGTTGCCCAGCGGCCCCAGCACGTTGATCGACTCGCCCACGCGCAGCTTCGACATCACGTCGGTGCCGCTGCCGACCACATGATAGAGGATCGACACCCGATCACCCGTAACGCGGGCAATGCTGATCGGAATGCGCAGCATGTTTTCCAGGCCGCCCGCCTTGAACTGGAGGAACTGGCCAACGCGGCATTTGGCCGCGATTTCGGCATCCTGAAACGTCATCAGGAAGTTATGCGGCTTGGATTCGACGTTTTCGACGATCGGTACGTCTTTTTGAAACATGGGAATGCCCCGGTGAAAGGGGCGACTGGATAGTCATTACAAAACCATTCCCGCCGCCCGATGAAATTCAAAAAATCAGGGATTGCGCGCCACCGCCGCATCCAGCGTGTTCTGCATCAGCGTGGCCACGGTCATCAGCCCCACCCCGCCCGGCACCGGGGTGATCCAGCTCGCGCGCTCCCTGGCCACGTCAAACTCGACATCGCCGCACAGCTTGCCGTTTTCCAGCCGGTTGATGCCGACATCGATCACGATCGCGCCCGGCTTGATCCAGTCGCCCTTGACCAGGTTGGGCTTGCCCACGCCGGCCACCACGATATCGGCAGCGCGCACCTTGCTCGCCGTATCGCGCGAGAAACGGTGGCAGACCGTGACCGTTGCACCGGCGATCAATAGCTCGAGCGCCATCGGGCGGCCCACGATATTGGATGCGCCGACCACCACAGCATCCATGCCCTTGATCGGCAGACCGGTGCGCTCCAGCAGCGTCATCACGCCGCGCGGCGTGCACGGGCGCAACTGCGGCAAACGCAAGGCCAGCCGGCCCATGTTGTAGGGATGAAAACCATCGACATCCTTGGACGGCTCGATCATTTCCAGCACCGCCTCGGCATCGATATGCTCGGGCAGTGGCAACTGCACCAAAATCCCGTCGACCTCGGCATCGGCATTCAGGCGGGACACCAGTGCCAGCAGCTCATTCTGGCCGATGGTGGCCGGCAAATCGTAAGCCACCGAGCGGATGCCGGCATTGGCGCACTGGCGCTTCTTGTTGCCGACATATACCTGCGAGGCCGGATCTTCCCCGACCAGCACCACTGCCAGACAAGGCGCACGCAGCCCTCGCGCCAGCCGCGCATCGACCTTGGCCCTGACGTCGGCCACAATCTCGGCAGAAATTTGCCGGCCGTCGAGAATTTGTGCGGTCATGCAGGGGCTCCGGTGATGGGGTACTTGGAAAGCCCGCTATTTTCGCATCGAAAACGCGATTGCTCAATGTAAATACATTTTCCGTCCTTGACGCCACGGCAACCCCCGCGTATATTTCCGCCTCTCATCGGGGCGTAGCGCAGCCTGGTAGCGCATCTGCTTTGGGAGCAGAGGGTCGTGAGTTCGAATCCCACCGCCCCGACCAGAATTAAATAGAACCAGTTGGCGTCGCAAGTTATGTTTCAATGTGCGCCCGTAGCTCAACCGGATAGAGCAACGGCCTTCTAAGCCGTAGGTTACAGGTTCGATTCCTGTCGGGCGCGCCAGCCTCCGGCAGAGTTGAATATGGATCCGGAAAGTTTTACTGTTGCAGCTCTGAATGCAACAATGCAGTTTCAGTGGTGGATGTAGCTCAGTTGGTAGAGTCCAGGATTGTGATTCCTGTTGTCGTGGGTTCGAGCCCCATCATCCACCCCAGTATTACGCAAGGCCCTGAGAAATCAGGGCCTTTTGCTTTTCGCAGCGCAGAACGCGGCTTTGCTACAAAAAGCCGCTACAAAGCGAGCGAAACATGGCCAACCGGACCACACCCTACCTCATCCGGCGCAGCGATAGCTTCTCGTTTAGAATCGGCGTTCCAGCCGATTTGCGCCAGGCGCTGCACTGCCGCGAAATCGTTAAATCACTCAAGACACAGAACCGAGAACAAGCAACGCCGCTGGCGCTGGCACTGGCTGCTCAAGCGAAGCAACTGTTCACTTCCATCCGCGCAAATATGGCAAAGAATAACAAGAACACCGGCAACGAAACATTCCGAACAGACTACGCTACGAAATGGGTCTTTGACGACGATGGCAAACTGAAATCGTTTGAAGTCACAGACGCGACCCCGGAAGATGAAGAGGCAATTAACTCTCATATCCGCACGATGGGCATGACCCTTGCCGCAGCGTCGCCGCAATCCACTACGCGAAAAAGCCAAATTTCCATGACATGGGAAGATTGCATTCAGAAATGGATCGAACATGCCAAGCCTGCCCAATCCTCGATCAACGGCTATCGCAGCAGCGTGAACTCATTCACAGAGCTATTTCCGAACGTGAAAATCGAAGACCTTGGTCAACATCACTTCGAAGATTTCCGAGTTCGCCGGAAAGATGGCTACGGAAGCCGCAAACCAGCCAAAGGCACAACCATCCAGAAGGATGAAAGCTTCTTTGTCACTTTGCTGGGATACGCGAAGCGTGCGCAATGCATCGACTCAATCCCCCTCGATAACATGGCCGCAATAAAACTAACAGAAAAAGACGAAAAAGAAGTTCGCCCCTATACCGACGAGGAAATCCAAACGGTATTCAGCAGCCCCATCTACACCCAAGGCCATACACCACTCAGATCAGGCGTCAAAGAAGGTCGCGGCCATTTTTGGCTCCCCTTACTTATGCTCTATACCGGAGCAAGGATCGAAGAACTGTGTCAGTTAGTCGCGGCGCAGATAGACGACCACGAAGGCATACAATGCCTTTTGATCTACCCATCGCGTACACGCATCAAAAACGGGCAATCCAGGCGATTTGTGCCGCTGCATGATGAACTGCTTAAACTTGGCCTTGCCAACCACGTTGCACAACTGCGAAAAGAGCATGGCTCACAAGCTCATCTTTTCCCTGGCCTCAAGATCAAACCATCCACCGGAAAAATTGCCGATGCCTTCTCAAAATGGTTTGACCGTCATGTTGTCGAAATGGGTATCCAAAAGAAGGTAACAACCAAGCTGCAACAGGAAAAGCACCTTCACACATGCCACAGCCTCAGAACCACGTTCATCAACAAAATGCGATCAGCGGAAGGAAACTACCGAGAAGACCTCGAACACCTTATTGTTGGTCACGAAGGAAAAACGATTCACGAAACCAGCTATGACGGCGCCGCCATGGTTGCACTGAAAAGATTGATCGATACCGTCCAGTATCCCGGGGTGGATTTGAGCCAGCACCACACCATGCACAGATAGGCCGCGCTCGCGTGTCGCCACCAAAGCGATCCAGCCAGGAACCACGCGCAACGCCCCAATCAGGCCATGGTGCTATAGTCAGTCTAAACTCAATTTTTCACCCCCTCCATTCTGTATATGAATACTCAAAATATTGAATTCACGCTTATCCAAAACGCGCTTGACTCGATTGAAAGGGTTATGGAGTTACTCGCCTGGAAGGAAGGCGGGAACGAAGGCTCACGCTTAAAGCAAGCAATCCTGCTGACCGCTCACGCGACCGAACTCCTTTTAAAAGAGCGGCTACGTCGTATTCATCCGTCTCTTATTTGGGATGACGTTGATAAATATCCAAAACTAGACGCAAGGACTGTTGGCGTAGATAAGGCGATCAACCGGCTGAAGCAAATTGGCAACATTGCACTCACAGACGCGGATTCAGCTACAGTCAAGGCGCTCAGGAACACCAGAAATGCAATTGAGCATTTCCATTGGCAAACTAATCGCATGGAAGCAAATTCAATCGTCGGCAAAGGATTGAGCTTCGCAATTCATTTTGCCCATAAAGAGCTTGAAACTGATATTTCATATCGTTTTCGCGATGACGATACATGGGAACAGCTTCTGAGCCAACACAGCGCTTTCGCTTATGCGCATGGCGTGCGCATCGAGCAATCGATGGCAGACCAAGGCAAACCCGTGCAAGAGTGCAGTTTCTGCAATGCAATGGCGCAAGATTTGAGCACTGGGGCGTGCTCTCTGTGCGGTCACTGGGAAGCCATTGAAGAAGATGACCCGTTCTGATCGGTCCACCGAAACAAACCGTGTTCAGCTATTTGAGCGCTGCGGGCGGAATCAGAAGCAACCTAGCTAATAACCCTACAACCCAAGCCGCGCCATAACGCGTTGGACTTGCGTCTGTGACCACTCACCTCCCTTCGCAGTCCTGACCCCAGTCTTGTTCAATTCTGCCGCGATTTGACGTTGATTCAGCCCTGCAAGCTTGAACCCCCTCAACGTGGTAGCCAAACTCGCTGCAAACGCGTTTGCGGCCTGCTGGCGCTGATCTATGTTTGCTCGAAGGTTCGCAGCGCCAGCAACCCCAAGAGCCACACCACGTGCCTTTGCTGCCGCCAGTGCAGCCTTAGTGCGAGTCCCAATCCTGCGTCCTTCAAACTCGGCAAAATTCGCCATATTGATCAGCAGCATCCGACCCTCATCAGTTTTCGGATCAATGTCGGCAAACTCAGCAAACCGAATATCCACGCCAGAGTCATCCAGCACTTCCAGGAAGAAACGAACGTCACGCGCCAGGCGATCCAACTTTGCGATGATGAGCGTAGCGCCTTGCCTCTTGCAGTCAGACAGAGCCGCCACAAGCCGGGGCCGACTCTTTGAGTCCTTGCGACCCGACTCAATCTCAACAAACTCACCAGTCATCTGCCAGCTACCACCATTCAGGAAGCGACATACAGCAGCCTGCTGTGCCTCCAAGCCTAAACCAGACTCTCCCTGCTTCTGAGTGCTGACCCGGTAATACGCGATGAATTTGCCATCTACCATGCTGCCACCCTCCCTGAACACATCACAAGACGTTCGTTTAATGTGTGTTCATGATACAGCTACAGAATAAAATGAACAACATTTCATTCATACGAATGACATGAGTTGCATTGCGCATCGCAGCATGATAATCTTTCCTTACTAACTTCTAGTAAAGGAAAGACGAATGGATGCAATTCAAAAAATGGTTCCTCTAAAAGACGGAAAGCGCACCGCCATCAAGCTGGACACAGCAACATGGCGAGCAATCGAATGGCTGGCAGGACAGCAGTTCCAATCCTGGCAACAGTGGTGTGCCGATCTAATCGAAAGAACACCCTCAGACGAGAACTCAACGGCAGCGGTAAGAGCAGCTGCCGTTGATGGCCTTCTTGCCAAAGCGGTCTTTCCAGATCGCGCAGAGCAATTGGCGGCTATGGATACAAACCATCTCGTCAGCAACAATGCAGCGACAAATGACAAACAGTTTCAAAGCTTCATGAGTTCGGCAACCGTGCAAGGTGAATCAGATTTTGGCGGCTTCAAAATCATTTTCGGCTTTGACCAAAGAGGGAACGACTTCCTTGCCGTGCATAACGGCATGCGAGAGGGGCTGCACTTCATTACCATTCCAAACGGCTGCATGATGAACTTGGACGGCGAGGACAAGGATGTATTGGGGAAGATTGCGGCACTCGGCGGCATAGCCTCTTCGCACATTGCCGGCAAGCAATACCAGGCGCATCTTTACGAAAACTCGGTGCTGCTCACATGGCTTGAACAACAGCCAGAAGAAAACCGCAAAGACCTAATGGCTCAGTTGCTCGCCAACTACGGCGAGGGTGGATTCATTGCTGGCATCAAGCAGATCGACCCGTCATTCAAAGAGCCAACCATCACCCTGTAAATCGACCGGGGCGGCGGTTCCCGCCCCATTTCACCTTATGGAGAAAGACCCCAATGCAACACCTGACCATTCAACAGACCGCCGATTACCTCGAAGCCGCCACCATCGCGTACAGCCACGATTTAGGCCACGCCATTATCCACACCGGCAAAAATGCTGCTGGCGCCGGTTTCGTCTTGGTAAATAACTGGATTGGCCAAACGACGCTAACGGAAGCTCTGTAACAGAAACACGATGCAAGACCCGCGTTTTGCATCGTGCTTTTGTCACTCAGTCACCAATGACTTACTCCCTATCAACAATGCCGCAACAGAGCACCTACCATGCCCGACGATTCAATCATTTTGGACCTAGCTGACTCTGACTCGCTGGCGCAGGACAAGGCGGCAATACTGGATGAACTGGACACATTGCCAGACCCTGCACAGCAGCGGAAAGACGCCATCCACAGAGTTCAGCAACGCCTGGCAGAATGCACGCAGGAACAGTTGCTTGATCAATATCGATCCTGTTTCTTTGGCAGCAAGACCGTAAAACTCAAGGTGCTGTTCTACATCAGTCAAGAACTCACCAAACGTGGCATTCCTCCGATTTTCCGCGCCAGTGCATCCCGGTATCGAACGATGATTGAAAGTGGCGCCAGAGACGTGGAAACCGCTTTGTTATTGATTGATCTGGAGTGGATCACTGGCCGGCACCCCGATCACGTGCCACGGTATGCAAAGTTCAAACATGTGTTCGATAAGAAACACCGCACGACGCCAGAAGCCCTTATGGCGAGAGTTCGCTTCCTGCAATACCTGGAAAACCCGCGCACACCTGACCTGATTGCTTCGGCGTCAATGCTGAAACTATCAGGCCAGCAACAAAGGGAATGCTGTGTGCTTCGCACACTCAATGTCGGTAGGTGGATCGACCGCGTGCATGAACAAGAGCCAGAGATTCGAGAGATGATCAGAGAGAGTGTAATGAACGACGCACACGACAGAAGGAGTGCCGACAAAAAGGCGAATACCATCGCGGTTCGCCAAGACTTGTGGTTATGCGCTCACATTGCAGGATGGGATAACCCGCAGCAGGTGGCCAAGCTCTACGAGGCCAGAACCGGCAGCAAGATAGATAGAGGCACTGTCGGTAGGCACCTTGCCAAAATGCCAGAACGCCCACGCGATGCAATGTAGTTTGGTGGCCTTATAAGCCCGCCTGGTGTTTGTAAAACACCTATATTCCGTGGCGCCCTACACGCCAATAAATACGCCACTTACAGCATGCCTCCACCCACATCACTTTTGCATGCCACGCCCGCCCATTTGTCGTGGCGGGCAAAATACCAAATCAGCCTTCAACTATCACTGGCAATATCAATGCGCAGCCTGCATTCCACGCAATACCTCTGGATGCTCTACCGCCACGCGCAACAGTGTCTTTGCCGCGCCAGTAGGCTGGCGCCGGCCTTGCTCCCAATCTTGCAGAGTGCGTGCACTGACACCCAGTAGCGCAGCAAATGCAGCCTGTGACAGCCCTACCTTTGCACGAGCCTCTACGACAGGTGAAACAGCTACCTGAGTCACGCGAGCAGTCTTGCCTGCCTTCATTTCCCGCACCGACTGCAACAGGTCGGCTTGGAATTGTTCCATTTCCTTATCCACGTTCCACCTCATCACGCAGTTGGTTGAGAAAAGCCGCCGGGAGATTGTCAAACTTGGCTTTGGTGTAAACGATCAGCAGATACACTCGACCATCATCAAGTTGGTTGTAGTAGATCACCCTCGCTCCGCCACGCTTGCCCATACCGGCACGACTCCAGCGCACCTTACGAATACCACCAGTTCCCGGTATCACATCACCGGCCAGCACGTTGTTTGCCAACCAAGTGATGAACGCCAAACGTTCATCATCCGCCCACACATCGGTGGCATAGCGCTGGAAAATCGGGGTTTCGATGAAGGTATACATGCACACACTATACGGCAGAGCCGTAGCTTCAACAAGGCAAACAGGGATGGAACACACCACCAACTGGTAATTACCCTGCAATTACCTCCTAGTACGCTCTCAGTTACCCTATAAGTCATACTTACAAAAAACCGAAGTCCTAGAAGGACTCTAGCAAGCTTAACCCCATGTATTTATCAACCGGGGTGAAAATTTCAGCAAACCTTATACTTCACAATCAAGACTACTCATGATCGCGGTATGATCGATCTACGCGACTTACTAAAAGTTGCTACAAAACACACTAACCACGCTGCGGAAAGCCTTGTGTTTGCTGGGTTGGGGATAGTTCCCCATCATCCACCCCAGTAATATCAAGCACTTAGCCCAGCCTATCCGGTTGGGCTTTTTGCTTTCCGGGTTCCGTGCAAGCACTACGGCGGCACATTCACCCAGCGCCCCCCAACCCGGCACCAACACTAAACCTCTTCAGCGCTTGTCAGTTGTCGCCAAATCGGCCATTCCCGCATTCACCAACGCAGTCCATTGGTTCCCTGACGATCAGAAACGCTCTCCTGCAAGAAGCAGACCATGACCTCGTTCACCCTGTTTTTGTGGACTTTCGCATGTTGCGTTGCACAATATTTACGTTGAGCATCTATAATGAGGAGTGCATGCTGCAATGCAACACAGAAAGTGCGAGGACTCACAGACGATGAACAGAAAGTGTGCATGCTTCTTGAAAAGGTACTCCGACAAACATGCAGTCCCAGCCATACCAACACTCCCAAAAGGAGTCTCAACATGGAACAAATCAAGAATATTCTAGCAGCAGTCCAACGCGGCACCCCCATCCACCCCACTGAACTGGCCCAGGCACAGGCTGAATTAGCCCGGGCTGAGAAGTTATTTCAGAAGGTTGCCCGCTATACGGCCAAGCATGAAGAATCAGCGGAGGCTAACGGCTTTCTTTGGCTCCTATCTCACCGGTGAAAAACCGGGATCCACTTTGCCAGAATCCGGCGTAGCGCAAGGTGTTTCCTTCGGAGCAAAGATTGGAATCCAGAATAAAAGCCACGGTGGCACTGGATTCCAGACTTCGCCGGCATAATGGCAACTTCAACCGTCTCTTGCCTGCATCAACCACTTCCGCTTTGGGCATATTCCGGCCAAGCCGAGCCCCCGGGTCCGATATTTGGCACAGCCGCGATCAGGATCATTGCCAATATCAAGAAAAATACGGTTCGCGGCCAGCCCCTGCTCCGGTTTGCGACGCTTCCTCCCGCAATGCCCCGTGCGACTTTGTTCGCGGTTCTCGCCTGCCGCCTGACCCTGTAATAAATAATTCAGGATTGCCCGATATAGTCCGAACAGCTTCCAGCCTCTTCGGGATTAAGCTCCATGCGCATCAGCATTATTGGCTCTGGGTATGTTGGACTGGTGACGGGTACCTGCCTCGCGGAATATGGCAACGATGTCGTGTGCCTGGATCTCGATCCTGGCAAGATCGCCTTGCTGCAGCAAGGCAGCATCCCGATTTACGAGCCGGGACTGGAAGAGATGGTCCACCGCAACGTTGCCGCCGGGCGCTTGCGCTTCACCACGGATATCGAGGAATCCGTCACGCATGGCGTGATCCAGTTCATCGGCGTGGGCACGCCACCGGACGAGGACGGCTCGGCGGACCTGCAGTATGTACTGGCAGCGGCGCGCAATATCGGCAAGCACATGAACGATTACAAGGTCGTGGTGAACAAATCCACGGTACCGGTCGGCACTGCCGACAAGGTTCGCGCCGCGATCGCCGAGGAGCTGACCCGTCGCGCCATCACGCTTGACTACAGCGTGGTCTCCAACCCCGAATTCCTCAAGGAAGGCGCCGCCGTCGAGGATTTCATGCGCCCGGACCGCATCGTGATCGGCACGCAGGACGACAAGGCGCGGGGCATGATGCACAGCCTTTACGCGCCGTTCGTGCGCAACCGCGACCGTATCCTCTACATGGATGTGCGCTCGGCAGAACTGACCAAGTACGCCGCCAACGCCATGCTGGCCACGCGCATCTCGTTCATGAACGATCTGGCCAACCTCGCGGAAAAACTCGGTGCGGATATCGAACACGTGCGCCAGGGCATCGGCGCCGATCCGCGCATCGGCTACCACTTTCTCTATCCCGGCATCGGTTATGGCGGCTCGTGCTTCCCGAAAGACGTGCAGGCACTGCAGCGCACCGCGCAGGAACACGGCCAGCAACTGCAGATCCTGCAGGCGGTCGAGTCGGTCAACCGCACCCAAAAGAGCGTATTGCTGGGCAAGATCGTCAAGCGCTACGGCGAAAACCTGAACGGGTGCCATTTTGCGCTGTGGGGGTTGTCCTTC
>Ga0316604_10001094_pt1 | contig 26027 bp, 26 predicted proteins | sample OWC_soil_day20_C_FD_207650 | JGI IMG/M metagenome (GOLD analysis project Ga0316604, IMG submission 207650) | Wetland soil microbial communities from Old Woman Creek delta, Ohio, United States - OWC_soil_day20_CT | ecosystem: Environmental > Terrestrial > Soil > Wetlands | place: USA: Ohio...
AGTTGCGCGCATTTTTTCAACAGCCTGCAGCAAATATTTCTTTTGTGCCAGTAGTTCACCTGTATCCATCACCAAGACTTGTGAGATGGAAATCACTTTGCCTTGTACTTCAAATTCTTTCAGATCATCGCGAGCAATCTGATCTGGTGTTAAATCAGAAACCTCTGCATCGGCTTTCAACATCCTTGATCGTGTGATTTCCACAATTTCATGTAGAAATTTCATCAATGAAGGGGGGTGATTCCCCTCACTTCTCCTATTCAAATCCACCTACAATGAGTAAGAAGCGATGCCGTTACTGGTATGGCTTCTATTTTTTATTCCGGAAAAATCGCTCGGTATGTCTGTGTGCAGTAAAGTGCTTTTTCGGCTAATCACCTTCATTTCACTCTCTGACGAATTCCGGAAACCTCCCCTGTAGTACTCAGAGAAGATATTCATTTATCTGCAGACATTTCAAAGTTTTGGCTGATGAACAATGAGTCCCTCAAATTCCGATTTGATCACCTGTTCCAAGTAGTGATCGAATATTTTCAGGCTAGCGATCGTGCTTGATTTCGGTTGCTTATGGGTGAGTTTGTAAACAATCCTGTCAGGTGGCGGATCGGACAGGAAAAACATCGTGTAGTTTCCCATCTTTTGAGATGCTATCGCCAGTGACAACGGCATGATTGCCCATTGTTCAGTTTCCTGCAGACCAAGCACCAAGAGTCGTGCGGTATCGAATTGAGCCATGCATGGCATCGATGGATCCCACATTTTATCATGCCAAAGTTGAAAACTTGTTGACCATCGGACATAAAGTTCATGACTTCGATCCAATTCGCCGGGATGGAGCAAAACTGGTTGCAAAAACGGTGTGGACGCAAGTTTCAAAACCACCATCGGTTCGGAATAGCATGGCGATACGATTACATTGGGGTGATTTCGTTCTAGTTGAGAAAAAGCAACATTGACATGTCTCCTGTCCACTTCTTCGTAAGCTTCAACCGAATGAGAGGTGACTACATTGAGCTGTATTTTCGGTTCGTGTCGGCTAATTGCGGTATAAAGCGCAGGGAAAATGGAACTGACAATGCTATCAAGCATAAGTATGGACAAAGATAGGTGGGGCCCGGAAGAAAGGGCGACCTGTGTTTCACGAAAGAGCAAATCCCAACGCTCGGCCAGTGCGACAAAATTTTCTCCGGCCGGGGTGAGACGAATCGTCTTTAACCCTTTACCTCTCTCGAAAAGAACGGTTGTCACCTCCTGTTCCAATACACGAAGACGTTTGCTGACAGTTGTTTGAGATAAATGAAGTTGCTCGGCGGCCTTGCTGATGTTCTGGGTCCGAACGACCGCCAAAAAAGCTTCAATTCCGCGATTGTACACTCTAAACCTCCTCTTTGCAAATAGCAATAAAGGTAATAAATATCCGCACAATTAGTCATTTTACATGCATTTTAAATTGGCTTAATATTAGCACAAAAGATGCAATTGATTCAATAAAACTACCAATTTACTTAATTTATCCGGGATGCATACCGGATATGCAACTAATAAAAAGATAGGGAGGGCTATGTTAATGTCAAATGTAAACTTCCGAATTTATTCAAAAATTGAAAGACCTTCAAAAGAGCTCGTGAATGCTTTTGCTGGAATCCCTGTGGCCAACATTGGAGACTGCATGAACCGAATGTCCTGTATCGATGCCAGACTCCGACCCCTAAACAGCGCACCGCTGCTCGGAACCGCATTTACCGTCAAGACACGCCCCGGTGACAATCTGCTTCTGCACAAGGCGATCGATATGGCTGCGCCTGGCGATGTCATTGTTGTAGATGCCGGAGGCGAAACGAGCAATTCAATCACCGGCGAACTGATGATTCGTTGGATGCAGGGACGCGGTGTTGCCGGTCTGATCGTCGATGGGGCAATTCGAGATCTTGGTTCAATCCAGAGGATGGATTTTCCGGTCTATGCCGCTGGTGTTCAGCCCAAAGGACCCTATAAGGATGGCCCCGGTGAAATCAATATTCCGGTTTGCTGTGGTGGCGTAGTTATAAAACCCGGCGACATCCTGGTGGGTGATGAAGACAGTGTCATTGTGATTGATCCTAAAGATGCCCCTGAAGTTCTGGAAAAATCCAAAGCAACGGTATCCAAAGAAGCAGGAATGATGGAGGCCATCAAAAATAAGACCTGGGATCGCAGTTGGGTTGACAAAGCGCTCAAAGAAAAAGGCTGCGAATTTATTGACTGAAGCATGGCCTGGTTGAATGTCAAATGTACAACATATACGCGATAAAAAAGCAAAGTGGCTGCCACTTGATCGCTGCAAAAGAAAAGTGACGCAAGCCCTGAGGGAGAAAACATAAATGAGACTGGGTTTTATCGGATTCGGTGAAGTGTCTTTTGAAATATCAAAAGGGCTAAAGATGGAGGGCTTGCCGGAAATCGTTGCCTTTGATCCAATGCAGAACGATCCCCAATTCGGTTCTTTTGTGAAGCAAAGAGCGACAACTGCAGCGGTAACCTTGCTGGATACGCCGGGAGCGGTGATCGCCGCAGCTGATTTGATTATTGCCGCAGTTCCAGGCAGCAAAGCACTGCAAGCTGCGGAATCGATCCTACGAGATTTGAATGAGCTCAAAATATATGCAGACGTATCAACGTCATCCCCAACAAACAAACAAAAAATAGCGGCGCTCATTGCTCCGACCGGCGCTCTATTTGTCGATGGAGCGCTCATGGGCGGCTTGAGGTTGGAGCAGCACAAAGTACCTACCTTGGTCAGTGGCAGAGGCGCCGACAAATTTATCGAGCTGATGCGCCCCTATCACATGTCTTTAGAAAAAGTGAGCGACAAAGCCGGAGATGCCATCGCGATCAAACTGGTGCGTAGCGTCTACATGAAAGGGATTGCATCATTGCAGGTGGAAATGTTGGAAGCAGCAACTAAATTACAGGTGGAAGACAAAGTGCTCGCTTCGATATCCAACACCATTGATGCGGGATCTTTCATGAAGACCATGAACTTTTTGGTCACTGCCGGTGCTATTCATGCAGAGCGGCAGGCCCACGAGATGAAAGACTGCATGGTGATGCTACAAGATCTTGGAATCCAGCCCACAATGACCGAGGCAACCATGATGCACCTGCAGAGGTTGGCAAGCAAGAACCTGAAAGATAGATTTCAGGGAAATGTTCCCGCAAAATGGGAAGATGTCATACAGAATTTAGCGGGATAAAGAAACAACACCGATTGAAAAAAAATAAGCGAAGCATGTGTTGGGAGTGATTACTAAATGACAAACACGATTCAGGATACAGCTTCATTTGAATCAGCTACTATGAAAAAAGTAAGAAACCGACTCATTCCATTTCTTACACTACTGTATTTCTTTGCCATGTTGGACAGAGTTAACGTTGGTTATGCCGCGCTGACGATGAATAAGGAGCTTGGAATCTCTAGCGCACAATTCGGACTTGTGGCAGGTATTTTTTTCATAGGGTATTTTATATTTGAAGTTCCTAGCAATATAATCATGACCAAGGTTGGAGCGCGTCAGTGGATCGGCCGAATCCTCATTACCTGGGGAATTGCTTCTGCAGCGTGTGGCCTGATTCAAAATGCAACGCAACTTTATATTGCGAGATTCATTCTAGGTGTGATGGAAGCTGGATTCTATCCTGGAGTTATGTTGTATCTCACTTACTGGTTTCCTGCGAAGGAACGCGGAAAAGTGATTTCATTATTTATGCTGGCGCTGCCCATTTCGTCAATTTTAGGCGCGCCGATTTCAGGGTTAATTCTTGATCATATACATTGGGCAGGAATCTCAAGTTGGCGCTGGTTATTTTACTTTGAAGGATTGCCTACTCTTATTTTTGGTGTCATTACAATTCTTATGCTTCCTAATACTCCGAGTGATGCGAAATGGCTTTCGACGGAAGAAAAAACATGGCTGGAAGACAAAATCAAACGTGAACATCAAGAAGTCGCCAGCAAACATAAACATTCCATGTGGAGCGCTTTGGCCGGGAGCACTGTGTGGTTATTGGCCATAATTTACTTTAGTAAAACAATGGCCGTATATGGAGTGACCTTCTTTGCTCCAACGTTGATCAAAGGGTTGACAGTAGGCTTGTCTAACTTCCAAATCGGGTTAATTAATGCGATACCGTTAGTTTTCGCCTCGTTCTTTATGGTTTGGTGGGGAAATCATTCTGACAAGACCGGTGAACGGCGCTGGCATACGGCACTTTCAGTATTGCTCTGTGGAATAGGTCTGTTAGGGTTAGGATTTACAAGCAGTCCAATACTTGCAGTAGTATTCCTCACCGTCGTTTATTGTGGTGCTTATAGTATTTACGGTGCATTTTGGTCGCTGACGGCTATGGTATACACTGGGAAGTCGGCAGCAGTGGCTATGGCATCCATCAATTCCATAGCAAATTTGGGAGGATTTATCGGCCCGGTTGGTATCGGGGCGTTAAAAACGGCAACCGGCGGCAGTAATTATGCTGGTTTTTATGCTTGTGCAGCACTCCTGTTTATTGCTTTTGGAATCACACTTTCGCTGAAGTTCGCCAAAAAAGACAACACAATAGTTGCAGCAAAAGCGGCGGCGGCAAAGTAGCGAAACAGCAACGAACAAGATAGCACTAAATTGTCTGTTCCCAAAGGATCAAAGCCACCCCGGACACGATGATTTGTCGCGTCCAGAGTGGCTTTGACGCTGCAGGTACTGCGGCGTTTTTCTTTTTCTCTGGTGGCGCTCGACTATTCCGGGAGTGAATATTCGCAAGGCAATGAATGAGCTCCATGCTGCCTTGATCATGTATGCATCATGATGCTCTCCTGCCTGAATCGGAAATAAAGCCGCTTCAGAAATTCATGCCGGATGACATTTTCGTGCGTAACGCTCTTAATTCTCAATGTGACGATGAAAGTGATACTAGATTCAGCAAAAATGGAATAACGGACAAAGGGTTCAACACTGCCAAGGCCTCCCTCAAACTCCTGTAAAACCTCTTTTGCAACAGTGGAAGTAACCTTTTCCACTTTTTCCAGGTCACTACCGTAACTTATTAACACAGGAATAGAAAGGAAACAAGCTTCATTCGGTAAGGAAAAATTGGTGAGGATGGCTGTTGCAATTTTTTGATTGGGAACGACCAACAAATTGTCAGAAGACAACATAATGTTGGTGTTTCGCCAGTTCATATCCGCGACGACTCCCTCTTCGCCTGTGGACAGTTTTATATAGTCACCCATTTTGATCTGTTTGGACAGCAATATGTTGATGCCAGAAAACAAATTCGTCAGGGTATCCTGCAGTGCCAAGGCGACCGCCAGACCACCAACGCCCAGTGCCGTGAGCAGTGGGGTGATCGAAACGTCGAAAGTCTGAAGTAAGAATAATAAGCCGGTAATGTAAACAACGAGTTCGATCGTTGTAACCAGTATAGAGGTAGAGGCAAACGTTCCGACTGTTTTTTGGAATTTCAGATTAAGAACTGCGGATAATATTCGCGCACTCATGATTGTCAAGGATAAGATGCCAATCGTGTGAAGAGCATTTTGGAGGAAAACCAGACCTCTTGGAGCGACCGAGAGGATATGCAGAGCGAAATAACCGCCAATGAGAAATCCCCACAAGGTGGGCATCCCTTTTAAAGCTTTTTGTATCAGCGGATAGGTACCAATGTTTAGCCTGACTGCAGTTTTTTTCAAGTTGGCAAAAATGAATTTGCTTAATGCAATGCCTGCCACAATACAGATTATTAATATCATGACCCGCATTTGTAAGTCTGCCTTGCTGATCAAGATTTCAAGTTCATCAAATTTTTCAAACATGGAGTCTTACCCGATGCGCTTTCACTTTTCGAGGATTTTCTAATGCAAAATTGATTCTATTAGCGATCATAATCTTATTGTGGAGTGTATTGGGAATAGTCTGTATATCCTTTTTCGCCTGGAGAATAAAATGTATCTTTGTCGAGTTCGGTGACCACTGGCCAGCTTTTGGCGAATCGTTCGACAATATCAGGGTTATTGATAAACGGTTTGCCAAAGGCAACAAGGTCAGCAAAACCGCTTTTCAAATCGATTTCAGCACGTTCGGGCGTATATCCGCCACTGAGAATCAGAGTGTTCTTAAAGCGATTACGAATCGCCGTTTTAATTGCCACGGGCACTTCGGGCGTGCCCATACTACTATGGTCTACCAGATGGATATATACGATCCCCAAGTTGTTCAGTTTTTCGGCAAGATATTTGTAAGTGTCATCCATGTCGGGATACTCGTGCATATCGTTTGCAACACCGTAAGGAGACAATCGAATACCGACTTTGTCTTTACCAATCGCTTTCACAGCGTCTGCTGCTACTTCCAGCACGAATCGGCACCGGTTTTCGATAGTTCCTCCGTAAATATCTTCTCTACTATTACTAACCGGCGACAAAAACTGTTCCAGAAGATATCCATTTGCGGCATGCAGTTCAACGCCATCGAACCTGGCTTTCATGGCATTGACCGATGCCGTAATGTATTCCTGTCTGGCATTATTGATTTCTTGCAGCGTCATCGCTTTAGGAACAGGAAAATCCTGCAGGCCAAGGGAATCCGTAAATATTTGTCCGGCCGGTTTCACGGCAGACGGAGCCATAATTACAGCGTTCTCCGACATGTTGGCCTGATGACTTATGCGCCCCGTATGCATCAACTGAACAAAGATTTTGCCAATTCTGGAATGAACTGCATCCGTTATTTTGCTCCAACCTTCCACTTGCACCTGACTATAGATCCCTGGTATGCGACAATACCCGAGGCCATTCGGTGACGGCGATGTACCTTCGGCAATAATCAATCCGGCTGTAGCCCGCTGACGATAATATTCCGCCATCAGTTGGTTCGGAACGTTGTCTATGGCGCGAGAGCGAGTCATTGGCGCCATGACGATTCTGTTTTTTAGTTCAGTGCTGCCTATTTCATAGGGACTCCACAATATAGCATCCTTCATAAATTATCACTCCTTCCATTTTTTTTATCACCTGTCTGCTGTTCATCGTGTTTCATGCATATCCAGTCCAATTCATCTTTCCCTACTCCAAACCCTGTCATTTGATCGGTTTCTTGGGCATCAGCTGCTGCCAGCGCTGCGGCTCCTCTCCCAGCCCATGGCCAGCCTCCTTTTCCGGGCTCTATTTCCGAGCTTCGGTCTGTCCCCATATTTGCTAAACTTATTTTTTGTTTCGCAAATCGCCGCTAATAGAAATCAATTCTCCTCCAAGCAAAATGATTAAGGTGCTAATATTTAGCCATATTATTAGAGCAATAACGCCACCTATACTTCCATATACTTTTTCATAATTTGCAAAGTTATTGACATAAAATGAAAATAATATTGAAATACTAACCCAACCCACAGTAGAAAAAACAGCCCCAATGATAACATCCATGAATTTCAATTTTTTATTGGGTAGATACTTATATATTAAAGAAAATGTAATTAACATCACGATAAGAGGAATACCATATCTTAAAAATGACCAAATAATAACAAATGTATTTTTTTCTCCGATTAATTCGAAGACATAAGTTCCGATAATTTTTCCGAATATCAACATGGTAAATTCAACTATTATCATAATTGTTAGGCCAATCGTGGCAATAAGTGCTATAAAATTAAGTTTTAGAAAATTTCGTTTTTCTTGCACACCATAGGATTCATTGAGACCTCTTATTACTGCAGACGTTCCTTCAGAAGCAAACCAAAGACTTACCATCATACTTATTAATAAAAGAGATTTACTTTTAGCTTGCAAAGTCTGTACCAACAGATCTTTTATTAATCTGCCAGTATCATTTGGAAGCAAGGTATTAAAGTTTACAAACAATAATTCAGTGGAAAGAGTGGTGAAGCTTAACAAATTTATTAAGAATATTAAGAAAGGGAAAAAAGCTAATATCAAATAATATGTGATTTGTGCACTCATTGCAGATAAATCCGCATCTTTATATCTATTTAGTAATTGTTCTATATATTGGAATATAATATTCTGTCTTAGCTTTTCGAACATATTTGCTTCCACCACCCGGTTACAAAGTTTCATAGTATATATTGCAAAAGCAAAAGCTCTTTAGACCGACTCTTGATTGCCCCAAAGTGGTATTAGCAACGACTAGCAGGTCTGCAGTCAAGTTTCGCCCGATGGTCAATCAGCTACCGAACTCTCCGGTTTCTACATTGTATTTTACAGACCCGGGCCTTTCCGAAACCACGCCTGTCTGGATCACTTTGACATTACCTTTAAATTCCGCCATTTTTGATTTCCAGTTGTAATCCACCTTGTCTGAGGTTATCTGTAAATTGGCACGTTGAAAGACAGCTCCACCTTCAATCGTAGCTATGCTTTTGTCATAAACGACATAAACACTGTTTCCTCTGAAATTCACCCCTTCTTGTTGCAATAACCAACCGCCTGTGCCAAAAAATTCCAAGGTTGAAAGCTTAACCTGAGCTTTATCTCCCATAATGGTTCCACTTCCTAATCGGATGACGATATTGCCGCTGATTGTATATATGCCAGTTTCCGGGTCAAAAGTTTGTTCGTCCGCACGAAAATATTTGTTGGTAACGGCAGCAAAAGTGGGAGACGCAATACAAATAATGAGCAATGCCATAACCATAACAAACCACGTTTTTTTCATGATCAATCACGCTCCGTTTCTTGTCTTCTTGTCTCTAGTACACTGATTGTGAATCCGGGGACACATTTCTGTCAGCTCCATCACTCCCATGGACTTGTCGAGCTTGGCCAGTAGTGGTCAAACAGGTCACATTACCTGTTTCTCTGTCGTGTCCACAAGTTGCTCGAATACTTGCTTTGTTTTGTTATGTTCCTGTTTAAGTACATTGAAAAAATGTTGATGCATGATTTATCCACCTTACTATAGTCATTTTTTCTTACAAGCCTTCATTACAGTTTCCAACCTTGTGATTCAATTGATCATGTTAATACCAATTAACGCAAGTTATTTTTCAAACGTAAAAACCCTTCCATCTGCTGACCATTGTCAGTAATGGTAAGCATTTCGAAGCCATCTTGCAGTCTGGAAAGAAAGGGAGACAACGGATTCCTATCTTCGCCTGCAACCGCCCGGCGTATTCCTTCCAATATTGCAGACGCTTGTTTGCCAACGATCACTACTTCCTCTGCATTATTATTTATTGCTTGTTCAAGTTGTTGGATTGTTTTTGCTACAAACATCATGACTACTACCTTCTTTCAATAAAGTTCCTCTCGACAACCAGTGCCGCCTACTCACGAATACAACAAATCCTGACACGACTACTCGGAATCGCAACTAATTCAGTTGTCATACGTAACCATCCGTCCGACCGCCTATTGCTATGGATGAGTCCGTTTGTCCATAGATTACAATATAGCCAACAATAATACATTAGAACAGCGAAACGATATTGATATAAGAAAACCAGGGTAATTTTATAACATTGTTACAAATCTACCCTGGCTGCTAATTAACGGAAACGATGTCGATTTCAAAACGTTGATGCGCCTTAAGACGCAATCACAGTATCAATTTTATCGAGGTTCAATAGTTCGTTTCAACTTCCATCAAAGTAGTTCCCCGTTCACTGCTGTTATCCATTTATATAGCCTCCTTCTGATTTATGCGGTCGGCAAACCTGCATATATTTTACCGAAGGAGGCTGTGTTTTTCACCCCTACCAGTTACTATTGCTGGTAGGAGTCATTAACGCGTTTAGGGATTTAAAGGCGAACTCCATCGCCAGCATTGGCAACCCCTCGTCAATCTGAAATATATTGCTATTTAAAACCTCTAAGCACTTCGCTTCGAAGCCTTTTATTATTTGAGTCCCATGATCTCTTTGATGAGGCGGATTTTATTGCGGCTGACCGGCACTTGTTGGGCTTTGCAGTCATCCATTTTCAGATGATAGGTACCATGAAACCAAGGAATGACTTCCAACACTTTATCCACGTTGATGATGAACTGCCGATGAACCTGAACGAACTTTTCCCGCACCGATGCCCGTTCGATCAAGATCGTCGCGATATCCTGAAAATTGAAGGGGACCAAATATTCAGCGGTCCGGGTCCGGATGTACACGTCTTTGTCCTTCACCACCACCAGTGCAATCTCTTCCAACGCGATCGGCATGATTTTACCCGCGGACTGCACGCAGATTTTGTTGACTTCGACTTTTGCCACCGGTGCGGCAGTGAGCATCAAGTGAAGAATTTTATCCATAACTCCGGCGATCTTTTCCTCCGTTACCGGTTTGGTCACATACCCGACCGTAGGAGTATCGAACGCCTCCAGCGCATATTCAGGGTGTGCCGTGACAATCACGATCAAGGGTGGATTTTTCAGAGTTTTAAGTCTGCGAGCCATTTCCAGACCCGAAAATCCGGGCATCTGAACGTCAAGAAACACCAGACGGGGTTTTTGCTCCGCAATATACGCTATCGCGTCAAACGCATTGTTAAACTTGCCCACAATGTCAATATCGGCATAGGGCCCCAACAGATATTCGATTTCATCACAAATTGGCGCTTCATCATCGACAATGACTGTGGCGATTTTCACGCGCTCACCCTACTTTCAAATGGAATCTGAATAACTGCCTGTGTGCCGCCGCCAGGTTGGCTGAGAAGTGACAGGCCGTATTTTTCGCCGTATAAGCTCCTCAATCGCTGAGACACATTTTTCAGACCGATCCGTTCCGATTCAGTCATCAGACCGTTCAGTTTTTCCGCCGGAATGCCAACGCCGTTGTCCTTAATGCGCAGCATGATTCCTCTGTCCGTCAGTTGTCCGGTAATCGACAGCCGACAGTCGCTGACTTTGGGAAACAATCCGTGCTCCAGCGCATTTTCGACCAGAGGTTGCAACGTCAGCGGAGGTATCTGGGCTTCTCCCAACACCGGATCGATGTCGATGTCAACACTCAGCCGCGATCCAAAGCGCACTTTAGCGATTTCCAGATAGGCAACGATCCCGTCCATTTCGTTTTTTAGCGAAATAAATTCCGTACGGTTATCAAAACACCGCTGCATTAATGTAGCCAAATGGACCAGCAATACCCGGGCAGTTTCCGGGTTGGTACGGCAAAACGACATGATCGTGTTCAGCGTGTTATAGAGAAAATGCGGGTTGATCTGCGCCTGCAAAGCCTTGAATTCAGCCTTTTCACGCATTTTTTTCTGATTGTCGCCCTCCGCCAGCTGGATCTGAACGGACAGTAGATGGGCCAGCCCGTCCGCCAATCGGATATCGACCTCAGTCACACTATTGACTTCTGTACGCGAAAGTTTGATCGTGCCTGCCACCTCATCACCATGAAAAAAAAGCGGCGCGACCACTCCCGACTTCAACGGGCATTCCGCAACCGGGCAACCCCGCTCTTCAGGCGTATAGAGAACGACCAGACGTTTCTCCTGAATCGCTTTGCGGGTGGATTGCGTCATCAGCGGCTCGCCGACCCGATGGTGGTCATCACCTGCGCCAACGAACGCCAGAACATTTTTCGCATCCGTGATCGACACCGAGTCCACTTTGGTCAGCTCGTAAATGATCTGCGCGGTTTTGGCTGCGGAATCTTCGTTCAACCCCTGCCGCAGATAGGGCAGCGTCTGAGTAGCGATCTCCAGTGAGAGCTGCGCCGCATCGGCTCCGTGGGCTTCACGCGCCGTCTGAATATCTTTGATGATGATAATGAAAATGACGGTTCCCAAAACGCTGACTAACGTTGTAGGGATGGCAATGGCCTTTTCCAGGGAAACCGCTGCTTCAAAAGGTTTGGCAAAAGCGATGACCAGCATTTTCTGTACAAATTCACCGGCAAGGGCGAGTAGCGCTCCTACTTTCCAGTCCAGACGAAAAATGCCAAGTTTTTGCCGGGCGAATCCTGCGAGCAAGCCGCCGATCACCGCTGATATTCCGCACACTTCGGCCGTAAAACCGCCCAGCAGATAACGGTGAAGACCGCTAATGACACCGACCGTTCCCCCGACAAGCGGGCCGCCCATGATGCCTGCGATCAGAGTTCCGACCAACCGGGTGTTGGCCAGTGCATCTTCGACAGGAATCCCGTGATAGGTTCCGATAATTGAAAGGGTTGAAAAAATCACGACCAGCGTTAAAAAATTCCGCAGCTTCAACGGATTGTACACACATTGCGTGATGAATTTATTCCGTCCGAACAGATAGGCGGAGCTGGCGATGAGCGCCGCGTCCCCCAACAGATCAAGCAACATGGGATTCAACACTCCCTCATATTCTTGTTCGCAGCCGAACTCCATACAGCAGCTATCGGATGCGCCCCCGTTTGAGTGAAAAATAAATACCCGCAGTGGACAGAAGTGTAAAAACGACCAACGCACTCTGGGTGCTGGCCAGAATTTTGTCAACAGACTGGGAGGCCAAGGCTTCTTTGCCACCGTGCATTGCCATGATCAGCGCCACGGTGGACATGCTGAGCGCCTGCCCGGACATTCGCATGGTTGCCAGAGAGGAGGCTGCAACACCATATTTATCTTTGCCGACCGCTCCCATAATTGCATTGTTGTTGGGTGAAGAAAAGAAGGCAAACCCCAGCCCGATGAGAGCCAGTTCCCCCATAATCACAGGTAGCGTCGTTTGTTGATCAACGAAGATGAACATCATCAGCCCCAGCGTAGTAAGCGCCATGCCCCCGGAGGCGACGATCCGCGGTTCGACCCTATCGGAAAGCCGCCCGGCAAAGGGCGAAAAAAGCGCCATCAGCAGCGGCTGTGATAACATCACCCAGCCGGCGGCACGGGAATCCAGCCCCATTACGACCTGTAGATGAAGCGATGCCAAAAAACCGATAGCAAAGGTCGCACTGTAATTGATCATTGCCGCCAGATTGGAAAACGCAAAAGTCAGATTTTCCGTGAACAGTCGGATTTCCAACAGAGGATGGTCGCGCCGGAGCTCATAGCGAACAAATCCGGCCAATAGCAACAGTCCGGTCCCCAACATCAGGCGGGGAAGCAGTCCGTCGACCAAAAAAGCAAAACCATACAAAGAGCTCACCAATCCGCACATATAAAGAACGCAACCCACGGTATCGAAGCGTTCTCCGGCTGCGGCAGAGGCTTCTTTGCGCAGAAAACGATACGCCATGGCAAAGACTAGAAACCCAAGTATGGCGCTCAACCAGAAGATAAACCGCCAGCCCAGATGAAAGCTGATCAACCCGCCTACCACCGGACCGGCCGATAACCCGACATAGGTCGATGCCGTAGCGAAACCAAGCGCTTTGCCCCGGCTTTCAGGCGGGTATACTGCGGCAAGGAGGGCAATTCCGGTGCTGAAAATGAAAGAACCGCCAATTCCCTGAATCACCCGCATAAAAATGAGCCCGCCAATCGAGTCGACAGCGCCGCATAACAGGGTGGCAGCCGAAAATATGAAAATCCCGGTTTTATAGACGCGACTACGGCCGTTGATGTCTGCGAACCGGCCGGCAGGCAGCAGACAAGTGGCAGTGGCGAGAATATAACTGGTAGCTACCCAACTGAGGACTGTCGCGCTGGAAGAAAATTCACCGCCGATCGCGGGAATGGCAATGTTGAGGGCACTCCCCATAAAAGGTGTAACGAAAGACGTCGCTGTGACGATCAGTAATACGATTTTTTCATAAGCCAAAATACAATGATTCCCCTCGCAGCAAATAACTTAAAACATTTCTATTTCGACGATTTCACCGGCGCCTACTATAGCGCAGTCGGCCTCGATCCGCAGCATTCCATCAGCTTGCGATAACGCCGAAATCAGACTGGCGCCCCGGGGCAGTACTGTTGCCTCAGCGTAAGGATGTCCCTGTTTCATTGTCACCCTGAGAAACTCCTCCACTCCCGGTTTAGAGTGAATATCCTGTGTAATCCTTGCCCGTACAATCTGCTTCTCCGGCGGACGGGCACCTTGAAATTCATACAGTAGCTCACGCACAAACAGCTGGGCGGTGAGCATACACGATACGGGATACCCCGGCAATCCGATTACAGGCTTCCCACCCACTACGGCCAGCAGAACGGGGCGACCAGGACGAATGGCCACCCCCTGACAACATACCTGCCCCAGGATGCCCAGCACGGGTCCGGTAAAGTCTTCCGTACCGTTTGATGTCCCCGCGTTCGTCACCACCAGATCACTCACTTCCAAAGAACTGAGGATCGCTTCCCTGAGAGCCTCCGGAACATCATGGACGATGGGGTGACGCATTACAACAGCTCCCCAACCGGAGATCAAGGCTGACAGCATCGGAGAATTGATATCCCGGATATAACCGGGCTTCAATTTTTCAGCTGAGTCGACGATTTCGTCGCCTGTCGGGATTACCATAACCCGGGGCTTCGCCCTCACCTGTATCCTGTCCCCACCAGCTGCCAGAGCCGACGCTATATCGGCAGGACTGATGACACGACCGGCCGGTAGCACCAACGCGCCAACAGCAATATCTTCGCCGATTTGGCGAATATGCTGCCCTGGCAATACAGCAGAACAAATTTCAATATTACCGTCCAGCCAACCAACATGTTCCTTCATGATCACGCTGTCTGCTCCAGGCGGCAAGGCATCGCCGGTATTAACGGCAACAGCAGTTCCCTGCATTACGGCTTCATTCCCGGATTGGAGGCTGAGAGTAATCGGCGCATCCAGCACGGCTTCCCGGGTATCGGCAGAACGAACAGCAAAGCCGTCCATCGCAGAACCTGCATAATGCGGCACCGACCGAACAGCTATGACGCTCTCGGCCGTCACCCGCCCCATCGCCTCAGTCACAGCCACTTCTTCAGTCGCACAGGTTTCAAACCAGCCGGCCTGGATCAGTGCCTTCCGCCAATTCGCGGCAGCTTCCAGGCGTGTCGGATCGCTCTGCGTAGCCATCAACGGATCACCCCCTGCCACATCCCGTTCACCCGGTCCATCACGACATGTACTGCCACGGAATCTCCAGTCTGCATGGGCGCCTGCCCCGCCTTGGCATAGATCATGCCCTGCGCCCGCGACATGGTGGTGATCAGTCCTGATTTGGCCGGCAAAGGCCAGGCTACCACTTTATCGGACCGTTGTTCCAGACGAACGCGGATTATTTCCTCCCGTTCTAAATCCGTGCGCACCGGGGCGCCCAACTCTGCCTCAATGACAAATCGCGACGAGGCGTTTTTGATCCCCTGTCTGGCATACAGCGCCGGTTCCACGATTTCCTGAAACACTGTCGCCGCCGCCATCGTATGTCCCGGAAGTCCGAACAGGACCGTATCTCCTACCACAGCCATCAATGTCGGTTTGCCTGGCTTCAGGGCAATTCCATGAAATAATATTTTTACATCCGGCAACGCCTGCACGGCGGTCGTGGTAAAATCCCTGTCACCCACAGAACTGCCGCCGGAAACCAAAACCACATCCGATTCGGCCACTGCAGTGATCAATACCATCAATAACCCGGCCTGAGAATCCGGCACTCTTTGGTTCAGATGAACTTCGCACCCGGCATTTTCAGCCAGCGCACACAATGTGAACGAATTAACGTCGCGGATCTGTCCCGGCTCAGGAACAGTGTCAGGCGAAACGATTTCATCCCCAGTCGACACTACCGTCACAACTGGCTTTTTAATGACCGTGACCCGATCAAAACCGCACGCGGCCAAAATGCCGATATCCGGCACGCCGATTCGGTTGCCCGCCCGGAGCACCACTGTTCCAGCCGGTGCATCATCCCCATGCAGAATCGTGTTTTCTCCGACCGTCACGGGTCGCATTACCTGCAGCTGCCCCTCACCGGTGAAGCGGGTCCATTCCTGCATCACCACTGCGTCGGCGCCCTCAGGCAGCATCCCGCCTGTTGGAATCCGTACTGCCTGACCGGTCGTGATTTGTACCATAGCAGCCCTGCCCATCCGGACTTCACCGACAACGGCGAAATTCACAGGTCCCGCCGGTGAGGCGGACTGCGTTTCCGCACTGAGCAACGCATAACCATCGACAGTTGAGCGGTCAAAAGATGGACTGTCTTCATTGCTGACGACATCGACCGCGGCCACCCGGCCCAGCGCCTCCCGCAAAGAGACCACTTCCGTCTTGCGTCCCAATGTGTTAATACATTGAATCGCCTGAACGCGGGCGGCTTCCGGCGCTATCAATTCCCAAGGGTTCATTCCAGATTCCTCCAATATATTTCACATCAGCCTTTATGGCCCGAAGATGCTTTGGCGCCCTTTTAACAGACACTCGAAACAGGTCAGTTGCTGCCCGGCCGGTTTGAAGGGCTGCCCGCACTCGTTGCAGTGCGGGAACTCGGCAGTCCGCAATAGTTGTTTGACCGCTTTCCCTTCTGACGCCAGGGTGATGGCATTTACCGGACAATGGGCTATGCACAGGCCGCAGCCAGTGCATAACAAAGGAGCGTGCCACAATTCCACGCCCGTCTCGTTCTCAATGCCTGATATCGCCTGCATCGGGCAAATCTTGGCGCACAGAGCGCAGGCAATGCAACCGGGTGCGATCTCCAGCGTCGGGAATACTTCCTGATTTTCAACCAACTCCACGCCACTACGGCCCTGCAGCACCTCCGACCGCCACCGTGCCTTCGGCAGGGGCGCGGCATCCGCTTCGGGCCACATGACATTGCGGGCCGTTTCCACACCCGTTGAAAAAAGCGAGGTAAAAAAGGATCGACGGTCCATGGCCATGTTTTCCTTCTCTGAAACAGGAGGTTGTTCTCCCTGCAGCACGCGTCCGCTGCCCAGGCGAGCCAGGAATCGGTTCGCCCGGGCCATTTCCCGCTCCAAGCTTTCCGATACAGGCGCCCGACATTCCTGACAATTGGAGGAATAGACATATACATCCCTCCCTTGGGTCGCCGTCGGCCATGCCAGAGCGACCAGATCGCGCGCATTCAGGAAGCCGAGGCAGGACCAGGGCCCTGTTCCATAACGTCGACAGGAGAGATGAAGCGTGCCTTCCGTTCGTTCGGTCGCTTCTTTCCAGGCCGATACCGGAAGCCCTTCGACGCCGATGGCATCAACAGGACAAACTGACAGACACAGCCCACAGCCATTGCAGCGCTCAGGCAAAGTCTGGCCGGCTTCATCCCAGCAGCCCTGGGGGCAGGTGTTCCGACAGTTGTGACATTCTGTACTTTTATAGTTATAATTAAGGCAACGGTCTTCGTCAATAATAAAGTAACCCATTCGGAATGTTTCGATACTCCCTGGAATATGTCCTGCCAAAAAAGTAAGATATCTTTCTGTCCGCACAAGGATTCCTAAACATTTTGGCGAATAATAGATGAATACTGAAAGGATTTGTTTATGCTGAAAGCTTGGTTTGTTGCGATGCGGCCCTGGTCCTTCACTGCCTCCTTCATCCCTGTGGCAGTGGGAACGGCGCTTGCCTGGGCTCAGGGTTTTTTCAATCCATGGTTATTTTTCTTTACTGCGCTCGGAGGAATTTCCATCCAGGCCGGCACCAACTTCATCAATACCTATGGAGACTATCGGTCTGGCGTCGATACGCTCGCTTCCGCAACAACCTGTCCCCAGCTTGTCAACGGCTCTATGAAGCCGGTCGACATGAAGAGGGCAGGCCTATTTGCGTTTGGCTTCGCGGCTGCCATCGGGCTTGGCTTATCCTGGCTCAGTGGCTGGGAAGTTCTGGCTGTCGGGTTCCTCGGAATTTTGGGCGGCTATGCCTATACAGCAGGTCCTTTCCCCTATAAATACCGCGGCCTCGGATCAATTTTCGTTTTTTTCCTCATGGGCCCGATGATGGCCTGGCCTGCCTGGTTTGTCCAGACCGGCAGCTACAGCTGGACTCCCTTGCTGGCCGCCATCCCCATCGGGTGTCTGGTTTCAGCCATTCTGAACGGAAACGATGTCCGCGATATTGAACATGACCGGGCCGCCGGCATCATTACCCTCGCCACCCAACTCGGCTTTGGCAACAGCCTGCAGCTGCAACGGCGGCTATATTGGTTTGCATTCTGCTCCTTATTGGTCCTGGTCGCACTGAAAGTGCTCCCTGTTCCAGCTCTCTTGCCGTTCATTCTCCTGCCGGTTTTTCGCCAGAACCTGCTTCTCATCAAAAAAGCTGAAGCAGGAATCGCTGCGCCCCTGCTCCAATTGGAAGCGACGGCGGCAGGTTTTCATTTTCAGTTTGGGGTTTTACTGGCCGCAGGGTTGATCCTCCATCCGTGGTTGGCCGGGAAAGGATTATAGACGATGCAGGCGCTTGGATTCACACTGATGTTAGCAGTTTTTTTCTGGTTTGTGACGTTTTCGCTGCAATGGTTCAATTTTTGGCTGTCCATGTGTATCGCCGTCTCGATTCTAACGGCATTGGCTTTGCATCTTGGCGGCAGCCCTTTTTCCCGCAGCGATTGGAACGCGCGTGCTATTTTTTCGGGTATTGCCGCTGCGGCCGCCCTGTATGCCATCTTTTGGCTTGGCAACAGCCTATCTCAAGTTCTGTTTCAATTCGCCAAACCTCAGATCGCTTCGATTTACGGCATCCGGACCCAGGGTGAAGCCGTCGTGATGGCGCTTATCCTGCTGTTCATCACCAGCCCCGGAGAAGAAATCTTCTGGCGCGGTTTCGTCCAACGACGCCTGGTCCAGCACTTCGGCGCACGTAGCGGCTGGTTGCTTGCTTCGGCGGTATATGCAACAGTGCATATCGCCTCCGGAAATTTCATGCTCACGATGGCTGCGCTCATAGCCGGGCTGTTTTGGGGATGGCTTTACCAACGGGAACAGAACCTGGTTCCCTGTATCGTGTCCCACGCCCTTTGGACCGTAACCATTTTTATTTGGCTTCCCATTTCGTGAGAGTCAGTTGAGTCAAAGGAGACGAATGCATGAATCTTTCATCCATCTATGCCCCGGTCCAGTCACTGCTTGAAGCGGCCGAGGCGGAAATCACCCGTTTGGTCCATGATTTCGGCGAACCGGAAGTTCGCGAAGTGCTTGGTCAGTTCCTGTCCCATCCGGGAAAAAGGATTCGACCGGCATTGCTATTTTTGTCCGCTGGCGCAGGCAATCCTGACGCTCAGATTCCGCCACCGTTTCTCATCAAAGCTGCAACAGCTTTCGAACTGGTTCACAGTGCCAGTCTGGTCCACGATGATGTAATCGACGTCTCCGACTCGCGACGGGGTGTGCCGACAGTCAATGGACGTTTCGGCAACACCGTGGCAGTACTGGCAGGCGACATCCTTTACGCCCAGGCCTTCCTGATGCTTTCCGGCAACGTGCCGATCTTTCGGATCATTCTGGATGTGACCAAGCACATGTGTATGGGCGAAATTCACCAGATGCGGGCCAAAGAAATGACCGAAGAACTATATTTCAAAGTCATCGAAAGCAAGACGGCGCATCTGATGTCAGCCAGCTGCGAAGTAGGCGCGACCCTCTCCGGAGCTTCGCCTGAAACGGTGGATGCACTGCGAGAATTCGGCCGCCGCTTTGGCTTTTTGTACCAGCTCGTGGATGACTGGCAGGATGGTGACGCCCCTGTGCAAAACTTCCACTTCGCAGGGCAAATCGAACGCCAACGGATTCTGGCCAAAGAAAGCCTCAATAACGTTCCCGACTCATCCTACCGTACTGCACTGCTGGGTTTTGTTGACGAACTGGCGGCCGTAGCCCTCTAAACTTTGGGATAGATATACGAAAGCCTCCTGCGTAGAACTTGAATTCTACAACAGGAGGCTTTTTTTTTCATTCTTCCCAGTCCATCGTCCGCTCTACGGCCCGTTGCCACCCCCGGTACAATCGGTTTCGGTCCGGTTCGGTCATGCCTGGGGAAAAGCGCCGATCCAGTTGCCAGTGTTTTTTCAATTCGTCCTGACCGCTCCATACTCCAGTAGCCAAACCGGCGAGATATGCCGCGCCAAGTGCAGTGGTCTCCGTGACCTGCGGTCGGTCCACCGGCACTCCCAAAAGATCGGCCTGGAACTGCATCAGCAGATCGTTGGCTGTGGCGCCTCCGTCCACCTTCAGACTCCGCAGCGCGATGTTTGAATCCACTTCCATGGCACCCAGAACGTCTTTGGTCTGATAGGCCAACGAATCGAGAGCGGCACGAATGAAATGGGATTTGTTCGTGCCGCGGGTCAACCCGAATATAGCTCCCCGGGCTTTCATGTTCCAGTATGGCGCACCGAGACCCACAAAGGCAGGAACGATATACACCCCGTCAGTGTCCTGCACCTTGCGCGCAAAATATTCGGAATCAGCCGCCGATTCAATCATTTTGAGACCGTCGCGCAGCCATTGAATCGCAGCGCCTGCCACAAAAATGCTGCCTTCCAGCGCATATTCCACTTGTCCGTCTAGGCCCCAGGCGACTGTCGTCAGCAGCCCCTGCTTGGAGTCCACAAGCTCTCTCCCTGTATTCATCAGCATGAAACAGCCGGTCCCATAGGTGTTTTTGGCCATGCCGGCGGAAAAGCAGGTCTGTCCGAACAGCGCTGCCTGCTGGTCTCCCGCTGCGCCGGCGATCGGAACTTCGCCGCCAAAAAAGGCTGAAGGATGGGTCAATCCGTATACTTCCGACGACATCCGCACTTCCGGCAGCATGGAGGCTGGAATATCCATGATGCGAAGCAGATCGTCATCCCACTGCAAGGTGCGTATATTGAACAGCATGGTGCGCGATGCATTGGATACGTCGGTAATATGAAGCTTTCCACCGGTCAGTTTCCAAATCAGCCAGGAATCGATCGTGCCGAACCGGAGTTTCCCAGCAGCCGCTTTGGCTCTCGCACCGGCAACGTTGTCGAGAATCCATTTCACCTTGGGTCCCGAAAAGTAAGCATCTACAACCAGCCCCGTCTTTTGCCGGATTATCTTTTCCAGTCCCTGTGCCTTCAGTTGCTCACAATAATCAGCCGTACGTCGACACTGCCAGACGATAGCATTGTAGACCGGGCGACCCGTTTCGATATCCCAGACCACCGTTGTTTCCCGCTGGTTCGTGATACCGATGCCGCTGATTTGAGCGGGGCTCAGGCTCGCTTTAGCCAGAACTTCAGCAGCCGTACCAATTTGGTTGCTCCAGATTTCTTCCGCATTATGCTCCACCCAGCCGGGTTTGGGAAATATTTGGCTGAATTCATGTTGCGTCATCGCAAGGTTATTGCCGTTTCCATCAAAAATGACGGCCCGCGAGCTGGTAGTCCCCTGATCCAGGGCTAAAACATACTTTTTACTCAAGCAAATCACTCCTGTTTGCAGGAAGGCAGGCTCCCTGCGCCGAATAGTTTGTAAGGAAAACACTAAAAGGGAGGTTCTTCCATGCTGATATTTGGCCATCGTGGCGCGCGCGGATACGCACCGGAAAATACCATGTCATCGTTCCAGACCGCTCTTGATCAAGGGGCAGATGGCATCGAACTGGATGTTCAGATGTCAAAAGACGGCAAAGTCCTCGTCTGTCACGACCATTCACTCGAACGCACCAGCAACGGAACCGGCTGGCTCATCGAACATACCCGGGACGAATTGCGTGCTCTGGATTTCGGCAGCTGGTTTGACCCGAAATTCGCCGGAGAAAAGATCCCGACCCTGAGGGAAGTATTGCAGTGGGCCGCACCGACCCGCTTGATCGTAAACATCGAAATCAAAAACGGCCCGGTGATTTATGACGGCATTGAGGAAAAAGTGTCGGCGTTGATCCGGGAATGCCGAATGGTAGATCGGGTCGTTGTCTCTTCCTTCTATCATCCCTCGCTGATAAGAATGAAACAGCTTGATCCGTTGATCAAAACCGGACTTTTGTATGCCAGCCGGCCTGTTGATCCCTGGCTTCAGCTGCGAGTCACCGATACCGACTATCTGCACCCCTTGTGGCATTATCTCGATGCCGGCTGGGTCTCCGACACCCGTCCGCACGGCGCTAAGATCTTTACCTGGACGGTCAATGAACTGCGTGAATGGGAGCACATTAAAAACCTGGACGTAGATGGGATCATCACTGACTTCCCAGACCGCTTTGTCGGCAAAATATAAAACTACACCTACATCCGACCCACAACAGAAGACATGTGACCGCACCATTCAGCGGTTTCACGGAATACGTCCCTGAGCAGATAATAGTACAGGCTTTCGGCGAAAGCAGCCGTCGCCTGCTCGGACAGAAGCGCCCCCATGTCCTCGGACAGGGGCGTTTCCAGTTTTGAGCCCAAAACCCAACTAGCAGGCCCGGCAGTATATTCTTTCCAGCTGTAAACAGTCCGCCAATTATCTGTAAAGGCGAACGTTGTTTTCAGCTGTTTCTTTACCATAAAAACTTTGGAACCCAGCGGGTCCAATAATACCCCAAGGCTCTTCGCGCGCGCACTCGAAGAGCGAAACCTATCAACCCAGACAACATCGATGTTGTCTGCAGTCGCCGTCACACAGTCAAACCCTGCATGCTGCCATATTTTCTGTTCCGCTGTGGACATACCTTGCGCCAATAGCACGAACCGCTTCATGCTGGACCTGCGAAACGGTGGTAAGAGCTGCTAAAGAAATCGGACACCCTGCTCCCCCTTACTTTACGCGTCTATCCTGTAATGTAAATTATTTCGACAATATTCAGCCATTCCCTGCTCCTGTGCAGTTGCCGGCAGAGAACAATTACGGTACAAGGCTTGCACGTGGGAGTACCCTCTCAAATTATAGTTAGCGCCGCGAAAACAAAATTAATCATACTAATGATATTAACCCAACAGAAAGTTGCCCAAGGAGGAATGAGATTTACCCATGATACAAATTCACAACAACTCTGATACGGTTTTTATCGTGGTGCATGAAATCTATGGAATCAATGCACATATTACGGGGGTCTGTGACTGGCTGGCAAAAACCAAAGCCGACGTGCTGTGCCCGAATCTGCTAGGCAACAGGCAGAAGCCATTTCATTACACTGAAGAGCTGGATGCCTATCAACATTTTATGCAAAATGTCGGATTTGCTTCAGCGCAAGAGCAAATCGAAACGCTGGTTCGAAGCGTACGGGATCAGTATCGTTATTGCTTTGTTATAGGCTACAGTATTGGCGCGACTATCGCTTGGCTTTGCAGTCGCCATGCAGAATTATGCAGCGGAGTCGTAGGGATATATGGTTCGCGCATACGGGATTATACGGCGCAGGAAGCGCAATGCCCGGTGTTGCTTTGCTTTCCCCGCATGGAAGAGAGCTTCGATGTGGCGGCGTTAGTCCAAGCTCTCGCAGGAAAAACCAACGTGAATCTGATCAAAGCTGATGCACTCCATGGCTTTGCTGATCCTTTGTCTGAGAAATACTGTGCGGCGGAAAACGAAACGCTGTGGAGAAAAATATTCACATTCATCGAAGCACAGAAGGAGAACACACCCATGAAACTAATCCAAGCAATTGAAAGTCGCTAGAACAAACGTTAGCCGATGGATGGCGCAGTATCAGTCTTTTGGATCAGAGGTGTCGCGACGTTGAATGAAGCGACGCACTGGATTATTTATCGGGCTACAATTTGCAAATGGAACTTTGCGAAAAATACGAGTGTGGAAATCAAATGACATACGGAAAACGGTATGATAGAATTCTTTTGTATATGGAAATTACGGGGTAATTGTCAACAATTATGGAACAAAAGTTGCTAACCATCATACTCTTGTATGGTACTGTCGTGGGAACACTCAATGTATTCAGCAGCTCCTGTTTGAATATGGGGCCAATTATTGTAGGCATATGCGCTATCAGCGCTTTATTTTATTGTGCTCTATTTTTTGTGGCGCAGAATAAGCAAAAACATAAACTTGTGGTAGTACTTTCTCTTTCTTTCACCTACTTGGTTCTTGTTCCAACCATCTGGATATTCAACGGTGGAACATGGGGATTCAACGGGGCATACATCATATTGGTTTCCTCTTGCTCGGCCATATTATGCAGAGGAAAGAGTCGCATCGCAGCGATCGGCAGCCTGTTAATCATCTCAAGTTTCTTAATTTATTTTGAATATATACATCCAGAGATAATCGTTGCTTACGAAACAAAGTTTGCGAGATATCAAGATATTTACACCACTATGCTTATGGTTATTATCGCAAATGCGATGCTATTTGGCCTTATTCTGCGTGAGTACGATCAAGAACACTCTGATTTGGAAAAATCTCGCATTGAACTCCTACACTTGAGCTACTATGATACCCTCACAGGAATATACAACAGAACTTTTTTTATCAAAGAACTCAAAGAGGATAAATACCTTCATGGCGGAGGTATAGCACTCTTTGTCGTCGATACTGACGGGCTAAAATTCATTAATGATACCTTTGGTCATGCACAAGGGGATAAATTGCTTGTGCAAACGGCCCAATGTCTCAAAGATGTATTCACTGACAAAGGCATTATTTGTAGAACTGGTGGAGATGAATTTGCTGTGCTGCTCCAGGACCTTACACTTGACGATGCCGAAAGTTATAATAAAAGCCTGCAAGAAAGAGTTCAAAATGAAAGTCAAGAAAAATTGATGAATGCAAGCCCCTTGCAAATGTCTGTTGGTTATGCCTATTCAAGCGAAATCGGAGTCAATCTTGAAGAACTTCTTCTAAAGGCGGATAATAAGATGTACCGCAAAAAGTTGAGTAAGCATGTTGGCGGCAAAGGAGCCATCATTCACACGATTCAGCAAGTAATGTCAGCTCGTAATATCGATACAGAAAAGCATGTTGGCAGAATAAAACAGTTAATTGAAGGTTTTGCTGGAATCGTTGGAGTTCCCGAGTCGGAGATTGCTGAATTACAATTGCTAGCCGAGTTTCATGACATTGGCAAGGTTGGTATTCCAGACCAAATATTAAATAAACCAGGCCCCTTGTCGACAGAAGAGAGAGAAATAATGGAACGTCATGCTGAAATTGGGTACAACATTGCAAAGACATCGCGAGAATTATTTCCTGTCGCTCAATGGATACTGGAACATCATGAGCGGTGGGATGGAAAGGGTTATCCCTTGGGTACTGCCAAAGATGCGATTCCTCTTGCAAGTCGCATATTGGCAATTGTTGATGCATTTGACGCGATGCTAAGTAATCGACCGTATAGGGCGGCTATGAGGAAAGACTACGCATTGAGTGAATTAGAAAAACATGCTGGAAGCCAGTTTGACCCTGTATTAACCAAACAATTTGTTGCATATGTTCGATTAGTATAAAAGGTGGTGTAACCGAAAACAAAAACTATGCACCAAGCTAACAAGATCAAGCAGTTCATTGATTTAGCACTTTAATTACGGTACAATTACAAGGTGATTGATTTCAATAGGCAATAAAAGTTAGAACGGAGGATTCACCATGATTCTAAAAAACAGATGGGCCACAGTGCTCATGCTCTGCACCTCGATGCTGTTCATGACCGGTTGCTCTGGCAGCGCCGGCACCCCTACTCCCGCCGATAAGCCGGCCCCTAAATCAGAAAATGACAAACCTGCAGCACCAGCGACTCCGGCGGCAAAAAACCGTGTGGCCCGTGTTGAAACGACCAAGGGAACCTTTAGAATCGAATTGTTTGAAGACAAAGCGCCGATTACGACGAAAAACTTCATCGATCTGGCAACCAAGGGATTCTATGACGGAGTCATTTTCCATCGGGTGATCGACGGCTTCATGATTCAGGGCGGCGATCCCACCGGAACGGGTCGCGGCGGCCCCGGTTACAAGATTCCTGACGAATTCCACCCCGACCTGAAACATGATGCCCCCGGCATCCTGTCGATGGCAAATGCGGGACCCAATACCGGCGGATCGCAGTTCTTCATCACCCTCGGCCCTACCCCGCATCTGAACAATCGTCATGCGGTATTCGGCAAGGTCATTGAAGGACTTGATGTAGTCAAAGCCATTGGCAAATCGGCTACCGGCACTGGCGACCGCCCCCTCGACGATATCGTAATGAAGAAAGTCACCATCGAATAAATCACTTTGGCAAGAT
>Ga0316604_10001095_pt1 | contig 25997 bp, 30 predicted proteins | sample OWC_soil_day20_C_FD_207650 | JGI IMG/M metagenome (GOLD analysis project Ga0316604, IMG submission 207650) | Wetland soil microbial communities from Old Woman Creek delta, Ohio, United States - OWC_soil_day20_CT | ecosystem: Environmental > Terrestrial > Soil > Wetlands | place: USA: Ohio...
TTATTGGCACTTTGCATTCAGGTGGTTAGCACCGAACAAGAATTAGAAAAAAGAGGCCTCAGTTTAAGTCATAAATAAATGTGCGAAACTCTTGGTGCTTAGTATGATTAGCTATAATGAAACCCTGAAAAAGAAATTTTCAGGGTTTCATTTTTTAGTTTGATTTTTGCCCCGCCTCGTTTAAGTTCCGCCTTTCCAGCCCCTTGTACAGTCCAACTTTACCAGATTCGGAAAATTATCTTTCGTAATTCCTCCCTCGACATGATCATCACAAATTTCTTTTTCACCTTACGGCTTACAAATGATTTCAGCAATATAAGTATCTAAAATACTGGCTGCATGAGCCGGGCGTATCACCACCGAGGTATCAGCCCCCTTACCAGTGCCCCCTACGGCAATGATATCTTCTCCATAGGGAATTAGCCCTGCGTCCAGAGCCATAACGGCAATTTCTACAGTAACCTTGACTCCCTGTCCAAAAATTCTAAGTGAATTTGCTATAATTTCCACAGGATAAATCCCGCCGAATTTCCGGCTAATGCCCCGCTCAGCCCCGATAGCACATGAGTAGTTGTCAGTATGTTTACCTTTTTTCAGTCAATATTTTGCGCTGCTCAAGAGTCATTTCATTTACTCCCGGTTCCTTAAAGCCATTGGCATGAGTAACACATACCACGTTTTCAACTTTTCCTGCAAACAATTCGGCTGTTTTGCCGCTGTTGGATGCCACTACAATTGACTTAATACCATACTTTTCAGCTTTGCGCAATGCTAATTCCACCGTTTTTTCAGTATGAACAGCGCCTGCAGATTTCCAATACAAACCTATCATCTCCATATTACAAATTTTTTCAAATAATAACAGAAGGCGCAGATCTCATTATTACAAAGATCAGCGCCTCCAGTTTTACTAGTCAACACGTTCAGCCAACTAACTATTATTCTATTTAGGGTATCCCGATTTGAGATAATTGACTAGATTTTCTTTTCTGTGAGGTGCGGTTACTGCCTCAATTTTTTTGTAGCCAAGAACGGCTGAAGAAAATGGTTTATATCCGGCCGGCACGCCCAGCTGTTGTTTGTACTGTTCACCCTTTTCGCCTGCAAAAGCGAATAACGTGAGGTTAACCCAGCATGATCCAAGACCAAGTGCCTCGGCGGCAAGCAACATATTTTGTGTAGCCGCTGCGCAATCAGCTTCAATGGCCATACCGTCCTCTTTACCGGAAACAAGCACTACTGTTGGAGCTCCATAAAATATATTGAACTTCTCATTTTTAGCCAGTTGCTGAATATGTTCATTATCAATTTGGGCGGCACTTTCTTTGGCACTGACATTTAGCTGTTCCAACAATTGCTTATCTTGGATTACAGTAAAATGCCAAAGTTGCTGATTTCCCGCACTGGGGGCATACCGTGCTGCCGCTAAGATGGTTTGCAACTCTTCGTCTGTTATTTGGTCTTCTTTAAAAGCACGCACACTTCTCCGCTTTTTGATTGTTGCCAGAACCTCATTTATCGCCATAGTTACCTCCAGTTCATGAAATTATTTTATGCTATCAACCGCTTTTTTCGCCCACAAAGAATCCTGCAATACTGCTCTGCCAACACCAATGAGATCAGCTTTTCTTAGCGCCAAGAGTTGTTCGGCTGCCTGCACTTGTGTAATGCCACCAGTAAGAATAACCGGAATTGATACGGCTTCCTTAACCGCCGCACTAAGCGAGGCAAAATATCCCTGCTCATTATTTCCTGTGATAGTATATCCAGAAAACCCACCAGAAATATCAATTATGTTTACTCCGGCTTTCTCAAATTCCTGGGCGGCAATTTGGCTGTCGTGGGCGGTGGTTCCTCCGTCTACATAGTCAGAAGCTCCCAATCGCAGGAGAATGGGGAATTCCTGTCCGACAGCAGCACGTACTGCTTCAATGACCTCTATATGAATTCGGATTCTTCCCAACACATCGCCGCCATATTCGTCAGTACGCCGGTTGGTCAGCGGTGAGAAAAACTGATTCAGAAAATAGCCATGAGCGGAATGAATTTCGACGCCATCAAAACCCGCTTGTTTTACACGGCGGGCGGCAGCGCCGAAGGCCGCAACAGTTTCGCTAATTTCCTGCTTAGTAAGTTCATGCGGAACGCCGCCCTTGCGGGGATTTTTTACGGCCGAAGGCCCTACCGGCATAGTACCGGTAACTTCTTGGGCAGTCGCGCTCCCGGCATGGTTGATTTGCATTACAGCGTTAGTGCCATTACTCTGAATAATAGTAGCCAGCTTTTTTAAGCCGTCAATTACACTGTCATTGGCAACAGAAAGCTGATTTGCACTGGCCTTTCCTGCTTGCTGAACAAAACTATGTTCCACGATGATCAAAGAGAAATATCCACCCGCCGATTTCTCTTGGTAATACTCAAGAATGGCTGAACTTACTTTGCCGTCAGGCTCCGCTTTAGACGTAGCCATAGGCGGCATAACCAAGCGGTTGGTCAATGTTAAAGCGCCTGCCTGTAATGGGCTTAATAAATGGGGCATCGAAAAAACCTCCTTTGGTATTTGCTCAATATCCCAAGAAAATCTATTTACTCTAATCTTACTCTTTATAATTCTCCTGAGCAAGTACGCACTTATTTGTGCTATAGTATCTATTTATATACCAAATGTCAGTTATGTAGCGCTAGACCAAATTGTCAAAATCAGTTATGATGCTAATGGAGGGGTAATTATATTGGAAAGGGAGTTGTTAAGTATGGAAGTAATGTATAAGAAAATCCTGGTACCTATTGATGGTTCTAAAAGTTCGTTTGACGCATTGTCACACGCAGTCGCAATAGCACGTTTGTTTGATGCCGAAATCTGCATTCTTTATGTATCGGTTTTGTCACAACAATTACCCTTATATGATCAAGTTACAGGATCTACAATTCCAGTATACTCATATAAGGATTCCGAGAATTTTGCTAAAGCGATAATTGCAGAAGCTCTAAAATATGTTCCTGATGGCATTCGAGTTAAAACACACAATGAACTTGGCGAACCACGCATTGCTATTACAGAATTTGCGAAACAGCACAACTATGATATCATCGTTATCGGTAGTCGAGGGTTAGGAACTATTTCAGGATTACTCCTGGGAAGTGTTAGCACCTACGTCATCCGTAACTCCAAATGTCCTGTTTTCGTTGTCAAATAGTTTCTTAAATACCAAATGTATAGTAAAGGTGGTTAACCCATGGACTGTGAATTTGGTACTACTACAGCTGATAATAGCTCTGAGCATTCCCTCTTATTATTATTTTACGCTGATGAGCTTTTGGTGAAAGAACGGGATAACATGATCCGCATTCCCTCCATGCATGATATCAGCCTACTAAATATTAAACCGACTACTGTACAATACAGCAGTTCATTAAATGGCACTACCTATTATGCCGCAAATTTATGTGACAAAAACCTGTTTACAGGCTTTTCCTTTAAAAAAATACGTCACCTATCCGGCCATTTCTCAGAAGACTGTTTTGAAATGACCTATCGTTCCTTTCACATTATAAACTGGTTGAAAACCAATAAATTTTGCGGTTGCTGCGGCACGGTTACGCAGGCAATGCGGCAACCACAGGAGCTTGCTGTACATTGCCCCGCTTGTGGCCATACCGTCTATCCCCGCATTTCACCTGCTATTATCGTAGCAGTGATTAAAGGAAATGAGATTCTCTTGGCACGTTCCAGCAGGTTTCCCCCTGGCCGTTATAGTGTTATCGCCGGTTTTGTTGAACCGGGAGAAACATTGGAAAACTGTGTACGACGAGAACTGCAGGAAGAGGTTGGCATTGCAGTAGACAACATTGAGTATTTTGGCAATCAACCCTGGCCGTTTCCTGACTCACTGATGATTGCTTTTACCGCTCAGTATGCGGGTGGAAATATAATCATTGATAATGACGAGATCGTAGCTGCCGACTGGTTTTCAGCAGCTACCTTACCCAAAATTCCACCGCAAGGAAGCATCGCCAGGCAACTAATAGAATGGTTCCTCGAAAAGCAGCGGTGAACGCCACTATCAAACTGCTAGCTACTCCGCAATCGCAATCAGGGGGACTGTCTCAATAATTAAATTGAGACAGTCCCCCTGATTTATTAAATGTTGCCCTGCCATCCTAGAGTCCACATTTATTAGGTTCGGCAGGGTGCTCTATATGCGGAACTTAGCAACAGCTGACTGCAGATCCTGCGCCAGCGTTGCCAGCGCCCGACTGGATGTGGCAATCTCCTCCATAGACGCCAGTTGTTCTTCAGTCGCTGCAGACACACTCTGCGCCTCTCCAGCCGATTTCTTACTAAGTTCATCAATGTTCCTGACTGAGCTGACGATTTGCTGACTTCCGGTTGCCATCTGCTGGATGGCTGACGACATCTGTTTAACCTGTTCTGATACTTCGGTTATCAAGCTGGCTATTTCCCCGAAGGAAACTCCTGCCGCCTTGACTACCTCGGCGCCGGTTTTCACTTCCCGGGTTCCGTTGTTCATTGCTTCAACAGCCTTATCTGTATCGGTCTGGATCTCGCCAATCAAGGAAGCTATTTTCTTGGCCGCCTCCTCCGATTGCTCGGCAAGTTTGCGGACTTCTTCCGCTACAACTGCAAAACCTCGCCCTTGTTCCCCTGCCCGCGCTGCTTCAATTGCGGCATTGAGCGCCAGCAGGTTAGTTTGCCCGGCGATACCGGAAATAGCGTCCACGATTTGACCAATTTCCTTGGAGCGTTCGCCCAATTTGGCCACCACTTGCGCTGACATGTTAACTGTGTTTTCAATCTGACTCATCTGACTAACTGCTTTGTTCACCGCTGCACCGCCGTCTTTGGCTTTACCTGCCGCTTGTTCGGACTGGCCGGAAACCAAATTGGCATTGGCGGCAATTTCTTCAATTCCCGCCGACATCTCTTCCACTATTGCGGATGTGTCAGTTGCTGCTGCCAGTTGTGCAGTAGCTCCCTCAGCAACCTCAGTCATGGAAATAGCTACCTGGTTAGAGGCTTGCGCCGATTGTTCGGCGCTGGCGGTGAGTTCTTCACTGGAAGCCGCCAATTGTTCGGCATCGGAATGAATTTGTTTGATTAATCCCCGTACATTCTGAGCCATTTGTTCAAAGCTTTTGGCCAGACGTCCGATTTCGTCATTGGAATCAATGTTCAAATTGGACTGGGACAAATCGCCTCCTGCGATTTTATTGGCTGCACCTTCCAAAACAGTAATCGGCTTAGCGATTTGCCGAGCAAACCAAATGATGATTATTGAGGTAATGGCCAATATAATAAGAATCGTCAGTACTGAAATCCACGTCAAATCAGATAAAGCCCCGGTTGCTTCCGAGACCGGCAAGCTTACCGCTAACGACCAACCGGTACTTTTGACAGGAGCAAATCCCACCATTTTCGCCACACCATTATATTCGTAGGTTGTTGTTCCCGCTTCTCCCTTTATCATCCGCTCTGCAGTTTGCCGCAATGCTGGTGGAAGTTTGTCGTTCTTGATAGGATTGTCCTTCATCACAAGTTCTTTATTAGGATTGGCAATAGTTAATCCATCACTTTTGAGCATATAGGCATATCCGGTTTTGCCAATCTTCACTTCCCCTGTCTTTTGGGAGATTTCGTCTAGGCTAATTGCGCCGAACAACACCCCAGTTACCCTGCCATCTAACTTAACAGGAACAGCAACAACCGCTACAAGTCCACCTGTTGCGGGAGATACCACCGGGTCGGAAACAGCAGCTTCGCCTTTCATTGCTTTTTTAAAATACTCGCGGGCACCGAGATTGACACTTACACCCTTTGAATCAAGAGCAATACCTGTAGGAGCAATATAGCCAAAAGTTTCATAACGGCCATTATTCTTGGCTGCTTGCATTAGAAAAGGTCCTATGTTTTCCAAAGTCCCAGTCTGAAGAACAGGCGCTAATGCAATTCCTGCCATTTCAAGCTTACGGCCCTCAATCCAATCATTGACATCATTGGCTGAAACAGTCGCCAATGTGGCAATTTCCTTAACAAGACTATCAGAAAGCATTTGTCGCGCCTTCCAATAATTTAGTCCACCCAGGGTTCCCATAGCCACAATAAAAATTAATAGAATAATAACTGTTAATTTGGTCTGGATACTTTTCATAATAAAACCAGCCCTCTTTTCTTTACCGTTTTTTCCACATATTAAGCTATCTATCACCATTTTATTCTAATATTCTACATTTGTCCACTAGACAAATGTACTATTTGGGGATACAAAATACGCACAATAAAAATAGACATAGCTTTAGGTGGAGAACCCCCCCTACCTGAAGCTATGTTTATTTATTGTCAAGTAACAGCCAATACACTATCGTTCCCGCAATAATGGCCGTAATAATGTTCAACCTGCCAACCGCAACACACAAAAAACGAATATTGCTACCACAAAAGAAGATATCTACTATTATGTTTTGTCTTAGCCTGCCACTCCCAAAAGTCGCCGGGAAAGCCGCACTGCATCGGCAGCATTGACAGCATAGCCATCAGCCCCGATTTTATCAGCAAAACTCTGCGAAATCGGTCCGCCACCAATAATCACTTTATAGCTATCTTTGATATTCTGCTCTTGCAAAATCTGTACAACTGCGGCCATTGCCTCCATGGTGGTAGTCATCAGTGTCGCCAAAGCAATGATATCGGCATTAACTTCCTTAGCTTTCTCTACAAAAGCTGCCGGTGGAATATCTCTTCCTAAATCGAAAACCTCAAAGCCTGAAGTCTCCAACATGATTTTTACCAGATTCTTACCAATATCATGGGTATCGCCTTCTACAACGCCAATGACTACTTTACGTTTTTCGCCTTCTTCTGCTGCTTTGATATGCCCTTTTAATATCTCAAGCCCAGCATACATAGCATCTGAGCATAAGAGCAGCTCAGGAATAAAATACTCTTCTTCCTCAAACAGCTGCCCTGCCCGATCCATGCCATCAGACAAACCTTTTTCAACAGCCTCATAGGCATCCACTTTGTCTGCTACAATCTTGTTTGCCAAACTTACAGTCTTATCCTCATTCATATCCACAACTGCATCTGATAATTTTTTGAATAATTCTTCCTTGTTTACCGGCATTTGAAGCCCTCCCATAATATTTGGATTATACTCCATTAGCGTAAGCCGAGTCCGGTCAACTGACGTTCAACGGCACACCATGACCGCTTTGCATAAACCAGTGGGACTGACCGGGCCTTGGCATGACTCTTGACCACTCTAGCTATATTGTGATTGACATAGTCGGTAAAGACCAATACGAAATCCGCTGTCTTTGGTATATTCATCTTTTTTGCCTCACCAGGGTTTCGCCCAGTAATATGAGCGATTTCGGTTACACCCATATTCCGCATTTTTTGTTCAATGGCGCCTAAATAATCTGCGCCAATAACCAAAGCCGTCATATTCTCATCCCCCTTACTAAATTTATTCAACTAAAAAAGACAACCGAATTCTCTACAAGCTAGAAAGTCAGTTGCCTCTGGTATTTTCCAGTCAGCAATTCTCCATCTTTAATTGATAACTAACTAAAATAAAGAAAAAGCAATCATAGGCTGTTGAGCAGCCAATGATTGCCTCCGGTGTTCCGGTCAGCGTCTATATCCTCAAATATTAGACTTATAGTAGCATACAGCTAAAGAGGTGTCAACCCCTGGCGAAATTTATTGAGTTCTTATTTACTGTAGAATATATAAAATTAACCCTTGACACTTTTTTGCTTCTTATCATATAATTGCTCCAATACATCAAATCCATTTAGGCTGATCAGACATACTGAAGGCCAAAAGAAACGTGACGTTTCTTTTGGCCTTCTTTTTGTTTTTCTCCTATAAATTTGGCAAACGAAAGGAGCAATGAAAAATGAGAATAGCAAAGGTGGTGGCGTCAAATGCCTAAAGACCAAATGACACCGATTGAACGATTAACAGCCTACAACCAGGGAAACCCCATTGATCGTCTGCCATGTGTACCCATTGTGGGCAACACAGCTGCGCGGGTTATTGGCGTCAAAGTCAGTGAGCTGCCAACAAGTGGAAAATTACTGGCACAAGCACAGATTGCCGCTTACCGGCGATTTGGCTATGATATCATCCGCATATTTACCGACCTCTACGGGCAGGCCGAAGCCATGGGAGTCGTCATTCACTATCCTGAAGACGAAACAGCCTATCTGGACAAACCGGCCCTAACCGATATAAGCCAGATTGATAACCTGAAGCCAGCAGACCCTTATAAGGACGGCCATCTGCCTGTTCAACTGGAAGCCATGAAAATCGCAGTAGCTGAAGTAGGCAAAGAAGTAACCGTCACCGGAGCACTTACCGCCCCCTTTACCACTGCATCGTTTCTAATTGGCGCCGAAAACCTGGCCCGGCTTGTTGCCAAGAATCCGGAGGCTGTCCATCGCTTATGCCGCCTGTCACTGGAAACCTGCCTTACCTACGCTAAAGCAATTATTGATACTGGTTGCACCCCCAGCCTGACTGATCCCATGTCTTCCGCAACCATTATCAGCCCCCAGAAATTCAAAGAATTTTCCTTCCCCTATTTAAAGGAGCTTATTGACTATATTCACTCCCGTGGCAAAGGAGTAACACTGCACATCTGCGGCAAAACCGCCAAGGTATGGGAGCATATGGCTGATGCCGGTGCTGACTGCATCAGTATTGATAATGCCGCTAGTCTCACAGAAGCCAAAGAAAAGGTGGGCAACCGGCTGCGATTGATGGGAAATGTTAAGCCCTCAGAAATCATGCTGCAAGGGTCCTTGACTGATGTTCGGTTGGCTGTGTTAAGCGGTGTTCGCGAAGCCTATAACAATCCTAAAGGCTATATTGTAGCTTCTGGCTGCAGTCTGCCTACTGAAACACCCTTCGCCAACATTGATGCCATGCTTGACGCCGTCCGCGAAATCGGCTATCCCATCACTGCAGAAAAACTTAATCTTTTGGAACAGAGGTGGTCTAAGTGACAGTTGTAAACGAAAAAGATCGCTTACTAGGAGTATTAAATAAACAACAAACAGACCGCCCCCCGGTTATCTGCCCTGGCGGTATGATGAATGCCGCCATTGTCGATGTTATGAAAAGCAGCGGGCAAACCCTGCCTGCCGGCCACTCGGATGCCGCTTTAATGGCTGACCTGGCTTATGCTGTACACAACCTCACTGGGTTTGAAAACTTTGGTCTTCCCTTTTGCATGACCGTAGAAGCCGAAGTTCTGGGAAGCGAGATTGATTTAGGCACCTTGGAATGTGAACCAAAAATATGTCGTGAGGTGTTTGCCGCTTCCGCCAAGGTCGAATACAAAGATATCCCAACCATGCTGAATTCTGGGCGGATACTGGTAGTATGCCAGGCTGTTTCGCTTTTAGCCACTAAATACCCTGACATTCCTGTTATTGGCAGTCTGACTGGCCCGGTGAGTACAGCTGCCTCCATCGTTGACCCGATGCAATTCTTTAAGGATTTACGCAAAGATCCGACAAATGCTCATCATGTGTTCGACTATGTAACCGAGCTGCTCATTGGCTTTGCCGATAAGCTGATTGAGCATGGTGCTACGGTCATCGAAATTGGTGATCCAACCGCAACCGGGGAAATCCTTGGTCCCAAGATGTTCGCCGAATATGCCGTAACTTATATTAACAAACTTATCACAGCTGTCCATCAAAAAGGTGTTCCGGTTATCGTTCATATTTGCGGCAATTTAAATAGTGTAAAGCCCTTAATGCCCAAGCTCCAAGCCGATGCCGTCAGTACAGATGCCATTGTCAACTTAAAATTGCTAAAAGACGAGTTTCCCCAGCTTACTACTATGGGAAATGTCAGCACCTATCTCTTAGAGTTAGGGCCTGCTGAAAAAGTGGCCGTACAAACCAAAAACCTAATGGCTCACGGTATTAATATTATCGCTCCAGCCTGCGGGTTAAGTACTTCCAGCCCCTTAGCCAATATCCAGGCCATGACCCATACGGTCAAGAGCAAATTTGTGAAAGAAGGGGTGTAATCGTTGTGACCATACTACGCTTTTGGCAGGACAACAGCCAACCGGCAGCCACTGCCGTTTCCTTTGAAGTACAGGACAACATTACCGTTCTAGCTGCCGCCAGAGCTGCCGGTGCTTTGGTGGAATCCCCTTGCAACGGTGCCGGTACCTGCGGCAAATGTAAGGTCCGTATTCCGGCATATTCCCCTGAAGCACTCCTGGTTCTGCCCGGTTGCCACCACACGTTGACACCGGAAGAAATCCGTCAAGGCATCTTTCTCGGTTGCACCACTGAAATTCAAGGGCAAGCCTTGGCTACTGATGTGATCGACATCTTCGTCCTTGAACGTCAGGATAAAAACAATGTACAAATTCTGAGTCAAGGACAACAGTTGGATGTAACCCTTGCTCCCAACATAACTAAACAGTATTTACCCGACAATAGCCAAACTTTAGTATTAGCAGGCAAATCAGTACTGGGAACAGAACCGGGAAATACTGCAGCTATTGCCCACGGCCTGGTTGTTGATATTGGCACAACTACTTTGGTAACGGCATTATTTGACCTTACTACCGGTCAGGAACTAGCTGCCGTATCAGCGCTCAATCCGCAAAGCCTGCATGCCCAAGACGTTTTATCCCGTATCAAGTTGGGAAATTCTCCTGAAGGCCTGGCAACTCTCTATACTGATATTATTGGCGCTATCAACAGCATGATTAGCGAACTGGCTCAAACCACAGGCATCCAGCCACAAAGCATTTATGAGATCATCTTCAGTGGCAATACCTGCATGCTGCATCTGGCGATAAATACCAATCCTGCGTCTCTAGGGAAATATCCCTACACGCCAATTCTTTGGGGTAACAGCTATCATGGAGCAGCAGCTATTGGCCTTACTGTTGCCCCATTTGCCCAAGTCTACCTGCCGCCAGTTATGTCGGCCTATGTAGGAGCAGATATCACTGCCGGAATTTTAGCTGCCGACTTAGCCAATCTTGAAGGCACTACGCTGTTTGTCGATATTGGCTCCAACGGTGAAATGGCCTTGGCGGTTAACGGTCGCCTTTCAGTAACCTCAACAGCTGCTGGTCCGGCCTTTGAGGGCATGAACATCGCCTGCGGCATGAGAGCCGCCCCTGGCGCTATCGAAAAATTCAAAGTAAAACACAGCGGGGATGTGGACGTAAAAACCATTTCCGGCACTCCGGCTGTTGGTATCTGCGGCAGTGGCCTGCTTGACATTGTTGGTGAGCTTGTCAGAACCAAACTAATCAATAAGACAGGAAAATTTGCTGGAACAGAAACTAATCATACTCACCCTTTGCAACGACGGTTAAAAAAAGAAAACGGCAAAACAGTATTTGCCATTCAGCAAACCGTCTATTTATCGCAAAAAGATATTCGCCAGGTTCAGCTGGCCAAAGGAGCCATCCGGGCAGGCATTGAATGTCTGCTTGATGTCAATGGACTAAGTACTGCCGAAGTTGACCGCGTATTTATTGCTGGTTCTTTTGGCTTTCACCTTAATGCCGATAGTCTAATCAACGTCGGCATGCTACCTGGGGCATTTAGAGGAAAAATCGATTTTCTCGGTAACACCGCCAAAACAGGCGGTCAGGCCCTGTTATTAAATCAAGATTCCCGGCAAACGATCGCTGACCTGGTAAAACAGGTGGAAGTGTTAGAATTAGCCACCTATAGCGACTTTGATAAAACTTTTGTTAACTGCTTGAATTTCTAAGGAGGAATTTTCATGAGTGATCAACAAGCTTCTGCGCGCCTTAGCTGCGCCGACTGCCATCAGTTAAATTGCTATCGCCAAGACAAACGCTTTCCCGAATTTTGTCTGACCGTAACACCACGCGGTGATGCCGACATTAACGCCGAAATTGAAAAAGCCAAGACGATCTACCAAACAGAGGGCCCTGACCGTCAGATGGCACTGGCAGCAGCTGAAATCGAAGGCTTGTACTACGGCAAGCTCACGCGGGTAGAAGAAATCATTGCTTTTGCTAAACGAATTGGCGCTAAAAAAATCGGTATCGCCACCTGCATTGGTCTTATTGAGGAAACGCGGGTATTTTCCAAAATACTTTCTGCTAAAGGTCTTGAAAGCTACAGCGTCATCTGCAAGGTAGGCTCGATTGATAAAACAGAAATCGGTGTACCGGCCGAGTATAAAGTGCAAAAGGGCTGCCATGAATCCCTCTGCAATCCCATTCTGCAGGCCCGCCTCTTGAATCAGGCTAATACTGACCTTAATGTTGTCGTTGGACTCTGCGTTGGCCACGATTCCTTATTTATCAAGCACTCTGATGCCCCAGTCACCACGCTCATAACCAAAGACCGGGTGTTAGGACACAATCCGGCAGCAGCACTCTATACCAGCGGGTTCTATTATAAACGCCTCTTACAAGAAGAAAAGGAGTGATACTTAGTGCGCAAGCCTCATCTACTTATCGCCAGCCTCGCCATTGCTCTTGTTTTTAGCCTACTACTTACTGGCTGCGGTCAGCAAAAGGCTGAGCAGTCAACAGCTCCATCGACTGCCCAATCATCTACCCCTACTGATAAAATTAAATTCAAAATGGGTTATCTGCCTGCAGTTGGCGATATATTGACTTTTGTTGCCAAAGAAAAAGGCTTCTATGATCAGGAAGGCCTTGATGTTGAGGTATTTCAGTTTACTAATTCCGGTGAAGGTCTCAATGCTATCAAAGCCGGTAAACTAGATGCTGGCGCCTTTGGTACATCAGCGCCCCAAGTCTTTATCGCGAAAGGCACTCCTTTTGTCGATATCGGCGGTATGCAAAGTGAGGGCCATGCCATAATAGCCAAACCGGAAAACGCCGATCAGTTTTCCAGCCCACAGGGTTTTGCCGGTAAAAAGGTTGCTACCGTGCGCCTGGCAACCGGTGATGCAGTTTGGAGATCAGCCATGTCCAAGGCGGGCATTGACTGGAAAACACAAGTAACAATCCAAGAGCTTGACTCTCCTGCTGCCGTACTTGAAGCTGTAAAAAAAGGAGCAGCCGATGTTGGACTTGTATGGGTTCCCTTTTCTGAGATGGCCGAACAACAGGGATTAAAAATTGTTTCTTGGTCGGCAGCATATATGCCAGGACATGTCTGCTGCCGGGTAGTCGCAATGGAAGATAAACTCCAAGCTAACAAAGAAGCCTATATCCGCCTCGCCCGTGCCAACATTCTCGCTTATGACTTCTACATCAACAATCAAGAAGAAACTCTTGATATCGCCAGTAAATATGTCAAACTGGACCGCGAAGTACTCAGAAAAGCCACCTACAGTGGTCACATCCACAGCATCCCTGATCCTGACAAAAAAGGTTTTATCGCCTTTTGGGAAGCCATGAAAGCAGCTGGCTACATTCAAAGTGACATTGATATTTCCAAGCATGTAAACACGGAAATTTACAAAACAGCTCTCGACCAACTACAACAACGCGACCCGCAAAATAGTACCTATCAAAAGCTGGCTAAAGACTTTGTCATAAACAATCAGTAATGGAAAAGGAGGATGGCTTGTGGCCTTACTAAATCTCAAATCTGTTTCTCTTACTTATTCGGGCGACGAGCGTCCGGCCGTGGAAAACCTATCACTCAGCATTAACCAAGGCGAACTCTTAGCAGTAGTCGGCCCTAGTGGCTGTGGCAAAAGCTCAACCATCGGCCTGCTGGCCGGCCTGACTCCAGCCACAAGCGGCCTGCTTACATTAAATGATAGCCCGATTCTTGCCCCCGGCCCGGACAGAGCCGTAGTCTTTCAAGACTACTCTCTGTTCCCCTGGATGACAGCCCTTGATAACATCATCTTTGCCTTCGAGGAATCAGGCCGGGCGATAGGTAAAACAGCCAGCAAGGAAGCAAAAAATCTACTGGAGATAGTAGGCCTTAGCAGTTACAGCCATAAATATCCGAGTGAACTGTCTGGCGGCATGCGCCAGCGGGTAGCCATCGCCAGAGCCTTTGCCCTTGATGCCCCGGTTTACCTTATGGATGAACCCTTTGGCGCAGTAGACGCCAAAAACCGAGTAAGCTTACAGGATCTGCTGCTCAAGCTTTGGGCCGGCGATGGTAACAAAAAAACTGTGTTTCTGGTCACACATGATATTGACGAAGCCCTGTATCTTGCCGACCGCATTGCGGTGTTTACTCCCGGTCCGGGTCGGGTATTAAAAATCATCGATGTTCCTTTTCCCCGGCCCCGACGGCGTTTTTTCCTGGTACAAGATCCCCGTTATATTGAACTGCGTAATGAAATCCTATCCTTGCTGCAAAAAGAAATTCTGGCAGAACTCCAACAAGTGGAAGGAGGCGCCGGCATATGAGTCAAACCAGCCGCGACCGCCTGCTATTAGGCGTTACTGCCCTGCTGCTGTGGCAGCTAAGTACTGCCTGGTTAAAACTGCTCGATCCTCAGCTATTCCCTGAGCCGTTGCAAGTTCTTCGCCTGCTTGTCGAAGACCGCCAGGTATTTTTGAAAAGTCTGCTCAGTTCCTTTACTCTGTTATTCTGGGGTTGCACCCTGGCAGCACTGCTGGCTATCCCCCTGGGGCTCATGGTCGGCTGGAACCGGCGGCTGCGACTGGCTATTGAACCGGCTACCAATGTCCTGGGACCAATCCCGCCCATTGTCTATATTCCCTATGCCATTGCCATCTTACCGACTTTTACGCAATCCTCGATCTTTATCATCTTTATTGGCGCTTTTTGGCCATTATTCATGAATACAATAGCTGGTGTAGAAGCCCTGGAAAAGGATATCGTTGATTCTGCCAAAACCATCGGTGTCAGCAAGAAATCCATGCTTACTAAGATTCTCTTGCCAGGAGCTATGCCTCATATCGTCAGCGGCGGTGCTATCAGTATGGTATTGGCCTTTATCCTCTTAACAGCAGCTGAGATGATTGGCGCCACCAGCGGCCTGGGCTGGTATGTAAAATACTTCTCCGACTTTGCAGATTATCCAAGAGTCGTGGCCGGGATTATTGTCATCGGTGCAGTCGTGCTGACAATAATGACCTTATATCATCGGTTGACCAGTTACTTGCTGCGCTGGCGGAAATAGAAAATGTTTCTCCGGATTACGTAACACCCTGGACGCTTTGCTTTCGGCGCCGGGCATAAACCATAACAGACAGTCCAAACATGACCAGTCCGAATAACAGTAAAATAAGCAGGCTTGCCGGCAAATTCGGGGCGTAGCCGCCTAGAGCTAAATCCCGTAAATTATCGGCAGTATATGTTAAAGGCAGGGTGTAGGATATGATCTTCCCAAAAAGATTCATGGCATGTTGTGGCCAGGTATATCCCGAAAACATAAAAGCCGGTACCGCATAGGCTACGGCTATTTGAACCAACGTAACTTTGTCGCGGCAGAATGCGGCGAACAAACTGGCCATTGAAGCTATGGCAAAAATAAATAAACCACCTAACAGGAACAAACTCCCCATACTGCCTCGAAAGGGAACTTGATAGATTTCAACTGCAACGATGACGCCGCTAAAAAAAGAAATAAGACCGCAAATCCAGTAGGTAAGCACCTTGGAAAATACTACTTTTACCGGAGCTACCTCTTTTAGTTCGGCCAGATTCTCATACTCATTCATCATCGCCATTCCAGCCGCCATTAAAACACAAGATTGAAATGCGGTAAATAAAACGCCCAGGATAAAAAAGCTGGAGTAATTTAATGTAGGGTTGTTTACGACCCTGATCCTGGACTGAATCGGTATGGCGTTTCTTATCGCCTGACTTGGCATTTGCCCAAACGATTCGACCAAGTCCATGCCAATCTTACCGGAAAAAGCACCCCCTATTTCCTGAGCTGAACTGATGATCGTATTGGCAAATACAATATTCGCTGCGTTTAATTCCAGCAGAATCTCCGACCCGATCCCCTTTTTTATATTTTTTGAAAAATCAGGCGGAATCGAAAGTGCGGCATATGCTTTTTTTTCCCGCATCAAACTTTCCATTGCTTCCTGAGATAATACCTGAGCAACTACCTGATATTTCTCTGAATCGGCAAACGCCTGAATTAATGCCCGGCTAACCTCTGTTTGATCCTGATCATAAATTACCAACGGAACATAATTCACAATGTTTTCTTTGTATAATTCTCCCATGAACATTGTATAAATTGATGCGATTGCTAAAATAATAATCGCCAGTAAAGGTTCTTTTCTAAACATAACCCGCAATTCTCGGGCGACAATATTCTTAACCGTCATACTATCACCTCTGCTCTAGTGAACTTCTTGAGCGGCGCCAGCGGAAGAGAACGCTGGATATCATAAACAATACAATGCCTGCTGTGTATAAAGTAAGGCTATCACGCCATAAATGAGGGGCATACCCATTGAGCATCAGATCACGAATGTTATCAGCCATGTAGGCAATCGGTGCAACCAGAGAAAACCCCAGACCAAAAGCATTCATCGACATTTTCGGCCAGATATATCCGCTGAATAATAGGGCCGGCATAATATATAGCAGCGGCAGTGCGGCAGCCTGAACTTCATCCGGAGCAATTGTTCCGACAAAAACAGCGATGGCTACTACAGCGAAAACATAAGCACCGGCAATTAACAATAAACTTGCAATGCCTCCCTGGCAGGGAAGATGAAAACAAACTATGGAAAGCAGTGTATACACAGCAAAAGCCATAGACCCGCATAACCAATACACCAATAACTTTCCGAACAAAAGAGTCGAACTTGCCACTTCCTTCAATTCGTCTAATCGCCGGTAATCCTTGTTAATAAGCGGTCCAACAACCAAAATCAGGCCGACTTGCAGCCCGTTAGCTCCCATACCGGCAAGAATAAAATTCGTGTATGCATAAGTTGGGTTGTTAAGTACCCGTAACCCCATGCGAAGCGGCGCTACCTTTTTTAAAGATTCATCCGGCATTTTGCCGCCGGCTTCAATTAATTTTTGCCCAACCCCGGCAGAAACTGCACTAATTATCTCCTGGGCTGAACCAATAGCGGAATTAGCAAATAGTATATTACTACCATTTACTTCAATCATTACCGATGATGCCAGTCCTTTTTTTACATTTTTGCCAAAGTCAGGCGGAATGCAGATGCTGACTTGAGCCGTTTTTTTGCGTATACATTCTTCCATTTCTTCCTGAGACGTTACATAAGACATTATTCCAAATTTTTCTGAATCGGCAAACGCCTGAATGACCGTACGGCTTAACTGTGTCTGATCCTGGTCATAGACTACGGTAGGTATATATTTTATTGAGTTTTCCTGATATAAAATACCAAACAGAATAACATAAAGAATTGGAATACCCAAAATGAGAATGACGGATATACGATCATCAATAAATAGTTTCCGAAATTCCCGTTTGATGATCATGCCAAGCTTCACTTTATATCACCAGTTACAAAACGGAAGCGCATGCCTGGACGAACTTTTTCGGAATTAACCTGCACTTTGACATTGAACGTAATAATATCATTGTCACTGCGTTCATTTGTTGCCCGGTAAGTGGCAAACTCAGGCTTTTTGCTGATATCGACAATTACTCCCGATAATTTGAGCTTACTATCCCGGCCTTCCAATTCAACAGTCTGGTTGATAGCATAACGGCTGAGTTCCGTTTCCTTCACTTTCAGATTGACCCAGTTATCCATAGTGTCCTGAATAGCTACCAGTGGCATGCCCTGGGATACCATAGCGCCTTCTTCCACATATTTGGTGGTTATAATTCCATCAAAAGGCGCCCGTATTTCGGTTTCGTCTAAAGAGACTTCCACTTGCTCCAAGCTAGCCTGACCTTGAACTACTTTACTGCGCATCGCTTGTTCATTGGCGATATTGACATTGGTTTGCAACAATCCGGCTTCGGCTGAAGCTACACCGGCCTGTGCCTGGGTATAAGCAGCCTGAGAAACCTGGTATTTCGTACGGTAAGTATCAAATAATTGCCGCGAAATAGCGCCTGATGCTACCAGTTCACTATAACGATTATAATCACTTTCCGCTAGAGCCAAATCCGACTGGGCTTTTTCAAATTGGGCATAAGCGGTGTTCAAAGCGGCACGGGCCGTTTGATCCTGCAGAACCGTAACGGTGGAAGCCTGGGCAGTTTGGGCTTCCAATGATTTAACATTGGCGCGGGCCTGATTCACCTGGGCGACAATGTCGCGACTGTCAATACAGGCTAAAAGCTGTCCTTTTTCAACCCTATCTCCCTCTTTGACTAACAAATTGATAACCCGGCCCGGTATTTTTGAATTAATATCCACTTCCTTGGCTTCCGCACGGCCCCACATCTCAGGAGAAGCAGCCGCATTGCCGCCGCAGCCGGTGAGCAGCGTGACAGATAGAATTAGTAGTAACATATAGGTCGCCCCGCGCATAAAAATAGTATCAGGTTTTGTAATCATCCTATAAATCTCCTCTCTTTAGTCACAGTTCGATACAGGTTAGAAAATTGATGTACTTAATTGTACTAATTTTGTGTTATTTGGTATTGGCAGACGTTTTTAAACTGCGTGTATGCCACGCAGTTTAAATGGAAAATTTTCTAGTGTTAAATTGGACCTGCTCATGGGATTACTTTCTTGTCAATATTCCATGTAATAGGATGTCCAGCATGGCCGCCACCGCATCAGGATAAGTCATGTTGTTTTCAGCAAGAAAAGGATAGCTGCTGTAATCTGTGCTATTGAGCATATGCTGAATGACCCCAACATGTACATGGCGAATAGAACCAGCCTCCATCCCCTGAAGAAGTAATGCAGTTAAATGATTCATTCGGTCCTTACGAAAGTCAGCAACTCTTTCCCATTCTTCCGGATACGTTACGCGAAGATCATCATAAACCCGATTATGAAAGGGTTCAAAAGTTTGCGATGTAATAGTCAGTACAGCTTGAAGTTTTTCAACTATTGATAAATCAGAATCATATATTTTCTCCTCCTGCGCTCGAAAATCATTTAAAACAGTATCTAAAATAGCGATAATGAGTTCGTCTTTAGAAGAAAATTGTTCATATAGCGATGACTTGCTGATGCTAAGCCGTTTGGCAAGATCACTCATAGTAAATTTAAAACCCCGCAAATTAATCTCCTCGACAGCGGCCATAATAATTCGATTTCGCAAAAATACCCCCCCAAAGCTTTGTACCATTTAGAACCAATGTGGTACATTGGTTACTCGTGTTATATTGTATGTCATTTATTAACATATGTCAATGATTAACAATGATGATCTTATACCATCATTTGACCAGCTACCTGCTGCGCTGGCGGAAGTAATGCATAATTAGGACTTAACTTCTTTCAAAGAAAGAGACCAGTTTGTGAAACACTGGTCTCTTTCCGCGCCTATCGACGAGGATAACACTGCCTTGGGAAACACTGTCTTGGAAAACATTGTCTCGGGAAACATTGACGAGGAAAACAAAACCGGCGCGGATTACAAGATCTTGGATAACAACCAAACGGGAAGCATTGACGATAATCATTGAATTCTGATTCTTCATTCTCTTCTGCATCCCATTCTTCAATTTCAGGAGATTCCCATTCATCTCTTGGCACTATATTCATCTCCTTTTTTGAGAATTGCCACAAGTAAGAAAGTCACGGCTATTACATAATATGGATAACTATCTCCAAATGACACTCCTGATTTTGGTATATGTAACTATATTGAAAACGGCAGCATATTCCTTTACGAGGAATGCGCTGCCGTTTTGCTTTTCACTATTTTTTCTTTCGCTTGATACAGTCAACAAATGCCTCCAGTCTCGTGAGAACACCAACATCACTGGCGTGTTCATCGACACTTAATGTCAGCAAAGGCAAATTAAAGTCCTGCGCAATATTTTTGAGTGCATATTGCGCTACTATTTCAGGCATACAGCCAAAAGGATATAAGTGGATAATCCCGTCATAACCATGCTGGGCACACCATAACGTACTTCCTACTGATTTTAACCCATCACCGCCTACATGATGATTAAGATAGGGCCTGGCCTGCTTCTGGTACGCGTGCTCCTCATTATATAGCCCTAGAGAGCTCAATAATGTGTTGGAGTAGACCCACGCTCCTGTATTAACAAACTTTTTAACCTCTATACCTTGTTTAATCAATACGTCTTCCACTCTATAATTGACATACGGCTCAAGCAACAAATAAAATTCTCCAACTAAGCCAACTTTCGGCGGCTGCTTATTATTATCTTCACTCATTGACTTTATCAAGTGAATAACCCGATTTTGTTTATCCTTAACATCTCTAAAAGCGCGACAATCACGAAAATCTCCAGCTGATTGGTTCGCTATATCAATGATTGTATCCGGCGTAGTAGACCGTGATCCATAAAAATTTTTGGCATTGTTTATAGTGTCAAGAGCTTTTAGTGTTTTTATAGCCATCGTAAGTTGTTTTACTATCTCCAGGCAACTGACCTCTGGAGCCACACTTTGTAAAAAGTGATATAACCCGGTGAGGAGATGGTTGGAATCAATGGTGTAAAATCCCACATCTTTAGTCTTGGAAAGCTGAATTTTTTGTACGGCACTGTAAAAACCAAAGCGACATTTCCCCGCACCACACATGGTTACAAATGTATCTGCACCCTTGTCAATACTCTCCAGAAAATTACCCATGTTCATTTTATAAGGCAAACATACACCTTCCGGCGAATACATTGAACCCAATTCAACCGTTTTCTTGGAAATTGCCGGCGCTTCAACAACTTCAACACCAAGATTTGTCAGCATGTTGTAGACCGGTATACTAAGATAGCCCATCTGCGGGTAACTTACCTTCAAGCTTTAACCTCCTTGCTACCATATCCCAAAAGGCTTCCACTCGCGTAATAAGTCCAGCATTGCCGGTATGTTCGTCAATAGTAAGTACCATATGTGGTTTATTACTTGGCTTGAAAATATGATGCTCCAGATATTCGTTAACAAGCGAGTCAGGACCACAGCCAAAACTTGACACGATAATAACACCTGCAATATCGTCTTGTCCGCAGAAATACTGGGCAGCACCGGCGATTTTCATTGACATTTGCCAATAAATATCCTGCTGAAAGGCTTTAGCTTCTTCATAAACTATTTTGTTTGGCAAATCACCAGAGATAATAATCTCTACCTCCTGGGACTTGAAAAATTTTTCAATATCGCTATTGAAGAAAACATCTTTTATTATGTAACTATGACCGATAATCGCGATTTTGGCCTTTACCGGGTGGCCAGATTGGATCGGGATAGTATTCTTCCATTGTTTAACAGCCTGGCGGTAGGCCTGATGTCCGGTAATATCAGACAATCCTAGCGGCTGACATATAGTATGAACAGCCTTTGCTATTGTAGCAGCAGAGCTATTTTCAATATTGGGACTAAGTAATTTCTCATTAGCCAACCTAAACGTATTTTGCACAATATCCGGTAAACCGGCAAGTTTTGCACAAAGATGATTATCCGGATAATACTGAGCGATGCGAGGTACGAAGATATGACTGCAGGTGGTTAATAAGGATTCGACATGACCTAAGTAAACCTTCAATGGTATACAAGATTCATCGATGGCAAGCGACATCCCCCGGTCTAAAATTTGTTTATTGGTCTTACCGGAAAGAGCCACTGGAACCCCGCTGTTCTGAAAGAAGTCCAGCCATAAACTGCCGAACTCATGGTATAGCAAAGCTTCAGGAATTCCAACTTTAACACCCATTTATCTCACCTTGTCATATCTTAGTTTGGAGTAAAAAGGAGGTAGTTCTACCTACCTCCTTTTTGCTATTGTTGCTGATTACTTAATTTAGTTTCTGATGTAGTACTTACACGACTATTGAGTTGGGCAATATGACGATCCATGTCTTGGGACATTTGCTCAAACATTGTCTGGGCACCTTGGTCATCAGTAGATGTGGCAAAGGTTGCATAAGTACCTTTGGCAGATTCAGCAGCAGCTAAAGCCTTTTCTAAGTCTTTTTTTACAGTCATAATGCTAGCCTCCTGATCGGTAATTTAGTGTTCCGTCTACTATTATTTTACTGGCAGCATTTTATTATAAGTGGAATTGTTTTACATCAAGAGGTAACAACTCTCATATCCCAACGGGTATAAATAGAGTTTACACTACTAGTTTGAGTCGGTGGGCATATAATCTAAAAACAGATTAACTGGAGGTACCTGTGATATTGATATATGCCTTTCTTGCAGTTCTGTGCCTGGGTTCAGCGCCATTATTCGGTAAATCCGCCCTCCACAATATTAGTCCTGTCACTACTCTGGTAATCCGAACATTTATCGCCACCGGTCTTGTCAGTATCTGGCTGCTCCTTACGAAAACCCATATCGAATTTACTGCTATATCCTCAGCCAGCTGGTTAATGCTCAGTATGGAAGCAATTTTAGCAGCTGTCTTGGGCGAATTAGCCTATTTCTACGCCCTTGAAGAAGGCGATGTTTATGAGATTGCAGTTCTCATGTCCTGCGCTCCGCTGGTAACAATTATTTTAGGCAATTTATTTCTGGGTCAGCCGTTGTCTCTAAGGCAGCTTATTGGTGCTCTTGTTGTAACAATCGGTCTGGTAATTTTGTGCGGCGATTAAACCCAGTAAATTATTCTTTACTACTCTTGTTACTATACTGTGAGTCAGTCTTGCGATTAATAAACAGCTGCCCTTTAGAGTCAATTCCGGCATAAGTAACCTCAGATATATCGTGGATGCTTCTCTCTGCTAATTGTTGCTTTAGCCAGCCTTTAGAATGGTTTTGTCTATCTAAATTTCGCTCAATGATTATTCCATCCATGATTAATTCCACCGGAAACACAGGATCAGGTAAGTGAATATTAAAATCACTTTTCGTTAAAGGCTGATAATCAGTCTTTTTTATTACGCTCAACTTTCCTGTAGTTTCTAAAATAGCGTATTGTACTTCGGCAGGATCTAAGACCCCTTGCTCGCGCAACTGTCCATGTAGCTCATCTAAATCGTAGCGCAGGTTATGCATATTTTCTTCAAGAATACTTCCGTTCTCTACCACGATTGTTGGCGATCCATCCATTAATTTCCTGAGGGGGCGACTTTTTAGCGTAATAACTGATACGGCGTAGGTAAGTACAACAAATAGCACAAGATCATAGAAATGGCTCCACACCTTATCGACATCGGCTGCTGCTATATTAGCAGCAAGCGAGCCAATGGTAATCCCACTAATATACTCATAGAATGTCAGTTGTCCGACCTGTGTTTTACCAAGTACCCGGGTAAAAACTAGCAAACTTATAAATACTAACGAGGTCTGCCAAGTATCGCGCATAAATTCCTGCAATTCCATTATTCTCCTCCTCATGGAACTATACATTGTATAGGGTACACCAACCACAAAGAAGATATGTTATTATTCACAGGAATTGATTGAGCCTAATAACCTTCCATAAATTTCAAGGATTATTTTGGAATTAAAATCGAGAATACAATAATAATAAGGTAAATGGAGGTAATCTATATGACAGTTGCTTCTCAGGTCAAACAAACATTAGCTACTCTAAAAGGCAGTCAGGGTACATTACGCTTATATGCGTCGCAGACCAGGGATGAAGAAACCAAGCTTGTTTACAAAGAAGCACTGGACGCTACCGGAATAATTATCAACGACCTTGAGAAACGCATGCAGTTTTTAGAATATCAAGAGCCACAATATAAAGAGAACTAGTCAGGAGTTTGAAAAGATGCAGACATGGATACAGATTTTACTCAGTTCAGTTTCATTATTTTTTTGTTACTCGTCTTAATCAGGCTGATTGGAAAACGAAATATCGTTCGAATGACGCCATTTAGATTTGTAAGCTATATCGTAACTGCAGTAATTGCCGCTTTAATGTCTTTAAATCTAATTACGACTCTGTACAATTACCACAGCCCAAAGTTAAGGAAATGCTGTATGCAAATTTTGAAAAAATCCAGGCTGATCTCACAACCTTTGCACTAGAGACGAACAATGAAGCAGCTAAACAAATGTATTCAGCACATGCAGCAACATTACAACAATTTTTGGAAAAGCTTAAGCCGTATTTATTGCGTTAGAAGGTGAACTGTATTGTCAAGTATTAAACGCAAAAATCTAACCCCTGTACAGCAGCAATACCAGGACTTTGCTCGCGCAAGAGAACCGCAGCGCCCACTAGTAATTAATTGTATCCGCGCTTTTATTGTAGGAGGCATTATCTGTACAATAGGTCAGGGTGTACAGTTGTTTTTCATTACCTATTTTAATTTTGACGAGAAGACAGCAGGCGATCCTACTGTTGCCGTTTTGATTTTGATTTCAGTAATCCTTACAAGCCTTGGATTATATGATCATATTGCGCACTGGGGTGGCGCTGGCAGTGCCGTTCCGGTTACCGGGTTTGCAAATACAATTGCCTCAGCTTCTCTTGACCACAAAAGTGAGGGTTTTGTATTAGGAGTCGGAGGAAATATGTTTAAGATTGCCGGACCAGTTATTGTATTTGGCGTCTTTTCCGCTTTTGTTGTTGCTATTATAAAAGTAATCATTACATCGTTAGGTGGAATGTGAATGCTGCAAGGTCATCAAACATGGGTTTTTAAATCAAAGCCAACCATTATTAGTTCTGCAGCTATCGGCGGACCTTTTGAGGCACAAGGCAATCTGGCAGACGATTTCGACCTGCTTCATGGTGATATTTGGCTTGGGCAGGATAGTTACGAACAAGCAGAAAAAAAGTTTTTGGAACAAGCTTGTGAAACTGCAATTAAAAAAGCGGGACTCAAGAAAGAGGATATCCAGTTTTTTCTCAGCGGTGATCTAATTAACCAGATTATGCCCAGCAGCTTTACCGCCCGCACCCTTGCCGTTCCATATTTGGGTATTTATGGAGCCTGTTCCAGTTCAATGGAAGGTCTTTCCTTAGCCTCGCTCATTATTGATACTGGCTTCGCTCAAAATGCCCTTGTTGGCACATCCAGCCATAACGCTGCCTCTGAAAAACAATACCGGTATCCTACCGAATATGGCGCACAAAAGCCCCCTACAGCCCAATGGACTGTTACTGGAGCAGGTGCTGCTGTTGTCGCCTTGCAAGGACAAGGGCCACGAGTTGTAGCGTCTACTATCGGACGTGTAATAGACATGGGGCTTTCTGACCCTTTTAATATGGGGGCCGCCATGGCTCCAGCTGCAGTTGACACTATAGAAGCTCACTTCAGGGATTTGAATATTTCGCCGTCACACTATGACCTCATTGCGACTGGCGATTTAGGCAGGGTAGGTCACCGAATTGCTGGTGATTTGCTAACTGTCTTAGGAGGATTTGGCCTATATGATGATTTGATTAAATTTTCAGGTGCCGGAGCTTCTGTTCCTATCAGCAGCTTTGGCAATCAACTAGTCAAGGGCGCCCTCCAAGAAGCAGAAAAAACCGGTCTTGTCGGCGTATTAACAGGTATTTTTAAAATCACTAGCGCCGGCATTTCATCGGCAATTATTTTCGGATTTTTGGCATCTGTACTATGTAAACCAAAAGGATAAAGGAGGTGAATAAATGACCGTAGGTACGCAAATGACGCAGGCTATTGCCACTGTTCAAAACGCGGCCGCCACTATGAAGACATTTTCATTAGAGACTCAGGATCAGCAAGCAAAACAAACATTCGAGCAATTAGCAACCACCCTAGACTCTGCTGTTGATACATTAAAGGGAAGACAAAAGTATGTCGAACAACAAGAACCACAATACAAACAGCAATAATAATTAAACCCGCAGCATTGATATGCTACCCCTAGATAGGACAATGAAAAAACAAACTGTCTTATCTGGGGGTAATTTTATGCCACATAAAGAAAAAGTATCGATCGCTTTGAAGATAGATGCTTGCAAGAAGTATTTGGCAAAAAACATAAGCATAGCCGATATAG